>Ga0209640_10000927_pt1 | contig 23937 bp, 17 predicted proteins | sample RifCSP10_1_FD_184018 | JGI IMG/M metagenome (GOLD analysis project Ga0209640, IMG submission 184018) | Soil microbial communities from Rifle, Colorado - Rifle CSP2_sed 10_1 (SPAdes) (version 2) | ecosystem: Environmental > Terrestrial > Deep subsurface > Rock core/Sediment | place: Rifle... | reverse complement strand
CCCATCCTTCTTGATCGCACGGACACCGCGCTACCGTGCCACGCGGGCGCTGGCGCCGGATCAAACGATGCCGGTCGTTGCGTGTTGGGAAACGCGGATCGACGGGGAGGAGAGGGCCACGCAGCCCTGCCAGTCAATCTATTGGCGCGCCTGCACCACGCTCACGATACCCTCGAACACGGTGCGCAGCACCCGCTGAAACGCCGCGAAGCCGGGCGACTCGCGCGCACTGGCCGGATCGTCTTCCGCCATGTAGAGGCGCTGGCACATCTCGATCTGTAGAGTCTGCACCGCTTCGATCGTGGAGTAGTGAGCGGTGATGTATCCGCCCTTGTACGGATCGTTGAGGCTCACCCGGAGCTTGTGCGCGCCGAACAGCTCGCTCACCCGCCGCGTAAACCACGGATCGCACGTCTTGCCGTCGCGATCACCCAGGAAGACATCCTGAAGCAATGGACCATGCAGCCGGCTCGCGCGCGACTCGACGCTATGCGCGTCGATGAGATAGCAGCGGCCGAACCGTGCGAGCTTGTCGCGCAATCGCTGCTCGAGCGCCGCGTGGTAAGGACGATAGAAGCGCTCGATCCGCCGCCCGATCTCTTCGGCGGAGGGCGGCAGGCGCCAGATCTTTTCCCCCTGGAAGTTTTCCGTCGGCACCAGCCCGGTCTCGAACCGACCCGGATAGAGCGGCCTGGCATCCGGCGGTCGGTTGAGATCGACCACGAAACGGTGGTGCGTAGCGTGAATGACGTCGATCCCCAGCGCCGGCAGGAAATCGTACAGCTCGTGCAAAGCCCAGTCGGTCATCATCCCGGCGGCACTGCGGGGATCGGCGAACTGAGCGGCGACGTCCGCGGGGATGAATGTCCCGGTGTGCGGAATGCTGACGAGCAGCGGGATCTCCTCTGCCACCGCTCGAAGATGACGCCAGATCGGGGGATCGTGCGACAAGCTGACAGACCTCGGGCGTCAGACCTTGGGCCCGGACCGCGAATGCAGCGTGCGCGTCACCGCCGCGAAACGAGCTGCCGCCGCGGGCAAGGTGATTTCGCCGCGCTCGACACGCCTCTCGCCGCCGACGTAAACGGCCGCGATCTGCGCGGCGCTTCCGCCGGTGATCCAGGCGTCGAGCACGTTGTCCACCGCCACCCCGGCGAAGAGCGAATCCTCCAGACTCAGGACGACGAGATCGGCAAGCGCGCCGACACGCAACGCACCCGCGTCCTGATTCAGCGAGCGAGCGCCACTCTGTGCCGCCTCCGACCAGAGCCTGATACCCAATCCGTCCTCTCGCGCCAACAAGCCGCGCCGCTGGTGGAGGAGCCGCTGTCCATACTCGGCGAGCCGCAACTCCTCGATCGCATCGATGCGCACGTTGCTGTCGGACCCGATGGCAAACGTGCCGCCGCGGGACGCGTACGGTTCCAGCGGAAACACGCCATCGCCGAGGTAAGCCTCGGTGAGCGGACAAAGGACCAGGTTCGGGTGATGGCGGATCAGGATGTCGAGCTCCTGCGGTTCGGCGTGCGTGGCGTGCACGAGGCTCCAGCGCTCGTTGAGATCAACCGTCTGCGCCAGGCATTCCACCGGCGGACGGCCATGGATCGCACGACAGTCGCTCACCTCCTGCTGCTGTTCTGAAACATGAATGTGAATCGGGCAGTTCCGGCCCAGGACCCGGTCAGCCAGGTCTACGAGCTGCGGCAACCACTCGAGCGGCACGGCTCTGAGCGAATGCGGCGCAACTCCACAGGGTTCGCCGGCGAGCTGCTCGAGCAGGCGCGCGAAGCCCTCCAGCGAACGATGAACGAACCGCCGCTGCTCGCCCGATGGTGGACTGTTGAATCCGCCTTGGCTGTAGAGCACCGGAAGGAGCGTCAGCCGGATGCCGGCATCGCGCGCTGCGCCGCGGATCGCCATCGCCATGTCGAGTGTGAACCGGCCCTCGCGCGTGTGGTGCAGGTAGTGAAATTCCCCCACCGAGGTAAAACCCGCGCGCAGCATGTCCGCATAGGCGCGCAGAGCCACGACGTAAAGGTCGTCCGGATCGATCGCATTGGCCACGGCGTACATCGCCTCCCGCCAGCTCCAGAATGAGCCGGCCGCGGGCGACTCGCGGATTCCCGTGAGCGCGCGCTGGAAGGCGTGGCTGTGCGCATTGGGCATTCCCGGTATGGCAAGCGCACCGTCCCATGGCCCGGAGGAGACCGCATCGATCGACGCGATGCGGCCGTCGGCATCGAGAACGAGCCGACGGCCGCGTTCCAGCCCGGCACTCGTCAACACGTATTCAAAATTGAGCTGGCGCAGCATACCCTTGCGGAGTCCGAATCACGGCAGGTGACGGTGTTCGATCTCAGAGTCGATAACGCGCGATTGTATCCGATGGCCGGCGACACCCTTCCGAGCCCGGTGCGTTCATTCGGTGTCAATGACGGCCGCATCAGCGCCCTCAATGCTGCCGCACCCGCTCGCGAGGTTGTCGATGCCAGCGGCGCCATCGTGATGCCCGGCTTGATCGACTGCCACACGCATGCCGTGTTTGCCGGCAATCGACTCGCCGAGCACGTTCAGAAGCTCAAGGGGGCAAGCTACGAACAGATCGCCAGAGCCGGTGGTGGCATTGTCTCGACGGTTCGCGCCGTGCGCGAAGCGAGCGAGCGGCAACTCGTCGATCAGTCGCGACCGCGCATCGAGGCGCTCGCCGCCGAGGGTGTCACCACGATCGAGATCAAGAGCGGCTATGGGCTCGACCTGGACAACGAGCTCAAGATGCTGCGCGCGATCCGTCAGCTCGCCGTGGAGGTTTGCCCACGCATCGTGCCGACGTTTCTCGGCGCACATGCAGTACCGCCGGGGAGCAGCCGGGCCGACTATCTCGCCCGCGTGTGCGAGGAAATGTTGCCGCGCGTGGCAGCGGAACGATTGGCGGATTGCGTGGACATCTTCGTCGAGTCGATCGCATTTGATCTGGCGGATGCGCGGCGCCTGTTCGAACGAGCGCGTACCCATGGCTTGAAGTTGCGCATTCATGCCGAGCAGCTGTCGGCCACCGGCGCGGCCGCCCTGGCCGCGGAGTTCGGCGCACTGGCGTGTGACCATCTCGAATACCTCGATGAAAAGGGTGCGCAGGCGATGGCGCGGGCGGGCAGCGTCGCCGTGCTGCTGCCGGGAGCATTTTACTTCCTGCGCGAGACTCGCAAGCCGCCCGTGTCACTGCTGCGTGAGCATGGGGTGCCGATCGCGATCGCCTCGGACCTCAACCCGGGCACCTCGCCGCTGGCGAGCCTGCTCATTCCACTGCACATGGCCGTGACGCTCTTCGGTCTGACACCCGACGAAGCCTTGCTGGGAGTCACATGGAACGCTGCACGTGCGCTGGGCCGTGACGACATTGGCAGTCTGACGAACGGCCGGCGCGCCGATTTCGTACTGTGGGATATTCCGGAGCCGGCGTTTCTCACTTATCAGCTCGGCGGCGTAAAGCCGCGCGCCATCTATATCGAGGGTCAACGCGTGAATCCGACATGAGCACTCAATGGCAACTGACGGGACGCGACCTGACGCTCGCGCGGCTGGCGGAATTCGAGCAGTCGCGCCCGCGTGTGACGCTCGGCGCCGAGGCGCGCGCAAGAGTCTCCGCGAGTAATGCGACGGTCGCTGCCGCAGTCGCGGCTGGCGACGTCAGCTACGGTATCACCACCGGATTCGGGGCCTTCGCCAATCGGCGGATACCGGCACAAAAGGTGAAGGAGCTGCAGCTCAACCTGGTGCGCAGCCACAGCTGCGGTGTCGGGGAGCCACTACCCGCCCCGCTGGTACGGCGGATCCTGCTGCTCAAGGCCAACAGCCTCGCCGCGGGATTCTCGGGAGTCCGTCCCGCCGTGATCGAGGCACTGCTCGCGTTGCTCAACAGCGACGTGCTACCGCTCATTCCAGCCCGAGGCTCGGTCGGCGCGTCGGGAGACCTCGCGCCGTTGGCCCATCTGACGCTCGCCCTCATCGGTGAAGGTGAAGCCCAGCACGCCGGCCAAGTCTTGAGCGGCCGGCAGGTGCTCGATGTCGCAGCAATTGCGCCGCTCGAACTCGAGGCCAAGGAAGGTCTCGCTCTGTTGAACGGGACGCAGTTGAGCGCCGCACTCGCGATCGAGGGAACGCTACAGGCGGACAACCTCCTGCATTCGGCGATCGTCGTCGGCGCACTGACGGTCGACGCGCTGGCCGCAAGCTACACGCCGTTCGATGCCCGCATTCATGCGGCTCGCGGCCTCGCGGGACAGATGTACGTTGCGGAGTGTTTCCGCAAGGTGCTGACCGATAGCGAGATCAAGCGCAGTCACGAGAACTGCGATCGCGTCCAGGACCCGTATGCCGTGCGCTGCATGCCGCAGGTGCTCGGAGCGGTGGCAGACACCGTGCGCCATGCACGCCAGGTGCTGGAGTCCGAATGCAACGGGGTCTCGGACAACCCGCTGATCTTCGGCGACGACATCCTCTCGGGCGGCAATTTCCACGCCGCGCCGCTCGGCTTCGTGAGTGATTTCCTCGCCATCGCCGTCGCCGAAATCGCCAGCATGTCAGAGCGGCGCACAGATCTCCTCGACCGGCGCGTCAATCCCGCCCTCAACATGTTCCTCACCAGCGAGCCCGGCGTGGAATCGGGGTTCATGATCGCGCACGTCACAGCGGCGGCGCTGGCGTCCGAGAACAAGACACTGGCGCATCCCGCCTCGGTGGACAGCATTCCAACGTCCGCGGGCCAGGAAGATCATGTGAGCATGGCGCCATGGGCCGGCCACAAGCTGTTGCGCATCTGCGAGAACACCGCCCAGGTGCTGGCGGTCGAATTGCTCGCCGCCGCCCATGCGATCGATTGCCTGCGCCCGTTGCGTTCGACGCCGGCGCTCGAAGAGTTGCACGCGACCGTACGCGCCCAGGTGCCCTTCAATCCGAAGGACCATCGCCTCGATCGCGACATCGCCGCGCTTTCCCGGCTGGTCACCGGCGGTACGTTGCATCGCTTCCTGGGCTAGAGCGCCGGGCTCGCCGCCGGGCGACGGGCAGGTCAAACGGCGCTTGAATTATGTCGTGTTCCCCTCGGAAAACGTTGAGAAACGGCGGCGTGACAGCTCTGCTACACTGAGTCATCGCCTGCGACTCGAGGGGATGACCGGGCGATCAGAGGTAGAGAAGAACATGTCGGTCCACATCGACAGCCAGAGCCGCCTGCACCACGACCAGGAGCAGCACCTCGCGGTCACCTGTCCGCATTGCGAAGTCTTCTCGCACATCACCGCCCTCGCCGTACCCCAGTACGACCAGCTGATTGCCTTCCGGCCGAAGCAGATCGGCATCGTATTCCGGTGTGATTCCTGTAACGCGCCGGTCTTCCTCAAGTTCAACGCCAAGATGTACGCGGCGAATCGCATCGAGCTGTCGAGCACCTTCATCGAGCTCGAGCGCGCGCGAGAGAAGTTCTCGTTCACCTACCTGCCGGAAGAGGCGGAGCTGCTGTTCAAGGAGGCACTCACCTGCTATTCGGCATCGAGTTTCAACGCTTTTGCTTCGATGTGCCGGCGCACCGCGCTGGTGGTGTTCGATGACCTGGGCGACGCTGGAAAACTGCGATTATTCGATGAGCTCAACGAGATCCGGCAGCTGGCGGAGATCGACCTCGAGAGCTTCAACGTCGTCAAGAAGGTGATCTTCGGCAACGACGGCGATTCGAAGCACTCGGTCCCGACGCTCGACCCGTATCAGGCCGGAGTATTGCTCGAAGTCATGAAGGACTTGCTGTACCAGGCGTACGTGCGCAAGGGGCGGCTGCAGCAGGCGATGATGGTGCGGCGCTTCTTCATCGAGGAAACTTCCGGCAACATCGCCGCCTTCGAAAAGTCGAGCGCCTAGTAGTCTGTCGGGTTAGGCCGCGAGGTCATCCCCTCTCGATTGATCCACAGTTACCCGTCCTTCTTGATTAACGCAGATAGACTAACCGCGTATCCCGCGGACGCTGACGGTTCGTACGAGATGACGGTGGCACGTGTGGGGAGCTGTGGGAAAGTCGGGGAGGAAGGCGATAGCGGCGCCGCTTAGTCCAGCATCGGCAGGTCGAGTCCGCGTTCGCGCGCGACTTCGACTGCGCGCGCGTAGCCCGCGTCGGCGTGACGCATGACGCCGGTTCCCGGATCGTTGATCAGCACGCGTTCCAGCGCCACCTCTGCCCGCTCGGAACCGTCGGCGACGATCACCACCCCGGCGTGCAGCGAGTAGCCCATGCCCACGCCACCGCCGTGGTGAAAACTCACCCACGAGGCGCCGCTGGCAGTGTTGAGGAGCGCGTTCAGCACCGGCCAGTCCGCAACCGCATCGGAGCCGTCGCGCATGCCCTCGGTCTCGCGATAGGGTGAGGCGACCGAACCCGAGTCGAGATGATCGCGGCCGATGACGATCGGAGCCTTGAGCTCGCCCTTGCGCACCATGTCGTTGAACGCGAGCCCGAGCCGGTGTCGCTCCTTGTAGCCGAGCCAGCAGATACGCGCCGGCAGGCCCTGGAAACGGATCCGCCGCGCGGCATGATCGAGCCAGCGGAGCAGCCCGCTCTTGTCGGGAAAGAGCTCGCGCGCCTTGGCGTCGGTGCGCGCGATGTCTCCCGGGTCTCCGGACAGCGCCACCCAGCGGAACGGTCCCAGGCCCTCGCAGAACAGCGGCCGCATGTAGAGCGGCACGAAGCCCTGAAAATCGAAAGCGTTCTGCACGCCGGCATCGCGCGCCATGGCGCGTATGTTGTTGCCGTAGTCGAAGGTCGGGACACCTCGCGCATGAAATCCAAGCATCGCCCGCACCTGCTGCGCCATGGAATCCTTCGAGCGGCGCACGTACTCACGTGCGTTCGTGCGCCTGAGTTCCGCAGCCTTTTCGAGCGGCAACCCCAGCGGTATATAGCCGTTCAGCGGATCGTGCGCTGAGGTCTGGTCGGTGACCAGATGAGGATGCTGGGCTCCCGCGAGAATGCGTGGAAAGACCTCGGCCGCGTTACCGAGGAGCCCGACCGACACTGTCGTCCCGCCGGCCGCTGCGGCCGCGATCCTGCGCAGCGCCTCTTCGAGCGTGTCCGCGCGCACGTCGAGATATCCCGTGCGGAGGCGCATGTCGATGCGTCGCGGATCGATCTCGACCGCGAGGCAGGAAATCCCGGCAAACGTAGCGGCGAGCGGCTGGGCGCCACCCATGCCGCCGAGACCGCCGGTCAGGAGCCACTTGCCCGCGCTCTTGCCGTGGTAGTGGCGCCGCAACGCTTCGACGAAGGTCTCGTAGGTCCCCTGCACGATGCCCTGCGAGCCGATGTAGATCCACGAGCCGGCCGTCATCTGGCCGAACATCATCAGCCCCTTGCGATCGAGCTCGAAAAAGTGATCCCAGTTCGCCCAATTGCCGACCAGATTGGAATTGGCAAGCAGCACGCGCGGCGCGGCGACGTGCGTGCGGAAGACGCCGACCGGTTTGCCGGACTGGATCAGGAGCGTCTCGTCGTTCTCCAGTCGCCTGAGCGATCGCACGATGGCGTCGAAGCATTCCCAGTTGCGCGCCGCGCGCCCGATGCCGCCGTAGACGACCAGCTCGCGCGGATTCTCGGCCACGTCGGGATCGAGATTGTTGTGCAGCATGCGCAGCGCCGCTTCCTGCTGCCAGCCCTTGCAGGTGAGCTCGCTGCCGCGAGGGGCGTGCAGTTCGACATCGCGAAATCGCGTGCTCATGGCTCCACTCTTCCGTTACGCAAGCTGTTGACGGCCGCCAACATCGGGTTCTGAGTGCACGGCTCCACTAATGGTAGCGATTCGATCGGATCGAAACATCCCTGGCGAAGTACCGCCGTCCTTTCCCTCTCCGACTTTCCCACGGTTCCCGTCCTTCTTGATTGAGTGCATCCTGCGATGCCGTTTCACGCGGGCTTAGGCTCTGGATCCCACGATGCGAGTCGCTGCGTGTGGGTAGATGTGGAACAAGCCGGCAGGAGACGGCGTCGTAACATCGCGCGGCCACTAGCCAACCCACACGCGCGCGTTGCGGAAGAGCCGCATCCAGGCGCCGTCCTCGCCCCAGTCGGCCGGATGCCAGGAGTTGAGCACGGTGCGAAACACCCGCTCCGGGTGAGGCATCGTGATCGTGACCCTGCCGTCGCTATTGGTGAGCGCCGCGATCCCGAGCGGCGAGCCGTTGGGGTTCTCAGGGTAGTGTTCGGTCGCGGCGCCACGATTGTCCACGAAGCGCATCGCGATCAACCCCTGCGAGCTGCATTGCTTAAGCGCGCGTGGCGATTCGAATTCCGCGCGACCTTCACCGTGCGCAACGGCGATCGGCAGCATCGAGCCCGCCATGCCCGGCAACAGTATCGACGGTGATGCCAGGATCTCGACACGGCTCAGGCGCGCCTCGTACTGCTCGGAGCGGTTGCGCACGAACTCCGGCCAATGCTCGGTGCCCGGGATGAGCTCGCGCAGCGCTGAGAACATCTGGCAGCCGTTACAGACGCCGAGCGCAAAGGCGTCGCTGCGCTCGAAGAAGCGCAGGAATTCCTCGCGCGCATGGCCATTGAACAGGATCGACTTCGCCCAGCCCTGCCCGGCACCCAGCACGTCGCCGTAGGAAAAGCCACCGCACGCGACCAGACCGCGGAAATCTGCCAAGCGGGCCCGGCCGCTCAGTACGTCCGTCATGTGTACGTCGTGCGGCTCAAAGCCTGCGCGCAGGAATGCGGCGGCCATCTCGGTCTGGCTGTTGACGCCTTGTTCGCGCAACACCGCAAGCGCCGGTCGCGCACCGCGGTTGACGAATGACGCAGCGATATCCTGACGCGTATCGAAGCTGACGCGGACGCTCAATCCCGGATCATTCTCCTCCGCGAGCCGTTCGTACTCCTGGTCGGCGCAGGCCGGATGATCGCGCAGCCTCTGCATTCGCCAGGACGTTTCGGACCACAGCCGGCGCAGCGCCGTGCGTGATTCCCGTAGCGATCGGTCACCCGCCTCGATCCGGATCGAATCACCCGCAACGACCTGCCCGATGTCGTGAGCGCACTCGTCGACGCCGAATTGCAGCAGCAGAGCGCGCACGCTTTCGAGGTGTTCCGCGCGCACCTGGATCACGGCACCCAGCTCCTCCGCGCACAAGGCAGCAAGTGGATCAGCGGCCCCGCACGGGATGGCGACATCGAGACCGCAGTGTCCAGCAAAGGCCATCTCCATGAGCGTCACCAGCACGCCCCCGTCCGCGCGGTCGTGATATGCCAGTATTCGGTCGTGCGACTTGAGCGCGGTGAGCGCGGCAAAGAAGCCATCGAGCAGGTCCGGTGAGTCGAGATCGGCGGGCTCATGACCGATGGTGCCGTACACCTGCGCGAGACACGATCCGCCGAGGCGGTTGCGGCCTCTCCCCAGATCGATGAGCAACAGGCGCGTGGTGCCGGCGTCGAGGCGCAGTTGCGGCGTCAGCGTGCGGCGCACGTCGCGCACCGGCGCGAAAGCCGAGACGATGAGCGACACGGGCGCCACGACACTGCGCATTCCCTGCGCGCTCTCCCAGCCCGATTTCATCGACAAAGAATCCTTGCCGACCGGAATCGTGATACCGAGCGCGGGGCACAGCTCCTCGCCAACCGCGTTTACCGTTGCGAACAGGTCAGCGTCTTCTCCAGGCTCACCGCAGGCCGCCATCCAGTTCGCCGACAATCGCACCTCGTCGAGCCGAACGATGTCCGCGGCCGCGATATTGGTGATGGCCTCACCGATCGCCAGGCGGCCCGATGCCGGTGAGTCGAGCAGCGCGACGGGTGTCCGTTCACCCATCGCCATGGCCTCGCCGGTGTAACCGCCATACCCCGTTGCGGTCACTCCAACGTCGCTCACCGGTACCTGCCATGGCCCGACCATCTGATCGCGGCAAACCAGGCCGCCGACCGTGCGATCGCCGATCGTGATCAGAAAGCTCTTGTCGGCGATCGCCGGCAGTCGCAGCAGCCGCTCGACGGCATCGCGCAGATCGATGCCCCGTGTATCAAAATCCATCTGCCGCCGCGGCACTCGGCGTACGTCTCGCACCATCCGCGGCGTCTTGCCGAGCAGCACGTCCACCGGCATCTCGACCGGGCGGTTGTCGAAGTGCTCATCCTCGACTCGAAGCCAGCCGTCGCCCGTGATTTCGCCGATCACCGCGAACGGGCAGCGCTCACGCTCGCACAGAGCACGAAATGTCTGGAGATCCGCGTCCGCGACGGCGAGCACGTAACGCTCCTGCGCCTCGTTGCACCACAACTCGAGCGGCGTCATGCCGGGTTCGGCGGACGGAATGCGTCGAAAATCGATTCGCCCGCCGCGGCGGCTGTGAGCGACGGCTTCCGGCACGGCGTTCGAGAGGCCGCCGGCGCCGACATCGTGGATCAGCAGGATCGGGTTGCGCTCGCCGAGCGCCCAACAGCGATCGATCACCTCCTGCGCGCGGCGCTGGATCTCGGGATTGCCCCGCTGTACGGAGGCAAAATCCAGATCCTCCTGGCTGGCACCGCTCGTGAGCGATGAGGCTGCGCCACCGCCCAGCCCGATCAGCATCCCGGGACCGCCGATCACCACGATGTGCGCCCCCACCGGCACCTCGCGCTTCTCGACGTGGGCGCGACGGATGTTGCCGAGGCCACCGGCGATCATGATCGGCTTGTGATAGCCGCGCACGCGCCCCGCTGCATCTCCCGGGAGCGCCAATTCAAACGTGCGGAAGTAACCGAAGATGTTCGGACGCCCGAACTCGTTGTTGAACGACGCCGCGCCGATCGGCCCGTCGAGCATGATTTCGAGCGCCGCAGCGGCCCGCGGAGACTGACCGTGATCGGTCTCCCATGGCCTGAGCGCGCCTGGAATCCGCAGGTTTGACACGCTGAAGCCGGTGAGCCCCGCCTTGGGTTTGGCGCCGCAGCCGGTGGCGCCTTCGTCGCGAATCTCGCCACCGGAGCCCGTGGCGGCACCGGGAAACGGCGCAATCGCGGTCGGGTGGTTGTGCGTCTCCACCTTCATCAGGATGTCGACGGGCTCCTGCGTGTAGGCGTACACACCGGTGTGCGGGTGTGGGAAGAGGCGCGAGCCCGGCCAGCCTTCGATCACCGCCGCATTGTCCCGATACGCCGAGAGCACTCCGCGCGAGTTGTGAGCGTAAGTGTTGCGGATCATCGCGAACAGCGACTTCGATTGCGGCTCCCCGTCGATGATCCAGCTGGCGTTGAAGATCTTGTGGCGACAATGCTCGGAGTTTGCCTGGGCGAACATCATCAACTCGACGTCGGTGGGGTCGCGGCCGAGTGGGCGGAAGTGCCCGCAAAGGTAGTCGATCTCCTCGCCCGACAGCGCGAGGCCGAGGCGCCGATCCGCATCCTCGAGCGCTGCCCGTCCGCGCGCTTGCAGATCAACGCGGGTCAGCGGTCGCGGCTCATGATGAGCGAATAGCAGGGCCGCGTCATTCACATCCCACAGCGGTCCTTCCGTCATGCGATCGTAGAGGGGAGCCGCGAGCGAGCACAGCGCGGCGCGATCGAGTTTGTGGCTGGCGCGCAGCCGGTATGCAATCCCGCGCTCGAGACGGCGCACGGCCGTCAGACCACACACGTGCGCGATGTCGGTGGCCTTGCTCGACCACGGCGAAACGGTCCCCGGCCGTGGGACCACCAGGATCAGTTCGCCTTCATCCTCGCCGGCCTTGAGCCGCGGACCGTAAGTCAGCAGCCTGCCGAGAACGCGACGTTCGTCTGCGGTGAGCTCACGAGCCAGGTCGGCCAGGTGCATCCAGCGCGCCGCAACCGATGCGATCGTGGGCTCGCGCGCGCGAAGCGCGCCCAGGAGCTTGTCGAGACGGAACGGAGAAAGCGCCGGCGAGCCTGGCAGTGACAGCATTGCGAACGGGTTATGTCGCGTCGCCAGTGAGATCGAATTATCAGCTGCGCTTGCCCGAATCTCCGGGTGGCCCATACACGGGGCCGGGAAACTGCGCGACATTCGCGCCCTCGATCACGGAGATCTTGCTGACCCCCTGTTTCCTCACCTCGTCGATTCGCACGATCGAATGCAGCGGAAGGTAGGTGCGTTTAACGCCGGCGAACTCGCTCTTGATGCGTTCCTCGCCGGGATCCACTACCACGCTGGAGCGCTCGCCAAACACCAGCTCTTCGACCTCGATGAAGCCGAAAAGGCTGCCGTGACTGACCTTGCGCGCATAAACCTCGTAGACCTTGCCCTGGTTCACGAACATAACCTTGAAAATGTGACTGGCAGCCATCGGGGTGGAAATGGGCGCTGATAGTGTGCGGGTCATTATACGGACACTGGCCAACGTGCGTCCGCCCACGGGCAAGAGCGACGGCAGGGCGCCATGAAGCTGATGTCCAGTAGAGCGGAGCCGGCGCGAGCCGGCCGACACCGGGTGCTTCGGACGATTGGCGAGGGAAGATCATGGCGCTGCGGCTCAGGGTCGTAAGCATTCACGCGCAACTACTCGGCGAGGACGGGACCAAGGTCTTTGGCGTCCACGGCGGGTCCATTGGCCGTTCCGGCGACAACGACTGGGTGTTGCCGGACGCGGATCGTTATGTGTCCGGACATCACGCGCGTGTCGAGTACCGCAATGGCCAGTACTGGCTCATCGATACGAGCTCCAACGGCACCTACCTGAATGACTCAAATGCGCCGCTCGCAGACAGCGGATCGTATGCGCTCAAGGACGGCGACCGACTGCGGCTGGGCGACTATGAAATCACCGTCGACCTCGACCTCGCCGGCAAGCTGCCCGCCGAGAGGAGCCGCCCCGTCGAGAATGATCTCGGCGCATCCCTCGACCTCGATTCTCTGCTGTCAACCGAAAGCAGCTCCGGACGGCGTATGGCCCCGGTGAATGCCTATGGGCAGGCCGTGGAGCTGCCTGGCATCAGCCGTCGACAGACCCCGCCCGAACCGCGGCCTCGGGCCCCGGCGCGAGAAAAGAAGCCATCGACCGCCAAGGCGGACGTTCCTTGGAATCTTTCCACGCGGCGCCGCGTCGAGCCTTATCGCAATTCGGCGAAATCGGAGCCGGCCGAACCGCCTGCCCGCGCTACCGAATCTGCACCCGGCACGGAGACTGCCGCCGCCGACGCGCTGAATGGGCTCCATGAGCTTTGTCGTGGCGCAGGCATCGATCCGGCCAGCATTCCGGTCGCCATACAGCCGCAAGCAGTGCAGATCGCGGGCCAGATCCTGCGCGAAGTTTCGATGGGGTTGATCGAGCTGACACAGGAGCGTACCGAGCTCAAGAAGCGCTACCGCATTTCGCAGGATACGATCCAGCCGTCGGAAAACAACCCGCTCAAGTTCTCTGCCGGCGTCGAGGAAGCGTTGCGCAAGCTATTCGAGCAATACGGAAACCGCTATCTCGGCCCGGTCGAGGCCGTGCGCGAGAGCTTTCGCGATACGCGTCTGCATCACCAGGCCGTTGCGGGCGCCATGCAGGCCGCGTTCGTCGATTTCATACGTCGTCTCGATCCCGCCGATCTGCGCGAGCGTTTCGATCGCGGGCTGAAGCGCGGCGGACTGTTGGGCGCGGCCAACAAGATGAAGTACTGGGACCTGTACGCCGAGCTCTATCAAAACCTCGCGCAGATGCCGAAGGACGAGCTACCCCATGTATTCATTGAGGAATTCGCGCGCGCCTACGAAACCAAGGTCAAGGAACTGGCGGCACGCCGCGGACGGGGTCCAGACAATCGCGTCGAATCGCGAACTTCGGTGGCCGGCAACAGCTGATTCGACCGGCTCTCAGGCCGCAACCCCCCTGATGTGAAAGATGCGCTCGGCGTTGCCGTGCGCGATCTTCTGCTTGTCCGAGTCCGGGATCGGCGCCGAATCGATGAACGCGACGGCAGGGGTGGTGGGCTGATACGGATAGTCAATGGCCCACATGACGTTGTCGACACCGATGCGGTCGATACAGTAGCCGAGCGCGAGATGATCCTCGACGCCGCTGGTCGTGATCGCGAAGTTCTTCCTGAAGTACTCGCTCGGTTTGAGCTTGTTGGGGCGCAGGCCCCGGCCCGGGTTGCCCATGAAATCAAGCCGCCACAGCCAGAATGGCACCGCTTCGCCCATGTGCCCGAGCACGATCCTGAGGTTTGGGAACCTGTCGAACACGCCGCCCAGCATCAGCCGCACCGCGTGAGTGCCGACTTCCATGCCGTAGCCCCAGACTGCCGTCTCCATGTTGTAGTCGCGGAAAGGTGCGGCCATGCCATCCGATGGCGCGCGCGGGTGAATGTAGATGGCGGCGTCGAGCGCTTCGGCCGCTTCCAGGATCGGCCAGAACTTCTGCTCGTCCAGGTACTCGTTGTTGGTGTGCGAGTTGATGATGAAGCCGTTGAGCTTGAGTGTGTTGATGGCGCGCTCCATCTCCTTCACAGCGCGCTTGGGGTCCTGGGGTGCAAACGTCGCGAGCCCGGCAAAGCGCGTGGGATGACGTCTGACGGCTTCCGCAATCCGGTCATTCGCCAGCGTCGCAAGCGCGGTCCCGAGGTCCGCGTCGAACATCTGCACCCCGGGCGCGGTCAGCGACAACAGGTGCATGTCGACGTCGTTCTCGTTCATGACCGCGAGGCGGCCGGTGTCGATGTCGAGCAGCATCGGCAGCAGCGCGCTGGGCGCTTCCGGTCGCGCGTTGTAGATCCTGTTCACGAGCTTGGTGTCGAGGTTGTCCCAGGTGGTCCGGGCGACGTTGTGCAGCGCTGCGGCAACCTCTGGAATCGAGCACGCTTCTTCGGTGCCGATCTTTCTCAGCTTTGCGGAACCACCCTTCGACGGGGCTTGCGCGGCCGTGGCGTCGGCGCCGACGACGGCGGCAGCCGTCAGTGCGGACATGGCGCCGATGACCTCTCTTCGATCAAGGTTCATTGATGGTCTCCCTGCATGGATTCCGGTGCGACGGGAAAGTATCTCAGAGACGAGTCGACGCGTGCTCGACTCGCGGATTCGTCCAGGAATGAAATGTCGTGTCGTCGAGCGTGGGATTACTCCGCCCCGTCCCTGCGCTCCGCCCCACAGGGGTCGGCTCGCGGCCGTTCAAAATTGCTCCCGGCAATTTTATCGAACCCACTCTCACTCACGTGGGTTCTCAAGACCCACCCTCATGCGGAAATCAAAAAGGCCCCAAACACCGTTGGGGCCTTTTTGATTTCTGGCGGAGAGGGTGGGATTCGAACCCACGTGGGGCGTTATGCCCCCATCGCATTTCGAGTGCGCGCCGTTATGACCGCTTCGGTACCTCTCCAGTCTTCTTCAGGCGATTGGCGGAATCGGCGGGGCTCGCGACGGCGCGCTATTCTACCTCAACACCCGGAGGTCTGAGTCATCGTCAACATGTCGGAGCGCGCGCCCGCGATCAAGTTCACCGCCGCGGCGATCATCTGCCTGCTGGTCGGAACCTGCCAGCGGGTGCCGCCGACACTGGAACAGATCCGCACCCTGGGGGAGCTGCGCGTCGTCACGCGCAACAGCCCGACCGCCTACTATCTTGGTGCGAACGGCCCGGAAGGGCCGGAGTACGATCTCATCCAGCAGTTCGCGGCCGATATGGGAGTCGCCCTCTACATCTTTACGGTGCCGGGCTTCGCTGAAATCCGCGATCAGATCGCGAGCGGCCGCGCGCACCTCGCCGCCGCCGGGCTGACGATCAGCAAAGCCTGGGGCGAGTCGATCACCTTCGGCCCGGCCTATCAGCAGGTGCGCCAGCACCTGATCTATAGCCAGGGGAAGCGCAAGCCGCGGTCGCTCGAGGAGATCAATGGCAGCCACATCGAGGTCGCCGCCGGCAGCGCGCAGGCGGAGACCCTGCGCCGCGTACGAAGTCGCTTCCCAATGCTCACGTGGGTCGAACGAGGCCGCGGCGACTCGCTCGAGCTGCTGGGAGACGTTGTCGCCGGGAAGATCGATTACACGATCGTCGATTCCACCGAGTTTTCGCTGGGTCGCGACTTTCACAAGACCGCGCGTGTGGGATTCGATCTCATGGCCGGCGAATCGCTCGCCTGGGCGATGAACTCGCGCGACGACAGCCTGCGACGGCGGGTGACGCGCTACTTCGCCGATATCACCCGCAGCGGCCAGCTCGCGGCAGTGTTGAATCGCTACTACGGCAGGTCCAATCGCTTCGATTACGTCGGCCCGCGCAGCTTCCTGCGGCACGTTCAGAGCCGGCTGCCGCGTTACCGACAGTGGTTCGAAGAGGCGGCAGCGGGCGTCGGCGAGGACTGGCGCCTGATTGCCGCGATCGGATACCAGGAATCGCACTGGGAGCCCGAAGCCGTCTCGCCCACGGGTGTCCGCGGGCTGATGATGCTGACGGAGGTAACTGCGCAACAGATCGGCGTCAAGAATCGCCGCGATCCCAGGCAGAGCATCTTTGGCGGCGCGCGCTACTACGCCAGCGTGCGCGCCCAGATTCCCGCGCGGATACCCGATCCTGATCGCGCCTGGCTGGCGCTCGCGGCGTACAACGTCGGCAATGGGCACCTCGAGGATGCTCGCGTCATCACGCAGCTGCACGGCCGCAATCCGGACCTGTGGCAGGACGTGCGCGCGTTTCTGCCCCTGCTGGCGCAAGAGTACTGGTATAAGCAGACAAGACACGGTTACGCGCGCGGCTGGGAGCCGGTGCGCTACGTCGACAACATCCGCGGCTACCTGGACATTCTCGAATGGGTGGCCGCGGACAGCGGGCCACAGGCCGCCGCCGATGAGGGCCTTCCGCGGATCGAAACTAAGGTGAAGAGCGGAGGTTGAGAAGGGCTACTCGCGGCGTCGCGCGAAGAATTCGCGCAGCAGCACACCGCATTCGTCGGCCAGCACACCGCCAAACGAGTCGACGCGGTGATTGAGCTGTGGCGCGTTCACGAGGTTGAAGACGCTGCCAGCGGCACCAAAGCGCGAGTCCCAGGCGCCGAATACCAGCCGCTCGACGCGCGCATGCACCATCGCCGACGCACACATCGGGCACGGTTCAAGTGTCACGTAGAGCGTGGTCCCGGTGAGACGGTAGCTGTTGAGGGCGCGGGCGCCGGCGCGCATCGCCTCGATTTCGGCATGCGCCGTAGGGTCGTGGGCCACGATGGGCCGATTCCAGCCCTCGCCGATGATGGCGCCATCCTTGACCAGCACGGCGCCCACCGGCACTTCCCCTTCCGCCTCGGCGCGCGCGGCGAGCTCGAGCGCGCGACGCATGAAGGCGGTGTCACTATTTCCATCCACCTGTATCCGCACCCTGCAACCCGTTTTATTGTCGCAAAGGAACCGTCCAACCGGTATCAGTTGAGCCGCCACAACGCAAAGTTGAGCACGCTGGCGAATGAGACCCATACGGCGTAGCGGACCACCAGCCATCCGGCAACCCGATCCACGCGTCAGAACATCACGATGTTGATGACGATTACTGTGAGAAGCAGCAGGATCTCCGCGAGCGCGCGCTCGGACTGCCCGAGAGCTTCGTCCGCATGTGGGAGTTCTACTTCTGCTACTGCGAGGCGGGCTTCGCGGAACACGCGCTCGGCGATGTGCAGGTGCTGCTCGCTAGATGAGGGCCTTGGCGGCTCATGATCCGCTGAACGCCTTCACGTATTCGGCGACAGCCTGCAGCTGTTCCGGCGACAGCATCGGCCACGGTGTCATCAGCGGCGATCCTCCGTGCTTCGCCGCGCCGTCGTGAACGATGGCCTTGATGTCGTCGATTTCCCCTTTCGTGCCGTTTCCGTTTGCGTCGTACTTGAACGCGCCGTCTGCGAAGCTTGCGGGCTTGGGATTTAGACCGGCAGAGGCGGGCCCATCGCCGTGGCCGCTCACGCCGTGGCAGGTCACGCAGAATGTCTTGAACGCTTTCTCCCCGGCACCGCCGCCTGACGCAGCCGCGGTCGTGGGCGTCTCAGCTGGCGTTGCGGGCGGCGCCGCTGGTTCCGCGGGCGCCGCTTCCTCTGAGGGCGCCGGCGCTTCGGGTGAGGATGCAGCGGGACTGGCGGCCTCCTGCGGGCCAGCAGTGTCGCCTACATCCTGGGATTCCTTTTTCGTGCAACCCTGTGCCGCCAGGAGAACCGCCAGAGCAACCGGCACGACTGAGACCAATGTACGTAGTTTCATGACTGGCTCCTTGCCGCTGAATTTTATCCAGCGACGCCAAGGCAGGCTACTGCGAGGCGGGCTTCGAGGAACGCGCCCTGGGCGACGTTCGGATACTGCTCCCGAGAGAGGGCTGACGCCCGGTCCGTTGAAGGGATTGAGGGCGACTCACTCCCATTCTATGGTAGCGGGAGGCTTTCCCGAGATGTCGTAGGTCACGCGCGAGATGCCCGCGACCTCGTTGATGATGCGTCGGGAGACGTGGTCGAGGAATTCGTACGGCAGGTGCGCCCAGCGCGCCGTCATGAAGTCGATCGTCTCGACCGCGCGTAGCGCGATGACGTGGTCATAACGTCGGGCGTCGCCCATCACGGCCACCGAGCGAACCGGGAGGAACACCGCGAAGGCCTGGCTCACACGCTCGTACCAACCCTGGCGCTTGAGCTCGTCGATGAAGATCGCATCCGCGTGTCGCAACAGGTCCGCGTGCGGCTTCGTGACTTCGCCCAACACGCGCACGCCGAGACCGGGCCCGGGAAACGGATGGCGAAAGACCATTTCACGCGGCAGGCCGAGCTCGAGACCGAGGTTGCGCACCTCGTCCTTGAACAACTCGCGCAACGGTTCGAGCAGCTTGAGATGCATCCGCTCGGGTAAACCGCCGACATTGTGGTGGGTCTTGATGACATGCGCTTTGCCGGTACGCGCCCCGGCGGATTCGATCACGTCTGGATAGATCGTGCCTTGCGCGAGCCACTCGATGCCGGGGAGCTTTCGCGCCTCTTCCTCGAACACCTCGACAAACAGCCGGCCAATGGTCCTGCGCTTCTCCTCAGGATCGGTCTGGCCTCGCAAGGCGTCGAGGAAACGCTGCTCGGCGTTCACGCGGATGACACGCACGCCCATGTGGCGCGCGAACGTGTCCATCACCTGGTCGCCCTCGCCCAGGCGCAACAGCCCATGATCGACGAATACGCAGACCAGCTGATCACCGATCGCCTGGTGCAACAACGCCGCGACCACGGAGGAATCGACGCCGCCCGAGAGGCCGAGCAGCACGCAGCTCGAGCCCACCTGTTCGCGCACGCGCGCGATGCTATCGGCAATGATGTTGCCGGCATCCCAAAGCGCCTCGCAGCCGCAGATGCTGCGCACGAAGCGCTCGAGAATCTCGCCGCCCCGGACCGTATGAGTGACTTCCGGGTGAAACTGCACGCCATAGAAGTGGCGCGATTCGTCGGCCATCGCCGCGATCGGCGCGTTCACCGTGCTCGCCACAGCTGCGAAACCCGGCGGCATTTGCTCGACACGGTCTCCGTGACTCATCCACACGTCGAGCACCGGTCGGCCGGTGGCGTCGGTGTGATCCTGGAATCCATCGAGCAGCGTGGAGGGAGCAGTAGTCGTCACGCGGGCGAAGCCAAACTCGCGGTGACGCGCCGGACTCACACGGCCGCCGAGCTGCTGCGCCATGGTCTGCATGCCATAGCAGATGCCGAGCACCGGTACGCCGAGCGTATAGACGACAGCCGGCGCGGCCGGCGGCTTGGCGTCGGTGACCGATTCAGGACCGCCGGAGAGAATGATGCCGCGCGCGCCGAAGGCACGCACCTCGGAATCGCTCATATCCCAGGGGTGAATCTCGCAGTACACGCCGATCTCGCGCACGCGTCGCGCGATGAGCTGCGTGTATTGCGCGCCAAAATCGAGGATCAGGATGCGGTGGGCGTGGATGTCCGCAGCGGGCGGCTTGATGGCCTGGTCGCGGTACCGGGTTTGCCTTATTGGCAATATTGACATGACACTTTGAAAGCCACGCTGATCGATGGGCACAATAATGCCAATAAGACAAACCCGGTACCGTCTTGATCAACTGATGCGGTAGTTCGGCGCTTCCTTGATGATGCTCACGTCGTGCACGTGACTCTCGCGCACGCCGGCTGTGGTGATGCGGACGAAGTGTGGACGCGTGCGAAGCTCATCGATGTTGTGGCTGCCCGTGTATCCCATCGCAGCTCGCAGGCCACCCGCGAGCTGGTAAAGGATGGTCACCAGGCTTCCCTTGTAAGGTACACGGCCCTCGATGCCCTCCGGAACGAGCTTCTCGAGCTCGCTCGCCGTGTCCTGGAAGTAGCGGTCGCTCGAGCCGTACGGCTGGCTCATCGCGGCCAGTGAACCCATCCCGCGATACGACTTGTATGAGGCGCCCTGGTAGAGCTCCACCTCGCCGGGCGATTCCTCGGTGCCGGCGAAAAGGCCGCCGATCATGACTGCATGCGCACCCGCCGCGAGCGCTTTGGCGAGATCACCCGAAAAACGGATCCCGCCGTCCGCGATGATCGGGACGTCCGTGTCCTTGAGCGCTTCGGCGACGCGTGCGACGGCAGTGATCTGCGGGACTCCCACACCGGCAATGACTCGGGTGGTGCAGATCGAGCCCGGGCCAATGCCGACTTTGACACCGTCGACGCCCGCGCTCACCAAGTCGCGCGCTGCTTCCGCAGTGACAACGTTGCCGCCGATCACCTGGAGGTCGCCGAACCGCTCCTTGAGCTGACTCACCATGCTGAGCACGCCGCGGGAGTGGCCGTGTGAAGTGTCCACGACGACCAGGTCAACTCCGGCTTCGCGTAGTGCAGTCACGCGGTCGAGCGTCTCGGGCGCAGTCCCGACTGCCGCGCCGACGCGCAGCCGGCCGGTGGCATCCTTGCAAGCGCGCGGAAACTCGGTGGCCTTCTGGAAATCCTTGACCGTGATCATGCCCTTGAGCTCGAACTCACCGCTGACGACCAGCACCTTCTCGATGCGGTGCTTGTGCAGGAGCTTGAGCACTTCGTCCTTGGGGGCGTTTTCGCGGACCGTGATCAGCCGTTCCTTGGGCGTCATCACGCTGGCAACGGGCGCATCCAACTGCGTCTCGAAGCGCAGATCGCGGTGCGTGACGATGCCGACGACTTCATTGTTGCCGTCGACAACTGGAACGCCGGAGATGCCTTTGGCGCGCGTGAGATCGATGACTTCGCGGATCGTTTTGTCCGGCGTGACGGTGATGGGGTCGACGATGACGCCGCTCTCGTACTTCTTGACCCGCGACACCTCGCGCGCCTGGGCCGCGATCGTCATGTTCTTGTGGACGATGCCGATGCCGCCTTCCTGCGCGATCGTGATAGCGAGCCGCGCCTCGGTGACGGTGTCCATGGCGGCGGAAAGGACGGGCAGATTCAGGCGGACTTCGCGCGTGGCGCGCGTGGAGAGATCGACGTCGCGTGGCAGCACTTCCGAGTAGGCAGGCACCAGCGAGACATCGTCGAAAGTGAGGGCTACTTCCTGGATCCGCATCCGGTGAGGACCCCCGGGTCCCGCGAATAAAGGGCGCGATTGTACGCGCCGATCCCGGCCGGGTAAACGACAATTCGGCAGCGTCCGGCTCGGGGTGCTCTTGCGCGGCGCGGCGGGCCTGTATCATCGGGTGCATGAGCTTGACGGCGCCCGGGAAAGGCACAGCGAATTCACCGGAACGTGACGTGTACACGGTTTCGCGGCTGAACCGCGAGGCCCGCGTGCTGCTCGAACAGGGCATGCCGCCGCTCTGGATCGAGGGAGAAATCTCCAACTTCGCCGCACCCTCCTCCGGCCATTGGTATTTCTCGCTCAAGGATGCCGGCGCCCAGGTGCGCTGCGCCATGTTTCGCCAGCGCAATCTGCTGAGCAGCTGCAAACCACGCGACGGCCTTAACATCCTGGGACGCGGCCGAGTGAGCCTCTACGAGCCGCGCGGCGATTACCAGTTACTGCTCGATCATCTCGAGGAAGCCGGCGAAGGGGCTCTCAGGCGGCAATTCGAGCTGCTCAAGGCGCGCCTGCAGAGAGAAGGTCTGTTCGCGACCGAACGCAAGCGGCCGCTGCCAGCGCTACCGCGGCGCATCGGCGTCGTCACTTCACCGACCGGTGCGGCCATCCGCGACATTCTCAACGTGCTCAAACGCCGCTTCGTGGGCATCCCGGTCCTGATCTACCCGGTTCCCGTGCAGGGCGCCGGCGCCGCCGAGCAGATCGCCGCGATGTTGCGACTGGCCTCGCAACGCGCCGAATGCGACGTGCTCATTCTGGCAAGGGGTGGTGGCTCACTCGAGGATCTGTGGGCGTTCAACGAAGAGGTCGTGGCCCGCGCGCTCGTCGACTGTGCCATTCCAACGGTCAGCGGCATCGGGCATGAAGTCGATTTCACGATCGCCGATTTCGTCGTAGACGTCCGCGCACCGACGCCCTCCGCCGCAGCCGAGCTGGTGGTACCCAATAGCGCCGAATGGGTCGAAGGATTGTTCGAGACCGCCAGGCGCCTGACGATGAGCGTGAGGCGGCAAATGCAGACCCATCGCGCGCATCATCAGTGGCTGGCGCGCAGGCTCGGACAGGCCCATCCCGGCGTCCGGCTGCGTCACCAGGCCCAGCGACTCGATGATTTCGAACAGAGGCTCAGGCTCGCGGCACGCGGCGCGTTGCATCGGGCTTCGAGCCGCCTGCACGCACAATCTTTGCGCCTGCGGGGCCGATCGCCACGGGCTCAACTTCGCGACGCGCAGAGCAGGCACACAGCGCTTGCGCTGCAGCTTCGCACTGCTGTCCGGGAGCAGCTCGTGTTCGCGCGCTCCCGCACCGATCTGGCGATGCGCGCACTGCATACAGTCAGTCCCCTGGCGACGCTCGCTCGCGGCTACGCAATCGTTACACGACTACCCGGCGGCGAGTTGCTGCGTTCGGCGGACGAAGTCGCGCGCGGCGAGCGGATCGAGGCACGATTGAGCGCCGGGCGCGTTCGCGCACGTGTGGAAGAGAAGGATTCGTAGACATGGCCGGCGCTTTCCGCTTGGCACCGCTCGTACTGCTGATCGCATCACTGCTGACCGCGGCCGACTCAGCGCCGCTCGAGCTGCCAGAAGGCAATCTCGTTCCCGGCGGCATCGCCGTACTCGAGCTGGACGCGACTTCGGCCGAGCTACCGGAAGTTCGCTACCGCGACCACCGCGTCATGGTGCTCAAGGACGGCGACAGGTGGCGTGCACTCGTGGGCATTCCTCTCTCGGCCGAGCCCGGCTGGCACACAGTAAGGATTGGCAATGATGCGCAACCGCCGCGATTTCAGGCGTTCACCGTAACACTCAAGGAGTACGCCACGCAGAAGCTCAAAGTCGCGCCTGCACAGGTTGACCTGTCAAGAGAGGACCTGGACCGTGTCGCGCGCGAGCGGGTACGGATCGATGCGGCGCTCGAGACCTGGACAGGTGATCTACCGGCAAGCTTCAGGCTGCTGCAACCGGTGACTGGGCCGCGCTCCAGCTCGTTTGGCCTGCGCCGCGTGTTCAACGAGCAACCACGCGCGCCCCACGGCGGCATGGACATCGCAGCGAACATGGGCACGCCGGTTCATGCACCCGCCGACGGGCGCGTAATCGATACGGGAGACTATTTCTTCAACGGGAAGACGATCTTCATCGATCATGGGCAGGGCATGATCACGATGTACTGTCACCTGAGCGCAATCGATGTGAAGCCCGGCGAGGAAGTCGCGCGAGGCGCGCCGATCGGCAAGGTGGGTGCGACCGGACGCGTGACCGGCGCTCACCTGCATTTCGGCGTGAGCCTGAATCGAGCCTTCGTGGATCCAGAGATATTCTTGGAATAGTTGGCAGTTGGCAGTTGGCAGTTGGCAGTTGGCAGTTGGCAGTTGGCAGTTGGCAGTTGGCAGTTGGCAGTTGGCAGTTGGCAGTTGGCAGTTGGC
>Ga0209640_10000926_pt1 | contig 23939 bp, 23 predicted proteins | sample RifCSP10_1_FD_184018 | JGI IMG/M metagenome (GOLD analysis project Ga0209640, IMG submission 184018) | Soil microbial communities from Rifle, Colorado - Rifle CSP2_sed 10_1 (SPAdes) (version 2) | ecosystem: Environmental > Terrestrial > Deep subsurface > Rock core/Sediment | place: Rifle... | reverse complement strand
TGGAGGGCCTGCCCGCCTTACAAGTCGAGCAGGCACGCCACTAAGCTTAGTGGACCGTATCAACTGATTGAGTACTAGTCACGACAAGCCGCCAAGCGCGGTTTTGCTGGCGCGACAACGGAGCGCCCGCTCCCGTTTCGGGTGATACGGTCCACTAGAATGGGCTGGATGGCGCCCTGGCGATCAGTCCTGCGAATTGTGGCCGGCGGGCTGGCCTGCGCGCTGCTCGTGCTCGTGGTCGGCTGGGTGGTGCGGCGTGTGGCGCTCGGCGCCGACGAGGCGGACACACGTGCGCGAGTCGAGTCTGCAGTCCGCGCAGACTTCGATGCGATGGCGCGGCGACTGCAGCGGATGGCGGCTGCAGTGGCCGACCCGGTCACGATCCGGAATGCGAGCGCGAACGACACGCCCGCCGCGCGGCGCCTCCTCAGCGCCGCCGCGCAGGCTGTCGGTGCGGACGCGCCGGGCGATTCGGGGTTGACCATCTACAGCGGCGAGGGTCAACCGTTGGCTTGGGCCGGGCGGCCGTCGGACGCTTCACCCGAACGCCTGCAGGGTGATCAGGCCTGGTTTCTCGCGCCAGGCCCGATCGGGCTTCGCTTCATGTACGTCCATCCAGTTGTCGTGGATGGCGCCCGGATCGGCACTATCGCGGTCGAGCAGCCACTCGTCGCCGACCAGGACGCCACGCGGCGTGCGAGCAGACTGCAGAGTCCGGATACCGAGTCGTATCGCTTTCCCACCTGGATCGCGCCCGTGTCGGTTCAGTTGCCATCTGAAGGTGAGCCCGCTGCAGCCGCCGCCGCGAACTTCGAGGTGACCGACCCAGCGGGCAGACGCCTGTTGACGGCAACGGCCGGGTCCGACGAACTGTCCGCGACCCGAGGGCGCTGGGAGCGGGCCACGCGGTCCATCGCTGTGATCGTGCTCGCGCTCACCGCGTTGCTGCTGGCCGGCCCGCTTGTGGACTGGCGGAACCACGCACAGGGCTCGCGCTCGTACGCGACAGCCGTTGCCGCATTGTGCCTTGTGATTGCGATCGCCCGCGTCGTGCTGCTGGCCGCCTCCCCCGCCGACTGGTCGGACGCCGCCGTGTTCTCCAGTACGACCTATGCCTCACCCCTCCTCTCCCCGCTGCTGATCTCGCCGTTTGACTTCGCGGTAACCGCCGGGGCTGCCATGGCGCTGGTCGCACTGTTACTCTTTGCCGTCGACGCCCGGCGAGTCCACATGCGTCGGGGGCGGCAGTCGATCGCCACACGGCGACACGCTGCAGTGTTCTCCCTGACGCAACTGACCGCAGGCGCGGTCGTGATGGTCGTGGTCATGGGGCACCAGGCACTCATTCGCGACACCATTACGCACACGAACCTCGACCTGCTCCACTTCTCGCTCGACCCCTGGGAATCGTCGCGCTTGACCCTGCAGGTTGGACTCCTGATCGCTCACGCCGCCGCCGCCGGGCTCGCCGTGTTCGTCCTGCGGGCCGCGGTACACCAGTGGCGCGTGCCGAAACGCGACTGGCGGCTGGGCGTGCTGACGCTCAGCTGTTGGGCCTTGCCGTCCCTGGCGTGGCACCTGACAGCGGTGCGATCGACAGGGGCGGGTCTGGCTCTCCTGGCCGCGGTGGCAGTGGTCGTCGGAGTCGCCGCCTGGTCATCGCGCCTCGTCACTCGCTACCGCCACGGGTCACAGGCGTTTCGGCTGGTGCTCCTGACTCTGCCACTCATCATCCCTGCCTGTGCCTTCTACCCGACCCTGGTTCAGCTCGGGCGCGAGGCCAAGGCCCAATTCGTCGAGGCACGATACGCACCCCAAGTGCGCAATCTGCGACAGAACGTGCAGCTGCAGCTGCAGCAGAGCCTTGGCCAGATCGACCGCTTCGCCGGTCTCGCCGAACTCGCCTCCGCCGCGGTGACGCCCGGCACCGAAACACTGACCGACCGGGCGTTTCAGGTCTGGCAACGAACCGGGCTGGCGACCTATCCGATCACCTCCTCGGTGGAACTCTATGGAGCGAACGGGAGGCTCGTCAGTCGGTTTGCGTTCAACCTCCCCGAAGACCTCTCCGCACCTCCGCTGTCGGAGGAACGGACCTGTGACTGGGACATCTACGACGAGGTAGCGCCCTTCTTCGCCGAGGAACGGCGCGTGCTTCATGCTGGGCGCGCATTCTGCTCCTCCGATCCCAACGACCCACCGCTGGGCTCGATTGTCGTGCACGCGATGCCAGATGACTTCGGGAATCTGCCGTTCATCTCCTCGCGGAACCCCTATGTCGAGCTCCTGTTGCCACCGGATCCATCACGACGGGAAGGTCTCTTTGGACGCGACGTCGAGTTCGCCGCGTACGGATGGAGCCGGATGCCCCTCTACGCCGTTGCGGCGACGGCCTGGCCGCTGCCCGACGATGTGTTCGCGCGCGTCGAGCAGTCGCGGGCGGCCATCTGGACGCGGTTGGCCCGCGGGCAAGACCGCTTCGACGTTTACCTGCTGAACGATCGCGGCGGCATCTACGCACTGGGGTTTCCCGCGATCTCCGCGCTCGGCCACCTCGTGAATCTGGCCGAGCTGACCGTCCTTGCGCTCGGCCTGTACGTATTGCTTCGGGCGATCTACGCGGTGCTGAGACGCTTCAGCCGCCGCGACATCGGCGCCCAAGGCCTGGTGCGGGAGCTCAGAGCGAGTTTCTACCGGAAGCTCTTTCTCGCCTTTGTGGCCGCCGTGTTCGTTCCCGTCGTTGCGCTGGTGCTCGTGACGCGCACGTATGTCGCCGCTCAGATGCAGGCGAGCATCGAGCAGGAGGCGGTTCGCACGGCATCCGCGGCCGGCCGCGTCGTCGAAGACCTCGCCGCGCCGCGGGCGGCTCGCGGCGGGCTGGGAATCGACGACAACCTCATGGTGTGGGTGAGCCGGTTGATCGACCAGGACGTCAATCTGTTCGCCGGGGCACGCCTCCTCGCCACAAGCGAGCGGAATCTGTTTGCGTCGGGGCTGCTGCCGATGCGGCTGGATGCTGATCTCTACCATGCGCTCGCGCTGCGGAACGAGGCGGCCGCGGTGACCCGTGAGCGGATTGGCGAATTCGAGTATCTGGTCGCTGCCACCCCGTTGTCGGTGCAGCAGCTCGGCATCCTCACGGTGCCGCTGACCTCGCGGCAGCAGGAGATTGACGCACAGCTCGCTACCATGGATCGCCGGGCGCTGCTGGCCGCCTTGCTCTTCATTCTGGCCGGCGCCGCCGTCGGCTACTCGATGGCCGAACGCATCTCCGATCCGGTGAGTCGACTCACGCGCGCGACCAGGCGAATTGCGCGCGGCGACTTCGACGCCCGGATTGCCGCAACCTCATCGGATGAGCTGCGACGCCTCGTCGAAGCGTTCAATGGCATGGCAGCGGATCTGCAACGCCAGCGCACAGAACTCGAGCGCACGCATCGCCTCGAGGCGTGGGCCGAGATGGCCAGGCAGGTCGCGCACGAGATCAAGAATCCGCTCACGCCCATTCAACTCAACGCGGAACACCTGCGGCGCGTGCACGCGGACCGCGGTGAGCCGCTCAGTCCTGTGTTGCAAGACTGCGTGGCCGCCATCCTGACGCAGGTGAAGCTCCTTCGACAGATCGCGTCCGAATTCTCGAGCTTTGCCTCGTCTCCGACGGCCAGACCGGCTCGGATCGACCTCGCGGGACTGCTTGCCGAGATCGTCGATCCCTACCGGACCGGGCTCGAGAACCGCATTCACTTCGAGATGGCCGTCCCTGCCTCGCTTCCGCTCGTGCTCGCCGATCGCACGCTCGTGGCCCGATCGCTCACCAACATTGTCGAGAACGCGTTGCACGCGATGCCTGGGACCGGAACGCTCGGCGTTGCGGCCACGACTGAAGATGGCCGGGTGCACATCCGGATATCTGATACGGGCGTGGGGATGGACGAGGAATCCCTGACGCGAGCGTTCGAGCCGTACTTCTCGACCAAGGCGACAGGGACCGGGTTGGGATTACCGATTGCCAAGCGGAACGTGGAGCTGAGCGGTGGCACGATCGGCGTGCGCAGCGCACGTGACCAGGGAACGACCGTGGAGGTCACGTTTCCCGTCGCGCCTGCCGAGGTGTGACGTTCTCCCCAGGTCAGAGGGCGACGCTATCGTCGGTGTGGGGCTGCTCGCGGCGCTGGTCCTCGGCGGGCGAACGGCGCCTCGGTCTGTTCCAGAGGAAGGCGATCAGGCCGGCGGCGAGATACGCGTACGCCATGACGACCAGGACAATCTGCGGCGAGGCGGCCACCGCTGCGAGTGCGGCCGCCAGCAGGAACAGCACCGGATAGCTGCGTCGTGACTGCAGATCGACAGACTTGAAACTTCTGTAGCGAATGGTGCTGACCATCAGCAGGGCCGGCACGATCACCATGCTCAGGACTGGCAGGGCCACAGCGTAGTCCTGAAACCCGACCGGATACGCAAAGACCGTGGCGGCCGGCACGACCGCCGCAGCCGGGCTTGGCAAACCCACGAAATACCGCTTGTCCTGCGTCGCAGATTGAATATTGAACCGCGCCAGCCTAACCGCCGCCGCGGCGACAAACAGGAATCCCGCCGCCCAACCGATCTGCCCGAGCGGCTCCAGGCCCCATTTGAACGACAAGATCGCCGGTGCCACGCCAAACGAGGTCACGTCCGCCAGTGAATCGAATTGCACACCGAAGTCGCTGGTGGACCCGGTCAGGCGGGCAATCCGCCCGTCGAGCATGTCGAGGACGAACGCAAACCCGATGAAGAGTGCCGCGGTCGACAACTCCCCACGCATCGCGTGCACGATGCAGGCATAGCCGCAAAACATGTTCGCCATGGTGAGCATGCTGGGAAGCAGGTAGACGCCACGCCGGAAGCGTCGCGCCCGGATCCCCGCCTGTGGCCCAAGCGGCTTCAGGATGCGACGTCGCCGAGTGTGTTCGTCATCAATCTGCATGGCCCGGCTCCTGACCGTGTGCTGGCAAGTCGGCTGCGGTCTTCGCTGAACCCAGGGTCGCGATGATCGTGACCCCACCAAGAACCGTGTCACCCACGCGGGTCCTGATGACGGCGTCGGCAGGAAGGAAGACGTCCATCCGCGAACCAAACTTCATCACGCCGAACCGGTCGCCAGCCCGCACGACGAGGCCCTCCGTCGCACGGCAGACGATGCGGCGCGCCAGCACCCCGACAATCTGGCGAACGACCACCAACTCTCCATGATGGTCGATCGCCACCTCAGTGTACTCGTTCAGGTCGCCCGCCTCGTTCCGGTACGCAGGGAGGAACCGGCCCGGATGATACGCAACCCGTGTGACACGACCGCTCACGGGCAGACGGTTGACGTGCACGTCAATCGGCGACAAGAAGATGCTGATCTGCTGGCTCGTGCCCGGCGGCACGTGCTTCGCCGTGGGCGCGCCGGCAACCATCACCCGGCCGTCGGCGGGAGACACGACTGAGGACGGGGATGCGCGGTGGACGCGCTCGGGATCTCGAAAGAAGAACAGGAAGAAGGCCGGGAGGAGCAGCAGCGCCAACGCGTACACCGGGCCACCGGCGATCCAGGCGATGAGCGCCGGGATGCAGCCGCCTACAACGAAGGGCCAGCCGGCAGGGTCGATACGCATGAGCACAAGAAGCCGGGTTCAATCTTCCGTAAACACAAGCCGGAACACGAAACCCGGTCTCTCGACGCGAGACACCGACAGGGCGATCAGGACATCTTCAGCTGGGCTTTGGCATGCTCGAGGGCCATCTGCTCCATCTGATCCTTGAGCGCCAGTTTCTTCTTCTTGAGAGTGGCTTGCTCGAGTCGTTCTGAGGTCGAGAGGTAAGGGAGTTCGGTGAGTTGCTGCAGGCGAGTGTCCAGTTCGTGGTGTCGCTCAGAAAGCTGCCGGAATTCGTCGTTGCTTCCCAGCAAGAGGCTCTTCACCTCCTGCGCATCAGCTACGCTCATAGGCCGCACCCTCCTTTCGTGGAGAAGGAAACCTGTTGTGGCATCACGGTAACATACCCCTGCCGCGCGCTCAATCCAGAACCTGCGAGCCGATTCCCCTTCACGGGGCAACCCGCAACCGCTCAATTAGTTGAGCCGTCTCGCCACAGAACGACGGCATCCTCGATCGGGCTCGCGTAGTAGTGTTTCCGGGTCCCCGCCTCCCGGAAGCCCAAGCGCGCGTAGAGCCGCCGTGCCGCCTGGTTCGACACGCGAACCTCGAGCGTGGCCCGACCCGCCCCCAGGGCTCGCGCTTCCTCGAGCACCCGGCTCATCAGCGCGGTGCCAATGCCTCGTCCCCTCAGATCGGGAACAACCGCAACGTTGTTGATGTGGATTTCGTCGACGACCAGCCAGAAGGCACAGAACCCTACGACGGGCCGGTCGGTGGTTCGCACGACGAAGATATGGCAGAGGGCGTGGTTCTGCAGTTCCCACGCGTACATCTCGCGCGTCCATGGGTTGGTGAACGACTCGGACTCGACGAGCAGAACACCCTCGAGATCGGCCTCGCCTTCGAGCCGATCGATCCAGTAGACGGGCGCGTTACCCGGCGAGGCGAGCATCTTTGGCCAGTTCGGCGTCCGTCCGACGCACGTACAAGGGTCGGATCGCGTGGGGGTGCGGGCACTCGCCACGCTGCGCCGTGACGCCGGCGGTGATCGCGATCGTCGCGGCCAGCGGCGGGTGCACCGCCCTGGCGATGCGGGCCGCCCCGCCAAGGCTGGCCAGGATTTCGCCCCGATAGACCTGCGCGCCGTCGCCAATGAAGAGCGTTGGCGTGCGGGCCGAACCCGCCAGCAGGTCTCCCGGCTTCGCGACCAGCGGTGGCTGGATCTGTGCCCCCCGTTCGTAGCGTGCGGCGTACACCTCGCCGCGCCACGCGTCGACCCAGGTGGCGATAGCCGATCCATCCGCTTCCGCCTCGCCCAGCTGAGCCAACGCATCCAGCCCGGACACGCCCACGAGCGGCTTTCCCGCCGCGAACGCCAGTCCTTGCATCGTCGCAATTCCGATGCGGAGTCCGGTGAACGACCCCGGCCCGGTGGCCACGGCGAAGACATCCACGTCGTCGAGCGACACACGCGCGTGCTCGAGGAGGGCTATGAGTTCAGCCGGCAGGCGCTCAGCCTGCGATCGCGACGGGTCACCGACGGCTTCGTGCAGAATCCGCGCCCCCGACGCCACTGCGCAACTCCCCGGCCGCGTCGTGGTATCGAGAGCCAGAACGAGCATGGATGGATAATAGTGCAGCCAGGGCTTGAGCCCTGAGCCATAAGCCCTGAGTCTCTCCTGATGTCCACCACCACCGCAACGCCCGCCATGCGTCAGTACCTGGACGCCAAGCGCCAGTACCGCGATGCCATCGTGTTCTTTCGGATGGGCGACTTCTACGAGATGTTCTACGAAGATGCGCTGGTCGCGGCCCGCGCGCTCGATCTCACGTTGACATCCCGCTCGAAGGATGCCGGCGGCACAGGCATTCCGATGTGCGGCGTTCCCTTTCACGCCGCCGAGGGTTACGTTACTCGGCTGGTGAAAAAGGGGTTCCGCGTGGCCATCTGCGAACAGGTTGAGGACCCGAAGAAGGCGAAGGGACTGGTCAAACGCGAGGTGGTGCGGGTCGTGTCGCCTGGAACGCTCACTGACACGGGATATCTCGAGGCGCGCGAGCCGGCGTTTCTGATGGCGATCTCGTCGCCCGGCGCGGACCAACGAGTGGGCGCCGCACTGATCGATCTGTCAACAGGTGAGTTCAGCGCAGCGGAGTACCAGGGTGCCGCGGGCGTCGAGGCGCTCGCCGACGAAATCGCCGTGCTCAAACCGCGCGAAATCATCGCGCCGGCCGGTTCCCCGGTGATCGAGCGACTGACCGCGATCTCCCGCCTCGAGCTGCCCCTGACGACGCTCGAGGGCTGGACCTTCGAGCCGGAAGCGGCGCGCCGAGCCTTGCTCGACCAGCTCAAGACGCTCGGGCTCGAGGGGTTCGGGCTCGAAGGACACACCTCGGCCATCCAGGCGGCAGGGGGGCTGGTCTCCCACCTCCGAGACACGCAAAAGGCCGACCTCGCCCACATTCGGGCGATCAGCTACCGAACGACGAGCGATAGCCTCATCGTCGACCCCATCACGCTCAAGCACCTCGAGGTAGTCGCTGGCAGTGAGGGTGGGCGCACTGGATCCCTCCTCCACGAGATCGACCGGACGATTACGTCGATGGGCGGGCGCCTGCTGCGCGCGTGGTTGTTGCGGCCGCTCTGTGCGCTCGAGCGCATTCGCGACCGGTTGGACGGCGTGGAGGAACTGGCGTTCCGATCGACCGAGCGTGGCAAGTTTCGAGAGACGCTGAAGGCCGTCCAGGACCTGGAGCGGCTGGTGGGGCGCGTCGCGCTTGGCACGGCCGGGCCGCGCGACCTGGTGTCCCTGCGTCAGTCCCTGGTAGCGGTTCCCCGCGTCAAGTTCATGCTCCAGGCGTGTCAGGCACCGCTCCTGCAAAGCCTCGTGGCCGAGCTCGACGAGCTCGCCGACGTGCGCGACCTCATCGAGCGCACGCTCGTTGACGACCCACCCGCCATCGTGAGGGAGGGCGGGTTCACGCGAGAGGGCGTGGACCCCGACCTCGATGAACTCAAGACGATCAGCCGTTCGGGGCGGCAGGTCATCGCCGAAATGGAGGAACGCGAGCGCACGCGCACCGGCATCGCGTCGCTCAAGGTGCGTTTCAACCGTGTGTTCGGGTACTACATCGAAATCTCGAAGGCGAACCTCCACCTGGCGCCGAATGATTATCAGCGCAAACAGACGATCGCCGGAGGCGAGCGGTTCACGACGCCGGCGCTGAAGGAGTACGAGGCGAAAGTGCTCGGCGCCGACGAGCGCATCCTGGAGCGGGAGCTGGAACTGTTCGAGCAGTTGCGAGCTCGCGTTGGCGGCGAGTCGCCGCGCATCCAGGACACGGCACGAGCCCTGGCGGCACTCGACGTCCTGGCCGGACTCGCCGAGACCGCGGCTATCTCCGACTACACCAAGCCGCACGTGCACGACGGCGATGAGTTCGTCGTCGTGGACGGCCGACATCCGGTGGTCGAGCGCCATACGCCCGATGCCTTCGTGCCCAACGACATCGAGCTGAACGCCTCAACGCGCCAGCTAGTGGTCCTCACCGGACCGAATATGGGCGGCAAGTCCACGTATCTCCGCCAGGCCGCGCTCATCCCGCTGCTTGCGCAGATTGGGTCTTTCGTGCCTGCCCGCCAGGCCAAGGTACCGATCGTGGACCGGATCTTCGCTCGCGTCGGGGCCTCGGACAACATCGCGCGCGGTCACTCCACATTCATGGTCGAGATGCAGGAGACTGCCAACATCCTGCATGCGGCGACCTCCCGGAGCCTCGTGGTGCTGGACGAAATCGGACGCGGCACGTCGACCTTCGACGGTCTGAGCATCGCCTGGGCTGTGGCCGAGTACCTGGCGAGTCACGCGACGGCCCGGCCGAAGACGCTGTTTGCCACGCACTATCACGAGCTGACCGATCTAGCCGATGTGCTGCCCGGCGTGGTGAACGCGCACGTCGCCGCGCGCGAGTGGAAGGACGAAATCATCTTCCTGCGCAAGATCGTGGGTGGCCGATCCGATCGCAGCTACGGAATCCATGTCGCACGCCTGGCCGGGTTGCCGGAGAGCGTCGTGGCGCGTGCCCGGGAGATCCTGGCCGGCCTCGAGCGCGACGAGGCCTCCCGGGGCGGCAGGCCAACGCTCTCGGGTGCCGCCGGGGACCCGGCAGCCGCGCAGCTCGGCCTGTTCGCCGCTCCGGCGGACGCCGCCAGCGTCACACAGGGCGACGGAATTCGGTCCAGGCTCGAGGCGATTGACATCGATGAGATCACGCCGCGGCAGGCGCTGGAGTTGCTCGCGGAATTGAAGGCCATGACAAGAAAGGCGTAATGCAGAATTCGGAATGCAGAATGCAGACGGAGCTCACGACTGGCGCCGATCGCGCAACGTGGCTCAGTCGGGCCCCCTGGCGGATGGTGTCTGCATTCTGCATTCTGCATTCTGCATTACTGAGTGCGATTGCCTGCTCACCATCTCACTCCCCTCCTGACCCGAGCATCATCACAATCGCGGTTCGCTCGGGACCAAGCACGCTGGACCCGCGGGTGAGCAACGACGAAGCCACACAGCGCGTGGCGCAACTGGTCTTCAGCCCCTTGCTCGAGCACGGCGAGGACCTGCGCATCCGGCCCGGGCTGGCCCTGGCTCTCGACCACCCGGATCCAGTCACCTACATTGCCCACCTTCGGCACGGCGTCAGGTTTCATGACGGCCGAGAGCTCACGGCCCGTGACGTGGTCTACACCTTCACGAGCATTCGGGATCCGGCCTTCCCGTCGCCTTTCGCCGGCGCATTCGAGCTGCTCGAAGAGGTCTCCGCCCTCGACGACTACACCGTCCGGTTCACGTTGAGCCGACCCTTTGCGGCGTTCCCGATGCAACTGGTCGGCGTCCCGCCGATCGTGCCAGCCGATCCAGGTGAGGACCTCCGGACGTTTCCGATTGGGACCGGCCCCTACCGGTTCGTCAGGTACGACGTGGACGACACGCTCGTGCTGTCGGCCTTCGAAGGGTTCTGGGACGGCTTGCCGAACAACGCCGGCATCGTCATGAAGATCGTCCCCGACGACACCATGCGAGGACTCGAACTCAGAAAGGGATCCACGGATCTGGTGGTCAATGATCTCCCGCCAGACATCGTGCACCAGCTCGAGGAGAGCGGTGCGTTCACGGTCGATCGATCGCCGGGGCTGGATCTGTTCTACCTCGGGTTCAACCTGCGCGATCCGGTGCTCTCAGACCGGCGTGTCCGTCACGCAATTGGATATGCCACCAATCGCGACGCGATCATCGAATACCTACGACGCGGGCTGGCTCGACCCGCCGCGGGCCTGGTTCCGGATCTTGCCTGGGCGTTCGAGCCAGACGTCCACAGATTCACCTATGACCCCGCACGAGCCAAGAAACTGCTCGACGAGGCAGGCTACGTTGACCCTGACGACGTGGGCCCACAGCCGCGCCTGAGGCTAACGGCGAAGATCTCGACGAACGAGGAGACGAGGCTTCAGGCAACGGCCATCCAGCAGGACCTTCGGCTCGTCGGCATCGATCTGGATCTCAGAACGTACGAGTTCGCCACGTTGTACGCCGACGTGCTCAGAGGACACTTCGAGCTATTTCTGCTGCAGTGGGTCGGCGGTTCACTGGTGGATCCCGACATCCTCCGGAGGGTGTTTCATTCCCAGCAGGCGCCGCCCGTAGGTTTCAACCGAGGCTATTACCACAACGCCGAGGTCGATCGTCTGCTCGATCTCGCCACCGGGGCAGCCGACGAGGCGGAGCGGAGGCGGCATTACGGCGCGGCGCAGAAGCTCATCGCCGCCGACGCCCCCTACATTCCGATCTGGAACAAGACCAACGTGATCGTGGCGCAGCCCTCGCTCGACGGGCTCCACCTCAATCCGCTGGGTGACTTCAGTGCGCTGCGCGACGTCAAGCGACGGCCTGGAGCCGGGCAGGTGTCGACGCGCTAGGGGACTAGCTAGCTAGCTCTTGAGGTTGTCGAGCTCCGCCCGCGCTTCGGGTGTGTAGGGCGAGTCGGGGTGCTCATCCACGATCTGCGTGAACGCCTTGCGTGCCTCTTCGGGGTTGCCTTTCTGGACGTACGCGCGCGCCAGCTCCATCAGGATCGCGTCAACCGGCAACTCCGCTGTGGCGGTTGCCGCCAGTTCTTTCCACGTCGTGATGGCCGCGTCCAGTTGCCCTCCCTGCGCCTGGGTATCGGCTTTCCCGAGTCGTGCCATTCGGCCGTACAGACTGCCTGCCCCCGCACGGTTCACCACGTCGTCGAACTGCTTGATCGCTTCGTCGTGACGTCCAAGGGCGGTGAGGGCGCTCGCCAAGTGGTACCGGGCGGTGATGCCTGCCGAGCTATCCGGGTAGGCATCGGCGGCGGCCTGCAGCTTCGGCAGCGCCGCCGTGAGCTTGGCGGCTTCGGTCGCAAAGCTGCCCGTGGCGCCCAGCGTCGCCGCGGCCGGCACGTCTTCGCCTTGCGCCTGCGTGCCCGCTGGCACGACCTGCGCGTTGAGCGCCACCATCGCCTCGGCCAGCAGTTCCGACCCTTGTGACTGGTTCCGCTGCCTGACCAGCGACACGCCCACCACGGCCACGACAATCAGGACGACCGCGACGAGCACGGCAGTGACCTCGCGCTGCCTGGATTCGAGGACGTTGCGCACGACCTCGATGGTGTGAATGAGCTCGTTTTCCTTGAGATGGTGGCGTTCTTTGCGCTTCATATCGGTGTGCCGCTCTCCGTGGGCCTTGAGCCCAAAGCCTGTCTATTGGCGTCCCCGGGCAGATTCGAACTGCCGGCCTAGCGCTTAGGAGGCGCTCGCTCTATCCATCTGAGCTACGGGGACGTAATGCGTGCTGCCCCGTAGTTTATCAGCGGCCGGCTGCAGCTGGGCTGCGTTAGTACTGCAGTACCGAGAAGACCTTCTCCCCGGTCAGCTTCGACTTCCCGTTGAGGAACAGCAGCTCGATCAGAAAGGCCAGGCCGTGGAGCTCACCGCCAAGCTGCCGCACCAGTTGCGCGGCGGCCCCGGCCGTCCCCCCCGTCGCCAGCACGTCGTCCACGACGAGCACGCGCTGCCCGTGCTCCACGGCGTCCTCGTGGATCTCGAGGGCGTCGGTGCCGTACTCGAGGTTGTAGCGCGCCGTGCGGCGACGGTGCGGAAGCTTGCCCGGCTTGCGCATCGGGATGAAGCCGGCGCCAATGCGCTGCGCCACCGCCGCACCCAGGATGAAGCCGCGGCTTTCGATGCCCACGACCAGATCGATGGACTGCTGGAGATAGGGGGCAGACAGCCGATCGATCGTGGCCGTAAATCCGTTCGGATCTCGCAGAAGCGTGGTGATGTCGTAGAAGAGGATGCCCGGCTTCGGGAAGTCGGGAACGTGTCGAATGTGTTGTTTGAGATCCATGCGTCTTGGTCAGGACAGCCACGAAGAGTGGGCCACGATGATCACGAATGACGAGCCACGAAGGTCACGAAGATCGCGAAGGTTTCACACGGTAACGGAAAACGTCCGGTACACTCCGCTCGCGGCCTCGACGTCCACATACACCGTGTCGATACGCGCACCACGCGGCCCGGATCGGATCGCGACTTCGACGCGGGTCACCGCCTCGGCCTCGCCTTCCACATGTGCCTCCACGCGGCCATCGGGCAGGTTCCGCACCCACCCGGTGACGCCCTCGCGCAACGCGGCGTCCTGTGTGAAGTAGCGAAAGCCGACACCCTGCACACGTCCACTCACCACGAACCGCCGGGCCACCCTCATGAAGAACGCGCAACTATTCTATAACCCCAGCCCCAAGCCGTAGGCCTGGCGCCGCCAGCCCATGAGCCCAGAGCCATGAGCCCAACGCCCTTAGAAGCCTCTGAACAAGACGCGGCCCGTCGGCATGCCGGGCCACGGAATCGATAGCAGCAAAACCGCCAGCGCCAAACCGAGGAACACAAGCACCGATTTGTGGCGACGGGTGGCATCAGAGGCCTTGCGCAGGCGGACGCGCCCGACGTGAGCCAGCACCAGGGCGACGAGCATGCCAAAGAGGTGTTCGACGACAAAGAAGCGAAGGACCGAGTCGCGCATCGTCAGGCCCATGTCGGCAAAGCCCGACTGCGTGACTGGGCTGAGTACTCCGTACAAGAGGAGGCCGATGAGGACTTGCACGTCGAGACTGATTGTGAAGATCAGGCTGCGCAGGTTGTCGACCGGCAGCCAGGCCCGACGCGCGGTCAAACCGCCAACGGCGCCGCCCAAGGCGGCCACGCCCGAGAAGATGACGACCCATCGAAGCCACGAGTGCAGGACCAGCAGTGCGGTGTACATGACCGCCATTGTCGTCGGTCCACGCGCTTCGGTCCACTCCGCCAGTTCTCGGGTTCTCTGGTGCGCTGGCTCAAGTCATCCCCGCACCGCCCTCAGGCACACCGAACCAGAACCCGTGCACCCGCGCACCAAAGCACCTGAGAACCGTACCTTGCCTACAAGGAGAGCACGTGCATCCACGGCACGACGGCGAAGACGAGGTAAAGCACGGTGAGCGCGGCGACCCAGCGGTGCCGGGCGGTGATGTAGAGCACGGCGCCGCAGCTGACTGCAAACAACTTGGCGGCCGTCAACCCGACCGCCGGACCAAGCACGCTCGCGTACCAGGCGACTAACGGATTGGCCTCAATGGTGGGCCCGTGCAATCCCACGCCGACGTAAGACATCGTGCCGTCGAGCACCTGGACGGCAACAAAGGCGAGGAGCCAGATTTGCGCAGCAGGGAGCCGCGTGGGACCCAACGTGGATACTGCCGACATGGCCATCACAATCGCTGATACGCAAGGAAAACGCCAGCACAATCACACGGGATCAGAGGACCAAGCAGCCAAAAGGTCTCGGTCGGGTGGAACTATGTCTTCGCCGCGCCGCTCAAGTCTGCCGAATCAGATCTGGATTCTCGAGAACGCCCAGGCACCCAGGACGACGAACCCGGCCGCCACGACGGCGAGCACCGACAGGTTGGTGGCTATGCCGAACTGGGTTACGCCGATTAGCGCGCCCCGCAGGCCATCCACGCCGTAGGAGAGCGGATCGGCCCGCGTGGCGAAGGTCAGGGCGGTCGGCAGGTTGTTGAGGGGAAACAGCGCGCCCGAGAGGAAGAAGATCGGCATGACCAGGAAGTTCATGATGAGCTGAAAGCCCTGCATGTCCTTCAGCGTGGAACCGATGGCAGTCCCCAGGCCGGCAAACACGAGGCCCACGAGCAGCATGAACACGAGCGCCAGCGGAACCGCCGCAAAACTGTACGGCCTGAATCCGGCCACGATGCAGACGAGCAGGATGAGCGCGCCCTGGATCGACGCAATCGTGGCGCCGCCCAGCGTGCGGCCGAGCATGATCTGCAGCCGCGGGACCGGCGCAACGAGCGTCTCTTTGAGAAAGCCAAACTGGCGATCCCAGAGCAGCCCGATCCCGGAAAACACCGACGTGAAGAGAATCGCCATGCCCACCACGCCGGGCGCGATGAACTGGAGGTAACTTCCCTGACCCGACTGCGCGAACACTGGACCAAGCCCGAAACCGAGTACGAGCAGATACAACAGCGGCTGGGCAATCGAGCCGATGATTTGCGGCCGGGATCGCAGGTACCTCTTCACCTCGCGGAGCCACAAGTGGTAGACAACCGTCACGCGCTCACCTCCTCCACATCTTGGCCATCTGGCGCATCTGGTCGGCGGCGTCGGCGCGCTCATCGCGAATCGTGCTCCCGGTCAGCGCAAGGAACGCGCCTTCAAGTGAATCCGCCCCGGTCTGCTCCTTGAGCCCCTGAGCGGTGCCCTGCGCGACGATATGCCCGTGGTCGATGATGCCGATACGGTGGGCCGTCCGCTCCGCTTCGTCCATGTAGTGAGTGGTGAGGAACACCGTCACCCCTTCGGTCTCGTTCAGGTGCTTCACGTGCGTCCAGAGCTGATTGCGGCTCTGCGGATCGAGGCCAAGTGTTGGTTCGTCGAGAAACAAGATCTTGGGCGTGTGCAGCAGGCCCCGTGCGATCTCGAGGCGGCGCCGCATGCCGCCGGAAAACGTCTTCACGAACGAGCGGCGACGGTCCCACAACTCGAACAACGTGAGGAGCGTCTCGATGCGTTCGATTCGCGTCTTCTTCGGCACATGGTAGAGCGCCCCATGCAAATCCATGTTCTCGTAGGCCGTGAGCTCGACGTCCAGGCTGGGGTCCTGAAAGACGATCCCGAAGCGGCTGCGAGCTTGCAGCGGCTGCGCGACCGGGTCGAGGCCGTCCAGCTTCATCGTCCCGCTGCTTGGCCGCAGCAACGTCGTCAGCATCTGGATCGTGGTCGTCTTGCCCGCACCGTTCGGCCCGAGGAAGGCGAAGATCTCACCGGCCGGCACGTGGAAGGAAATGCCGTCGACGGCCTTGACTTCACCGAAGGTCTTGACCAGGTTCTCAACGTGGATCATCGGATGGCAGGTTCTCCCCGGAGCCGAGCAACAGATCAGGAGAGGGAATCTTACACCGGCCGCGCGGGCTCAAGCCCGCGGCGCCTTTGGACCGCACGCCGCTGGACCTCGACCAACGCTCCCGCGAAGCGACAACCTGTGTCCCATGGCGAGGACGCCTCGGTGCCGGCGCGATTCGCCCGGAACGAGTTCCAAACTCTTGCAGCGAAATGGGTTGAACCCTTCGATTCGACGTTGGCAATTGCTTTGCCTCCACCGTGACCAGAAGCTCCCCGGTCTTCGACATGGAGGTGGGACGTGAAATCACTGCTATCAGTCATGATCGCCGGCATGTTGCTTGGCGGAACGGTGTTTGTCGATCACGCTGAGGGTGGAGACAGACGGCGCGGATCGAACCAACGCCACGGCGACATCCGTTACGAACGCCGCGACGACCGGCACTTCCGGGGGCGCGACGTGGTGGTGCTTCGCGACTACTACCGACCCCATCATCGCCCGCTGCCGAGAGGGTTACGGCACCGGTACGTTCGGGGCGGCTATCTGCCACCCGGCTGGGCGAGGCGGGTGCGGCCGATTCCGGTACACGTCGAACGCGACTTGGTTGTCGTGCCGCGCGGCTACCGTCGCAGCATCATCGACGGCCATGCCGTCGTCTACAACAATCGTGGGTTCATATTCGATATTGCGGTTCTGTTCTGACGGGCCGAACGGCTCAACGTGAGGAAAGACTCGTTCTCGCCAACACCGCGCAGCGGTGTGGCACTGGCATCGATCATGCTCGCCAGCTTTCTCTGAGGTGTCCCTATGAGTCGGTTCACACACAGATTCGCAGCACTTCTCCTGCTGGCCGGCGCGGCCGTCGGTTCGACTGCCTGCGCCTCACGGACGATCAACCAGGTGCTGGCAGATCCAGGACATTTCCGCAACAAGCAGGTGAAGCTGTCGGGTTCGGTTGTCGACAGCTACTCGGTCGTCGGTCGCGGCGCGTATCGACTCGATGACTCGACGGGCGAGCTCTGGATCCTCTCGGACAACGGCGTGCCGCGACGGGGTGCCCGGGTCACGGTCAAGGGCACCGTCCGCGAGGGGTTCAGTCTCGGCTCGGTCGGCGATCGGTTGAAACTGCCCCCCGCGGTCGGCGCTGGTGTGGTGCTGCTGGAGTCGTCTCACAAGGCGCGATAGAGGGCTCCTGGGGCGGGGCTATTTGTCCAGAGGGCCGGCGCGTACCGGAACTTGACCAGCTTGCTCATCGTGCCCTTCCCTTGTCAACTGATCAGATCGAGCAGATCGAGCAGTTCGGCGAGTACCATCGCCGTGGCGCCCCAGACTTGCACGCCGTGTAGATCGAAATAGGGTACGTCCATCATGTCGTGAGGCGGCCGCGCGCGTCGTCGCTCTTCCCACAGCACCACGCCCGGCCGCTGTAACCGGGACAGCGGCAGTTCGATCAACCGTTCTACTTCGTGAGGTGCCAGGTTGAAATCCGGGCGCGCGGCAGCACAACCCACGACCGGGTGCAGAAGATAGTCACTAACGAAAATCGGGAGCGGCGTCAGCCGGCCCAGGATATCGACGTCCGCGGGCACCACGCCCACTTCTTCGTGCGCCTCGCGCAGGGCCGCCGCCTCCACCGATTCACCAGGGTCGATGCGCCCGCCTGGAAGGGACACCTGGCCTGTGTGGTGGCGCAGCCCGGACCCGCGCACGGTGAGCGGGAGGTGCCATTCGCCCTCGTGTGGATAGACCAGAAGCAACGCTGCAGCCGGCCGCAGCTTCTCAGGCGGGACTACTGGCTCCGGTCCACTGCGCGGGCGCGGCGCCATCCGCAGCTGGGCCTCGAGTCCAGGGAGGGGTTCTGCCAGACGGCGCCGGAGCGTTTCAGGGAACGTAGGCAATCGGGTGGTGCCACGGGGAGTCACGAGCGGCGCATCCCGGTCGCCGCCAGCGCGGACTTCGCAACCGTCTTGATCTGTGCCACGGCCTGTCGGGGCGCCCTACTGAAGACGCGCCACGCCTTGTCACGGCGCTTGCTCCGTCGCCGTGCGTTCCTTGCTTCGATCGCGCGGACGCCCTCCTGCCACTCGTCCCATCGGTGCGAGTGCCAATAGAGGCGCTCTACCCACGGCAGCCGGCTTGTCAGCAACAGCGCGTAGACGACCGGGCGCAGCGCCAAGCCCCGCACCGACACAGGTGCAGGTTTCAGCCCACCCTTGTTCGCGAGCTGCTCCACCTCGTCCACGAACGTGGGGGTAGCCGGAACGTGAATGCCCTGGGGCCGGATGAAGCGCTCAACGAACGGCCGATTCGATCGGCTCGCGCCACCAGTGAGAAGCACCGAGAGCTGCGCAGCATGTTCGTCGAGCGCCCGCGCGGTGTTGAGAAACCCCTCGCCGACGTTGAGAAGGTGGTGGAAATGAAACGTGCCCTCCTGGTTGTCGCGAAACTCAGGCAAGAGGAGTGTGAACACCGGGCGGTTCACAATGGCGGCTTCGACAAGGGCACTGGTGTTCAACCCAATGACCGCCGTCGCGTGGAACATCGAGTCGAAGTAGTCGGCACGCGCGTCAGCATCCACCGGGTTCGAGCCCCAGACAGCGACGTGCTCCCAAGCCGGGCTCGCCTCTCTGTCTCGCCACTCATCAAGCCGCTGCGGATGCGGGCGCACCAGGATCGCGATATCGCGCAAGCGCGGGTCGGAGGACCGCCTGAGCGCCTTGACCCATTCATGCACGAAGGCTGCTTCAGATGGACTGTTCTTGAAGAGCGCCGAACAGACGTAGAGGAGGAACGGACGTGCTGGTGGAAGGCCGACGCGAGTCCGAAACTCGTCGCCGCCGCGACGCGGCTGTCGATCGAACCACTGGTCGAAGCACTGTGCCCCTGTGACGATGACCCGCTCTGGACTGATGCCGTGAAACCGTCCGGCTTCAGTCCGTTGCGTGTCGTTCCACACGATCACCGCGTCGGGAACCACTCGAATGAGTGCCTTGCTCGAAAGGTGATCCCAGCTCCAAACGCACAGGGCACTGCGGATACCGAGGCTGCGGGCCGCGCGAAGGTAATCCACTTGCGGCGACCCGAGTTCGATGAGGGGCGTGACCAGGATGACATCAGGCCGGTGCGCGCGAATGTATTCGTCAATGTCCGCCTGGCGAGGAACCGCCTGCTCGATCCAGTCGAGCACCCGTGCCGCCGACCCGCGAAACGGCGATTGCGCTAGCAGGAGCGCAAGAAGGGGCGCCCGCTCGCGCGCGCGGACACGGATCTGTGGCGTCGTGGCATACGACGGGTCGGCGTAGCGAATATGGTCCAGGCCGAGCCGCAAGGCCGTCGCCAGCGACCCGGTACGCGTTTCGCGCGGAATGGCCGTCAAGCCCACGCTCACCCGGTTCGGATAGCGCGTTGCGAGGCGATCGACCATCGCGCGACCGCCAAGCTGCTCTTCGCGGTCGGCCGCCAAATGCACGCAGTGGCCGCGCTCAGCCAGCAGCGCGACCACTGACTCGAAGTTCCGGAAGTAGGTGAAGTGGCGTGCGATAAACAGGACCTTCATGGTTGGTGCGTGGGCGCAGCCGACAGGCGACGCCAGGCGTTCACGGTGTGGACTGACCCCGATCGCCGTCGTGACCGTTTGGAATCACCGTGCCGTCGCAAGACGCGCACGCGCCACGTAGCGGTGGCATTCCACGCAGCTGGTGACGAGGCCGTTGTAGGCCGCCAGGGCTGTGCGCTGGTCACGCTCTCCGGCGGCAGCGGCAAGGGCCTGTGTGGCACGTTGGAACGCCGCAGTGTACTTGCTGAACTCGGGCAGACGAAACACGTCCCAGCCAGGCTGTTTCGTCACGGCCTGGAGCGCCCGGCTCTGGCGATCGAGTGCTACCCAGTCGCTCGTGACCAGCGCCGCAAGTAGTCGCTCAGCGTGCACCAGTTTCTGGCGCATGACTTGTTGTGTTTGTGGTGTCTGCGCCGCGGTGGGCGCGCACCACGTGGCAGCGAGCAGAACCACGAACACCGCCGGGATGAACCGCGCCGCCACCCAATCGACGACTGTCGTGCCCATGATCCTCCCCCTACTTCACGTGCTCCATCCCCTCGGCGCACGCGAACTCGCGCAACTGGTCATTGGGGTAGGATGCCTTCCGATACCGCTTGACCGTCTCCCACGGCTTCAGGAGCGCCTCGGGATCGGTTACGGTGATCTGGTCTTCGAGCAGCCCGGGCTCGACGAAGCGGATTCGCTCCCGGATCGTCATCCGCTCACTGTGTGGCGTGAAACCCTCGATGAACGTGTTGTCACGCAAGGCAACCGTGTCGACGACCAGCGTGTCGCCTTCCCAGCGCCCGGTGGAATACCCGGCGTACGTGGGGTCGTCGAGAATCTCGGGTGGCGGCTTGCGACCATCCAGGTAGACGCGACGCAGTGCGTCATTGAGCTCGCTGAAGAAGGTGATCTTGTCCTTCGTCTGCATCACCTCCATGCCGTACGCCATGTTCATCATCGCGGGCATGCCCGGTGGCAGGCATTTGAAGACGTTGTCCGAGTCGTAGGAACCCGCGATGCGTGAATCGCGCATTGCTTCCCATCGCTTCAGATACGCCGGCGTCAACTGCGGAGCATCCGCGCTGCGTCCGCGTGAACCGTCCGACAACGGTGCCGACCGGGTCGGCGCGGGAAGCGCACCGCCTCGGCCTGGAGCCGCCGCAGGGGCCGGCGCCGCCGCGGCAGCACCTCGTCCACCAGGAGCAGCGCCAAACGGATTGACGGGGTAATACACGCCTGAGAAGTCAGGCGAGGTCTGCCCGCCAGACGAAGATTGCGCGCCGAGCAGGGCAAGCCCGCCGACAGTCGCGATCGCGAAGGTCACCAGTGATAGGGCGATTCTGGACTTGGCCATCTCTCCTCCGAAACTCCCAACACGCTCCATCCGGAACTCCCAACGCCCAACGTCTGCCGTTTGCCCAACTCCCAAACGTTCGTTCTATTGCTTGCTTGGGAGTTGGAAGTTGGCCAGTTGTCAGCAGTCGGGAGTTGACGTGGTTCTCAGCGCCCTGCTAGTTCGTGGCGGGCGGCGCGTTGGGCAGCACGCGGCCGTCGGCCAGCGTAACGCGCGCGATCATCCCCACCTTGCTACCATCCTTTGACGGGCTGTAGTGCACCGTCACCTTGTCGCCCGCTTTCAGCACGCTCCGGCTCCACCCGGCCCTCAACAACACTCCTGGAGCACGTCCCTCCATCGCCCATTCCACGGTCCCGCCCTTCCCGTCCTCAACGTCCATGATGAGCCAGGTGTGCGGGTTGATCCACCGCCACTCCTTCACCACGCCCGTGGCCGTATGAACGGTTTCCACGGCGAAACCGACATTGCTATGGTGAGAGGAGACCGGGGCCTGACAAAGCTGCACCGCGACCATCGCGGCGACAAACAGGATGACTCGCGACTTCATGGGATGGCTCCTCGAACTGAGCGGATCACAATGCGACAGTTACGGCCAATCACTGCAGACTATAACGCAAGAGCCAGCACGGCACTCCGGTCCCTAGAAGAACACCCGGATGCCGCCGTTGACCACACGACCGTCAAGGGGAGCCCAGGCGCCGACCGTCCACCGTCCGTCAGGGTGCCGCTCTCGCCGGACCAGGAGATCGTGGCGTGTCTGGCGCACGTCGCCGAGGTTCTCGGCGTTGACGAACAACCTGAAATGCTCGAAACGCTTCTCGACGAGTGCCCCAACGATGATCTGACCGAGGCCTTCGGTGCGATATGGGTTGTCGTCGAGCGGCTGCCGACCCACATAATACAGCTCGACCCCCGCCCGGCCCCATGCGCCTTCGAGCATGACGTCGAGTGTGGCGTAGTGGCGCGGCGTTAGCGGCACTTCCCGCCGCATGTCGACTTCCTCGTCGAGCTCGCTCGAGCGCACGAAGGCATACGTCGCGATGGTCAGCAGTGGGCCGGACCGGTACCGTCCGAGCAGCTCACTGCCCCACGTGCGGGTCGGGCCGGCGGCGTTGACGAAGGTCGACCGCCCGCAGTCACAAGCGACGACCTGGACGGGGTTGCGCACGAGAGAAGCGAACACCGTGCCGGTCACCTCGAAGCGACCGACACTGCGCGTGAGGTCGAACGAACCGCCCCACGCTCGCTCCGCCTCGAGTCCCACGAGTGGCGCCACACGAGAGAGTCCCGTTTCGTCGGTGTCCTCGACAAACGGCGTCGGCGCGAACGCCCCTCCCCCGGCCGACAGGCGCATGGACCAGTCGGGGTCAGGACGCCACAGCAGCGAAGCCCTGGGCGTAGCCAGCACACCGTACTCGTCGTGCACGTCGACGCGCCCGCTGAGCGACACACGGACCGCGCCCACGGTGACTTCATCTTGAACGAACACGGCTGGCACGTCGAATGAGTAGTCGAATACGGGGAAGTCGCGCGCCGCGTAGCCGTCATGCTGATACGCGCCGCCCACGACCCAACTGTGTGGCCCTCCACCCCCTTGCAGCGACAGTTCGCCAAACCCGGTGTCGCGTATACCGCGCTCACGCACGTCGCCAAAGGATCGGTCCTGCGACTGTCGGCCGTAGGAGCCACGAACCGACATCAAGCGCGATGGCCCTATCAGCCATCGCGCGACCACTCCCACGTCGCCACGCGAGGTGTTGAGTGCCTCCTCGAACGGCACTCCATCCGGCGCAACCCGCCCTGGGAGTGTTCCACCCTTCCGGTTCTCGACGATGGCGCCTCCGGTTGCAGTCACGGTCGCGCCTTCCCCGTTCGAGTAGAACAACCGAGGGCGCACCATCCCGCGCTCGTAGCCCGACACGTCGGCCCAGCCATCGTCGTCCAGGTCGCGGCGACCCTGACGGTGAAACCCGCTGATGAGCGTCCAGTTCCAGCGGTCACTCGGCGTGTGGGCCAGCCACAGCGTGGCATCGCTCCCGCCAAGCGAGGTCTGATTGAGCAGCACCTCTCGTTCGGGTCCGGCCGGCCGGCGCGATACAAGGTTGATGACGCCACCGAGCGCGGAGGACCCATAGAGCGCGGACGCCACGCCCTTGATGATTTCGACCTGACCTAAGTCGAGCGGTGGAACCTGTAACAGGCTGAACGAATCGCCCTGCCCTCCATAAAGAGGCAAGCCGTCTGACAAGATCTGGCTATAGCGCCCCCGAAGGCCCTGAATCCTGACGTTGGCGGCACCAAGCGATGGCGCTGTCGGCTGCACGCGAAGCCCGGTCGTTTCGCCGATCAGCATCGCCACGCTGCCGGGCGTCATCAGCGCCTTCTCTTCGATCTCTTCGCGATCGATCACTTCCACGCGAAGCGGCTGGTCCTGGATTCGCGTCGAGGACCTCGATGCGTTGACGAGAACCTCCTCTTCGAACTCAGGAAGCGGCTCGAGCCCAACCTCGAGGGTGGCGCCCTCGCGCAGCGTCGCCGGGACCTGCACGGTCACGCTCAGAAATCCGTCGGCTTCCACCGTCAGGTCGACGGCTGTGAGGGGTAAATCAAGGGTGGTGAGGCCGCGGGCGTCGGTCCGCCGTGCCTGGCCGGCGGCAGTCACCCTGGCGCCGGCCACGGCGCGCGCGGCGGCGGTGACGTGGACGACGACCGGTCTCGGCTCGGACTCCTGCGACACGGAGGACACGAAGCAAAGGAGCACCGCGACGGAGAGCATCGTGACTCAAGTTGACTCAGGGGGTGTGACTCTGAGTCCGATGCTCACTGGCGAACATGTCCCACACCGACAAAAACAGTGCGGCGAGAACCGGGCCCGCCACGAAACCGGCTATACCGAAGACCGACAGACCACCGAGCGTCGAGAGCAGCAGCGCCCG
>Ga0209640_10000925_pt1 | contig 23943 bp, 21 predicted proteins | sample RifCSP10_1_FD_184018 | JGI IMG/M metagenome (GOLD analysis project Ga0209640, IMG submission 184018) | Soil microbial communities from Rifle, Colorado - Rifle CSP2_sed 10_1 (SPAdes) (version 2) | ecosystem: Environmental > Terrestrial > Deep subsurface > Rock core/Sediment | place: Rifle... | reverse complement strand
GCGCCTTGATCGGCTCGGAGTCGATCTGCGCCACGACACGCTCGAAGAAGCCGCGCACGATCATCCGCTCCGCGGCCTCGGCCGACAGGCCCCGGCTCTGGGCGTAGAAGCGGATGACCGGGTCGATCGCACCGGCGGTGGCGCCATGGCCGCAGCGCAGGATGTCGTTGGTCTCGATCTCGAGCACCGGGATCGGCTCCGCGCCGGCCTTCGGCGAGAGGAGCAGGTTGCGGCACTCCTGGTAGCTGCTGGTCTGCTTGGCCTCGGGGCGGACGCGGGTCACGCCGTAGAAGGCGGCGCGCGACTCGTCGTAGAGGGCCGACAGGTACAGCAGGTCCGAGGTGGTGTGGCTGCCGAGCAGGTCCTGGACGCTGTTGAAGTCGACGCGCTGGGACCCTCCCGCGGCGAGCAGGCCCAGCAGCCGGCTGGTACCGCCCTTGCCGGTCATGCGCACGTCCATCCCGACCTTGCTGACGGCCGAGCCGATCTCGGCATTGAGCGTCACCACGCCGGCATCCTGTCCCACCTCCACCCGCTGGGCGCCGATCCGCCACACCGCGTCGCCCAGCCGCTGGAGGTTGGCGTAGCGCAGGCGCGCCCCGTAGCCGACCTGCACGTCAGCCGTGCCGCCGAACCAGACTGCGTCGCCGTCGCGCGAGGAGATCTCCTCCAGCAGGGTGGCCGATGCGTCCTGCTCGAGCACCACGAGGGTGTGCGGCAGGTAGGTGTACGCCCCGCCCGGCAGCTCGGTCCGCGCCGTCAGGGGGCCGTCGACCGCCACGCCCGCAGGCACGTAGAGGAACGTCCCCCCGGTCCAGGCGGCCAGGGAGCGGGCCCAGAACGGCGCCTGGGCGGGGATCGTCTCGCGCCGGCCGAGGTTCGCCTCGAGCAGGTCGCCGTGCTTGCGCACGGCGGTCGCCAGGTCGCTGAAGATCACCCCGCGGGCGGCGAGGGCGGGATCGAGCTCGTAGGTCGCGGACGGAGGGTCGAGCAGCAGCTCACCGTCGCGCGGGAGCGCGTCGAGCGAGGTGCGACGCCACTCCTCGGCGGCGCTGTCCGGCCACGGCTCAGCCTCGACGCGGGCCCACCACTCGCGGCGGCGGGTGCGCAGCCAGGCCGGCTCGTCGCGCGAGACCTGCTCCAGCGTTGCCGAGCCGAGCGATCCAGGCAGAGCCACGCGGGCAGCGGAGCCGGTCATCGGTGAGACTGGCTGGCGAGATGGGTTGTGCTGCACAGCCGCGGTGCTGCACGGCCGCACGGAGGCACAGACGCTTCTGACAGCGCGGCGGAGTGGCCCGGCCGCGGGCTGGAGAGCCTCTGCATCGGCCTAGCCGACCGCGCCTTCCATCTGGAGCTGGATGAGGCGGTTCATCTCGACCGCGTACTCCATCGGCAGCTCCTTGACGATCGGCTCGATGAAGCCGTTGACGATCATGGCGCTCGCCTCGGCCTCGTTCATGCCGCGGCTCATCAGGTAGAAGAGCTGCTCGGAGCCGACCTTCGAGACGGTCGCCTCGTGGCCGATGGTGACGTCCTCCTCGTCGATCTCCATGTACGGGTAGGTGTCCGAGCGCGCCTCGTCGGAGAGGATCAGAGCGTCGCAGCGCACCGTCGATTTCGACCCGTGGCAGCCGGGGTAGACCTTGACCAGGCCGCGGTAGCTCGTTCGCCCGGTCCCCTGCGAGATCGACTTGGAGGTGATCAGGCTGGTCGTGTTGGGAGCGGCGTGGATCACCTTGCCACCGGCGTCCTGGTGCTGGTCGCTGCCGGCGAAGGCGATGCTCAGCACCTCGCCGTGCGCCCGCTCCCCGAGCAGGTAGATGGAGGGGTACTTCATGGTCAGGTGCGAGCCGAGGTTGCCGTCGACCCACTCCATCACCGCGTCCTCGTACGCCACCGCACGCTTGGTGACGAGGTTGTAGACGTTGTGGCTCCAGTTCTGGATGGTCGTGTAGCGGACGCGGGCGCCCTTCTTGACGATGATCTCGACGACGGCTGAGTGCAGGCTGGCGGTGGTGTAGGCCGGGGCGGTGCAGCCCTCGACGTAGTGCACGCTGCTGCCCTCGTCGGCGATGATCAGGGTCCGCTCGAACTGGCCCATGTTCTCGGTGTTGATCCGGAAGTAGGCCTGCAGCGGCAGCTCGACGTGCACGCCCTTGGGGACGTAGATGAAGCTGCCGCCGCTCCACACCGCGGTGTTCAGGGCGGCCAGCTTGTTGTCGTTGGGCGGGATGACGGTTCCGAAGTACTCCTTGAAGATCTCCGGGTACTTGACGAGGCCCTCATCGGTGCCCAGGAAGATGACGCCCAGCTTCTCGAGGTCGGCGCGGATGTTGTGGTAGACGACCTCGGAGTCGTACTGCCCGCCGACGCCGGCGAGGTACTTCTTCTCGGCCTCCGGGATCCCGAGCCGATCGTAGGTGCGCCGGATGTAGTCCGGCACGTCGTCCCAGGACTGCACCGCCTTGTCGGTGGCGGTGACGTAGTAGTAGATGTCCTGGAAGTCGATCTGGCTCATGTCGCCGCCCCAGGTCGGCATCGGCCGGGCTTCGAAGTGGCGGTAGGCCTTCAGGCGCAGGTCGGTCATCCACTGTGGCTCGCCCTTGATGCGGCTGATCTCCTCGACCACCTCGCGGCTGAGCCCCTTCTTCATGACGTGCAGGGGCTTCATCTCCGGGTCGTGCCAGCCGTACTTGTAGCCGGCGGGGACCTTGTCGGCGGCAGGGTTGGGGAGGGCCATCGGTCTCCTGGTTCGTAATCCCGACTCAGCCAGTCGGTGTTGAGCCGATGATGACCGATTGACGCTGCCCGGTCAACCGTTCACGGCGCCAGTTCGTTGACACGCAGCACGACGGCGCGTACCGTCCGCCCGACAGCACTCCACCGCAGACGAAAGGAGCGAAACCGATGACCACCGCCGTCGTCGCGCGCCCGCGTCTGCACGGGACCGCCCCGCGGTCCTGAGGCGCGACGGGCGCGCTCCACCCGCCCACCTTCGACCCCTTCGAGTGGAGAACTCCTCGTGAAGCTTGTCTCCCTGCCTGCGCCGACGCCTGAGGCAGCGTCGACGCTGCTCGCCGGAACCGTCCTTCGCGCCCGCAGCGGCTTCTACACCGTTCGCACCGATGCGGGGCGCGACCTGGAATGCCGCCTGCGCGGTCGCGTCAAGCAGGAGCGCGGCGACTCCGACCTGGTCGTCATCGGCGACCGCGTTGCCGTCGAGCCGCTGGCCGACGGCGAGGGCATGATCGAGTCCGTCGAGCCCCGACGCACACGCTTCTCGCGGCGCCAGCCAGGACCGCGCGGCACCTGGAAAGAGGACATGATCGTCGCCAACCTGGACCAGGTGGCGGTCGTCTTCGCCTGCGCCGACCCGATGCCGCACCTGCGCATGGTCGACCGCTTCCTGGTGGTCGCCGAGCACAACGAGGTCGACGCCTTGGTCGTCGCCAACAAGGTCGACCTGGTCGGGGTTGCGGCAGCGCGTGCGCTGTTCGAGGGCTACCAGGCCGTCGGCTATCCGGTGCACTACGTCTCGGCGAGGGAGGGGATCGGCGTGGAGGAGCTGGCGGACCGGCTCGTCGGCCGCGTCAGCGTCGTGACCGGACCGTCGGGCGTCGGCAAGTCGACGCTGCTCAACGCGATCCAGCCCGGCCTGCGCATCGAGACCGGGGACGTGAGCGCCGCGGTGCACAAGGGCCGGCACACCACCACCTCGGCTGAGCTGCATCCGCTGACCGCGCCGGGCGGCGGCTACGTGGCCGACACGCCGGGCCTCCGCGAGCTGGGACTGTGGCAGATCCCCGACGCCGACCTGGCGTGGTGCTTCCCGGAGATGCGGCCGCACCTCGGTGGCTGTGGCTTCAATGACTGCCGCCACCTGGGCGAGCCGCGCTGCGCGGTGCGTGCGGCGGTCGCGGCCGGGAGCGTCAGCGAGGCGCGCTACGACTCGTTCCGGAGGCTGCTCGTCGACGAGGACTGATCATGGGGGGACTCGCGACCGGGGCCGTATGATGGCCGCCCATGGAGATCGCCCCCGGCGTCCACGCCGTTCGGCTGCTGAGCGTCTACGCCTACCTCGTCGCCGAGCCGCAGATGACGCTCATCGACGCGGGGCTGATCGGGTCGCGGCGGCGCGTCGAGCGCCACGTCACCTCGCTCGGCCGCTCCATGGACGAGCTGGGGCGGATCATCTGCACCCACGCCCACCCCGACCACATCGGCGGCGTGCGGGAAGTGGCGGGCGAGCGGGACGTGGAGGTGCTGATGCACCCCGCCGACCTCGCCGGCCTGAGCGTCACCCTCCGCGATGCGGTGGCGAACCGCAACCGGAGCCAGCTGATCGCCTACTTCACGCGCCACCCGGGCGAGGCGACACCGATCGAGGACGGACAGGTGCTGCCCATCCTGGGTGGCCTCCAGGTGGTCCACGCGCCCGGCCACACGCCGGGCAGCGTCTGCCTCTTCGCCCCCCGTCTGCGCCTGCTCTTCGTGGGCGATGCGCTGCAGGTGGTCCGGGGGAAGGTGACCTTCGCCAGCTCAGTCTTCAGCGACGACATCGCGCTCGCACGGGCCAGCGTGGCTCGCATGGCCGAGCTCGATGTTGAGACCATCGCCTTCAGCCACTACCCGCCGTGGCGCGACGGGGCGAAGGCGGTCCTCGGCCAGCTGGCGGAACGGGCGGCAGGCATGGCCGGCCCCGCCGGCGGTCGGCTATTCACGCAGAAGCTGGTGCGACCGTAGAACCGTCAGGGATGCCGCCTTTGCGGTCGTTTCACGCGCCTGAGGAATGAACCATCGGCAGACGAGGGCCAAAACGCGCCCGATGCGGTCCTTCCTTCGTCGCACCGGTCGTCCGGTGAATACGCGGGGTCGCGACGCGCGAAGAAGATGTCTAGCCACCGCACCCGGCCGGTCGTAAGGTACGCAGCGGAGGAGAGGACCGATCGCAACGCTCACGCCGACCGCACCAGCCGAGCCCGAGGCGGAGCAACCGCGACGCGCCGCCGTCGGCCAGGCCCCCGCCCCGGGGCCGACGCTGATCGACTTGCTGCGCGAGGCTGCCGCGCGCTATGGCGACCGCCCGGCGCTGTTGATCAAGCCCGGCTTCCGGACCCGGATCTGGAGCTACCGCGACCTGGCAGACCTCGCGCCACGGGCTGCCCGCGTCCTGGCCGAGCAGGGACTGGAGCGCGGCGACCGGGTCCTGATCTGGGGTGTCAACCGCCCGGAGTGGGCGATCGGCTTCTTCGGCGCGCTCTTCGCCGGCCTGGTGCTGGTCCCGCTCGACGTGCGGAGCCAGCCCGACTTCGTGGCCAAGATCGCGCGGCGCACGCGGGCCAAGCTGGTGCTGGCCTCGACCCAGACGGCCCCGCTGGCCGAGGGCCTCAAGCTCCCGCTGCTGCTGCTCGAGTCGCTCCCCGACCGTGCCCGCGACGCAGCGCCGCTGCCGACTCCGGCGCTCGGCGGCGGCGACCTGGTCGAGGTCGTCTTCACCTCCGGCACCACCGGCGAGCCGAAGGGGGCGATGCTTACCCACGCCAACCTGATGGCCAACGCCGGCGCCCTTCGCGCCGTCTTCCCCTTCCGGCCCGACGAGCGGCTCCTCTCCATCCTGCCGCTGTCGCACATGTTCGAGCAGACCTGTGGGCTGCTGGCGCCGTTCCTCGCCGGCGCCTCGGTCGTCTACCCGGTGAGCCGCCAGCCGGCCGTGCTGATGCGGACCTTCCGCGAGTTCCGGGTGACGATGCTCCTGATCGTCCCCGCCGGTCTGAAGCTGCTCGACTCGGCGATCCAGCGCAAGGTCGAGGCGTCAGGCAAGGCCGCAACCTTCGAGAAGCTGCACCGCATCGCGCGGCGCCTGCCGCGATTCGCGAAGCGCCTCCTCTTCCGCCCGGTGATCTCGCAGTTCGGCGGCCGCTTCCGGACCCTCGCTATCGGGGCGGCGGCGCTCGAGGAGGACCTGGCCAACCGCTGGACCGATATGGGCTTCGACGTGCTGCAGGGCTACGGAGCCACCGAGCTGTCGCCGGCGGTCAGCTTCACGCGACCGAGCCGCAACCGGATCGGGACGGTCGGCGAGGCGGTGCCCGGCGTCGAGATCCGCATCGCCGAGGACGGTGAGGTGCTGGTCCGCGGGGCGAGCGTCTTCGCCGGCTACTGGGAGGATCCGGACGCGACCGCCGCGGCCATCGACGCGGAGGGCTTCTACCACAGCGGCGACGTCGGCCGGCTCGACGCCGATGGCTTCCTGACGCTGCGCGGCCGCAAGAAGGACATGCTCGCCATGCCCGACGGGACGAAGGTCTACCCCGAGGACATCGAGGCAATCCTGGCGCGCGACAGCCGGCTGCGCGACGCGACGGTGGTCGGCTGGCAGCCGCCGCGCGGCGAGCTGCGGGTCCAGGCCGTCCTCCTCCTCGACGACCCCTCTAGCGCCGACGCGGTGGTCCGGGACGCGAACGCGAAGCTGGGTGCGCACCAGCAGATCCGCGGCACCACCATCTGGCCGGACGAGGACTTTCCCCGCACGCACACCCTCAAGGTCAAGAAGCGGATGGTGCTCGAGCGCCTGGCCGAGCTGGAGAACGGATCCGGCGAGGTGCGGGCCGCCGGGCCTGCCGCGGGGCCGCCGCCCGCCGGCGCGGCGGGCGTCCCTGCCCTGATCGCATCGGTCGCCAACCTGCCGATCTCATCGGTCCAGCCGGAGTCCTGCCTGTCGAGCGACCTGAACATGGACTCGCTGGCGCGGGTCGAGCTGCTGGGCGTGATCGAGGAGGAGATGGGGGCCTACATCGACGACGCGGACCTGGACCCGGAGACGACCGTCGCGCAGCTGACGGCCATGGTCGAGGCGGCCCGCGAGCAGAAGCACGACAGCGGCATCTTCGCCTGGCCGCTGCATCCGCTGGTGCGTGCAGCCGGGATCGGCCTGCAGGTCCTGCTGCTGGCCTGGTTCTCGCTGGTCTACCGCGTGCGGGTGACCGGGGTGGAGCGCATCCGCGGCCTGAAGGGCCCGGCCCTCTTCACGCCCAACCACTGCCTGCACAACGATGTCGGGATCATCCTGACCCGCTTCCCGCTGGCCTGGCGCTGGCGCCTCTCGGTCGCCGCCGCCGCCGACGACATCTTCGGCAACCCGGTCCGCGGCTTCGGCTCGGCGCTCATCGGCAACGCCTTTCCGCTCGCGCGCGAGGGCGCCATCCGCCGCTCACTGGAGCTGCTCGGCGCGCGCCTCGACCGCGGCTTCTCGATCCTCATCTTCCCCGAGGGCAAGCTGACCGTCGGCGGCCCGACCCAGCCATTCAAGTCGGGCACGGGGCTGATCGCCGTCGAGGGGGCCACGCCGGTGGTGCCGATGAGGCTCAAGGTGACGCGCATGTCCCGCCTCGACGCGCGACGTGAGCCGGCCTTCGCCGGGATGCGCCTCCCCTGGAGGGGCGAGGTCGAGCTCGTCTTCGGCGAGCCGATCCGCTTCGCCTGGGACACGAACCACGCCGTCGCCACCGAGCGACTGGAGGCCGCTGTTGAGGCGCTCTAGGCCGATCCGCAGTTCCGCCGCAGTCTGGGTCGGCTAGGGTCCGGGGATGGACGCGGAGGCGCAATAGCGAGGCATGCTCCCGGAGCTGGCCCGGTTGGGGCCGATCACCGTCGGGACCCACGACTTCTTCACCATCCTCGGCCTGCTGGCCGGCTTCGTCCTCTACTACCGGGCCCTGCGCCGCGACCGGATGCTTGGCCCGCAGATCACGCTCATCAGCGTCGCCGCCATCGTCGGCGGCGCGCTCGGGGCGCGCCTGATCACTTCGTGGGAGATCCTCGACGAGGTGAACGCCGCCAACCTGCCGGTCAGCTACGTCCTGACCCATGGCCCGCGGAGCATCCTCGGCGGACTGGCGGGGGGCTACCTGGCGATCGTCCTCACCAAGCGGGCGCTGGGCTATCGGATCTCGACCGGCGACTACTACGCGGCCGCCATCCCGCTCGCCCTCGCCATCGGGCGCGTGGGCTGCTTCCTCTCCGAGCTGCCGCTCGGGACGCCGACCAGCCTGCCATGGGGCATGACCGTCAGCCCGGAGGCCGCGGCCGCGTTCCTGCGCTGTCCGGGCTGCGACGGGCCGATGCACCCCAGCATGCTGTACGAGATCGGCTTCCACCTGACCGCCCTCGCGATCATCATCCGACGCGGGCCGCTGCTGCCGGTGCGCGGCGACACCCTGAGGGCCTACCTGCTGGCTTATGGCCTCTTCCGCTTCGGCATCGAGTTCGTGCGCGGCAACGAGGTCCAGTGGGGCGGGCTGACCGGGCCGCAGCTCGTCCTCATCCCGCTCGTCGCCCTGCTCGTCATCCACTTCGTCCGCCAGCTCCGCAGCGGCATCTACCGTATGCCGCAACCTCTGCCCGCAGTCGCCTAGGAGGACCCGATGGACCCCAGGATCGAGGAATACATTCAGAAGAACCGGGGCATCTACACGCGTGATGCGCTGCGACAGCAGCTGATCGCCGCCGGGCACGACCCGGGCGCGGTCGATGCTGCCCTGGACCGCATGGGGGCTGGCTCGCCAGCTGCGTCACGCCCGACCGGCTGGCGGCCGCGCTGGCGCGAGTTCCTCGTCCTGGTGGCGCTGGGCGCCATCGGCGCCTTCTTCGTCTGGGCCGGTGAGATGTACGGGGCAGGCGGCATCGCGCCGGTGGTCTACGTCATCCTGGTGTCCGTCGCATGGGGCGTGGCCAAGGCGGTGTCGATCGCGATCGACTCCGGCAGCAGCCGCGGCGCGGCCATCCTGCTGGCGGTCCTCGGCGCCGGGGCGGCGGTCATGTCGCTCACGAGCGGCCTCTCGATCATCGGCCTGGCGGTGGCGGCGTCCGCCGCGCTGGTGGCCGGCCTGCTCTTCTTCTTCGGGAGACGGAATCCGCAGACGGCCGGAGCCATCGGCGCCGCGCTGCCGATCGTGGCCTGGCTGGTCGTCACCGGGACCTGCTATGCGCCGCTCGTCGGCTGACGTATGGAAACCGAGATCGAGGTGGACCTGCGAGTAGGGGGTGTCTGAGATCGATCGGCATGGGCGGCTGACACCATCAAGGCTGCCGTTCGTCCCGATACGGATCCGGGGAGGTATTGATGGGTCAGGAGGCAAGCGTGGATAACCCGATCGACGACTACATCCGCCAGAACCGCGAGAGGTACACGCGCGAGGCAATCCGCGAGGCGCTGATCGCCGGAGGCCACGAGCCGGCTGCCGTGGAGGAGGCCCTTCAGCGCATAGGGGCGCAGACCACCGATGAGGGAGCTGCTCGGTCGCGAACGGCGCGGGCCCTGCGTCGCGTGACCGTGATCCTGTTTGTCGTCGGCGGACTGGTGGGGCTCGGTGGATTTGCGATCGGCGGAAGCTACTTTGGGGGATCGCTGCCGGTCTTCCTGCTCGCGTATTTCGGTGGCGCGGGTGTCATCACGGCGCTGATCCGGTGGGTCCTCCCCCGATTTGGGGGAGTGCGCACATGGGCACCGCTGATCTTTCTGGCGCTCTTCCCCGCCTACTACGGCCTTCTCGCCGGCGCATGCTTGGCCGCTCGGCAGGTGCGTTGACGATGACCGCCGCGCTGGCGCTGCGCCCCTACACCCCGCTTCGCATGGTGCTGACCGTCTGCGGCCAGTGCTTCACCGACGACCCCGACCGCGAGGTCGACTACGGCACCGACATCCTGCAGGGCAACCTGGTGCTGCAGGACGGATCGGTCTACCTGCGGCGGCACTGCCGGCGCGGACACGGCGAGGTGGTCAGCCTGTACGACGAGGACTACCCGCTGTGGGACTACCTCCAGCAGTGGCGCGTGCCGACGCGCGAGATCATCCCCGACACCCCGGACAACGTGATGCCGATCCCGATGGGCTACGCCAACGGCCTCGGCCGGCTCCAGACGCAGCACTCCTGCATCCTGCTGCTCGACGTCACCGAGCACTGCAACCTCAACTGCCCGACCTGTTTCGCCGCCTCGGGGACCAACGTGGGCCGATACGCCCGGCTCCCCCACATCCTGCGCACGCTCGACGCCTCGATCGAGCGCGAGGGCGGCAAGATCGACGTGCTGATGCTCTCCGGCGGCGAGCCGACGGTGCACCCGGAGATCGTCGAGATCATCCAGGCCGCGGTCGAGCGCAAGGTCACCCGGGTCCTGCTCAACACCAACGGCATCCGGATCACGCGGGACGATCGATTCCTCAGCGCCCTCCACAAGCTGCGCGACCGACTCGAGGTCTACCTCCAGTTCGACGGCTTCGACCTCGAGACCCACCTCTTCCACCGCGGCGAGGACCTGCGCGCGATGAAGGCGGAGGCGATCAGGCGCCTCACCGATGCCCGCATCTTCACCACCCTCACCATGGTCGTGGCGCAGGGCGTCAACGACCACGAGATCGGCGCCGTCGCCGACTTCGCGTTCGACACCGACTACATCGCCGGCGTCGCCTACCAGCCGGTCTTCGGCTCCGGCCGCGCCAACCCGATCGACCCGATGCAGCGCATGACCACCACAGGGGTCCTCAAGCGGCTCGGTCCGCAGACCAACGGGCGTGCTGCCGCCGATGACTTCATCGCGCTGCCGTGCAGCCATCCCGACTGCTGCGCCATCACCTACTTCGTGAAGGAGGACAACGGGGTCCATCGGTCCATCCCGAAGCTGGTGGGGATCGAGCGCCTGAAGGACAACCTGTCGATCGTCGGCAACCGCATCGCCGCCGACGACCAGCTGTGGGACTCGCTGATCGGGATGATGAGCGAGACGACCACCATCAGCCGCCCCGAGCTGATCGACTACATCATCAACATCTGCGAGGCGTGCGACATCGGCATCGGCGGCTTCATGAAGGACATCGGGCGCTACCTGGTGAAGGGCGAGCGAGCCGCCGAGCTGGTGGCGCTGCGCACCAAGCGCCTCAGCGTGAAGTCGTTCATGGATGCGTGGACGATGAACATCGAGCGGCTGCAGCAGTGCTGTGTGCACGTCGGCTCGACCGACGGCGAGGAGGACCCGGTGCGCATCCCGTTCTGCGCCCGTCAGCTGTTCGGCAACCTGCGGCGCCGCACCTCGGCCGGGCAGGTCGCCGCCCGCCAGCTGGTGGAGCTGGACAGCCTGCTGGCCCGGCCATGAGTGCCGAGACACCGACCCTCGACCCGATCAAGGCCTGGCTCGCCGCCCGGCCCCCCATGACGCGTGCCCAGAAGTACGACCGCCTGGCGTTCACCTTCTGCAAGATGGGGACGGTGGGCCTGATCGCCTGGCTGGTGACGCCGGCGATCTTCGTGCTCGCCGTGGCGCTGATAGCGATCTACCTCTACGGCCGGGCCGTGGCCCTGGGCATCACCCGCAGCCAGTGCATCCTGCGTCGGCCACTGCTGATCATGGGCTTCTGGGCGGCGGTCGCCGCGGCCGACGCCACCTGGCTGCTCGTCCTGCGCTGACGGCGCACTAGGGCAGGATGCCGCGCTCCTGGAAGGCTGCCAGCGCCGCGGCTCCCTGCCCAAACCGAGCCTGCGCCTGGTCGACGATGCGCTGCGCCAGCGCCGGCATGGTCGTGCCGGTCCAGTCGAACTGGGCCCACAGGATCGCGGTGTCGGCGTTGACATGGCCGATGGCCGTCCGCAGGTTCCACAGCGCGTGCGACCAGACCTGGCCGTCGCGGTGAATGCGCCCGTCCAGGTCGGCGTACGTGAGGCCGGTGTCCAGGCGGCGCAGGCAGTGGATCGGGCCGGCGGTGTAGCTCGTCGAGTCCCACTCCATGATGCAGGCCGGGATGGGCTGCGGCCCCGCCACGACCTCGCTCACCGTCGCCGCCCAGTAGTCGCCGAAGCCCTCGCTGATGGCGCCCGCCTGGTTCGAGCTGAAGAAGGTCGCCGACTGGCTGAAGTGGATCTGGTGCCCCAGCTCGTGGAGGATCACCTCGCCATCCTCGGCGTCGTCGACGCCTCCCTTGCCGAAGCGCATCTCGTCCTTCGGATGGTCGGTCGCGAACGAGTTGTCGACACCCCACTGGTTGATCCGGACGCGCTGCTGATCGGCGTTGATACCGGGCCAGCCGGCCGTCACCCCGAAGCCCAGCGAGCGGGTGTACAGCTGTGACTGGGTGACCCAGTAGTAGGCCATCACCTGCTCGAAGCGGTCGTCGTGGCGGGTGTAGTTGTAGGTGCAGTCCGTCTCGTACGCCGGCGTGCCGGTCTCGCTCACGATGGTCGCCCAGGTGCCGCGCAGGAATCCCGACCCGTCGAGACCGGTCAGCGCCACGCTCACGCGCTCGCTGTTGAGCGCGTCGTAGTCCGCGTCCTTCTGGTCGCTGAGCGTCATGTCGCCGCTGGTCACCACCGGGCTCGGCCAGAAGACCATCCCCTCGGCCGTCGTGCATGGCCCGGCCGGCTGCTTGGCGGTCACGGCCGCCGGAGCGGTCGCCGCGACGACCGAGACGAGCAGGGCGAGGGACAGCCGCGTGGCGGATCGACGGGGCATCTGGGCATCTCCTGTGGCGACTCCGGGGCCGACCTGGCACGTTACGCGCGGAGCCGTGGCGCGTCAACGCGAGGTGAGCCGATGCGGTGCGGGACCGCACCGGCAGCCCGGGGCTTCGCAATCGAGCGCGCGACGGGTATGCTCCGCCCCTGATCACGGAGGTGGCCCGCGTGGCGCGCGACGAGAAGCTCGAGCTCCTGAAACGGATTCCGCTCTTCGCCGGCTTCGACCGGCACAAGATCGAGCGCCTCGGCATGCTCGCCGACGAGGTCGACGTCCCGGCCGGCCGGGTGCTGATGCGACAGGGCGAGATGGGCGACGACCTGATGGTCGTGGTCTCCGGCGAGGTGGGGGTCGAACGCGACGGGGCGCGGCTGAACACGCTCGGCCCTGGCGACTTCTTCGGTGAGATCGCGCTCATCGAACGCGGGCCGCGGACCGCCACCGTCGTCGCCGAGGCGCCGACGCGGCTGCTGGTCGTCAACCATCGCGACTTCCACTCGCTGATGGAGGAGTTCCCGGAGGTGGCCGCGCAGCTGCTGGCGGTGCTCGCTCACCGGGTTCGCAACCTGGACACCGGCGCGGCCCACTAGCGCCGGCGCGGCGAGCCCGTCAGCGAATCGCCAGCTCCCCGGTCGCGATCGCCAGCGTCAGCGCGACCGCCGCATCGGCGAAGGTCGCCACCAGTTCGACATCCACGTTGGCGACCGTGTCGCAGGCCAGGTGGTAGCAGGCGTCCATCGGCTCGTCGGCCGATCCACCGAACGCCTCGGCCTGGAGGGACGACTTGAGCTCGCTGGCCCCGCTGAAGATGCCCCCGGTCGGGATCCCCGCCTCGGCAAAGTGGGCATGGTCCGATCCCCCCCCGGGGTCCGTGCGCTCGGCGCCGATGCCCACCGACTCGAGGTACGCGACCAGGTAGTCGGTGATCTCGGCCGACCCCGATGCGGCATCGGCCTGGTCGTACACGAAGGGCACGGCGTTCGGCGAGCCGAGCATGTCGAAGTTGAGGTAGGCGCCGATCTCGCCGCGCTGCTCGGGGGTCAGGGCGTCGACATAGGCCTGCGAACCGAAGAGGCCGAACTCTTCGCCGCCCCAGAATGCGAGGCGGATCCGGGCGCCGGGGTGCTCGTCGGCCATCAGCCGCGCGACCTCGAGGAGCGCCGCGGTTCCGGACCCGTTGTCGTTGATGCCGGGCCCGTCGTGCACCGAGTCGAGGTGGCCACCCAGCATCACGACCTGTTGGGCAATCGCGTGCGACTCGGCGATCACGTTGCGCACCGTTGCTCGGCCGATCTCCGTCTCGAGGCTGACGTGGACCTGGGCACCGCTCGCCGCCGCGGTCCGCAGCGCCTCCCCCAGCTCGGCGCTGGCCGAGATGGCCGGGATGCTCATCCCGTCGGGGTCGAGCAGGGTGGGGCGGCGGACCTCGCCAGCCGGCCACTGCGGGTAGCCGACGATGACCGCCAGCGCCCCCGCCTCCACCGCGTTGAGCACGACCTGTCGTCGGAAGCACGGTCCCGGCGGCACCACCGCGATCACGTCGTCGGGCAGGTCCGTCCAGTCCGCCGCGGCACAGCCGCCGCGCCCTGCCTCGTCGAACCCAACCTCGGCTACCGTCGCGGTCAGGTCTGCGCCCGCCGAGTAGATCATGGCGTGGAAGTCACGGCCGGCCTCGAAGACGGGCCCCCCGGCCCCGACCTGGATCCTGGCGCCGGGCAGCTCGGTGAAGGTGGCCATCTCGAAGTCAGGCGTCTCGACCGCGTAGCCGAGGTCGCGCAGCCGCTGGGCCACGTAGTCGACCGATGCGTCGTAGCCCGGCGTGCCGGAGGTTCGAACGCCACCGTTCGCATCGGCGATCGTCTGAAGCGCCTCCAGGTGCGCGCCGACGGCCGCGGCGCTGATCGGGGTGGACGCTACGAAAGCGGAGGAGCCGGGACTCGCCGGTGCCGATGGCGTGACGGAGGGCGACGGACCGCAGGCCGCCAGGACCAGGACGGCGCCGGCCAGGAGGGGGGCGAGCCGGGGGATCCGCCTGTTCAGCATGCTGCCTTGCATACGCGGCAACCGGCCGCTTGGTTCGAGGGTAGAGGCCGCTGCGCCCATTCCCCAGGGCGGGCGCGGAGTGCTACGCTCCTGCTCACCGGGCAACGAGCCCGGATGCTCCGGGCGGGAGTAACTCAGTTGGCAGAGTGTCTGCTTCCCAAGCAGAATGTCGCGGGTTCGAATCCCGTCTCCCGCTCCACCTTCGCCGATGCGAGCCGGTCCTGCGAGCGGCTCGTCGCGTGATCGACGCTACCCCACCACCGCGCGCGGCAGCATGGCGGCCAGGCGCAGCAGCCCGGGCCGCTCCTCGAACCGGATGAGCTGTCGCGCGAGGCGTGCCGCGGTCCGGTGGGTGCCGAACCAGATCGGCTTCGGCCAGGCCCGGAACGGGGCACGGATGACGGTCTTCTCCGAGCGCGAGAACATGAGCGTGTTGTGAACCACGCCGGTCCCCGACCGGATCTCGTTGCGCGGATGGCCCGGGTAGGCGCCCCACGGCGTGGCCGCCAGCCCGAAGCCGAGCGCCGACCAGTGGTTGATCGAGACGGTCCCGTAGCGCAGGTCGGCCACGGCCCGCTCGAGCGCCGAAGCGACGTCAGGTCGCCGGGCTGAGGCGCCGGACACGATGATCGTCGCGTTGAGCGAGCCCCAGATCCCCTCGTTGGCGAACGCCACCGCGCGATCCAGGTAGTCGGCCACGCTCGCCGACGGGAGCGGCAGCTCGCCGAAGACGCCGCAGAAGGCCTCGGTCGTGAAGCACGGATCGTGGGCCGTGCCGGGGTCGAGGTCGGTGATCAGCGCCCAGGGCGGGTGCCCGTCTCGGCGTTCGCCGTACAGCTCGGCATCGGGGTGCGCGTCGAGGAAGGTCTCGAAGCGCTGCGCCGCTCCGGGATAGTAGGCCGGCCGCAGGCGGGTTGCCGCCAGCCGGGCGCGGACACCATTCAGGAACCGATGCCGCAGGCCCCACCCGGCCGGGGTGATCACGACGCGCGGCGTCGTGCAGTTGAAGCCGGCGTTGTTGGTGAGCATGCTGGCCAGGTTGTCCGCCTGGTAGGCGATGTCCGCATCGGTCCAGCGGCCCGGCACGACGATCACCGGGGTCAGGTTGCCGAGCTCCGCGGTGAACGGCTTGTGCAGGATGGCGTCGTCCCGCGCGCGGCGGGCCTCGCCCTCGGGCCCAGTCCCGAAGACGACGGCGTTGTAGGTCTGGTACGAGCCGGTGATGTGCAGCTCGTCGACACCAGGGTGGTTGGCCAGGTAGCCGCCCTCCGCGGCACCGCCGTCGACGATGCGCAGGTACCCGTCGCGGATCAGCGGCCGCAGCGCCGCCTCCAGGATCGGGCGCAGAAAGGCCTGCACCGGGTGCATCTTGAGGAGCACCACGCGGTTGGCGACGAAGAGGCGATCGAGCGCGTCGAGCGGCCCGATCGACGAGACATTGCCGCCCCCAAGCACCAGGCAGACCCTGCCGTCACCCGGCTGGCGGTACGCCATCGCCTGCGTCGCAGCCAGCTGGTCGGCGGTCACGCCGGGCTCCATCCACACCTCGGCGGTGACGGCGGGGTACATGATCCGATCGAACCGATCGAACGGCACGACCCGCGCCGAGACCCGCCCATCCGGCCGCGTGACGACCGGCCCGGGGATGCGCGGCGCGCCGCCGCGCTCGATGCCGCGCAGCGCGGCGCGCAGCAGGCGCAGCTCGCGCAGGACGAGGTAGGGCCCGGCGATCGTCTCCTCGGCCTCTTCGGCGGCGTCGAGCCCTTCGGCACCGGCCACCGCATCGGCCCAGGCGCCCGAGACCGCGGCGACCTCGTGCCGCAGCTCGTCGATCAGGGCGATGCGCGCCGCCGGCGGGACGGCGACCCAGGCGCCGCGCCGGTCGCGAAGCTCCGCGACGGCTGCATCGAGCGCCGCCCGCCCGGTGCGGCTGACGGACGCGTCGGACGCCGGTGCGAAGACGGCGCTCGTCAGCGGCATGGCCGGCAGTCTACGCCGGCCCCCAGACGCGGCGAGGCCGGGCGCTCGGTCACCCGAGGCCCGGCCATCGGCCCTGGTTCGGTCAGTTGACCGTGAAGGCGATCCGCATCCCTTCCTGGTAGTGGGACTCCTGCTCGTCCTCCGACCAGATGTTGCACAGCAGGACGTACTTGCCGGCGGTGAGGTCGAGCGTGACCGATTGCGTCACGCCGACGGCGACATCCTCGATCTCGCCGATCACGACCATCCCGCCACCGGCCTCATCGACCGCGCCGTCGGCGTCAGTCGGGAGAGCGTTGGGTGCCAGGTCGGTCTTGATGACCACGAACTCGTGGATGTCGTCCGGGCCGCTGTTGGTGACCTCGAAGACGACCGATCCCGCGCCGATCTCCGTCTTGTCGGGGACGACCGCCCACTCCTGGAGCGTCACCTTGACGGTGCCACCCCCGGATGTGCAGCCGGCGACGAAGACGAGGCCGATGACCAGCAGGGCCAGCGGCCGGGCGCGGCCCGGGGCTCCGGGCCGGAACGGGGAACTGAAGATGCTCATGGGGCGCAGCCTCCTCCTTGGGATTCGTTGCGCTGGTGTCAGACGGCGAGTTTGCCACCCCACAGGGTAGACCCGTCGGTCAGCCCTGGCTACCCGCAGGCTGACCGCAGGTGTAACGTTCCGCGTGGAGGTGCGAGATGGGAGCTGAGCACGATCCGGGGACCGCCATCGGGCGCGTCACGCACTACTTCAGCCACCTGTCGGTGGCCGCCGTGTCACTCGTGGCCCCGCTGGCCGTCGGCGAGCGGATCCACATCAAGGGACACACCACTGACGTCGAGCAGTCGGTCGATTCGATGCAGGTCGACCACGCGTCCGTGGCATCGGCCGGGCCGGGCGACGATGTGGCACTCGAGGTGGCCGGCCACGTCCGCGACCACGACCTCATCTTCCGCGAGGGCTAGCCGCCGACCCTCGGCGACCGCCGTATTCGGCTACCGTGAGCGGATGACGCGGCCCTTCTACGCACCGGCCTGTGCGGCGCTGACCGTTGTCCTCGCGGCATGCGGCACGACCGCGCCGTCGCCATCGGGCTCAGCGCCGGCCTCGGTGGCGGCGTCGGTCACTGACGCGGAGCCGAGCGCTTCGCCGGCCGTGTCGCCGGTGCCTGTCGAATGGATGGAGCTGGCACCGTCCGGCCCGGCCCCGGCGGCCCGCGAGGACCACACCTGGACCGTCACGCCCGACGGCGCCACCGCCTACCTGTTCGGGGGCCGCGACGGCGCGACCGTCTTCGATGACCTGTGGGCCTACGACCTCGCCACCGACGCTTGGAGCCTCGTCTCGGGCCCCGGGGCGGCGCCGCAGGCGAGGTTCGGCCACAACGCCGCATGGGCGGAGGGGATCGGGCTGGTCGTCTTCGCCGGCCAGGCCGGCGCGGACTTCTTCAACGACCTGTGGGCCTTCGATCCGGCCGCGAACGCCTGGCGGTCGCTGCCTGCCGGCGGCGCGCAGCCCGTGGCACGCTATGGCAGCTGCGCCGCCATCGGCCCGGACGGCCGCCTCTGGATCAGCCACGGCTTCACCGCCGAGGGCCAGCGCTTCGCCGATACCCGCGCCTACGACTTCGCGACCGACACCTGGACCGATGAGACCCCCGTCGGCGACGCCCCGATCAAGCGCTGCCTGCACGCCTGCTGGTGGACCGATGACGGCGCGCTGGCCTTGTACGGGGGGCAGACGACGACGGCCACCGCCCTTGGCGACCTGTGGCAGCTCCAGCCGGGGGAGCGGCCGGGCACCAGCGCGTGGGAGCAGCTGGCGCCGCCCGGCGAGCGGCCCGCAGAGCGCAACCTGGCCGCGGCCGCCCGCTGGGGAGCCGCCACGCTCATCTTCGGCGGGCAGGCGCTCGATGGCAGCCACCTGGCCGACGCGTGGTGGCTCGGCGATGGCGATGGCGCGGCGGCGCCGCTCGCGTCCGGAGGCGCCGCCCCTCCGGGGCGGGCGGGGGCGGAGCTGATCGCCGATCCGGCGCGCGGCCGGATGCTGCTCTTTGGCGGGCTCGGAGCGAACGCGCTCGGAGACCTCTGGCAGCTCACGCTGCCCGCGCCGTAGCCGGGGCGCCGAACCGGGATCAGCCGGGCGTCTGGGCTGGCGTGGCCGTCGCCGAGGGTCGCGGCGTCTCGCTCTCCTCGGGCGTGTCGTCGTCTGAGGCCTCGGGTGTCTCAACCGGCGTGGCCTGCGGCGAGGCGCCGGTGGAGCCAGGCGTCGGGCTGCCATCCATGGTGGCGTCCGGAGATGTCGGTGGCGTGGCCTCGATGCTCGGGCTCGGCGTCGGCGCCACCGACTCGGTGACCGACGGCGTCGGCGAAGGGGTGGGCGTCTCGCCGCTGCCGAAGTCGCGCACGAGACTCGCCAGCTCCCCGGCGAAGAGGGCACCGGCGAAGGCCAGCACCAGCGTCGCCGCCAGGACTCCGACGCGCGCGAATCGCTGCGCGCCGCCGGCGGGGGACGGCGCCAGCAACCAGCCGAGGAGGCGCCGGCGGGGAGCCGGCTCCTCGGCGACGGCGTTCATCACGCGCTCGGTGAAGCCGCTGGGCGCGTCGGTGGCGGTCGAGGTCACGAAGCGCTCCAGCTCGGCCAGCGACTCGTCGGCTCCATCGGCCGGTCGGTCGAGCTCGCGCGGGTCGAACGGGCGCCGGCTCATGCCGCCGCCTCCGCTGCGATGACCGGTCGCAGCCGCTCCAGCCCGCGGCGCAGGTGCGTCTTGACCGTGTTCAGCGGACGGTGCGTGGCCGCCGCGATCTCATCGAGGCTCATCTCGCCGAAGAAGCGCAGCGCCACCACCTCGCGGTAGGGCTCGCCGAGCGCGGCGACGGCGAGGCGAACCGCTCGCTGCCGCTCCCCCGCCAGCGTCGCCGCCAGCGGGTCCGAGCCCGGCGCGCCGAGCGGCATGTCGGGGTGCAGCTCCGCCGTCTCACGCCGCTGGCCCAGGCGGCGGTAGGCCTGGCGGGTCGCGATCCGCAGCAGCCACCCGCCGAGCGGCCCGTCACCGCGGTACGACGCAAGGGCTCGGTACGCCATCACGAAGCTCTCCTGGGCCACGTCTTCCGCATCGTGGGGTCGTCCGAGGATGCGGAGGCAGGCACGGTAGACGGTGACCTGCTCGCGCTCCACGAGGACCCGGAAGAGGTCCCGGTCGCCAGCCAGAACGGCGTCGACGAGGGCGCGGTCATCCACGCCCTCATCGTGCCACGCCGTCCGCTCCACCGGACGCTACTTGGCGTTGGAGTCGTCTTCGGGACCGTCATGGCCGGAGCTGTCCCCATCGTCGTCGGGCGATTCGGACGGCTCGGCTGACTCCGACTCGTCCTCCGACTCGTCCTCCGACTCGTCCTCGGAGGCGCTCGCCGACGGCGACTCGCTCGAGTCGTCGTCGTTCACGTCCTCGTCCGGCGAGGCCTCGTCGCTCTCCTCGGGCGATGCCTCCGGCGACTCGCTCGCCTCGGGGGACTCGCTGGCGTCCTCGTCCTGGCTGCCCTGGTCGTCACCGTTCACATCGGCCGACGCGCCGGGCGGCTCGTTGAAGGTGCTGTCGTGGCTTCCGTTTCCGACGGCCTCCGATCCGAGCACGGCCCCGCCCACCAGGAGGAGGGCGGCAAACGCGAGCCCGAGGCTGCGGAACATTCGAAGTCGGTCGTTGGTCTGCATCGGTATCCCTTCGGGTGCTGTGACCGCAGGCTCGGATTGCGGTGTTCACCCATGACGAGTCATGGATCGGTCCGAGGGTTTCAGGTGTTGCTACCATGTGGCCGAACACCCGCCGTCGGGCGCCCCACGAGCCCCGCGCCCGCCTCCCGACTTCCCAGAGGAGACCGCCGCACCTGATGAGCACGCTTGCCGAGCGCCCTACCACGAACGCGCCGATGGGGCCGCACGGCCGCCGCCTCCCGCGCGCGCGGAGCCTCCGACTCAACCCATCCGCCGCGGAGCTCCAGCGCCTGACCAGCCTCATGCCGCAGGCGCGGCGCACCAGCTTCGGCAACTACAACGTCCAGACCCAGGTCGTCAGCCGCTCCAAGGAGTCGACCTACCTCGTCACCGACGATCCGTCCGAGACGACCGGCCAGGCAGTCTCGCGCGCGGAGGGGGCCCGCATCGCGGCCATCCAGGACGCCTACGTCGCGGATCGGCCGATGCTCGTCATCGACGGCTACCTCGGCAACGATCCCGAGCAGCGCTCCCGCGTCCGCCTCTACATCGAGGAGGCCAACGCCAACATCGCCGGGATGCAGCAGCAGCTCTACTTCCCGCCCGATGCGCCGGCGGACGAGTGGCTCCCCCAGCTGTCGCTGATCTACACCCCCAATCTGCCGATGCCGGGCTACCCTGACGAGCGGCTGATCGCCGTCGACCTCGACGCCGGGGTGACGCGGATCATGAACTCCGACTACTTCGGCGAGTCGAAGAAGGGCGGGCTGCGGATGTGGAATGCCCTCGTCTACGAGCGCGGCGGGCTTGCCATGCACGCCGGCTGCAAGGTCGTCCCGACCGATGCCGGCGAGCGCACCATGCTGATCATCGGCCTCTCCGGAACTGGCAAGACGACCACCACCTTCACCCGCCAGAACAACAGCCAGCCGGTGCAGGACGACTTCATCGGCCTCTTCGAGGGCGGCAAGGTGGTGGGCACCGAGAACGGCTGCTTCGCCAAGACCTTCGGCCTGGATCCCGCCCACGAGCCGGCCATCCATGGCGCAGTCGTCAAGCCCGATGCCTACCTTGAGAACGTCTCGCAGCAGGAGGCCGATGGCCCGGTCGACTTCTTCGACACCTCGTATACCAAGAACGGCCGCGCCACCTTCCCCATGGCGGCGCTCGGCATCTGGCGCGACCCGCGCGAGATCGGCCCGGTCAACCACCTGCTGATCCTGAATCGGAACGACAACATCATCCCGGCGGTGGCACGCCTCTCGCGGGAGCAGGCCGCGGCCTACTTCATGCTCGGCGAGACGCAGGGCACCTCCGCCGGCGGCGCCGCCGAGGAGGGGCGCGCGCTGCGCGTGCCGGGCACCAACCCGTTCTACCCGCATCGCGACGAGCAGCAGGCCAACCGCTTCCACGATCTGATGGGGACCTGCGACTTCGACGTCTTCCTGCTCAACACCGGCCGGGTCGGGGGTGGCGAGGGCGACCCCCAGTCGAAGAAGGTGCAGATCGAGCACTCCGGGGCAATCGTCAAGGCCATCGCCGAGGGGACGATCGCCTGGGAGCGCGACCCTGACTTCGGGTACGAAGTGGCGACGGCGCTCCCCGGCATCGACGACGCCGAGCTCCTCCAGCCGCGCTCCCTCTACGAGCACACCGGGCGCGCCGCGGAGTACGCCCTGTGGGTCTCACGGCTGAAGCGGGAGCGGGTGGAGTTCCTGGAGAGGTACACCGGCCTGCTGCCGGAGATCCTGGACGCGATCCGCTAGGGCCGCGGGCGCGCGTTGGTAGCTGCGGCCGGGCCGCTGACCGCTATTCACCGGGACACTGGTACGACCGGAGGACCGCGCGAGCGGGCCGCCCAGAGCCGAACCGCTGCCTGCTGGCGGTCGTCCCAGGCACCGCATGACTGGAAGGTCCGGCCACTGGCCTTCCGGGTCACGCGGGAGCCGATTCGACGGTCGCACCAGCGCCTGCGTGAATAAGCCCCGGATAAGCCGAGCGTCAGCGGCCGGCTGGCATCCTCCGTGCGTGGCAGCGCGCGAGGATGCAGGTCAGCGTGGTCGGCGGCGTGCCGCGCGACTGCGACTGGAGCTAGGTAACGCTCTTCGGGACGCCCGCCGAGGCGCCGGGCTGAGCCAGGAGACAGTCGCTCGGCGGGCCGGCGCCTCCCAGGCCAGCATGAGCCGGACCGAGCGCGGCACACGCTCAGCGACGATCGATGAACTCGCTGCCATGGCGGCCGTGGTGGGGCTAGACCTGGTCGTCCGCCTCTACCCAGGCCCTGATCCGGTACGCGACCATGCGCACGTGCGGCTCCTGGCAAGGCTCCAGGCGGAGCTGCCCGGCCTGAAGTGGCTGACAGAGGTGCCGCTTCCGGTGCCCGGTGACCAGCGTGCGATCGATGCAGTGGTTCACCTCGGGAGCCGGCGCGTCGGCTTTGAGCTGGAGACGCGGCTCGTGGACGCCCAGTCGCTCGTTCGCCGACTCATGCTCAAGCAGCGCGACGCCGGCATCGCACGCATGATCGTGGTGCTCGCGGACACGCGGGCTAACCGTGCTGCCCTGGCCGCCGGCGGCGAGACCCTTCGCCCAGCGTTCCCTCTCGCGCGGCACCAGGTGATCGCCTCGCTCCGGGCCGGGCGGGTGCCGGACGCCAACGGGATCGTCCTGGTCTAGGCCTGGGCGCTGACGCGCTCCACCGCCCAGACCGCGATCGGGCGGCCGAATCCCTTGAGTGTGACTGGCGGGCGCTCGCTCGCCTCCACGGAGTCCTCGACGGCCGCGTGGTGGCGCTGGCTGATGAGGATCTGCCCGCCCTCCGCCACGTCGCTCAGCCGCGCGGCGAGGTTGACGACGATGCCCATCGCGCCGTAGTCGTAGCGCCCCTCGAAGCCGATGCGGCCGAGCGTGGCGTAGCCGCTGGCGATCCCGATCCCCATCCCCAGCTCGTAACCGCGCTTGCGCCAGGCGGCGGCAAGCTCGTTGAAGCGGTCACGCACCGCGCAGGCCGTGCGCACCGCGGCCAGCTGGTGGTTGGCGATCGGTGCGGGATCGTTGAAGAAGACCATCAGCCCGTCGCCGGCGAAGTGCTCCACCGTGCCGCCCTCGGCCACCGACGCCTCGCCCACGGCTGCGTGGTAGGAGCGCAGCACACTCAGCAGCTCCTCCGGCTCGGCGGTCTCGGCGAAGGCGGTGAAGCCGCGCAGGTCGCAGAACATGGCGCTGATCTCACGTCGATGGCCGGCCAGCAGCTGCTCCCCCTCCGCGCTGGTCAGCAGCCCGGCGACCTGCGGTGCGAATCGGGCCAGCTCGGTGCGCTGCCGCTCGACGGTCTCGAACAGCCGCACGTTGGCGATGGCGATCGCCGCCTGGTCGGCGAAGGTCTGCAGCAGCCCGACCTCGGCATCGCTGAAGGGCCGCACCTCCAGCCGCCAGACGATCAGGACGCCGATCGGGATCCCCTCGCGCAGGAGGGGCACCGCCAGGACGGTGCGGAACCCCGATGCCACCTGGGCCTCGAGATGCTCGTACTCGGGATCTGCCTTGATGTCCTCGATCTGCACCGGGCCGCGCTCCATCAGCACGCGGCCGGTGATCGTTCCTCGTTCCGGCTTGAAGGTGAGCTGGTCGATGATCTCGCGGAAGGTGGCCGGCACGCCGGCGGTGTACGCCGCCATCCGGAATCGCCCGTTCTCCTCGCGCACGATGTTGCCCTCCTC
>Ga0209640_10000924_pt1 | contig 23944 bp, 21 predicted proteins | sample RifCSP10_1_FD_184018 | JGI IMG/M metagenome (GOLD analysis project Ga0209640, IMG submission 184018) | Soil microbial communities from Rifle, Colorado - Rifle CSP2_sed 10_1 (SPAdes) (version 2) | ecosystem: Environmental > Terrestrial > Deep subsurface > Rock core/Sediment | place: Rifle... | reverse complement strand
CGCCGCCCGAGACGCGCACCGGCATCGCGGTCAGTCGCTCAGCGGCGGACCGCGCCCGGTCGACGAGCGCGGGGTCGACGGCCGCAGCCTTGCGCGGACGTCTGCGGGCGCCCCCTTCGCGCGCGGCACGCTCTGCGGCGCGAACAGTCAGACCCTCCTTCACGATCCGCCGCGCCAATCGGCGGCGTGCATCGTCGTCCGGAAGCGATAGCACAGCACGCGCGTGCCCTTCGCTCAGGTCGCCACGCGCCAGCATCCAGAGCACCTCCTCCGGAAGCTCGAGCAGTCGCAGTCGGTTCGAGACTCCCGATTTCGATCGCCCGACGCGATCTGCGACGTCTCCGAGCGAGAGCTCGAACTCATCGACGAGCGACGCGTATGCACGAGCCTCCTCGACCGGCGAGAGCTGCTCGCGGGCAACGTTCTCGACGAGACCGAGGAGGAGGGAGTCGCGGTCCTCGACGTCGCGAACGAGCGCAGGCAGGGTCGCGACCCCGGCTGCGCGCGCAGCTCGCCAGCGGCGCTCGCCGGCGATGAGCTCGAACCCGCCTTCGGGTCGCCGCCGAACAACGATTGGCTGCAGCACGCCCTGAAGGCGAATCGAGCTCGCGAGCCCCGCCGCGGCCTCCGGTTCGAAGCGTCGCCGCGGCTGCCGCGGGTTGGGGTGGATCGTCTCGACAGGGAGGTGCAGCAACTCGGGTTGCCCACCTTCGCCGAGAAGGACCTCGAGGCCGCGGCCGAGGCCGCGGCGCTCCCTAGGAACGCTCGACAAGCTCCATCGCCACCTTCCAGTAGGCCTCGGCTCCGGCAGAGCGCCGGTCGTAGGCGATCGCAGGAACCCCGTAGCTCGGCGCCTCGGCGAGGCGGACGGAGCGGGGGATGGTCGTCGTGAAGACGAGCCCGCCGAAGTGGCTGCGAAGCTCCGACTCGACCTCGGCCGCTAGTCGTGTGCGCCCATCGGCCATCGTGAGGAGGATCCCCGCCACGGCGAGCTGCGGGTTCAGGCGCGCTTTCACGAGATTGATCGTCCCGAGGAGCTGCGAGAGCCCTTCGAGAGCGTAGTACTCGGCCTGGACAGGAACGATCGCGCGGCCGGCGGCGGCTAGCGCATTGACGGTCAGCGGGCCGAACGACGGCGGGCAGTCGAGGAGGACGTACGAGTACGGGTCGAGGGCGCCTGCAAGGGCGTCGGCGAGATAGCGCTCGCCTCCATCGCGGGTCGAGAGCTCGACGGCGGCTGCGGCAAGATCGCTCTTGGCCATGACGACGTCGAGGTTCGGGACACCGGACGGCTTCGCCAGGGCGGACAGGGGCGCGCCGTCGAGGAGATCGTGCGTGGACGCGCCGTTCGCGCGGAGGCCGAGCCCGGAGGTCGCGTTCGCCTGCGGGTCGAGGTCGATGAGGAGCACGCGCTCGCCCGCCTCGGCAAGGCAGGCGCTGACGTTGACGGCGGTCGTCGTCTTGCCGACGCCGCCCTTCTGGTTCGCGACTGCGTAGACCCGGGCGGGCACGCTGGCAGGCTAGTGGGCGCGGCGGACGCCCCCGCTACCGTGGCGCCATGGACGAAGAGCTCGAGTACGCGAAGGAGCGATCCTGGCGAGAGGTTGCCGCGATCGACGCCGCCCACGAGCGTGGAGAGCTCGACGACGACGGCTGGCATACGGCGATCGCGGCGCTCGTGGTCCCCGCTTACCTCAGAGCGGAGACGCCCGAGGGTGGGTCGGGGAGCAGCCGGGACGCGGCCGGATGGGAGTACGCTCGCTCGCTCATCGCAGACGCTGTCGAGGCGGGACAGACGTTCCTCGACGTCGGGTGCGCGAACGGTCACCTGATGGAGAGCATGGCTCGATGGGCACGAGTCGAGCCCTTCGGCCTGGAGATCTCGCCCGAGCTGGCCGGCCTCGCGTGCCAGCGCCTTCCGCAGTGGAGGGATCGGATCTGGGTCGGAAACGTCGCGGACTGGGATCCGCCGCAGCGCTTCGATGTCGTCCGCGTCAGCCTCGACTACGTCCCGGCCCCCCGGAGAAGGCACCTGGTCGAGCGAGTCCTCACGTATGCCGGGCGGCTCGTGATCGGTGTCTTCAACGAGGAGCGCGAAGTGCGCTCGCTCGAGGACGAGGTCGCTGCGTGGGGGTTCGAGATCTCGGGTCGAAGCGAGCGGGACCATCCCCACCCGAGACTCGCCTACCGCGCATTCTGGCTCGACGCCGCAGGTTAGGCCAGCGGACGCTTCTTCGCCATGCCCGCTCGCCGGGGGAAGCCCGCCGGTGTCGGCCCGAGCTTTCGAAGCACGAGAAGCCCGTCGCGTACGTCCTCGAGTGTCGCCGCCAGCTGCTCCGCGACCCGCTCGACGCGGCCTGCATCCGCAGACTCCCCGACCCAGAGGATTGCGATCCCTTCCGGGTGAACGAGCGGAAGGACCAGCTCGGCAGCGACCGGCGGCTTCGCGAGCGCCTTCGCGAGCGCAACCCCGTATTCGTCGGTCGGTTGCTCCTCTGCGCGTCCCCAGACGACCTCGACATTGGGAAGCTCGGCAGAGACGCGCCTCAGGAAGTCGCACTTCCGCCGCTCCGCCTCGAGGAGCGTGAACGCGCGGTCCGGGAGCGCGACGGCCAGTGGGATGCCCGGCGAGCCACCACCGGAGCCGACGTCGACCACCGGCCCCTCACTCGCCGCGACGAGGGGCTCTGCCCGAAGCGCGTCTTCGAGCAGGACCCGCCTGGCGTCTTCGAGGTCGGAAACTCCGGTGGCCCCAGGAGCAAGGACGACGTCCTCGAGCCACCGCTCGAGGAAGGCAGACGCCACTGTCAGCTCGCGACGTGTCGCGGCAGGACGACGACGAAGCGGTTCGGCTCCGAGCCCTCGCTCAGCGTCTCGACCTCTGGATCGTCCTTGAGCGCCTCGTGCACGATCTTCCGCTCGACTGGGGTCATCGGGTCGAGCTCGACCCGGCGACCGGTGGCCACCGCCCGCTGGGCGGTGCGGCGCGCGACTGACTCGAGCGTCGCCGTACGTCGCGCGCGATAGCCGGCGGCGTCGACGACGACCCCGTGGCTGCTACCACCCGCTCTGGCGATCGCGTTGGCGAGATACTGGATAGCGTCGATCGTCTGCCCGTGCTTCCCGATGAAGAGCCCCACGTCGGCGCCTGAGCACGTCACCGTGACGATGCCGGCGCTCTCCGTCGAGGAGGCGGTGACATTCGCCCCGATAGCGGAGGCGATGCGCTGGACGAGCTCGCGTGCAGCTTGCGACTCCTCACTCGTCTCGACCCGCGCTGCGCCGCCTGGGCGGGACGCGCTCGCGACGACGTGTGCAGGCGTATACCCGACACCGAGGAGGCCGCGTTCGCCCTCGGAGACCACCTGGAACTCGACGCTCTCGCGGTCGAGCTCGGGAATGAGCGTCTCGAGCTCTCGCAGGGCCGCCCACTTCGCCTCCCCGACCGTCTCGCCGGTCGCCTCGACGCGGACGCTGTCCTGTCCCTCGCTCACTTTCTCGCCCTTCCGCCGCGCTTACGCTTGACGCGGCGCGGTGGGCCCGTGCGCGCTCCGCTCCCATCGGGGCGCGGCCCACCAGGCGACGGCGGCTCGGAGGTCTCCCCGGCATCCTTGGGTGGGGTTCGGCTCGAGCGCTTGGGTGGCGGAGCAGACCTTGGCATGAGGCGCCGCGTCACGATGCCCTGCCCGGTCGTCCACAGGTTCGTCGTGAGCCAGTAGATCATCAGCCCGGAGGGGAAGCCGAGGATGAACGGGAGGAACACGATCGGCAGCACCATGATCATCACGCGCTGCGCCTTGCTCTGCATCGACGTCGACATGAGCCACGTCGATGTGAGCTGGCTCACGACGTAGACGGCGATCAGCACCGGGCCCCAGCCGTCCTTCGTCGGCTCCGTGATGTTGACGAGGCCGATCCAGTGCAGGGAGGACTCGGGGAACTTCGGGAAGATCTCCTTCTCGAAACCCTTCAGGACGAAGAAGAGCGAGATGAAGATCGGGATCTGGAAGACGATCGGCAGGCACGACGCATACGGGTTGATCTTGTTCTCCTTGTAGAACTTCATGAGCTCTTCCGACTGCTTCTGCCGGTCCGCCTTGTAGCGCTGCTGGATCGCCTTCATCTCCGGCGCGTGCAGCTGCAGACTCTGCATCGAGTGGATCTGCCGAATCGCGACCGGGACGAGCAGCATGCGCACGATCACCGTCAGCGCGACGATCGACCACGCCCAGGTGAGCCCGGCCGACGTGTGCAGCCACGTCAGCACCTCCGTCATGACGTTCTCGAGAGGAGAGAGGACCCCGCCGACGATCACGTGCGTGCCTTTCGCGATCGGAACACCGGAAACAGCGACTGGTCTCTCGCGTAGTCGACCCCGCCATGGCTCCACGGATTGCAACGGAGCAGCCGCCAGCCGGCGAGAAGGGCACCTCGAACAAGACCGAACTCACGAAGTGCGTCGATGGCGTACTGCGAGCAGCTCGGGTGGTACTTGCACGTCCCGCGTGGTGTGAGGAGGCCAAACGTCCACCGCCAAACGTGTACGGCCCAGATCCCGACGTACTTCACGAACGAACCCTCTCGAGCACGTCGGAGATCTCGCCGACCAGCCACTCGCGCCCGCGCGCGTCGGCGGGTTCCGCGAGACCCGGGCGAGCGGCCAGCACGTAGTCGTGCCCGGCCGGCACCTTGGGTAGGAGCTCTCGCCATGCCTCGCGCAGAAGACGCTTCACGCGATTTCGGACGACCGCGGACCCGACCGACCGAGGCACGGCGAGGCCCAGCCGGGGAGCTCCCTCAACGTCCTCCTCACGAGGGAACCAGTGAAGGACGAGGTAGCGCGTGGACGTAGACGTTCCACGCCGGTAGACGGCGTCGAAGTCCCGTGAGCGGGAGAGTCGGTTGCGGCGTTGCACGGGCAGGCGTCTCAGGCGGAGAGACGCTTGCGCCCTCTCGCGCGACGCCGCTTCAGGATGGCGCGGCCACCGCGCGTTGCCATCCGCGCTCGGAATCCATGCCGCCGCTTGCGGCGACGGACGTTCGGCTGATAGGTGCGTTTCACGTCGTGTTGGTCGTCGAGAGTGCCCTGAGGCGGGCGGAGCGCGGAGTATAGACAACCTGCTCAAACCCCATGTTTTCCACAGTCACCCCGGATCGTCACGTGCCCGAAGTCGCTGCTTCTCGGGTCTCTGCGTTGTCCTCACCGATAACGCCTTTCGCATCTTCCACACCTGTGGAAAGACGTGTGGAACACGGGAAAGACCTGCAAATCGCCCTCTTTTTCGTCCCCAGCGCGGTGATCGGCGCCCGTTGAGGCGTCCTGCGGAGGGTGCTATGCTCGCCACTTCCCCAAGGAACGAGACAGCGCGAGGACGGGTGGAGCACACAGCCGAGACAACAGCCGACAGCCTCTGGGATGCAATCGCCGCAAGGCTGAGAGACACTCTCAGCGAGACCACGTACGACACGTGGTTCGGTCATGTAGAGCCACGCTCCTTGAGTGGCGAGAGGCTCGTCATCGGTGTTCCGAACGACTTCACACGCGACTGGATCGAGGGACACTTCCTCGCTCTCGTCTCTGGAGCAGCCCGGGAGACGCTCGGCCACGACGTCGCGGTGACGTTCGCGGCAGCAGAGCAGAGCCGGCCCTCGGCCCCGGCGCCCCGGACGGACGACACGCTCCGCCAGCGCGACGCTGAGCTCCCTTACCGCGATACACCGGAGATCGAGCTCAACCTCAAGTACACGTTCGACCTCTTCGTAATCGGTTCGTCGAACCGCTTCGCGCACGCGGCAGCGCTCGCGGTCGCCGAAGCGCCGGCCCAGGCATACAACCCGCTCTTCATCTACGGCGGCACGGGCCTCGGCAAGACCCATCTCCTGCAGGCGATCGGCCACTACGTCCGCCAGCACTCGCGGCGTCTCACGATGCGGTACGTCACGAGCGAGACGTTCATGAACGACTTCATCGACTCGCTCCGCGACAAGCGCATCGAGGGCTTCAAGCGGCGCTATCGGAACTACGACGTCCTTCTCATCGACGACATCCAGTTCTTCGAAGGGAAGGAGCGGATCCAGGAGGAGTTCTTCCACACCTTCAACTCGCTGTACGAGGGCGGGGCGCAGATCATCATCTCGTCCGACCGCCCTCCGCGCGAGATCGCGACGTTGGAAGAGCGTCTTCGCTCGCGTTTCGAGTGGGGGCTGCTCACCGACATCCAGGCACCCGACCTCGAGACGCGGATCGCGATCCTCCGCAAGAAGGTCAACACGGAGCGGATCGCTGTCACGGATCCCGAAGTCCTGACGTTCATCGCCGGACGTGTGTCGTCGAACATCCGTGAGCTCGAAGGCGCCCTCACGCGCGTCGTCGCGTTCTCGTCCCTCACCGACAGGCCGATGACGGTGGAACTCGCGGAGCATGTCCTCAAGGACGTGTACCCGCAAGGCGACGCGGCTCCCGAGGTCACGATCCCGCGGATCCAGGAGGCAGTCTCCCAGCGGTTCGGAGTGACCTTGGAGGAGCTCGTCAGCCCCCGCAGGTCGCAGGCGGTTGCCTACCCCAGGCAGGTCGCGATGTACCTCTCGCGTGAGCTCACAGACTCCTCGCTGCCGATGATCGGCAGGGAGTTCGGCGGGCGCGACCACACGACTGTGATCCACGCGAAGGACAAAATCACGCGCCTGATTCGGGAGGATCGGTCTGTGTACAACCTCGTGCAAGAGCTCACCGCGCGCATCAAGCAGGCCCGCTGATGCTGGGGGACCCGCTGGGCCGCGCGAGGTGGCTTGTGGAAACCGTTGGTCCACACGCACAGGTTGATCCACACGCGTTTTCCCCGCACTTGGGACACAATCCCCTTGTCATCCCCGTAATTCACACTCCTACTACTCCTATGAACTCTTTTCTTCAGTAATGAACACAGACACCGCCTCCGGGACAGCTCTCCACGTCACGTGCGCTCGAGACGACCTGGCAGGCGCCCTCGCGGTCGTTGCACGTGCACTGTCGAGCCGAGGTGCTGTCCAGGTCCTGAGTGGGATCCTCCTACAGGTCGAGGAAGGAAGGCTGACGCTCGCGGCGACCGACATGGAGATCTCGCTGCGCGTATCGATCTTCGGTGACGTCTCCGGCGACGCTGCGACGGTGGTTCCCGGTCGGCTTCTCGCCGACCTCGTTCGGTTGCTGCCGGATGACTCCGTGACGCTTGCGCACGAGGAGGGGGAAGGCGTTCTCTCCGTGGTGTCGGGAAGTCACTCGTCTCGGCTCAGCGTCTTCAGCGCGGAGGATTTCCCGCGGCTCCCGCCGCTCGACGTCTCGCTTCAGCGAATCAGCGCGCCTGCGCTGCTCGAGACGATCGAGAAGGTCGCGCGCGCTGCGTCGAGAGACGAGTCGCGGCCGGTGCTGACCGGAATCCTCGTTCGATTCGAGAGTGGACGGCTGATCATGGCGGCCACAGACTCGTACCGTCTCGCAGTGAAGGAGACCGATCTCGACACGCCGGGCCCGGACCTCGACGCGATCATCCCCGCCCGCGCGCTCCAAGAGTTGGCGCGCCTGGCGTCAGGCGCCGACGCGGTCGAGCTCGGCGTGCACGAGAACTACGTCATCTTCTCGGCTGGCGACGCCTGGCTGACGAGTCGGCGGATCGACGGACAATTCCCGAACTACAAGCAGCTCCTCCCGGAGACCTTCGAGGCCGAGATCACGACCCCGCGGGTGGCTCTTCTCGACGTCGTTCGCCGCGCCGGCCTGATGGCGCAGCGAAACGCGCCTCTCCGCCTGCGGTTTGCGGACGGCGAGCTCAACGTCTCCGCCCAGACGCAGGACGTCGGCGAGGCCAACGAGTCGCTCGCGATCGACTTCTCTGGCGAGGAGCTCGAGATCGGGTTCAACCCCGACTTCCTCCGGGACGGGCTGGAAGCGGTTGCGGGCGACACGGTGCAGCTCAAGCTGATCAACCGCCTGCGTCCTGGTCTCATTGTTTCGCCCGAAGAGAGCTTCTGGTACCTGATCATGCCGATCCGGCTCCCGGACTGATCGTCCGCGAGGTCACGCTCCGGGACTTCCGCTCGTACCACCACCTCGAGCTGGAGCTCGAGCCGGGAGTGATCCTGGTCTCCGGTCCGAACGGCGCGGGTAAGACGAACCTCCTCGAGGCGCTCCACGTGGGAACCCAAGGGTTCTCACCGCGCACGCGGAGCGATGCCCAGATGGTCCGCTTCGGAGCGGACGCTGGTCGGATCGTCCTCCGGGGCGTACGTGCCGGTACGCCGTTCGAGACGGACGTCGTCTTTGCGCCCCGGGAGGCGCGAAGGGCTCGCCTGAACGGAGACGTGCTCAGCTCGGCCGAGCGACTCCGCCACGAGTTCCGGACGCTGGTTTTCACCCCAGACCGTCTCGCCGTCGTCAAGGGTGCCCCTGCTACGCGCAGGGCGTACCTGGACAGGAGCCTCGGCCGGCTCGTGCCGGCGAAAGCCGCGCTGCCAGTCGAGTACGGGGCCGCGGTCGGGCAGCGAAACGCAGCGCTGAGGCGGCTGGCCGCAGGGGTCTCGACCCGCGACGCGCTCGTGCCCTGGACCGAGAAGGTCGCGGCCCTCGGCTCCCGGCTTGTCGCGGCGCGGGTCGAGACCGTCGAGCAGCTCGCGCCACGCTTCGTCGCGCTCGCCGGAGAGCTCGGGCTCGAGTCTGCGGGGCTCGCATACGACGGCGATCCGCCGACCGTAGGCGAGCTCGATCAACGGCTGGAGCGAGATCTCGAGAGAGGCTTGACGAGCTTCGGGCCGCACCTGCACGACCTAGGGGTCTCGACCCGCGGACGCGAGCTTCGGAGCTACGGGTCGCAGGGCGAGCAGCGCATCGCCGTTCTCGCTCTCGTCCTCGCGGAGGCGGAGGCGATCGCCGACAGAGTCGGTTCACCGCCGCTCGTGCTACTCGACGACGTCCTCTCGGAGCTGGACGAGACGCGTCGCCGCGCTCTTGCGTCGATGGTTGTCAGAGGGAGCCAGACGGTCATCACGGCGACGGCCGCGGCGGCGTTGCCCGCTGAGCCGGCGCAGGCTCTCGTCATCTCGAACGGCAGGGTTCAGAGGGGCTGATGGAGCGAATCGGCAAGGAGATCGAGCGAGAGCTCGCCCGCGGTGGGAGCCGTGACGCGATACCGCTCGCGGCCGTCACCTCGGCATGGCCGCAGGCCGTCGGCGAGACCGTGGCGCGGAATGCCTGGCCTCTCCGCATCGGCCGCGACGGGACCCTGCACGTGGCGACGACCTCGGCTACCTGGGCCTTCGAGCTCGACCGGCTCTCGCCCGAGATCCAGGAGCAGCTCGGGGCGATCCTCGGAGAGGATACGCCGGCCAAGCTGCGCTTCGCGGTCGGTCCGGTCCCGGAGCCCGGGGCGCCCTCCGAGGCACACTCGAGCCATTCGGCTCAACCGCTTGCGGTGCCCCCTGAGATCGTGGCGGAGGCGGCATCCGCAGCGTCTGTGATCGAGGATCCCGGGCTCCGAGAGCTCGTCGCGCGAGCCGCCCGTGCGAGCCTTTCCAAGGTCCGCTCCGGCCGCCGTTTCTGATACACTTGCTCGGCCCCGCAAAATGGCAATTTGCAGGGCTTTTTTGATGGCCGAAGCAGCCTACACCGCAAAAGACATCACCGTGCTCGAAGGCCTCGAGCCGGTGCGTCTGCGTCCAGGCATGTACATCGGCTCGACGGGATCCCGAGGCCTGCACCACCTCGTCTACGAGGTGGTCGACAACGCCGTCGACGAGGCGCTCGCAGGCCGCAACGACCTCGTCGACGTGACCATCCACCCGGACAACTCCGTGACCGTCGTCGACGCGGGTGCCGGCATTCCGGTCGATATGATCGAGGAGCAGGGCTTGCCCGCGCTCACCGTCGTGCTGACGAAGCTCCATGCAGGGGGGAAGTTCGGGGGAGAGGGCTACAAGGTCTCGGGCGGCCTGCACGGCGTGGGCGTCTCGGTGGTGAACGCGCTCTCGGAGTGGCTGGTCGCCGAGGTTCGCCGCGACGGGAAGGTCTACCGCCAGGAGTTCGCGCGTGGGGAGCCGACGACAGAGATGCAGACGGTCGGTGTCGCCCCCAAGGACGAGTCGGGAACGACGATCGCGTTCCTCCCCGATTCGGATGTGTTCGACGAGACCGAGTTCGCCGCCTCGGCCCTGTCCCAGCGCCTGCGCGAGACCGCGTTCCTGACTCGGGGGCTGCGGATCGTCTTGCGAGACGAACGTGCCGGCGGCAAGACCGAGGAGTTTCACTACGAGGGCGGGATCCGCGACTTCGTCGCCCACGTGAACGAGTCGAAGGACCCCGTGCACAAGCACATCGTCTACTTCGAGGGAGCGACCGACGACGGGCAGGTCGAGGTTGCCATGCAGTGGAACAGCTCGTACGTCGAGTCGGTCTTCTCATTCGCGAACAACATCAACACGACCGAGGGCGGCGCCCATCTTTCCGGCTTCAGGGCTGCGCTGACGGGCACCTTGAATCGTTACGCGCGGGACAAGGGCCTTCTCAAGGAGAAGGAGGAGAACCTCGAAGGTGAGGATGTCCGGGAAGGCCTCGCCGCGGTCCTCTCGGTGAAGCTCCGGAACCCCCAGTTCGAGGGCCAGACGAAGACGAAGCTCGGAAACCCGCCGGTCGAGGGTCTCGTGAAGACGACGGTGAACCAGCAGCTCGGCCAGTTTCTCGAGGAGAACCCGACCGAGGCGCGGCAGATCATCACCAAGGCCGTATCGGCGGCTCGCGCACGCCACGCAGCACGGAAGGCCCGTGAGCTGACGAGACGGAAGAGCGCGCTCGAGTCGAACTCCCTGCCCGGGAAGCTCGCCGACTGCCAGATCTCGGACCCCGAGGTCGCGGAGCTCTTCCTCGTCGAGGGCAACTCGGCGGGAGGGTCAGCCGTCGACGCCCGCGACCGCAGCTTCCAGGCGATCCTGCCTCTGCGGGGAAAGGTGATCAACGCCGAGAAGAACCGCATCAACAAGGTCCTCTCCAACGAGGAGATCCAGGCGATCGTCACTGCTATCGGGACGGGGATCGGGGAGGAGTTCGACGCGTCGAAGCTGCGCTACCACCGGGTGATCGTGATGACCGACGCCGATGTCGACGGCGCTCACATCCGCACGTTGATCCTCACGTTCCTCTACCGCCAGATGCAGGAGCTCGTCGACCGCGGTCACGTCTTCATCGCCGTCCCTCCGCTGTATCGGGTAAAGGTGGGCAACCAGCAGCGATACGTCGAGAAGGAGTCGCAGCTCGAGGACCTGCTGGCGCGGGAGCGGATCAAGGATATGGAGGTCACGGACCGCGCGGGCGAGAAGCAGACGCTGACCGAGGCCCGCTACGGGCGCTTCTTGCGCGTGCTCCATGAGTTCGACGGCTGGGTCTCGCGGCTGCGCGAGGACTTCGGGGCCGCTGCGGCCAACTTCGTGGTCGACCACAGGCTCGTCGAGGCGGATGTCGCCGACAACGTCGAGGGCGCGCTTGCAAGCCGTGACCCGAACGGGTTCGAGCTGGCGATCCTCGAGTCCTCCGACGAGGGAACGCACGTCAAGGTCGTCGAGCGCGAGACCGGTGCCGCATCGAGCGTCGTGGTCCCCAGCACCCTGCTCTCGTCACCGATCTATGCGAACGTCCGCAAGACGTACGCACGCCTTGTGGAGATCGTGGGGCGGCCGCCGTTCGAGATCGCGTTCGGCAAGAAGGTCCGGCGTGTGGAGACGTTCGCACAGCTCCGTGAAGCGGCGCTGGAGCTCGCGAAGGAGGGCATCCAGGTAAGCCGGTTCAAGGGTCTCGGCGAGATGGACGCCGAGGAGCTCGCCGATACGACGATGAACCCGACGAACCGCATCCTGATCCGCGTCGACGTGGAGGACGCCGCCGCCGCGGATCGCGTCTTCTCGACGCTGATGGGTGACCAAGTCGAGCCGAGACGCGCCTTCATCGAGCAGAACGCGCGGGACGTGAGATTCCTCGATGTCTGACGTGACCGAGCCGCTCGGCTCGGGGCGTATCGAATCGCGCGAGCTCGAGCAGGAGATGCGCTCGAGCTTCCTCGACTACGCGATGAGCGTGATCGTCGCGCGCGCGCTCCCGGATGCCCGTGACGGCCTCAAGCCGGTGCACCGTCGGGTCCTCTACGCGATGCACGAGGCGGGGCTGCAGCCCAACAGACCGAGGCTCAAGTCCGCGCGCGTCGTGGGTGACGTCATGGGCTACTACCACCCGCACGGCGACCAGTCGATCTACGACACGCTCGTCCGCATGGCGCAGCCGTTCTCGCTGCGGTACCCGCTCGTCGACGGCCAGGGGAACTTCGGGAACATCGACGACTATCCGGCGGCTGCGATGAGGTACACCGAATGCCGGCTCACGCGACTGGCGACGGAGATGCTCCGCGACATCGACATGGACACGGTCGACTTCGCGCCGAACTACGACGAGTCGCGCCGCGAGCCCTCGGTTCTTCCTTCCCGCTTCCCGAACCTGCTCGTCAACGGCTCGGCGGGCATCGCCGTCGGAATGGCGACGAACATGCCGCCGCACCGGCTGGGGGAGATCGCCGACGCGGTCGTGCAGCTGATCGACAAGCCGGACGCGAACGTCGAGGATCTGATGAAGCACGTCAAGGGCCCGGATTTCCCGACCGGCGGGATCGTCGTCGGCCGGTCGGGGGTCCGAGATGCCTACCGCACCGGCCGCGGTCGCATCGTCATGCGCGCGCGAGCGCACGTCGAGGAGCTTCGCGGCGGGAAGAACGCGGTCATCGTCACCGAGCTTCCGTATGGCGTAAAGAAGGGTGGCGACTCGGGGGTCATCAAGAAGATCGCCGACCTCGTGAACGACAAGGTCCTGAGCGAGATCTCGGACGTCAAGGACCACTCGGACCGGTCGGGAATGCGGATCCAGATCGACCTTAAACGCGAGGCCATTCCCCAGGTCGTCCTGAACAAGCTCTTCAAGCACACGCAGCTTCAGGCCACCTTTGGCTACAACGCCGTCGCGCTCGTCGATGGCGTCCCGCGCACGCTGTCGCTCCTCGAGCTCGTTCAGCACTACCTCGACTACCAGCGCGAGGTCGTCACCAGGCGCTCGAAGTACGAGCTGCGCAAGGCGGTCGACCGTGCGCACGTGCTCGAGGGCTACCTCATCGCGCTCGACAACCTCGACGAGGTCATCGCACTGATCCGTGCGGCCGACGACGCGGATTCTGCTCGCACTGCGCTGATGGCGCGCTTCGAGCTCTCCGAGATCCAGGCGCAGGCGATCCTCGATCTCCGGCTCCGCGCTCTCACCGGTCTCGAGCGGAAGCGGGTCGAGGACGAGCACGCCGACCTCCAGGAGCGGATCGCGGAGCTGCGCGCGCTGCTGGGAGATCCCGCGCGAGTCGACGCGGTCGTCCGCGAGGAGCTGCTCGAGATCAAGGAGATCTACGGGAAGACGGACGAACGCCGCACGGAGATCGTGGCGGGCGAGACCGAGCTCGAGCTCGAGGACATGATCGCGGAGGAGGACATGGTGATCGCGATCACCAAGTCCGGCTACATCAAGCGGCTACCCGTGACGACGTACCGCGAGCAGCGCCGAGGGGGCATCGGCGTCATGGGGATGGACCTGAAGGACGAGGACTACATCGAGCACCTCTTCGTCGCCTCCACGCACGACTACATCCTCTTCTTCACGACCGTCGGCAAGGTGTATCGGCTCAAGGTCCACGAGTTGCCGCTCGGCTCACGGCAGTCGAAAGGCCGGGCGATCGTGAACCTCCTGCCGTTCCGCCAGGACGAGTACGTACGCGCCGTCATCGCCACGCGGAACTTCGAGGAAGCCAAGTACCTCGTCTTCGCGACCCGGAAGGGAATCGTCAAGAAGACCGAGTTTGGCGTGTACAACACGCCGCTCAAGGCGGACGGGATCATCGCCATCAAGCTGCGCGAGGACGACGAGCTCATCGGCGTGCGGCTGGCCGGTGACGGGGACGACGTGCTCATGGTCTCCCGGCTCGGTCAGGCGGTTCGCTTCCACGGCAAGCAGGCGCGGGCGATGGGTCGCGACACCTCCGGCGTCGCAGGCATGAAGCTCCGCGCCGGGGACGAAGTCATCGAGGTCGACATCGCGGACGACGACGCCGACCTCCTCGTCGTCACCGAGAACGGCTACGGCAAGCGGACAAGGGTCGGTGACTACCCGGTGAAGGGCCGCGGGACGATGGGCGTGAAGACGGTACAGCTGGTCGAGAGCAAGGGCCGCCTCGCCGGTGCCCGGATCGTCCGCGACGGCTACCAGGTCATGCTCATCTCGGACGGTGGCACCGTGATCAAGATCCCGGTGGACGGCATCCGCCGTGCCGGGCGCTCCACACAGGGCGTGATCGTCATGCGCCTCCGTGAGGGGGAGCAGGTCGCCACGCTCGCACCGGTTGTCGGCTCGGACGACGACGCAGACGACGAGACTCCCGAGAGCGCCTCGCCAGCCTGAGCTACGAGCTCTCCGGGCTCGCCAGGTTCGAGAGCGCCGTCAGCAGGTCGATCGGGATCGGGAAGACGATCGTCGAGTTGTTCGAGGCTCCGATCTCGAGCAGCGTCTGCAGGTAGCGCAGCTGCACGGTGATCGGCTGCTGGGCCATGATCGCGGCCGCGTCCTTGAGCCGCTCCGACGCCTGGAACTCGCCCTCGGCGGAGATGATCTTTGCGCGGCGCTCGCGCTCGGCCTCCGCCTGGCGCGCCATGGCGCGCTGCATCGAGGCCGGGATCTCGACGTCCTTGACCTCGACGACCGAAACCTTGATTCCCCAGGGAGCCGTCGCCTCGTCGATGATCGCCTGCAGGATCGCGTTGATCTTGTCCCGCTCCGAGAGCAACTCGTCGAGGACGTGCTGACCGAGCACCGACCGGAGGGTGGTCTGCGCGATCTGCGACGTCGCGACCATGTAGTTCTCGATCTGGACGATGGCCGCGTTCGGTTCCACGATCCGGAAGTACGCAACGGCGTTCACGCGGACAGGGACGTTGTCCTTCGTGATCACCTCCTGCGGCGGGACGTTCAGCGTCACCGTTCGCAGGTCGACCTTGACCATGCGGTCGACGATCGGGATCAGCAGGAACAGGCCGGGGCCTTTCGGCTCCGGCAGAAGGCGCCCGAGACGGAAGATGACGCCTCGCTCGTACTCGCGGGCGATCTTGACCGCCGCGAAGAGGAACAGGACGACGATGACGAGCGCTGCGACGAGAACGATCAGGCCTGCGGACACGTCCATCAGCTCTGCTCCTTCGGTTCGGGTGACGCCATGGATCCTACGACGAGGCGCAAGTCGTCATCGATCTTCTCTACCCGGACGTGGTTGCCGGGGACGAGGGGGGAGTTGTCACTGGCACGTGCTCGCCAGAGCTCGCCGTTGATCCGGATCATCCCGTTGCGCCGGACGACGGCTTCATGTCCAACGAGGCCCTCGACTCCGACTGCCGCCGGACGACGTGAAGTGCTCACGACTCGGGTCAGCGCGATGCCCAGGAGGAGCGCGAGACTGCCCGCGATCCCGATGGCGACCGGGAGGGACACCTGGTACGCGTCTCCGGCCGGGTCGAAGAGCATGAGCGCACCGAGGACGAACGTCACGGCGCCGGCCACGGTCAGGGCCCCGTGCGTCGGCACGAACGCCTCGGCGACGAAGAACGCCGCGGCCAGGATCATGAGCAGGAGCCCGGCGAGGGAGACGGGCAGCACCTGCAGGCCGTAGAGGCCCAGGATCAGCGAGATCGCGCCCACGGTACCCGGGAAGATGAGCCCTGGGTTCCAGAGCTCGACCACGATCCCGATGAGGCCGATCGAGAGCATCAGCGCGATCAGGTTCGGATCGACGAGGAAGTCGCGGGCGCGCTGCCAGAAGCTCATCTCGACGTTCTCGATCTGCGCGCCCGCGGTGTCGAGCACCAACCCTTTGGGGACGGTCTTCATCCCGTCGACCTCGTTCAGGAGAGCGGGAAGCGTCGGCGCGATCACCTCGACGAGCCCGATCTCCTTCGCGTCCCGTGCGCCGTAGTTCGCCGCCTCGGTGACCATCTTGCGAGCAGCGACGACGTTCCGGTCGTGCTCGCGTGCGAGCTCGCCGACGTACGCGGCGGCGTCGTTCACGATCTTGCGCCGCAGATCCTTCGAGATGTCCTCGCCTCCGAGCGAGATCGGCGTCGACGAGCCGATGTTCGTCTGCGGCGCCATCGCGGCGACGTCGGCCGCCATCGCGATCACGGCGCCCGCGGAGTCGGCGCTCGAGCCGGGCGGAGAGACGTAGACGACCACCGGCACCGTAGACGCGAGAAACCGTTTCACGATCCCGCGCATCGACGACGCCAGCCCGCCCGGGGTATCCAGGACGAGCACGACCGCCGCGAGATCCTCTTCCTCGGCCCGGTCGACCGCGTTCTCGATGTACTCCTGTGTGACCGGGTTGATGTCGTTGTCGAGATGAACAGCGAGAACGCGCGACTCGCTGTCCTGCCCGCTTGCCAGAGATGGGGCGAGAAGCGGGAGAACGGCGAGCGCGAGTAGAAATCCCCGCAAAGAGCGGCTCCACACCGGTGTAAAGATTCTATCAACGCAGGGTTTCGCCCCCTTGCCCGCGAACGGCGTAGGGGCCACCCTGGCAACCATGCTCCGCCTTCTCGTCCTCGTACCCTTCCTTGCCGCGGTCGCCGCCGTCGCGCCGGCAGCGCTCGCTGCAGCACCGCCGGGCCTCACGGCGGTGGAGCTGCGCCAGACCGCGCCTGACGTCTTCGCGCCACGCTCGACGGAGGAGCGCTTCACACTTGCAGGCGTGCATTGGCGCGGCCCCGGCCGCGTCGTGTTTCGGACCCGCTCGGTGGACGGTCGCTGGAGCGGGTGGCGCGCGGCTGCCCCTGAGGACGAGGACGGCCCAGACTCGGGCTCGCGCGAGGCGGGGAGAGCCGGCTGGAGGATCGGCAATCCCTGGTGGGTTGGTCCCTCCGACCGGATCGAGGTGCGGGCCTTGGGAGACGTGTCGCGCGTTCGCGCATATCTCGTCTGGAGCCCCGAGCTACGTGTCCCCTATCGCGCGCCGGCCGTGGCCGGGATGCCGACGATCGTGCCCCGGCTGTCGTGGGGAGCTGACGAGTCGATTCGTCGCGGGTCGCCGAGCTATGCCGCCGATCTGCGCTTCGCGATCGTCCACCACACCGCTGGGCGAAACGACTACACGCGGGCGGAGGCGGCGGCGATCGTCAAGGGGATCCAGCTCTACCACGTGCAGGGGAACGGCTGGAACGACATCGGCTACAACTTCCTCGTCGATCGCTTCGGCACCGTGTACGAGGGGCGGTTCGGGGGCATGGATCGGAATGTCGTCGGCGCCCACGCACAGGGCTTCAACACGGGGTCGGTCGGGATCGCGCTGCTCGGCACGTACGGGACCACGACCCCGTCTGCCGCGGCCCAGGAGGCGATCGCGCGGCTCCTTGCCTGGCGCCTCGACCTGGCGCATGTCGACCCGACTGCGTTCCTGTCGTTCATCTCGGGTGGGAACGAGCGCTTCGCCACCGGCATCCCCGTGTTGCTCAGCTCCGTCTCCGGTCATCGCGACACGGGGTTCACCGAGTGCCCGGGCGACGCCCTCTACGCGCGGCTGGGCTCACTCGCCGCGACGGCGCGCGGGATCGGCGGCTCGAAGATATTCGAGCCGAAGGTCGAGGTGGTCGGCAGTGCCATTCGGTTCCGCGCCCGGCTGTCAACCGCCCAGGAGTGGTCGGTCGTCGTCTCGACAGCCACTGGTGCCGAGGTCGCGCGAGGAGCTGGAGCGGACAGCACGGTCGATTGGACGTGGGAATCGGCCTCCTCCGCGCCGGGGAGCTACACGTGGACGATCAACGCCGGGGACGCCCACCCCGCGACGGGGGTCCTGCGGGCCGGAAGCGCCGCGGTCCCGCTCGCGATCGAAGGCGCGGCCGTGGACCCGGAGGCCATCAGCCCGAACGGCGACGAGCAGGCCGACACGACGCTCCTGAGCTACCGGATCTCTGCTTCGGCCAATGTGACGGTCGAGATCGTCGACTCGGTGGGGGGCATCGTGGCGACGGTTGTCGACCGCGTCTGGACAGGAGCCGGCCAGCACACCGTCGTGCTCGACGGCGCCGGCCTTGCCGACGGCCGGTACAGCGTTGTCGTGACGGCGCGGACCGCCGCAGGCGCTTCCGTCGAGAGCGTCGTCCCGCTCACCGTGAACCGCACCCTCGGTGTCGTGACTGCTGCACCAGCCGTGTTCTCACCGAACGGCGACGGCAGGCGGGACCGGCTCTTCGTGACGTTCTCGCTCGCGGCGGCTGCCGATGTCCGGATTCGCATCGAGCGCGACGGCCGCTGGGTCGCGAGCCCTCTCCTCGCGAGCTTCTTCCCCGGCGTTCAACGCTTCGTGTGGGACGGCGTTCGGAGCTCCGGCACGCTCCGGGACGGAAGCTACGAGGCCGTCGTCGAGGCCCAGGACGGGGTCGGAGGGATCTCGTACGCCGTCCCCTTCGCCTCCGACACGGTCGCTCCCAGCGTGCGAATTCTCCCCGGCCGGCCGCTGCGCATCGAGGTGAGCGAGCCGGTGATGCTGACGCTCCTCATTGACGGGCAGGCGCTGAGACGCGAGGTGAAGCGCGCCGGGGTCGTCCGCATCCCGTGGGCCGCTTCGGCGAGTCGGGTGCGCGTTGTCGCGTGGGACGCTGCCGGGAATGCGAGCGGGCCGGTTGTGCGGGTGACGCGAGCCAGTGCCTCCGGATCCGGCCAGTAGACTCGCGCCGTGCAGCCGCCTGTGGTTCCGTTCGGTCGGGACGTCATCGAATCGATCCTGCCGCACCGAGAGCCGTTTCTCCTCATCGACGAGGTGACGGAGCTCGAGCCGGGGCGGCGCGTCGTGGCGCGTCGAGGGGTCCGAGCGGACGATTGGTGGTTTCCCGGCCACTTCCCGGAGCGTCCGGTGATGCCCGGCGTGCTGATCGTGGAGGCAATGGCGCAGGCAGGCGCGGTGGCTGTTCTGATCCAGGAGGAGAACCGCGGCAAGATCGCGTTCTTCGCGGGCATCGACGACTGTCGGTTCAAGCGGATCGTGCAGCCCGGCGACACGCTGACGCTGGTCTGCGAGATCGACACGGTTCGGGGCCCGATCGGGCGGGGCAAGGCGACGGCGCACGTCGGGGACGAGCTAGCGGCACGCGGCACCCTCACGTTCGCAGTGGAGCGCTAGCGTTGATCGGAGCGACGACAGGGGTTCGGATCGGCATCACCGGGCTCGGCACGCACGTCCCGGAGCGTGTGATGACGAACGAGGAGCTCGCGCAGATCGTCGAGACGTCGGACGAATGGATCTATGAGCGGACGGGAATCCGCGAGCGCCGGATCGCGGCGGACGACGAGGCCCTGACCGACATCGCTCTCCCCGCCGCCACGGCTGCGCTCGCGGACGCGGGGGTGGACGCCGCCGATATCGACCTCTTGATCTGCGCGACGGTCACCCCGGACATGATGTTCCCGACGTCCTCGGCGCTCCTCGCAGACGCGCTCGGGATGCCGAAGGCGGCGGCGTACGACCTCCTCGCCGGGTGCACAGGGTTCGTCTACGCCATTGCCCAGGCCTACGCCATGCTCGCAGCGGGTCTCTCGAAGCGCGCCCTCGTCGTCGGCGGGGACGTGCTCTCCAAGATCCTCGACTGGGAGGACCGCTCGACGCTCGTGCTCTTCGGCGACGGCGCTGGAGCGGTCGTGATGGAGCCGGTCGAGCACGGTGGGTTCCTCGGGTTCGAGCTCGGCGCGGACGGCGGCGGAGGCGAGAATCTCTGGTATCCAGGCTCGGGATCGAGGAAGTTCGAGAATCCGGATGCGCTGCTCAAGATGAACGGCCGCGCGGTCTTCAAGTTCGCGACCCGGATCATGGTCTACTCCGCGGAGCAGATCCTGTCCGAGTGTGGCAAGACGGTCGGAGACGTCGACGTGTACATCCCTCACCAGGCCAACAAGCGGATCATCGACTACGCGGTCGCTAAGCTCGGGATTCCCCCGGAGAAGACCATCGTGAACGTCGACCGCTACGGCAACACCTCGTCAGGCTCGATCCCGCTTGCGCTCACCGACGCGCGGGCCGAGGGACGGCTGCGCGACGGAGCACTGGTCCTGATGACCGGCATGGGAGCGGGGCTCACGTGGGGCTCGGCTCTGATCGAATGGACGAACGGGAGGCCCCGATGAGCAAGGTCGCATTCTGCTTTCCCGGCCAGGGATCGCTCGAGATGGGCATGGGCAGGGAGATCGCCCAGGCGTTCCCCGTCGCCAGAGAGGTGTACCGCATAGGCTCGGAGGCATCGGGCCTCGATCTCGAGCATCTCTGCTTCGAGACGCCCCTCGAGGATCTTGTCGAGACGGAGGTGCAACAGCCGGCGCTCGTCGCGACGAGCCTGGCGATCCTCGCGGCGATGCGGGAGCGAGGTCTCGAGCCGGACATCGTCGTCGGCCACTCGGTTGGGGAGTTCGCGGCGCTGGCTGCGGCCGGCTCGCTGGAGACCGGTGCCGCGATCGGACTCGTTCGTGAGCGCGGTCTCGCCATGGCGGAGGCAGCCCGTCAACGTCCCGGTGCGATGGCGGCGATCCTCGGACTGGCCGACGACGAGGTCGAGAAGCTCTGCAGGAGAATCGTGGGCGTGTGGCCCGCGAACTACAACTGCCCGGGCCAGATCGTGATCTCGGGCGAGCATGAGGCGGTCGAGGAGTGCTGCGCCGAGGCCGAGAGCCTCGGCGCTCGACGAGCCGTGCGGCTCAAGGTCTCGGGCGCGTTCCACAGCCCACTCGTCGCTCGAGCAGCGGACCGGCTCCGCCCTGCGCTCGATCGCGTGCGCTTCACCGAGCCGCTCGCCCCGTTCATGTCGACGGTGACCGCCAAGGTCGAGCCGGCACAGAAGATCGCCGCGCTTCTCGTCGATCAGCTGACCGCGCCGGTGCGGTTCACGCAGGCTGCGACCGAGCTCGTCCGCAGCGGAGCGACGACGTTCGTGGAAGTCGGGCCGGGCAACGTCCTCTCCGGACTCGTGAAGCGCATCGACCGCGGCGTCAAGACGATGTCGGTCAACACGATCGAGAGCCTGGAGCGCGCGCAGGAAGCGCTCGCGCGGTGACGTCCGCGTTCTGCTCCCTCGAGGGCAAGAACGCGCTGGTGACGGGCGCCTCGCGCGGAATCGGCCGCGCCATAGCCACGGAGCTGGCCGCCGCCGGCGCTGACGTCGTTCTGTCCTATCGCACGGGGGCCGACGAAGCCGAGGCGCTCGCTGCCGCGATCGGCGCTCGGCCGGTGCAGGCGGACGTCTCGGATCCCGAGTCGGCACGCGCGCTCGTCGAGTCTGCAGGAGACCTCGACATCCTGGTCAACAACGCCGGCGTCACACGCGACGGGCTGCTGGTCCGGATGTCGGACGACGACTGGAACACGGTCATCGACACGAACCTCGCCTCGTGCTTCTACACCTGCAGGGCTGCGGCTCGCGGGATGATGAAGAAGCGCTCAGGTGCCGTCGTGAACATCTCCTCGATCGTCGGTATCCACGGGAACTGGGGTCAGACCAACTACGCGGCGTCCAAGGCCGGGATCATCGGATTCACGAAGGCGCTGGCCCGGGAGCTCGGCAGCCGGAACGTGCGCGCGAACGTCGTCGTCCCGGGCTACGTCAAGACGCAGCTCACGGACGTCCTTCCGGAGGACGCGACTGCCGCAATGCTGCAGAACACGCCACTGGGCCGTCTTGGCGATCCGGAGGACGTGGCGGGGGCGGTACGGTTCTTGTGCTCCGAGGAAGCGTCGTTCATCACGGGCGGAGTGCTCCTGGTGGACGGCGGCCTCGGGATGTAGCCACATGATCGAAACAGCGCAGAACGGAAGACGCCGGGTCGTCATTACCGGGGTGGGGATGGTGACCCCGCTCGGAAACGACTCCGAGTCGACATGGTCGAGCCTCGTCGCGGGCGAGTCCGGGGCAGGCCCGATCACGCACTTCGACACCACTGACTACAGCGTGCGCTTCGCGTGTGAGCTCAAGGACTTCGACCCCACGATCTGGATCGACCGCAAGCAGGCGCGACGGATGGACAGGTTCTCGCAGCTGGCGCTTTCCGCGGCGCGCATGGCGGAAGTGGACAGCGGGATCTCGATCGCGTCCGAGCCTGATCGCGTCGGCGCGGCCGTGGCCACCGGCATCGGTGGCCTCCATGCGTTCGAGGACTGCCTCCAGAGCCTGCTCGAGCGCGGGCCGGACCGGACGAGTCCGTTCGCGATTGTCCAGATCATCCCCAACATGGCCGCCGCCTGGGTCTCGATGGAGCTCGGTGCGCAGGGCCCGTTGGCCGCCGAGTGCACCGCCTGCGCGGCGTCGAATATGGCAATCGGCGACGGGCTCGACGCCATCCGGCTGGGCCGCGCGGAGGTCATGCTCTGCGGGGGCACGGAGGCGCCGGTCACCCGCGTCGGCATCGCGGGCTTCACGGCGATGCGGGCGCTCTCGCAGCGCAACGACGATCCGAAGGCGGGTTCACGACCCTTCGATTCCGGTCGTGACGGCTTCGTCATGGGCGAGGCCGGCGCGATGCTCGTGCTCGAGGAGCTCGAGCACGCGCGGACGCGGGGGGCGAAGATCTATGCCGAGGTGCTCGGTTACGGCTTGTCCTCGGATGCAACTCACGTGACCGAGCCTGATCCGAGTGGCTCGAACCCCGCACGTGCCATGAAGATGGCGTTTGCCGACGCGGGGATCTCATCCGAAGAGGTGGGGTACGTGAACGCGCACGGGACGTCGACGCCGCTCGGGGACTCCGCCGAGACGCGCGTGCTCAAGCTCGCACTCGGCGAGGAAGGGGCATACCGAACGCCGGTCTCCTCGACGAAGGGCGCGACGGGCCATTGCCTCGGCGCAGCCGGCGCGGTGGAGGCGATCTTCACGATCTTTGCCATACAGCGGGGCATGCTTCCTCCGACGATCAACTACGAGACGCCCGACCCCACGTGCGACCTCGACTACATCCCGAACGAGGCCCGGCCGCAGGAGATCGAGATCGGGGTCTCGAACTCGTTCGGTTTCGGCGGGCACAACGCGTGCGTCGTGTTCCGCCGCTGGGCCGAGGGGGCATAGGCCAAACCGATGCCCGTCCGCGAGCGTCGGCGCCTGGCCATCAGCTCGCAAGTCTCGAGCACCGGGAGATTAGGCTTGTGATGTGGAGCGGTGGGCGACCTTCGACTGCTACGGGACGCTGGTCGACTGGAACGGCGGCATTCGCGCGGAGCTCGAGAAGCTCTTCGGGATCGAGCGTGCCGACGACCTTCTCACTCGCTACCACGAGCTCGAGCCGAAGATCCAGGCGGCGAAGCCGGGTTCGTCGTATCGCGAGGTATTGACGATCGCACTCGAGCGTCTGGCCGCCGAGACGGGGCTCACGCTGCCGGAGGGTGAGGCGAGCGCACTCGCACGCTCTCTGCCCTCCTGGCCCGTGTTCGAGGACGCTCGGCCAGGGCTCACGGAAGCGCGTGAACGCGGCTGGCTGCTCGCGATCCTCTCCAACACCGATCGCGACCTGATCGACGCGTCGATGGAGGCCCTCGGGGTCCCCTTCGAGATGGCCATCGTCGCCGGTGAGATCGGTTCGTACAAGCCGGCGCACCGGCATTGGGAGGTCTTTCGGGAGCGGACGAACGCCGATCCGGCCGGTCACGTTCATGTCGCGCAGAGTCTCTTTCACGACATCGCGCCCGCGGCTGAGCTTCGGATTCCGTCGATCTGGATCAACCGGTTGGGTGAGCCGGCCGATCCGCGCCCTGCGAGGACGCTGTCGGACGTCGCCCGCCTGGCTGACGCGCTCGACGAGCTCGTACCGGGATGAGCGAACGTGTCTTCCACGAGATGCACC
>Ga0209640_10000923_pt1 | contig 23947 bp, 17 predicted proteins | sample RifCSP10_1_FD_184018 | JGI IMG/M metagenome (GOLD analysis project Ga0209640, IMG submission 184018) | Soil microbial communities from Rifle, Colorado - Rifle CSP2_sed 10_1 (SPAdes) (version 2) | ecosystem: Environmental > Terrestrial > Deep subsurface > Rock core/Sediment | place: Rifle... | reverse complement strand
AATATTGGGACAGCAACAACTATTGCTTATTGTACTGGGAATAATAGTGGTGGGAATAGCAATTGCTATCTCGATACAGTTATTCAGACAAAATGCGATTGACTCTAAAAGAGATATTCTCATGAATGAAAGTGCCAACATTGCATCAATTGCAATTGGTTATTATAAACGCCCGGTTCCATTTGGAGGCGGTGGTAAAAGTTTTATTGGCTGGGATGTGCCGGCTGAACTTCAAGGTACTGTTAACGGAAGTTACTCGGCTGTAATATATAGTGACAGTGTCATTATAACTGGCACAGGAACTGAAGTAGTAACAGGAAGTGATTCGATACAGGTAAGGACAACGGTTTCATCGGATGCGTATAATATAATAATAATTAGATAAGGTTTCTTATAAGAAAACTGAAATCAAAAACTAACAAAACAAAAACAAACAAAGGAGATCTATAATGGGTCAGCAACAGCTTCTCTTAATCGTGCTTGGTGTTATAGTCGTTGGTATCGCTGTAGTAGTTGGTATCAACCTGTTTAACGCCAATGCGGTTTCCTCTAACAGGGACGGTGTAGTATCGGACTTGAATAACCTCGGTGCCATGGCACAGCAGTATTACAAAAAGCCAGGGTCGATGGGTGGTGGTGGAAACACCTTTACAGGATGGACTATACCAACTCAGTTAGATACTACTGCCAATGGTAATTATGCTCCTTCAGTTAGCGCACAGACCATAACTATACAAGGTTATGGTACAGAAAAAAATGATGCTGGAACCACAATTCAGCATACGGCTACTGTTTCACCTACTTCAATTACCGTTGTCTTAACGCAGTAACAATATCTTATGATTGTTAAACTGTATAAAACTAATTAACAACCTGAGGGCTGATGAAAGTAGTAAAATTTTATCAGCCTTTTTTATTTTAAAAAAGATAAGATAACCTTCGTGAGCATATATTAAAAAACCCCACCAAACCCCAGGTTAGTATTAGATCATAACAGAAAATGGTCATTTCCCTTTCAAAAAGATTTACTTGTTTTATGTGTTATTCTTTCTGAATTATATGATAAACTATGTAAAAACAAGGATTATATTATTGATTTTTTTTGGAATAAGAATTGAGTTGAATATAAAAACTCACAAGAATTTAAAATAAGAGATAGATAATGGTAGAATTCAAATTTACAGCACAAAAAGTAAACGGGCAGACAATAAGCGGGTCGCTATCTGCTAATTCTATCACCGAGGGCAAAAGGAAAATTCACCGGCTTGCCGAAAGAAACCAACTGAAGATAAAAGAAATTGAAAAGAAATCTACTTTTATTTACAAAGTCAGACGTGGTAAGGATAAGCCCGTCAAGGGAGAGCAGAAAGCATTTACTAAAAAAGAAGTCGAGGATGCTTTAACAAAACTCGGTTTCGAGATATTATCGATAAATAAAAAGTTAATAGACTTCCAGTCAAAACCACCGCAAACAGAAATCGTAACATTTGTAAAAATTAGTGCGGAGCTGCTTGAGCAAAAACTTCCGTACAGTGAAATTTTAACTCTCCTGATAAACGACACAGAAAATAAAACTCTCAGGGAAACACTTAAGGAAATTAATAACGATCTTAAAAAAGGTGCCGATAGCGAGGCAACATTCTTAAAGTATCAATCTGTCTTCGGCAAGTTCACCGCATATATGTTAGGGCTTGCTTCAAAGAGCGGTAATATGACAGAAATATACAGAGCCACAGCTAAGTTTCTTGAGAGAAGGCAAGAATTTAAAAAGAATTTAAGAAGCGCCCTTATCACACCGGCAGTTACATTATTTGTTCTTTTCCTTGCTGTCTTATTCTATGTGGGATATATATTTCCGGAAACCGCCAAGTTGTTTGTAAAGTTCGGAATTGATTTGCCCCCGATGACAGCATTTACTTTAGCCATAAGCGACTTCCTGGTAGAAAATTCAATTTTGGTGACAGCATTTACTCTAATACCCCCAATTGTAGTGTGGCGTTTTGCGCAATCGAAAAAGGGGGGATATATAATGGATAAGTACATTATTAGAATTCCGGTTTTGGGTTCGTTAATTCATAAAACACTTATAGAAGTTTACTGCAGGGTATTTTACACTCTTTATAGTGGTTCAGCAGAGAGCATAGAACCGATAAGAATAGCTGCTGAAGCTACAGGGAATAAATATTTTGAAGACAGAGTCAAAAACATAGCGATTCCTTTAATGATAAAAAAAGGTGTGGGTATAACAGACGCATTTACAGCGACGGGGGTTTTTACCGAAACTGCTCTTTCAAGACTTCATTCGGGGGAAGAAACGGGAACGCTGAAAAATACGAGCCTACAGCTTGCCAACTATTATGAAAGTGAAACAGTTTACAAACTGAAGAATTTTATTGAAGTCGTTCAAATTTTTATAGCAATGATAATTATGGTTGTAATGATAGGATTGACTCTTGTATCGGCAGAAACCGCAACGGTAAGACCCAAAACGCCTGGAGCATCAAATCAAATTTATGTTGAAAGAGATATTGCATGATCGATACCAATCTTGAAATGACTGACAAAATCGGTTATCTCCTTTTTAAAAAAGGAATAATTGATGGAACTATACTTGAGAAAGCACTTCAGGCGAAAGCAAATGATAAAAGCAAAATAAAAAGAAATCTTGCCCAGATATTAGTGCAGGACTTTGGTTTTGATCATGATCTTATATTCAGAGAGGTGGCAATCCTTTATGCGTTCCGGGAGTTAGATGCATCGCTGGAGGATATTCCCCCCCAAAGATTAAAATCACTTAAGCAATTAATTACAAATGCGCCCGACAGCCTTAAATCTCAAATGCTCGAGCATAAAGTTATTCCCTTTATGTATGATGAGCGCGTTAAGGATAAACTGATTCTCGCTGCAATTGATCCAACAGACAGGAACATCCCCAAAATTGCATTTGGACTCAACGCAAAAAAATATGAAGTACTTTTTATTAGGAAAAAGGATTACGAAAAACTCGTAAACACAATTATTCCTCCGGAAAATGTTTATTTGAAAATGATGGAGGAAGCGAATGATACCGAAATTCACATTGAACAGGACGAAAGTCTTGACGAAGAAGCTCTTGATGCAGAAATAAATAAGAGTGCATTAATTAACCTTGTAGAAGGCGCTCTCGTTGAAGGTGTGAGAAAAGGAGCGAGTGATATTCATTTTGTTCCCAAGCCGGGAAACAGGACAGAAATATTATTCCGCTTAGACGGAAATCTCCAACAATGGCATATACAGGATGGTACATTACCGGAAGCTGTTGTTGCAGTTGTTAAGGACCGTTCTAAAGGGATGGACCGTTTTGAAAGAGAGATGGCTCAGGATGGTTTTATACAAAGAGAAATTGACGACCAGGTTATCAGGTTCCGGGTTTCAGTTCTTCCTACGGTTGGAACAGAACTAAAAAATAAGTTTGAAAGTGTTGTTATAAGAATTCTTGATGACAGGAAAGTTATTAAAGATCTGGATAAACTCGGATTAGCTGGTTATTCCCGTGCGGCGTTCGAGAAAGCCATCAAACAACCCCAGGGAATGATAATCCTGACGGGACCAACAGGAAGTGGTAAAAGTACAACTCTTGTTGCAGCTCTGTACCAGGTAATAGATTCTTCCGTAAATGTTCTTACAGTTGAGGATCCGGTTGAGTACGTTATTCAAGGTGCCAGGCAGCTAAAGATCGGTTACAAAATGAATTTTGAACAAGCAATAAGATCTATACTAAGACATGACCCGGATATAGTTCTTGTTGGTGAAATGAGAGACAAAGAAACAGCAGAAGTAGCTATTAAACTCGCTAACACCGGACACCTTACGTTTTCCACATTGCATACAAACGATGCCCCGAGTGCTGTAGCTCGTCTTTATAAAATGGGAATCGAACCCTTTTTAATTGCTTATGCAATTAATATTATAGTTGCACAAAGGCTGATTAGAAGATTGTGTGAAAACTGTAAACGTAAAGTATTAAAGCTCGATGATGACCTTCTCGATCTTCTAAAAATTAATAAAGGGGAATGGAAAAACTACTCCATATATGAACCCAAAGGATGTGAAAAATGTAATAATACAGGCTTTAAAGGTAGAATTGCCATTCACGAAGCACTGTATTTCACGAAAAGCATAAGACAAATAATAGTACGATCTGGTATCGAAGTTGATGAAGAAAAGATCAGAGAACAAGCAAAATTAGATGGGATGTTGAATCTGAGAGAAACAGGATTAGAGAAAGTAAAGATGGGAATAACATCAATCGAAGAAGTTATTGCAGGAACATCCGATGAGTAATATTTCCTATAAACAAGTAATTATTACTATAAAAACAGCTTGGCGTAGAGTGATTAAACATTTGCCTTTATATGAAAGGTGTTTTAGTTGTCGATAACCAAAGAAAAAAATATTCTCGATAATTTCTCTAAAACAATTCCTGCCTCTCTTACGGGACCAGACAGGGTAAATTATATTCTCGAGAACATTGATAAGCTCTCTGGGGACGATAAGATAAGTTTGAGAAATTTGTTTAACAAGTTTTTGACGGGAATGATTGAAAGAGATGCTTCGGATATTGAAGTAGGTGGGCATGCGAATGCAACAAGTATTTGGATGAGAATTTACGGAAAGAAAAAAAGAGTTGAAGATCTCCCACAATTTTCTCTTGATGAAGCGGCTGTTTTAATAATTAATCTGCTTAATTCAAACCAAAGAAAATATCTTGCGTTAACAAGAAATCTCGATTTTAGCTATACCTACCTCTATGAAAGAAGAAATCTCAATGTAAGATTCAGAGCAGATACATATTTTGACCTGGATACTTTAGCTCTTAATATGAGAGCCATCAATCAAACAATCAGACCACTTAAGTCGCTTGACTTCCATCCTAACGTTGTAAAGATGATGAGCCATGGTTATATCAAATTTGGTTTATCGCTTGTTACCGGGATAACCGGTTCAGGTAAGTCAACAACCCTTGATGCTTTTATTGATTACCACAATAATTTTGATCCCTGCCATATAATTATAGTTGCTTCCCCTATTGAATATGTTCATATATCAAAAATTTCAATTATCAGGCATAGAGAGGTAGGGCGCGATGTTCTTACTTTCAAAGACGGTGTTATTCAGGCATTAAGACAGGATCCGGATATAATTGTTATTGGAGAAATGAGAGATCCCGACACTATATTAGCAGCCTTAGAAGTTACGGACACCGGTCACAAAGTATTTTCAACACTACACACTTCTTCTGCAACAGAATCAATAGACAGAATAATAGCAGAAGTTCATCCTAACGAACAAGAACGTGTAAGAAACAGACTTGCAGATGTTTTGGTAACAGTTGTTTCCCAGAAGCTTATTCCAAGTCTTGACGGAAAACGTATAATGGCAAAAGAAGTTTTGATTGCTACCCCAAGCGTAAAGGCAGCAATTAAAAATAACAACACAAGTGAAATTTATATGATGATTAACCAGGGCGGTAATATGGGAATGATAACAATGGAACAGGACCTGAAACGCTTATACCTGGAAAAGAAAATTTCTCTTGAAAATGCAGTGGCTTATGCAAATAACAAAACAAGAATTCAACAACTATTAACGGCAGCATAATGAAACCATTAGTATGTATATACTGTGAAGGTAATGATACTAAAGTAGCAGTAGTTTCAAAAATGAATAACAGGCTTACTGTTCTGAGAACGGCAAGTGTAGATTTTGTTCAACCGTCTATTGACGTTGAGGAAGGCATATCGAATCTAAACATCGATGGTGCCGAACTGAATCTGGAAAATATTCAAAGCCAGGATACGGTGCTCGAGAACAAAATGGCAGCTTCTACAGTAACAACACTTGCTAACGATCTTGCCGGGATAAATCTTAAAAACAGCTTGTTTATTCCTGCTCTTACAGAACCTGCGATTCACTATCATGCTTATGAGGGGTCGAAACAACTTGCAACAGCCAAAGTTACCCAGGAAATTATCGAGGATATTCAGGAGTCGAAAAACGTAACAATAGATAAACAAAATCTCGGTTATGTAGAACTGGCAGATAAGTCACTGTTGTCCGTATTTCTCGGTGGAGAAGTTGGCTGTATAAATTTGATTAATTCTCTTGCACGTCATCATGGTAAGAGACATTTCAGAATTCCGGCAGTCAAGAGTGCCGAAATATCTCTTGCGTATTATGTTGCTAAAGCAAAAAAGTTTTTCCCGGACGATCAATCGCTGATTGTTTACATTGGTAAAGAATACAGCAAGCTTATTTTTCTACAAGGGCGCAAATTAAAACATATTGGTGCAACGCTGGATATAGGTACTCTGAACCTTCATACTTATGATGTTTATTTTTCTAAAATCCTTCTTGAAATGGAAAACGGGGGAATTTCCTCGCTCGACAATATAATTGTTTGCGGAGAGGACGATTCCGAGAATCTTATACTTTCATTTTATGGAACATTCCCCGAAGCCAATGTTTCCCGAATTGAATTTGGTGATATTGATTTGGGTGGACTAACGCAGGGAGAAAAAGACAAATTTTCTTCTTATAGTGTTCCCATAGCAGTTGCCACAGAATATTTCGATGAGTTGGAAAATGTTCATAAAGGAATAAACCTGCTGCCAAAATACGTTAAAGAGGATCAAAAACTTTTTCAGTTTGGATGGCATGGGTACGCCATGCTTCCTGTCCTTTTTGGCGCCGCCTTTTTTATTACGCTTTATATTTTGGGGAATCAAAAAGAAATTAATCAGCTTGATAACCAGATTACCGAGCAAACAATTCTGATGCGCCAGAACCAGGAGACCCTGACAAAAATAGCAGACCTGGAAACTAAGATTAGTGGATTTGATCAGACCCAGGCCATATTGGATTCTGCTGCAGTAGGAACCGGGGTCTGGCAGGAAATTCTGAAACATGTGTCGAACTTTGCTGGAAGCAGGAAGAATATATGGTTAACAAAAATTAGTTATGGAGACGAAAATATTGTGACAATAGAAGGTTATGCGCTCTCCAGAAGTGTATTATCCGAGTTTGCGTATTCTATTGAGTCAGCGACATTAAAGAGCGTTAACTACGAGGCTCTGAGAGAAAAGAATACATACAAGTTTGTAGTAACATTTGATTTATCAAATTATTAAAAGAAGTATAAAATGAGTAAAAAATTAAGAAGCACATTAAGCTTAGTAGGTTTACTGCTGCTGATCGTAGTTATCAGCGGAGTTTATGTCTTTGTCTTTCAACGCAGTAAGTTGAACGAGAAAGAGAACAAACTGGAAGAGTTAAAAGCAAATGATTACAATACCGAGCAATTAGCTCTGCAGTATAAGGACCTTCTGAAGAGATCTTCTGTTCTGGATTCGATCCTTGCGGCAAGGAAGTTTAATATTCCACAAAATCTTTCTTCAATAAAGTTTTACGACTTTATCAATAATGTGAGTGCCCCATATTCTGAACAGAGCCAGGCAGATATTGAGTTTCTTGAACAGAAGCAGGATAAGGAGTTTTTCTATTTTGAGTATAAACTGAAAGGGCAGGCATCATACAGCGATCTTTTCAACCTGGTTTATGCGATTGAACATAGCAAGGAATTGAAAAAGATAACAAACGTATCTCTAAGTAATCTTGTTGTTACCGACATTGATGGTGTCCCGAACTTTTTGGTGGGATTCACGATGAATGTCGGCGTTTACTTTTCAACAAATGACCGGTTTGCAACAGCATCGCCGGTTGAAAACAACCTTAAGACTGCCCCGGCATACGATGCATTTTACCCGGTAATCAGAAACCAAATCCCTCCGAATGTGGATATGTTGCTTGATGTTCAGGGAGCTAAGCTGCTTGCACTTATTCCTGAAGGTGCTTTTATAGCTGATAATAAAGGCAATACTTACTTAGTATGGGAAGGTGAACAGGTTTACCTGGGATATTTAACAAAAATAGATTATGTAAAGAACAGTGCTAGTTTCATTTTAAATAAAGGCGGAATAATAGAAAAAATTGAGCTTGCGCTTGAAAAAGAAAAACCAAAAGAAAAATGATTGAGAGAGTAAAAATGAAAGCAACAATGAAAACACTTTTAGTAATTCTGTTTTTGGCTGTTCAAGCCAATCCTCAAAAGTATCTTGAAAGAGAGTTTAAGGGATATACTAATCCCGATGAACTCGTATCTCTTTCTCCCAACGTATCGTTTAACCAGGCAGTCGCACTTCTTAGTAAAATAAGTGAAAGTATTACCGGGAAGCGGATTGTTTCAACGGTAGAATCCGACGAGCCAATTGGGATTGAAATAAGCAACATGGCTTATGACAAAGCTCTTGTTGTGTTAGTTCAATATCATGGGCTTATTTTTGAAGAAAAAGAAGATGTGATTGTTGTTAAAAGAAAGGATGATGTAGCACCCGATATATCACCTGAAACATATGCGCCCGTAACCTCAAGAGACGTTAGAATATCCGCCGTATTTTTTGAAATGGATGTTAACGAATCCAGGCAAAGGGGAATAGATTGGAAGGTTTTATTATCGCATAAGGGATTACAGTTTGGAGGGGAAATAATTAGTGACCCTAAAAGCGAAAGTTCAACAGGTGGTTCAAGCAATCAGCAACCTCCTGATTTTAATCTAAATGCCTCATCCGACTTTGATTTGGGAAACTTCTTTGGAGAAGCAACTGCAATGTTCAGATTTTTTGAAGAAGAGAATCTCGGTGAAATAATTGCGAGCCCAAATATTATTGTAAGAGATCGTAAAAAAGGAAGAATACAAGTCGGCTCTGATTTCTCTGTGAAGCAAAAAGACTTTGCAGGAAATGTTGTTGAACAATTCTTTCCAACAGGGACAATAATAGAAGTAATACCATACGTTTATTATGAGGATAATGTTAATTATATGCTCCTGAATATACTGGTTGAAAGAAGCTCGTTTGTCCAGGGGGAACTAACAACTGAAATCAGAAAAACAAATGCAACCACCCAGGTAATTATGTTAAATGGGGAGGAAGCAGTGCTTGGAGGATTATACATTAATGAAGAAAGCACAATTCGTACCGGCGTTCCTTTCCTTAAAGATTTACCATGGTGGTTCTTTGGTCTTCGGTATATATTTGGCAGCGACACGAGGGAACTAAGAAAGAAAGAACTTGTCATTCTTATTAGAGCAGAAATTTTACCTACACTTAAAGAAAGATTATCTGCTACTACTTCCAAAACGCTGATAAAGGATGAGGTAGAACGCCATAAAGAACAAATTAAATATTACAAATTGAACGAACAATCTTATAATGAGCAATAGTTTTAACTATGGAATCGATACTTATAGTTGACGATGATGTTAACCTGTGCACAGCACTTAAAGATGAATTACTCGAAGTAGGGTATGATGTTGATTATGTCAATAGCGGCGACGACGCCTTTCAATATCTTACAGGTAATGAAGTCGATTTGCTTTTGCTTGACCTTAAAATGCCCGGCAAAGACGGGTTTGATGTTTTAAAACAATTTAATGATAGGAGGCTTAAGTCAAAGATTATAGTTTTAACAGCTTATGCTGATGTTAAAAGCGCTATAGATTCTGCCAAAATGGGCGCCAGCGATTTTATTAGTAAGCCGTACGATTTTGATGAGTTACTGATTACTATTAGAAAAGTTTTGCAAAGAGATACATAAGTATGAAAATTAGTTTGCGGATCCTGATAATTAATTTCGCAATCGTGGTGCTGATAATTGGTAGTTCGGCGGTGGCGTTCTATTCTATTATGTACAATGCCCTCACTTCTCAAAGATCACAGTACCTCGTCAGATCAGCAAATGACTTCATTTATGCATACGGTGAAATGCTGCAGGATACGGAAGATGATTTTCTTTATTTTATTAATAAGTCCCCGGCTATCCCCACTCTGGCAAATGAAAAAAATATTGACTTTATTCTTGAAGCGGCAAAGAGTACGGACCTGCTTATAAAGCGTTATTCGAAAGAGATTATCTCTATACCCGAAAAAAGTTTTTCGGTTAATGAGTTTATCTCAAACAATCCTTTTGCAGTAGTAAAAAAGTATATAGACGAGGATGGGAAAATTTATTTTTACGGGCGCATTTTGCATAGTGAAATTTTGAACCGGCTATCGCAGAAAATAAATGCTGAAATAGCGATTATTGTTAATGATTCCCCGGTTGAAATATCGAATCAGGATAATAATCAAAATTATATTTTCACTCTAAATGAAGCTTACAAGGAACTGAAAAGGAAGAATAATTTTGAACTGTACACAGAGAGTTCGGACCGGGCTGATGTAGTAGCAACTATTTATAAGAATGTAAATGCCTCAGAGCTAACTAGCGGAATAGAATTTTTAATTTTTAATACTGTAAGTGAGGCTGTCGACCTCCGCTCGAACCTAAAGTCAATGCTGATTACTATTGGAATCGCAGGTGTATTTCTTTCACTAATACTTACTTTCCTATTTACAGATAGAATTAGAAAGCAAATCACCCAGTTAAGCCATGCAACAGGGATAACAAAAGGTGGAAATTTTAAGGCTCGCATTACAATAAAAAGCAAAGACGAAATAGGTGAACTAGCAAATGCTTTTAATGAGATGCTTGACGATCTTGAAAAAAACCATAAGGCTAAACAGGAATACTCTGAATTTATAACACTTATAAATCAAAACCCGACATTAAAGGAAATATCGGAAGCAGCTCTTCATAAGATTATAAAAACCTGCAAGTTTTCGATCGGGGCACTTTATCTTGTTGAGAAAGAAGGCATTTCTCTTTTAAGTTCTTACGGAATGAGTGATGAAAATAAAGTGAATAATAAATCCGAGCTCTTTAAACCGGTTATAAAAGACAGGGAAATTGTTGAAATAAACTCTGCAGAAGATCTTCCTGTTATTAATACAGGTTCCCTTTCTCTGGCAATAAGATCGTTATTAGTTTTACCTATAATTTATAATAACAGTGTTATCGCAGTAATTGAGCTTGGCGGCTTTGATGAACCTTCGGCGGAAGCGAGAGAATATTTATCTAAGATACAGGAACAGTTAGCAATTGGTCTGACTAATGCAACGGCACTAGTTCAATTGGAAAATTTTGTTTCAGAACTAAAGAAACTGAATGACGAATATCAAAAACAAAATGAGCAAATAACCAAGCAGAATGAGAAACTTATTGAACTCCATAAGGAATTAAAGAACAAGGCAGATGAACTGGCACAACAGAAAGAAAGAGCTGAAGAGTCGACAAAAATGAAATCCCAGTTCCTTGCTAATATGTCTCACGAACTCAGAACACCAATGAATTCCATTCTCGGGTTAACCGAATTAATTCTTGAAAGCAATACACTTAGGGGCAAGAATAAGGAACGTCTTGAAGTAGTTCTTAAAAGTGGAAAGAGATTAATGAATTTAATTAATGATATTCTTGATCTCAGTAAAATTGAAGCCGGCAGAATGGATGTTCGTGAGGACCAGATTATCCTTGATGAACTGATTGAAGATGTTGATAACGCTATTACACCCTTAGCGCTCAACAAGAATATTCGGTTTATTATTAAGAGAGATATAAATACACACGTTCACATAAATACCGATAAAGGAAAAGTTACACAGGTTTTAATTAACCTTCTTGGAAACGCAGTCAAGTTTACGGATAAAGGTAATGTGGAGCTGAGAGTTTCTGCGCCGGATGAACATACATTAAGGTTTGATGTTGCCGATAGTGGTATTGGAATATCGCAGAGTGATCTTCAAATTATTTTTGAAGAATTCAGACAAATTGATGGAACTACTACGCGAAAATATGGCGGCACTGGCTTAGGGCTTACAATATGTAAGAAAATAGCTGATTTGCTCAAAGGTTCTATTACTGTACAAAGTGAAATAGGTAAAGGTTCGGTTTTCACTCTTAATGTTCCTTTGAAGGTTGTGGAAATAAGATCCGAAAAGGCTGATGAACCTAAGGTTAATGTTGAAACTCTTATTAAAAATAGGCAACACCCTATTCTTATAATTGATGATGATCCGGAAATTAGATATACAATAGGTCAATACCTCATTTCACGCGGATACGAAGTAGTATATGCAGAAGATGGTGAACAGGGATTGGAAAAAGCAATTAAGATTCAGCCATTTGCTATCACGCTTGATGTTATGTTACCTAAAAAAGATGGTTGGAATATACTTAAGGACTTTAAAGAAAATCCGGCAACGAGAGACATTCCCGTTATATTAATTTCAGTTATGGGAGATAAAAATCTCGGGTATGGATTAGGCGCATTTGAATATTTTGTTAAACCAATCTCTTCCGAGAAACTACTGACGGCTTTTGCAAAACTTGAGAATCTTGCAAAGAAGAATATTGAAAAGATAGTAATTGTAGATGACGATGAAATGGAATTCGAAAAGTTTCGCAGGGAATTTAAGAACGATAAACTCAGGATTGAATATATAAAGGATAGTACACTTGCGTTCAGTAAAATTTTAGAGATTCAGCCCGATCTGATAATACTGGATCTTTTAATGCCTAATATCGATGGATTAAGCCTGTCCCATAAACTGAAATCGAATAAAGAAACACGGCATATCCCGATAATAATAAGTACAGCAAAGGATTTAACAGAAGACGAGAAAACCTCACTGAATAATACTGTGGAAGACATTACGGTTAAATCAAAGGGTCATCCGCTCGATGTTCTGAAGATTGTACGTGATAGAATAAGAATGCATGAAGAATATTCAACTTATAAGGATAGAATAAGTGAATATAAAGTAATTGAAGAAGTTGAAGAGGAAAGCGAAGAAAAAATTACAGCAACCGTAGAGCCTAAAGATGAAACCGAATATAAAGGGAAAGTGCTCTTGGTTGATGATGATCCCGATACACTTTTTACAGTAAATGAAATTGTACAATCATGTCAATGTAAAACAATGCTTGCTAACAGCGGTCAGGAGTGCATTGAAGTTTTAGAGAACGAAATTCCCGATTTGATTTTACTTGATATAATGATGCCCGGTATGGACGGGTTTCAAACATTAAAGAAGATAAAAGAAAATCAGGCTTGGGCAAACATTCCGGTGTTTGCAGTTACGGCAAAGGCGATGGTTGGCGATAGAGAAATTATTATTAAACATGGTTTTGACGATTATATTCCTAAGCCTGTTAATGCTGTTACCATGGCTTTTAAAATAGAAAAATTATTCACTAAAATAGGATCAGGTCAATAAAGTGAAAAGAATATTAGTAATTGATGATCTTCCCGAAAATGTCTTTTTGCTTCAGGATAGACTTGAAAGCGAAGGCTACGAAATTTTAACTGCCTATGATGGGAAAACAGGCATTAACAAAGCTATAAGTGAGCTTCCCGACCTTGTTCTACTTGATGTAATGATGCCTGAGATGAACGGAATTGAAGTTTGTAAAATTCTGGTTAGTAATCCCTCAACGGTAAATATTCCGATTATTCTTGTAACAGCAAAAGCCGGGGCAGAAGACACAAAAGAAGGACTTGAAGCCGGGGCTTTTGATTATGTGAAAAAACCTTTTAACAAAGTTGAGTTGCTGGCAAGAGTGAACTCTGCACTAAAGCTTTCCGAAGCACAAAAAAAATATCTTGAAGCCGAACAGAAAAATACTTTTTCAGCAACTGTAGTTACTGCTAATCATAAAATAAAACAGCCGCTTACTTTAATGAGCCTTTCATCAGCCGCTTTAAAAAGAGAAATTAATAAAGAAGTAATCTCAAAAGAGGCTATCCTAAAAAGAATAAATTATATTGATACTGCAATCAAAGAAATTAGTGATGTTCTTAATCAGTTGAACTCGATCAAAAAACCTGTTTTTTCGGATTATGTTAAGGATATCAAAATGATTGATTGTGAGAATGATACCGTAGAAGCTTCAAAGTAATTCCTGGATTGTAGAAAGCATCGTATCAAATTCGTAAGGTTTATTCACAAAACTGTTAACCCCCATTTCCTTAATATTAGTATTTCCATTAATACCAAGACTTCCGGAGGATAAAATTATCGGGATGTCTTTATTAAACTTTCTAATTTCTATTGCGCATTCTAATCCATTCATTTCAGGCATGTTATAATCCAATATTATAAGGTCAACCTTTATCTCCTCAGTAAGAACTTTCAATGCCTCTGTTCCCGAGATTACTTTTATAACATTGTACCCGTTCGATTCAAGAAGTTCAGCCAGTAAATCTCTGAGCATTATTTCATCATCGGCAAGAAGGACGATTTTATCTGCTGCTGTAGTACGAGTGATTTTTGTGGGCTCATAAGATGGAATGTATACGTCAAACTGGGTTCCTTCATTTATTTTGCTGGTCACTTCAATGTGACCGTTATGCGCTTTAATTATTCCGTAAGTAACATAGAGTCCCAATCCTGAACCGGTTTCTTTTTCTTTTGTTGAAAAGTAAGGATCAAATATTTTCTGCAAATTCTCTTCATCAATACCTGAGCCGTCATCTTTAACTGTAAAACAGACATAGTTTCCTTTTTTAAGAAGAGGATAGCTAATCAGATTATTATTATCCACAGTTATATTGTATACTTTAAGAGTTAAAGTACCGCTATTGCTCTCCATTGCCTCTTTGGCATTCACGCATAAATTTAAAAGCACCTGGTATATTTCAGTTCCGTTTCCGATTATATCATACAGGTTCTCCTGAATTTCCTGCTTGAGAGTAATATGTTTTGGAAAAGTTTGAGTAATAACTTTGGACATTTCGGTTAAAAGGAAGTTGGACTTAATCAATTCCTTTCGTTTAGGAGTAGGTTTACCATAGGATAACAATCCCTTTGTAAGATCTCTGGCACGCACAGAGCAGTTTTCAATGTTGTCCAGTAGTTTCAGAACGTTCTCATTTTGTGGGACTCTTTTCTTTAAAAGATTAAGGCTTCCAAAAATACTTGAAAGTAAATTGTTAAAGTCGTGAGCCATTCCGCTCGAAAGTTTCCCGATAGTTTCGAACTTCTGAGCCTGAAGCAATCTGTTTTCAAGCGCTGCGTTAAGTTCGCGGGCACGGATATTTGTAATAGCAAAAGCAAGAAGGGAAGAAAATTGTTCAAGAATTTTAATTCCCGATTGGGAATAAGTTTTTATTTTGTTCCCCAAAATAATAGAGGCTTCTAATCTATCTTCGAAAAAGCATGGTAATACGAGTATGTGTTCACAGCGCAGTATGTCGGTTATATGATATCCAATATTTGATCTGAGATTTTCAATTACCAGGGGTTTCTTATTTAAGCCCAACCACTTTTTTATAAAGACAAAACTATCCTGTAAATCGCGCTCTACCTCTCCCCTGTTTTCAATGTGGCTGTCAGGGTCAAAATAGTGAAAAGAGAATTTCTTTTTATCTTCGATAAATAAAACCAACCCCAAAAGACTATTACTTAAGCTTAAGCTTTTTCTTAAGATTTCATCGCTTATGCCCGTCAAAGATGTTTCCCTAACAAGCAGGGCTAGAATATCCTGAAGTTCCTTCTGAAATTGTTTCTCGTTAAGACCCGGGCTCGGTAAAGCTTCCGTTTCCGGATTAATAGAATTTTTGCCGGTTAACTTCAGCAAATATCCGTCAAGTTTCTTATCTGTTTTCAGGGGAGTAACAAGAAGAACATTTTCTGAATCGGGAAGATCTAAAGAGAAAGCCTTTTTTTTGCCCAAGAGTAAAGATTCAACCTCTGGATAATAAAAGAGCTTTGAAATACTGTTCCCTTTTATTTTGTTGCCGGAGGATTTTCTTTTAAAGCTTTTGTTAAACCAGAGAACTTTTTGGTTTTTGTCGGCTATTGCGAGAGCAGTATCATCAGAGTCAAGTATTTCTTTGAGGGCATATTTGGAGATGATTTTTTCGAGCATGAAATATTTTATTCTTGTTTAATCTCATACTTTTTAATTTTTGTGTAAAGTGTCTTAGGGCTTATTCCAAGCCTGCTGGCTGTTTGTGCCCTGTCCCATTTGAAAAAATTTAATGCCCTTGCAATATGTTTTTTCTCAATATCTTCCATACTCATAATTTCGTCAGCGCTTCCATTGTCTTCGTAGAGATGGTTAATCCTGTTTTGATTTCCAACATTAGGCAGGCTTAAATCATCCGGCTGAATATATTCGCCTTCGGCAAAAATAATTGCACGTTCTATTATATGCTCAAGTTCCCTGATATTTCCATTGAATGAATATGTTAACAATACTTCTTCAGCCTTTTGAGATAATTTTTTGGGAGCTCTGATAGGGGACTTAATTTCCAGGAAGTGATGTGCAAGGAGTAATATATCATCTTTTCTATCTCTCAACGGAGGTATTGTGAGAGTAATAACATTTAGCCTGAATAACAAATCTTTCCTGAAGTTTTTGTTATCAGCTTCTTCCATCAGGTTTCTGTTGGTTGCTCCAATCACCCTAACGTTTGAGGTTAATGTTGTTACACCCCCGATTCTTCTGTATTCGCCGTTCTCAAGAAATCTAAGAAGTTTTGGCTGGAGAGATAAGCTTAGTTCACCGATTTCATCAAGAAACAAAGTTCCGCCGTGAGCTATTTCAACAAGCCCCTGCTTGGTACTTTTAGCATCTGTGAATGCCCCCCTCTCGTGTCCGAAAAGTTCACTTTCAATCAATTGATCGGGAAGAGAAGCACAATTAATAACTACAAATGGTTTATCATCCCGCGCAGAATGCTTATGAATATACTCTGCCAGAAGCTCTTTTCCTGTTCCCGTTTCTCCTTCAACAAGTATGTTTGAATCAGACATAGCAGCCTTGTTTGCAAGGTTTATAACTCTTTGGAGCTCAGGACTGTTACCAATTATGTTGCTGGATGCCTGTTTATTTATTTGGTTTGAAAGTATAGTTGTTTTTACTAAAAGGTCTTTATGCTCAATTGCCCTGTTAATTGTAAGAACGAGTTCATCGAAGTTATATGGTTTTGTTATGAAATCGTAAGCCCCCATTTTTATACACTCTATTGCTTTTTTTATTTCAGATTGGGCGGACAAAATAACTACCTGCAGGGAAGTATTATAATCGGATACAAACCGAAGAACTTCCTCTCCCGAAGTATCTTTCATATTTAAATCTAACAGAAGAACATCATAATGCTTTTTCTTAATTGTATCAATAGCGTAAGCACCGTCGTAAACTGCATCTACAGAGAAACCTTCTTCGAGCAGTTGTTCCTTTAACAAATAACACAAAGTTTCGTCGTCATCACAAACAAGGATTTTAGAATTCTTTGGCATAAGGTTTATTTAAAATAATAGTTATTGTTTTTAGTATAAAAAACGAAAAAATTTGAAATACAGAACCAATTGCTTATATTTGAAGCCATTAATTTTTTAGGGCGCGTAGCTCAGGGGTAGAGCATCTGCCTTTTAAGCAGAGGGTCGGTGGTTCGAGCCCACCCGCGCTCACTATCAGAAAAAATTACTGCTCGCCAGATAACTACTTATTACCGCCGCTTATAATTATAATAATTAGAGCTAAAAATAAGAAGATATTTATTAAAATCACACAAAATTTAATGTTAGTTAAGTTAGATTTTCTTTTTAAACCTCAAATTGTCCTTTAAAGTATTAAATTTCGTCATTATGGGCGATATTGTTTTTTGGACTCTGATTAGACTCGCTATATCGATTCCTGCTGTCTGGATATTAAGGAATTACATAGATTTCCAGCTTTGGTGGATATTAGTTCCGGTTGTATTATATATTGTGGTAATTCATCCGGCGTTTGTCGGTTATCGTAGGTTTGAGGAAAAAAATAAAAGCGTAATCGAATCAACATTGTGTTCAAACTGCAAACATTTTGATCCGACTGCAGTATTATGTCTAAAGCACGATAAACATCCTACCAGCGACTATTTGCCCTGCGAAGGGTTTGATTGGGAACTCAAACTATAAGAAACATAATCAAAGAATATTAAACCCCATTCCTTCAGGTCTAACAATCCTCTCTTTATAATCAATTAGTTCCCTCGGATATTCCACGGACATTAATGGAGAAGAGATAATAAAATCCGCCGTTGAGCGATTACAGGCAACAGGAATGTTATAGACAACAGCTATTCTTAGAAGAGCTTTTATATCCGGGTCGTGCGGTAAAGGTTCAAGCGGATCCCAAAAGAATATAAGAAAATCAATATCTCCTTCGGAAATTTTTGCTCCTACTTGCTGATCACCACCCAATGGACCGCTTTTAAACCTATGAACGTTTAGCTTTAGCTCATTTGAAATTAGTTGTCCCGTTGTTCCTGTTCCAAATAATTCATGTTGCGCCAAAAGATCACGGTTATATTTTGCCCATTCCAGCAAATCGATTTTTCTGTTATCGTGAGCAATTAGAGCTATTCGTTTTTTCTTTTTCATTGAAATTATAGTCTTGCTCAAGAGTCACCTTTTTATTTCTTATGTTATTGGAAGACTAAATTAACCAGTATAAAATTTTCAATCAACAAGATTGAATTAAACTAATGTTATACTTTTTGAGCTAATAAAAAACCCGCATATATTGTATACGCGGGAGTGAATTGGAAAATTAATGTGACGATTTTTAGTCGTCCATATCATTTAATCCTAATGATTTAAAAAATGCTTCCTGATCCGGTTCTCTCTGTAAAAATTCTTTAACAAGACTTAGCTCATCTTCGCTGCCACCTTTTGCAAGGATAATATCACGATATCGCCGACCGGTATTCTTATCCATTACTCCATTCCTTTCGAATACACTATACATATCCTCTGCATATACCTTAGACCATAAATAACCATAATAAGCTGCAGCATATCCCATTAAATGTCCGAATGCAGCCTGCATGTTTGTTCCTTCAAGATAAGGATATAAAGTAATTTCATTCTGGAGTTTTTTTATAACCTGGGTAGTTGAGGTGTCTCCGTAAGGATCATATTTATCGTGTAAAGTAAAATCAATCAAACCATAAAAAATCTGTTGCAGTGTTGCAAGACCGGAACCAACATTTTTTGCAGCATACATTTTATCATATAATGATTTTGGAAGCACTTCGTTTGTTTTGTAGTGTTTTGCAAAGCGAGTCAGGATATCATAATTCCAAACCCAGTTTTCAAAAATTTGTGATGGAGCTTCTACAAAATCCCTTGATACTGATGTTCCTGAAAAACTGGCAAGCTGAGATTTTGTGAGAACATTATGTAACACGTGTCCAAACTCATGAAAAAATGTTTCAACTTCAGAGTGGGGAAGTAAAGATGGCTGGCTTTCCGTTGGTTTGGGAAAATTACAAACCAGCGAAGCAACGGGCATTTGATACCCGGCACTTGTCATTTTTCCGCTTATCATAGGGAAACAGGCTGCATGCGAGAATTTGTTATCGCGAGGGAAAAGATCCAGGTAAAAGTGAGATATTACTTTACCGCCCTGGATTACGTCGAATAATCTGGCATCTTTCTGCCATACCGAAGGATCTTTTACTTCTCTGAATTCAACATCAAATAATTGTTGAGCGATCAAAAATAATCCGTCCAACACATTATTCAGTTCAAAGTATTCTTTAACCTGGTTTTGATCAAGCTGGTACTTTTCTTTTAATAGGCGGTCGTTGAAAAACCCGGCTTCCCAGGGCTGTATTACATCAACACTTTGATCGTTTAAATAAGCTCTTTTAACTTCAAGCAACTCGTTGTAATCGTATCTTGCTTTTTCTTTTACTTTATCAATTAGATTATTTTCAAAATTCCAGACATTAGTGGGATTCTTTGCCATCCTGTCTTCTGTTATATATTCTGCGTAGGAATTATAACCGAGCATTGAAGCAATTTGTTTTCTGATTTTAAGCACTTCCTGAAGTAAAGTAATATTTTTATCTCTCGCTCTGTTATTATACTTTTCATAAAGGTTCTTTCTCGCTTTCTCTGAAACCGAGAACTTCATAAAAGGAAAATAAGAAGGATAACTCAGGTTAATTTTATACTTACCATCTTCTGTTTTATGCGCTGTTTTATATTCTTCATCCAGACCCTCTATTTCTGCCTCTTCAACTATAAGGTAATCGTTAACTTCCGCTATGTTTTTTGAAAACCCGATTGACATTTCAGACAAGCTATCCTGAAGTATCTTAAGTTCATTTCTTTTACCGCGGGGCAGATTAAGACCATCTCTTTCAAAATCAGCAACAGATTCAGTGAGAAATTTCTTTTTGTAACCGGAAAGATTTTTAGCTTCATCAGTTGCGGAATAATCTTTTAATGCCTTGTAAAGCTTTTCATCAAGTGACAATTCATTAAAAAATTTACTGAACTCTGCAATTTTAGAATTGGCTGTATTTCTAACTTCATTATCCGGGTGTACGTTCGCCATCAGGTAAACCGGTCCATATACTTTTAATACATCGCAGTATAAATCGTCTAAAGCCAGGGTAGTATTTTCGAACGAGCGTTTACCACTATCGATATTATAAATATTCTGCAATGAATTTTTGGCATTCTCGATTGCCAAATCAGTTGCGGATTTTATTTGTTCTGCGGTAATCGAATCATATTCAATTAGTGTGTTGAACTCGTTAAAGAATGGATTTTGCGATTGTTTGTTTTCGCCAGGGCGGTTGCCTGCAAGGCTAAATTGAAAAGCAAAAACAAAAGTTATAACTAACAGATTTAAAATTTTCCTTATCATTTTTCCACCTTATCTTTTTTTGGAAAAAGAAGATAATTATTTTTCCTATTGAACCCCAAATTAATGTGATAAACGGCAGCAAAAGTTTTTCATATTGATTCAATCTATCTAATTAATTTACTCGAAAGGTATTTTACTTTATAAATAACATCTTACGTGTTTTCAAAAAATCTCCAGCTCTGAGAGAATAATAATAAATCCCGCTCGACAAATTTTTATTAGAAGGATGAAATTCAACTTCATATTTACCCTGTGGTTTATGTTCATTAAGAAGAGTTGATACTTCTTTCCCGAGAATATCATAAACTTTTAATGTAACGAACTCTGCCCCGGGAATTTGAAAAGGAATTTTGGTTGATGGATTAAACGGGTTCGGGTAATTCTGCTCGAGGCTGTACCGGAGTGTTTTAGAAATATCTTCGGCATCTGTAACCGTAGAAAGGGTTTTCAATATCCAGTTCCCCTCATCAAAATTAATTGACAGAGGCTTACCAATTAGATCAAACTCGAAATTCTGTACCAGTGCATTATTGAACAAAGTTACAACAGTATCCCCGGCAGATGTATTAATTTTTACTTTAACAGGCATAGTAAAGAATTTGGGGTTTGTGTTTACAGATTGATTTATTGTCAGGCTTATTTTATATAAATTGCCGCTAATTTTAGATTCGGTCCAGTTAACAGTATATTTGGGATAATTTTCTCCGTAGATCCACTCCTGGAAAAAATAATCGAGATCTTCTCCCAAAACGGTCTCGGCTATTTCCTGAAAATCTTCAGTCGTAGCGACACCATACGCTAACGATGGGTCATTAGCATAAGTTTTCATAATATTAAAGAAAACAGAATCGCCGACAACTCCCCTTAACATATGAAGTACGCAAGCACCTTTGGCATAAGAGCGTGCGCCGTCAAAGATTTGGTCTACTCCGGAAATATTTTGTACCCATATTGGGCCAAAAGCACTTTTTGCATAACTCATTTCAGACTTAATTTTTATATCGTAACTTGTTTTCCCGCTTCTCGCCTCAAGATATACTGCTTCTGAGTAAGTTGCAAATCCTTCATTCAGCCAGATATGGTGCCAGTCTTTACAGGTTATTTTGTCGCCAAACCATTGATGAGCCAGCTCGTGAGATACAATATCGGTTCCCCATGAACCTATTGAAGTACAGGTCTGATGTTCCATAGCTCCTCCCCATCCAAACTGTGCGTGACCGTATTTTTCATTAATGAAAGGATATAATCCGTATTTGTTGCTAAATACTTCTATCATATTGTCGGTTTCATCAAGAACGTTTTTGATTGAATTAAATGATTCCGGATAAACGTAATGCGAAATAAGCATTGAATCATTTTGCCCATAATGGAAATAAGTATTGTATTCATAATAATCTGTTATAGCGAGTGAAATAAGATAGTGGGCTATTGTATAATGGTTCTTCCAAAGAAATGTACGAGTTCCATCCCCGTTGTTTGTGACGCTTTCAAGCGTTCCGTTCGAAACGCCGGTAAAATTATCGGCGACAGTAATCCAGACATCTGATGAATCAGCTTTATCGGCAGGCGTATCTTTGCATGGGAACCAATCAGGGGCACCGTAAGGCTCACTCAAAGTCCAGATCGCAGGCGTTCCATTGTGGGAGCTAAACTCGAAGCTGCCAAACCCGCTTGAACCGGGAACACCATGGTAGTAAATCTTTACTGCAAATGTTTCTCCTTGTGTATATGTGCGATCAAGGGTAATATTTATTTTATGATTAGAGTGAGTGTACATTGCAGGCGAACCATTTATCAAAAGTGAGTCGATTGAAAGAGCATTTCTTAAATCTAAAAAACAAGTGCTGAGCGAAGCTGTATCAGCCGTAGCACCGATAGTAACATTACCTGATAAATAATTTGGGTTCGAAGTTATTTTTAAATCCAGCCCATAATAAGTAATATCGATTTTTGAATCACCATCGTATTGAATTTTAGAAAGCTCAATTGTCTTTGCGTATCGATCCCTCTCGGATTTAATCCAGGGTTTATAGTCTTGCTGTGAATAAAGTATCTGAGTAAGAAGAAAAAGGGTAAATATTCTATATATCATAATGCCTCTGTTTACCTAATCTTTAATTGTATTTATAAATTTATTTTAATGTTCCTCAGGAACATTTTTACTTACAAAAAGAGTTTGAGTCGGGTATGCAAACTCGATTCCCAGCTTTTCAAACTCTTCATAGACTTTTAAATTTATTGATTGCTGAATGTCCATATACTTATTGTATTCGCTGCTCAAAACGAAGTATACAAATTCAAAGTTCAGGCTAAAGTCTCCATAACTCTGGAAGTGTCCCCTGTCAAAAACCACATCTTGCTGGCTTTCAATAATATCTCTTACAAGCTTAGGAATTTCAGCAAGCTGCCGGGATGTTGTCTGATAAATTACCCCAAGCTTGAAAGCAACTCTTCTCTTTTCCATTCTTTTAAAGTTTCGTATCCTTGAATTTGTAAGATCGGTATTCGATACCACGACCTGCTCGCCATTCAAACTCCTGATCCTGGTTGTCTTTATTCCTATATATTCTATAGTTCCTATAAAATCACCTAATACGATAAAATCTCCAATCTCGAAAGGGCGATCAAAAAAGATTACAAAATAGCTGAAAAGATCACCAAGAATCGCCTGGGCTGCAAGTGCAATTGCAATACCACCAATACCGAGTCCTGCAATAACCGCAGAAATTTCGAAGCCGAGATTATCCAGCAGGAAAACAAAACCTACCGACCAGATCACAAAACTTAAAATTAATGTTATTCCATTAATCTGCTTTAATCTTCTTTCGGCATCTTCTTCTTCGGGGGTTTTGCGTTTAACATATGAATTTAGCGAATACTTTAAAGTTGAGGTTATCACCCTGATGAAAAAGAACGTTGCAAGGATGATAATTGCTTTATCGATTACATCCTTAGCTTCACCGGGAAGATTAAGTGTTATAATTGCGAGATAGAAAATTATGAGGTACAAAACAGGAACTATGGATTTTTCAATTCCCCTTACAAGGAAATCATCTACTGTTGTTACTGTTTTCTCGGACCATTTTTTGAGACGTGATAAAATAATCTTTTTGAATATTATTAAGACTATTATCCCCAAAATAAAGATGCCGACAGCAACAGCATAATTATAAACTGTATTTCCATAAAATGTTTGGTTGAGAAAGTCCTGCATTTTTTTCTCCTAAATTCTTAATTACTAAAGAAAATAAAAAAACAGTAA
>Ga0209640_10000921_pt1 | contig 23954 bp, 22 predicted proteins | sample RifCSP10_1_FD_184018 | JGI IMG/M metagenome (GOLD analysis project Ga0209640, IMG submission 184018) | Soil microbial communities from Rifle, Colorado - Rifle CSP2_sed 10_1 (SPAdes) (version 2) | ecosystem: Environmental > Terrestrial > Deep subsurface > Rock core/Sediment | place: Rifle... | reverse complement strand
CCGCCTTGGCCCCCCCGCTCCATTGAAAGAACGAGCCGCCGTTGTTGATCGCCGACGCGAGCACCTGGGCGAAATCACGGAGGCTCACCACGAGCTTCGGGACCTGCGCCCGGTTCTTGTCGAGGACCGACAGGGTCTTGCCGCCTTCGGTCACGATCTTCTCGAGGGTCGGCTTCGCCCGCTCGAACACATCGGCGAGATCCCGGGCCACGTCGGCGGCGTCGTCGAGAAAACCGTCGAGGTCGTCGGCCTGGGCGTTCAACGCGGGGAGGAATTCGTTGAGATTCGCGGCAAGGGCGGCGACGTCGTCACCCGAGCGAGCGAGGGCTCCCGAGAGCGTCTCGAAGTCGTCAAGGAACTGCCGGGTATCGGCGTCGTGCCGGGCGAACACGTCGGCGACCTTCTGCCAATTCTGAATCTGACGCTTGATGGCTTCTCCCTGCCCGCGCGACGACTCGGCCAGCGTGTCGAGGATCACGGCGAGTTCGGCGGGATCGACCGCACGCAGGAGCCGGTCGGCTCCGAGCAAGACCTTCTCGAGCTCGAAACTGCCGACCGTGTCCTTGAGCTCCTCGCCGTCCTCGAGAAACGGACCGCGTTGCTCACTCTCGGGGGTTGTCTCGATGTCGACGAACTTCTCCCCGAAGAGCGTCTTGGGCCTCACCACGGCCCGGGCATCGGTGGGGATCCGCTCGTCCGCTCCGACTCGGAGCGTCACCATGGCTCGTCCTGCGTCGTCGAGCTTGACGCGCTTGACGGTGCCGACGTTGACGCCGCGGATCTTGATGTCGGAGCCCTTGATGAGCCCCTGCCCCGCGGTGTCGAAGCGGGCGGTGATCTCTTGAACGTCGTCGAACGTTCCCGACGAATAGAGCACCGCGACGAACGACGTGGAGACGAAGAAGATCGTGACGGTCAGCCCGATCAGGATGGTGATGACCCGCTCGGTCGGTCGGAGCATCAGGGAATCAGCCGGCGATCCGCACGGTGTTGCCGCCTCCCCACATCACCAGGGAGAGGAGCAGATTGAGGATCACCACGGTCACGATCGACAGGCGGATCGCCCGCCCGACGGCGACGCCGACGCCGGCGGGGCCGCCGCTGGCGTTGTAGCCGTAGTAGCAGTGGATCAGCGCGACCGCGACGGCGAACACCATCGCCTTGATCAGCGAGTAGAAGACGTCGATCGGCGGTAGGAACAGCCGGAAGTAGTGGTCGTAGACGCCCTGCGACAGCCCGAAGAACTTGATGGTGACCAACTCGGTGGCGAAGAACGACGAGAAGAGCGCGATCAGGTAGAGCGGGATGATGGTGAACAGGGCCGCCAGAACCCGGGTGGACACGAGATACGGGAGCGTCGGGACGCTCATGACCTCGAGGGCGTCGATCTCGTCGGAAATCCGCATCGCCCCGAGCTCGGCGGTGAATCCCGCTCCGACCTGCGCCGCAAGGGCGACGCCGGCGATCAGTGGCGTCACCTCTCGGGTGTTCGCCCACGAGGAGACGAGTCCCGTGAACGCCTGCGCCCCGAGTTGCTCGAGACCCTTGAACCCCTGAATCCCGACCTCCGTGCCCGTGAAGAACGCCATCGAGAAGATCACGAACACCATGCCGCCGCCCACAACGAGCGCGCCGGCGCCGATGGTGATGTCGCTCATCAGCGCGAAGACGACGTTGAAGTACCGGAGCCGCGTGAAGAGTTGGGTGGGGATCGCCCACAGCACGCGCAGGTAGAAGCGGAGCTGGCGGCCAACCTCCTCGAACGCGTTCCCGACGGCTCGGGCGACGCTCTGAACAGGGGCGAACGGTGCGGCCATCCGGACTCAGAACTTCTGGGGCACGAGGGCGAAATAGAGCGTGGTCATCACGAAGTTGGCGAAGAAGATGAGGATGAAGGTCACCACCACGGCTTGGTTCACCGCGTCACCCACGCCCTTGGGCCCACCCTTGGCGTAGATGCCCTTGTAACAGGACACCATCGCCGCGATGAACCCGAAGACCCACGCCTTGGCGAGCGACGACCACAGGTCGGGAAGCTGCACAAGTTGGCTGAAGCCCGAGAAGTAGGCGCCCGGGGTCACCCCCTGCACGACCACGTTGAAGAAGTATCCGCCGGCGATGCCCGCCACCGACACCAGCGACACGAGGAGCAGGCCCACGAACGAAGCGGCGTAGAGACGCGCGGTGACGAGTCGGTGGATGGGGTTCACCGCCATGACCTCGAGGGCTGCGATTTCGTCCCGGATCTTCCGCGACCCGAGGTCGGCGGTCATGGCCGATCCCCCGGCCCCGGAGATGAGCAGCGCCGTGGCGACCGGGGCCGCCTCACGCACGATCGCCAGCACCATCGCCGCGCCGGTTCCCGACTCGGCGCCGAGTTGGCGGGTGAAGCTCCCCACGTGCAGGGCGATCACCATGCCGAACGGGATCGACACGAGGATGACCGGGAGCGTGGTCACCTTGGCGATGAACCAGCACTGCTCGACGAACTCGCGCCACCACAGCCGCACGCGCGGCGTGGCCCGGAGTCCCTCGAGCGCGATGGCGAACATATTGCCGGTCTCTCGGACCGCCACCGCCGCCTTGCCGGTGAATGGCGCGGCCATCAGACCGTCATCACCGTGGCGTCATCGAAGTCCTCGTCCGACCACTCGTCGCTGTCTCCCTGGGCCATCTCGTCCATGCCGATGGGGCCTTTGGGCAGCCCGGCCAGAAACTGCCGGAGCACCGGGTTCCGGTCGTCGAGCATCTCCTGCTTGGACGCCGCCCGTACGAGGTTGGAACGGAACAGGACGGCGATGAAGTCGGCAGTACGCATCACCGACGGGATGTTGTGGGTGATGATGATGAAGGTGGCGCCGGTTTCCGCCTGGGTCTCCTTCACGAGGGCGTCGAGGTAGGCGACCCGAACGGGATCGAGCCCCGAGTCGGGCTCGTCGAACAACACGATCTCGGGGTCCATGGCGAGGGCGCGGGCGAGCCCGGCCCGCTTCTTCATGCCGCCCGAGATCTCACCGGGAAGTTTGGTGAGGTGGTCCATGAGGCCGACCATCTCGCACTTCTCGTGGACGATGCGCTTGATCTCGGCGTCACCCTTGTCGGTGTGCTCGCGGAGCGGGAAGGCGACGTTGTCGTAGATGTTCATCGAGCCGAAGAGGGCGCCGTCTTGGAACAGGACGCCGAGCTTGCGGCGAACGTCGTAGAGGTCGCGCTCGGCCATCCCGACGATGTTGGTGCCGTCGACCCAGATCTCGCCCGCTTCGGGACGGAGCAGGCCAATGATGTTCTTGAGCAGGACGGACTTTCCCGTCCCGGAGGGACCCATGATCGCCGTGATCTGGCCCTTCGGGATGTCGAAGGTGACGTCGGAGAGGACGGTGTGGCTGCCGAAACGCTTCGTGACGCCCCGGAGCGAAATGATGCTCTCGGCCGCGCCCTTCATGCCCTTGGCCGCCCCTCGAGCCGGCGCGACGGTCGTCGTTGCTCGCGCCGTCGCGCGCTTGCGCGTCGTGCGGATGGCCGGCTGCTCCACGGTGGCCGGTGCGGCCTCGGACCGAGCGCTTGCCTTCCGGCGGCTGACGCGAACTCCCGAGGTTGTTCGTCCGCTGGTCTTGGCCCTCCCCGTGCCTTTCGTCGCCGCCCTCGTCGGGGCTGATCGTTTCGAGGAGGCTTTGGCCACCCGCTTGTCCTCTCTGAGGCCGATTCGCGCACTATCTGAGACGGTCGGCACTCTACCCAAGGCCCTCCCCCCATACGAGCGACTGCGACGAACCTCGCGTCACGGGACAACCTTCGCTCGGACCGTCGCTCCCACCCGGCGGCGGGATTCCGGCGGCGGGGAGGCCCGGGGCCCAAACGGAGCGCCAGCCCGCCCCCCGAGTGAGCCCCGACGCGGATCACGGCCGGCCCAAGTGGTGGAAAGCGGCGGCGGGAGATGGACGGGTCCTGCTTGCGGGGGGAGTCCGCTTCCGCCGCCGCATCCAGGTGTGGGCCGGCAGCAAACAGACGATGGACGCGAAAGAGGGGTCTAGGAGACCGTTGGGGCCGCTGGGTAGCCCGGCCCGGGACCCGCCGGACGGGTTATTGCAGCGTTCTCTACTGGGCCTCCTAGACCCCCAACGCCTCGACGTGCGTTCCCTTCCGGATCGGCTCGTGACTGACCCGGAAGGCCCACGACCGCACACGGCGGGGCGCATAACGTCGCTTAGTCAGCCTCATCCCGGCGCCGCTGTCAAGCGGAGCGACGCCGTTCCAAACCCGCTCTGACCTGCCGTGACGCGCATCGCCGCAGGTCAGAGCGCCCGAAACTTTTTTTTCGACGCACGGGGTTGCTACGTCGTCGGGTTCCGCCATCCCCGGCGAGTTCGCCTAGTGCCAGTAGGCGAACTCGGGTTGGGCTACGAGCCCGGCCGGGCGCGCCGCGCTTCCGCGAGACGTTCGGCCTCGAGGCGTTCGAGGTCGTAGTGACTGTGATCGACGTACGACATGGCCGCGGCGAGGGCTGTGTGGCCGGCCTGTTCGCCGATGAGCCGATGCATCTCTTGACACACGCGGCGGTACGACGGGTGACCCTGTGGCGTCGTCCTCAACTCCAACACGTGCATGGCTTCGCGCGCGTTCATCTGCATGACGAACCGCACGCGATAGGCCAACGACACGGCGTAGGGGGCCTGCTCCGGAAACTCGGCGTCGAGGGCGTCGAAGAGTTCGGCGGAACGTCCCATGGCGGCCCGATAGGTCGTCTCGACTCCCGCTTCGACGACCGCCTCGGGGACGTCGAAGCCCTGGTCTGGGGTCAGCCGCTGCCACTCCAAGGTCAGCATGCGATGGCGCTGCAGATCGCGGAACGCCCCGTAGTCGCAGAGGATGTCGAACCGGTAATCCGTGCGTTCGAGGGCCCGTCCCGGGCGGTGGCGACGATTCGACCGCTCACCTACGTAGGCCCGGGTCAGCGCGGCGCGCTCCTCGGCGCCGAGCTGACGAACCCGGGCCAGGATTTGATCCTCGGGCAGGGACGCCGACGAGTACAGCATGGCGGCGAGGACCTTGTCCTCGCCCTCGGGATCGAAATCCACGAGCGTCACGGAGGGACGGGGCTCGGGCGCTTCGCCTGCCAGGATCTGGGCGGCGAGTTCGAGCGTTTCCCGACGGGTGTCGGTCATGTACCCCGCCCAGGCGACCCCTCGGTCCTCGCGGTCCACGCGCTTGAGAAACGACGGGATGACCTTCCGCAACTCGCGGAGCATGAGGTCGGCGTACCACCGGGCCTCCGGTAAGGGGTGCGCCCGCATCCGCAACAGCAGCATTTCGTAGGCTTGCCCCGTCCCGTAGATTCCGACATTGGCCAGCGTGGCGGCCGGGAGCACGCCCCGGAGCGCGTCGCACGTCTTGGCTTTGATGGTTTGGCGGTACACAAAGTCGGAGTCGTCCGGTCCCTTCGGGTATCGCTCCTTGGCCCACTCCTCGACCAGCGGATACATCTCCGAATAGGAGTCGAACATGGCGTCGAGATCGGCGACGTAGCGCGCCCCAAGGTGCGAACCGAGCACGTCGGGATCACGCCAGTAGCGGTACCGCCCGGCCAGACGCTCCTGATACGGGATGTACCGGGTCGACTGCTCGAGGTACGCCATCAGCCGGCCCCACTCGAGGATCTTGGTGAGGAGGTTCGACGCCTGTTCGCAGGCGAGGTGGACGCCACCGAGCTGGGCAACCGAGTCGTCGCCGTACTCAAAGAACACTCGCTCGTAGAGCTCCTCGGCGCGCCGCAGCCCCACCGTGGCGTCGATGGTTTCGTCGCCCGTGATGTCGAGCTCCTCGACGAACTCGTCGAGGAAGAGACGCCGCAGGCTCTTGTGGGTGCGGGAGTAGCGGGCGAAGAGCGCGCCCTTCACGACCTCCGGGAGATTGACGAGCGCGAAGACCGGCTCATCGAGGTTCGTGAAATATCGCCGAAGGATCTCGGCCTCTTCGGACGTCCAGTCCTCGGCGACGTAGCGCATGGGACCGCTGATGCTACCGGTGGCGACCGGGGGCCCAGGGGGACCTCATGCCCGACCCCCGATCGTCCCTGCGCCCGCGAAGGCGGAACGGATCCGGGCCAGGAGTTCAGGGTCGGTCCAGACGTCGATCGCGGTCATGGCGAGCGCTTTGGCCCCGTCGACCACGCCCTGATCGGCCTGCTCGGAGACCGCATACGAGGCGAACTCCTCGGTGTGGAGGGGCACGTTCGGTGGCGCCACGGCGATCATCGGGTGGATCGCGGGGACGATCTGGCTGACGTTGCCCATGTCCGTGCTCCCGACCGCGGGCACCTTCACCTCGTCGGGGTCGATGAACACGCGCCCCAGGCCCTCTGCGTTGGCGCGATAGGCGGCGGCGAGCGGTGCATTGGTCACGAGGTCGGCGTACGGCCCGAGGAATCGATGCTCGAGCTCGCAGCCAGCCGCCGCCGCGGCTCCCTCGAAGCACGCCAGGACTCGCGCTCTGAGGCGCTCGAGTCGGTCCACCGTTGACGAGCGGACGTTGAACCGGGCGGCGGCAACCCGGGGGACCACGTTCGATGCCTCGCCGCCGTGCGTGATGATGCCGTGCACGCGCTCCGAGGGGTGGATGTGCTGGCGCAGCGCCGCGACGCCGACATATCCGAGCACGATGGCGTCGAGGGCGTTCCGCCCCCGCCACGGAAATCCGGCCGCGTGGGCCTCCTTGCCGTGGGCGCGAACATCGAGCTGGATCATGGCCAGCATCTCGGGGGCGAGCAGGTCTGATCCGGCCGAGTGCACCATCATCGCCACGTCCACGCCCTCGAACGCGCCTCGTTCGGCCATCTGGATCTTGCCACCGCCGCCCTCTTCGGCGGGCGTCCCAAGGATGCTGACCCTTCCCCCAGCCTCGACGGCGAGGCGGGCGAGTGCCAACCCGGCACCCAGTCCGGCCGTGGCAATCACGTTGTGGCCGCAGGCATGGCCGATGCCCGGGAGGGCGTCGTACTCGCAGCAGATGGCCACGTGCGGCCCGCCCTCTCCGCCCGCCCGGGCGACGAACGCCGTATCGAGGCCGAAGGCGCTCCGCTCAACGTCGATGCCGTGCGCCTCGATTGCGTCGGCGAGGGCGCCCGCTGCGAACCGTTCCTCGTACGCCAACTCGGGTCGCTCGTGGATGGCGTGCGAGAGGGCCACGAGATCGGGTGCGACGGCGTCGACGGCTGCCGCCGCCCGCTCTTTCAACGTCATGGTCGTGACTCTACGAAAGCGGAACCCATGTCCGCCCCTCCCCCGCGCTGACGAGACGACCGAAATGGAGTTCGGGAAAATGGGCCGACGCCACGATGTCGTCACCCTCGATCTCTCGCAGCAGACGGTCCCTCGTGCGCGCCGCCCCCACCGGGTCGACGTCGCCCCACGTTTTCCAGTCCCCCGGCGTGAGCTGGACGGGGCAGTGTGCAACATCGCCGAGGAGAAACGCCCGCTCGCCGGGGCCGGACACGACGACGGCGATGTGCCCGGGCGTGTGCCCCGGCGTTGCGACGGCGGTGACGCCCGGGGCGAGCCGTTCGCCGTCGCCGATCGGATCGAGGCGCTCGGCGAGTCCCGCGAGCCGCGCCCCATGGAGTCCCGATTGCGCCGTCGCGCTCCACTCCCAATCCGCCCCGTGGCACCGGTAGGTGGCCCGGGGGAAGAACGGACTCCCCGCATCGGTCGCCCAGCCGACGTGGTCGACGTGTAGGTGGGTGAACACGACGACGTCGATCTCGTCGCGAGTGAGGCCGGCTGCGGACAGTGCATCCGGGAGTCGACCGCCCCGCCAGTCATCTCCGTCGTCTTGGTTGAGGCCGCAGTCGACGAGGAGCGTCGTTCCCGGGGCACGGATCACGAAGCTCGCCATGGGGAGCACGAGCATCCCGTCACCATCCAACCAGGCCCGGTGCGCTTCGACCTCCCACGTGTCAGCGCTGCTCCGGGGAAAGAAGTCCGTCGGGCGGAACCGCAAGAACCCGTCGCTCACGGGCGTCACCTGCACGTCGCCGATGTTCACGGGGCGCCCAACGAGGGGCGGCTCACTCGCCACGAGGCGGTCCTCGCAGGTTGCCGACGGCAAGGCGGATGACCCCCGGCAGGACGGCGGCTGAGACGGTGTCCATCGGCTCGACCGGGAGGCCGTCGATCTCGAGGCTCCGCGCGTGAGCACAGGAGACGGACACCCGCCGCCCGCGAAACTGGTGGATGCCGGGATGGGGAAGGTGGCCGCCCCCGCTCAGGCGCCGACGCATCTCGGTGCGCTCGCGAGGCTCGACGGCATAGACCTGGACCTCGAGCCTTCCGTCTCCGGGATGGCCCTTCGGAACGAGGTCGCATCCGCGAAGAAACTGCCCGTTGGCGATGACGACGGCGAAGGCCGGCCCGACAAACGCCTCACGGTCGTCGACGACCACGCGCGCTTCGCGCCGGCGATGCCACCACCGCACGCGGTCGGGTGCGGTTCCGACCACCACCGCGTTGACGCACCAACCGAGATCCCCCACGTCCATCGCGTCGACCGCGAGACCGACCGCCTCGCCGTCCCCGTGAGCGAGGCCCAGGACACGAGCGAGGTCAGAATCGGACCGAGGCTCGAACCGCAACGGTCGTCCACGGGCTTCCGAAGCCGCCCGGGCCAGGTCGGCGTCGCCCCCAACGACCATGGTGGGCTCCACGGTCGTTGGGGGCTCGGCCCACTCTTCGCCGCGTCGGATCATGCGCCGACGCGAGATGACGCCTCGACCACACCGCGAAAGAGTGCGTCGGACGCCTCCCGGGCTCGACGGGCTGTGTCCGGGTTGGCCACGGCGTCGGCGATCTGGCGGAGGAGGTCACTCAGTTGCTTGACGTTCCGTACGAAGTCGCCTCCGGTCAGCTCCTCGACCGCGAGGATGTCGTCGAGGTCCTGACCCGCGGCCCATCCATGGGCGGCGAGGGCGAAGCCCCCGTCGGGCGGCCGCGTCTCTGGAAGGCCTGAGGCCGCTTCCTGCTCTCGCAGGGACGACCAGAGGTCGTCGACCCGACGGACACGTCGCGCAACCTCCGCCGTAGGCCATCGAGCAACCGCGACCTCTTCGGGACCCCTCGCTTCATACGTGAACACGCTGGCCACGGCGGCCGTCTCCGGCGCGCTCAGTCCGTCGAACACGCCCTCACGAAGCGCCTCTGCGATCAGGAGATCTGCTTCCGTGTAGATGCGACTCAGGCACTCACCGGCGTCGGTCAGATTCCAACCGCGCACGTATCCTCGCCGATCGAGGAGCTCGAGGACGAGGTCAAAGCGGCGCGAGAGGGCGCCGCCGTGGCCGGCCGCCCGGGTTCGCACGCGTTCGTAGTCGCGTTCGAGACGCTCCGCGCGCCGGGCGGCGTCGAGGTGGCGACCGAGGTCGGGACAGGCGGCGACGGGATGACGACTGAGTCGTCGGTCCCCACGCGGGCCGTTGTCCCCACGCTCGCGGGTGCGATCCACCTCGTCCCGGCGGGACCGCGGCGGGGCATAGTCGGCGCGTCCGAGTCGGTGAGCCACCTCCCGCCGGAAGGCCGGGCTCTTGGGTCGGAAGGGTTCGGGAAGACGGAGGCGCCCGATGACCCGCGGACGCTCTCGGAAGCTCGTCGGTCCGAGCCGCACGATGCGGGCGCGCTGATCGAGGGCCATGATCCGAGGGCTCCCCCCGCGACCCGAGGATCGCTGGAGGATGACGACCCGGCCCACGCCGCGGCCGGCGTCGACGACGTCGCCGGCGCGCAAGCCGACGACGGCGTTCACGCGTTCGCCGTCGCGGGATCGACCGGTTTCGGCGTGGTCGCGATCGGCGAGAAGCCGGCGGTAATCCTCCACGTTTCCCCGCTCGCAGCTCGCCGCCGCACGCACCTCGTCGAGACGACGCTGAAGATCGTCCGTCTGACGCTCGAGGGTGACCACCTCGCGATCGATGCGGTACTGGGCAAAGGAGAGGTTGAGGAGGTGGTGAGCCTCCTGGCGCGCATAGCGCCGGACCAGGTTGACCGCCATGTTGTAGGTGGGTCGGAAGGAGGAGCGGAGCTCGTATGTCCGCTTCGACGCCAGGCCGACGATCTGATCGAAGCGGGCGAACCGGTTCCACAGCACGACGCCGTACCCGACGTCGTCGATCCCGCGACGGCCCGCTCGGCCGGTCAGCTGGGTGTACTCGCCCGGGGTGAGGAACTCGTGTCGCTCGCCGGTGAACTTCGTGAGCCGCTCGATCACGACCGATCGCGCGGGCATGTTGATGCCGAGAGCCAGGGTCTCGGTGGCGAACACGACCTTCACCAAGCCCCGAAGGAACGCCTCCTCCACGGCTTCTTTCATCGGGGGCACCATGCCTGCGTGGTGCGAGGCGATGCCCGCCTCGAGAGCGGTCAGCCAGGGTCCGTAGTTCAACGCCTCGAGGTCCGCGTCGCTCAAGCCTGCGCATCGCGACTCAGCGATAGCGCGAACGTGCTCGGCATCGCCGTCGCCGTTGAGTCGCACTCGGGCCGAGAGCAGCTGTGTCACGGCGTCGTCGCACGCGGCCCGGCTGAAGATGAAGTAGATCGCGGGCAGCATTTCTCGGCTTGCGAGTTCGTCGATCACGTCGACGCGCCGCGGTGCGACTGCCCGAGCGCGACGATGGCGTGTCGGGCCCGAGCGATCACGGCGGCTCGGGCCGACCGGATCGAACTCCCCCGCCCGTCCATTCGGGACCAGCGAACCCCGCTCTTCGAGGAACACGGGCAGCACGAGCATCTCGTCGACGTCGCGAAGCGACACCCCATAGAGGTGCACGAGCTCCACGGGGCGGCGCTCCTCGATGACGACCTCCGTGCGGCCTCGGACGGTCGCGAGCCAGTCGCCAAACTCCTCCGCGTTCGACACCGTGGCCGACAGACAGACCAACCGCACGGCCGGATCGAGGTGGATGATCACCTCCTCCCACACGGCGCCCCGATAGGGGTCCTGGAGGTAATGCACTTCGTCGAGGATCACGACGCCCAGCCGGTCGAGCGCGGGCGATCCGGCATAAATCATGTTGCGCAGGACCTCGGTGGTCATGACGACCACCGAGGCGTCGCCGTTGATCGAGTTGTCGCCGGTCAGGAGTCCGACGCGGCCGGCCCCGTGTTCGGCGCGCAGATCCTGAAACTTCTGATTGCTGAGAGCCTTGATCGGCGTCGTGTAGAACGCCTTGTTCCCCGCCGCGAGGACCGCGGCGACGGCGTACTCCGCGACGACCGTCTTCCCGGATCCGGTGGGCGCAGCGACGAGGACCGACTCACCGCGATCGACGGCATCCATGGCGCGGGCCTGGAACTCGTCGAGGGGAAACGGAAGCGATGCCTCGAACTCCGCCCGCAGGGCGCCGGCGGCTCGCATGGGCGCGGTCACGCCGTCACCATCATCGCTTGAGGATTCGCCCGATCACGATGACCAGCTCGTAGAAGACGTACATCGGAACCGCCATCAACAACTGCGAGTACGGGTCCGCGCTCGGGGTGATGACGGCAGCGAAGGTCACGATGCCGATGACCACCCAGCGGCGAATGCTGCGCAGCTGGGCGGTCGTGATCACGCGGGCGATCAGCAGAAAGGTCAGGACGACCGGGAACTCGAACGCGACGCCGAACGCGATCGTCATCAACGACACCAAGGACAGGTATTTGCCCGCGGTGAGGAGCGGCGTGAGTTCGTCGCCGCCGATCGTGAGCAGGAAATCAAGGGCCTTCGGGAGCGTCTCGTAGGCAACGAATCCGCCGAGCAGGAACAGCGCGATCGACGAGACGAGAAATGGAACGGCGTAGCGTTTCTCGTTCTTGTAGAGGCCGGGCGTGATGAACCTCCACAGCTCCCACAGCACCACGGGCGACGCGAGGACGAGGCCCCCGTAGCCCGCCACGCGAAGGCGCGTCGAGAAGCCCTCCAACGGGTCCGTGAAGATCAGCGACTTCTTCCCGGTGATCTCGGTATACGGCTCGAGCAGCACGTCGAGGATCGTTCCGAAGAATACGAAGCAAACCACCGCACCCAGCGCGACGGCGATGAGGCACACGAAGATGCGGCGGCGGAGCTCGGTGAGGTGTTCCACCACGGTCATGGCCGTCGCGTCGTCCTCGGGACCAGCGGACGTCTCAGCACCGCCCTCGTCGGGCGCGGACGTTCGTTTCGGGCGGCGTCGCAAGGTCAGGTCGACCGCTCCGGGGCCGGACCCTCTGGGCCGGCCGGCTCGTGAGCAGAGGGCGTGGCTCCCGGTGGGTCTCCGCTCGGAGGTGTGCCTTGGTCCGCGGCCGCCCCCTCAGCCGTCATGGAATCCGCGGCGGGTTCGGCGACCGGCGGCAGCTGGGGTGGATGGGGGGCCGCGGCCGCGGCCGGGGTGGGCCGGGGTTCGAGGACGTCCCGCACCTCGTCGCGCAACGTGGCCTGCACCTTGCGGAACTCGCGGACAGCGCGACCGACCTGCTTCCCGATGTCGGGGAGCTTGTCGGGGCCGAACACGAGGAGGGCGACGACGAGGATCACCAGGATCTCGGCAGGGCCGATGTTGGGCACGCTTCTCCCAACGCCAGATCTCGGGGCGTCAAGCAGGCGGACAGGTCACTCCATGGTACCGGCGGGCTCTCGCGGCTCGGAGCCGGCGTCACGCACGTCGGCGGAGGGGAACCCGGTCGAATCGGTCGAACGACGTGCGAAACCCCACCGTGGACGAGCGAAGATCACCGGACGCGGACGCAAGGTCGTCCGCAAGGCGGGTGATCGAACGCCGGATAGTGCGGATCTCAGCGGCGACGCGGGCGATCGCCATCGCCACGAACGGCACTCCGGCGATCAGGACCGCGGCGGGGACGAACCAAAGGGGCGTCACCCGTCCAGGGTAACGAGGAGAACGCCTCTAGTTGGCGTTTTCGTGGTCCGCGCTGCCGTCGACGAGGGCGACGAGGCGGTCGAACCACGTGTCCTCCTGCAACAGGAGATGGAGGTCAAGGAGGTCGTCGTGGGTCAGGCGGGGTCCGGACTTCAACTCGTGGAGTTCCGCCGGGAGACGCCAGACGTCCATGCGGACGCCCGTGGAGACCAGCAGCTCGACGATTCGGGCGCTGGCATCCTTCGCAACGCCGAAGCCGCACTCCGGGCAGTTGAAGCAGTACGACCCTTCGTTGTCGTCCGCGCACACCCGGACCACCAGGTCGGCCGGCTGCAGTTGAACGTCACCGCACTCCGGGCAGCTCGCACGAATGGTCGTCACCTTGAGGCCCCTTACTCCCGTTCCGGGCGACTCGGCCCGGTCCCACTTCCCTGGGGTCCCGATGCGGAACCCTCGACTCTCCTGCCCTGCATCGGTCGCTCGGGAAATCAGCTTGAGGCGACTTTTCTGATCCCTCGCTCCGTGGTCAAAAATCACACCGCGCGGGTTTAGGCACGGAAGGTGCGCGCCGATATGTCGGCATGGACCTTCCTGGCGGGCGGCCCACGCCGGGCCTCGAGGAGGCGGTTCACCTCTTCGCATCCGGCGTGGACGCGGACGGGGTGTTGCGTGAGGCGCTGAAGGTGGTCGCGCGCGAGGCGGGCGGCCACCAGGCCCTCGCGATCGCCCGTCGTGGGGACCGCATCGTCGATCTCGCCACCCACTGCGTCCCCGACGCATGTCTCCGCTCCGCCGTCGCCGACGCCGTCGCCAAGGGCGTGCCGACGCGTCGGAGCAACCCCGTCGACGGCATCAACGCCGGGGCCGTTCCCCTCATCTCACAGGGGCAGGTGGTCGGAGCCCTCGGGGTGGCTGGACCCTCGGAGCGCCTCGACCCCGGACCCCTCGACACGGCTGCTGCCCTGATCCTCCTGGTCCTCGCCCGACAAAGCGTTGAGACCGTCTCCACCGCCCCGCTCGAGGCGCTCAGCGTGCTCACCGAGGCCACGTCTCGCTCGGCGGTGGCCGAGGCCGCGCTCGACGCCATTGGACGCTTCACCGTGGGCCCGGCCTTCGTGTGCCTCGATGACGACGGCCGGCTTCAGGTCGCCAGCTACCAGGGCATCGAACGCCACGACCTCGCCGCCCTCGTGGGGCGCTCCGAGTTTCTCGAGCTCGTGACCCGGTGGCGCGAGCGACCACTCCCCCCGACCGCGCCCGAAACGGTGGAACTCGGCGGTCACGAGGTGGTGATGGTGTGCGTGCCGATCATCGAAGGGTCGGAGACGCAGCCGCGAGTCGGCCTGGTCGCCCTCCTTGTGGCACCCGAGGACGCTCCTGCGGCGGCGCGCCTCCTCGCGGCGGTGTCTCCCCATGTCGGGACCCGGCTCACCCATGTGCTCGTCGCGGCCGAGCTGGAGCGGCGTGACCGCGAGGTCGACGCCGTCGTCCAGGCGACCGTGGCACCCGTCGTCGTCCTGGACGCGGAGGGCCGTTTCCTTCGCCTCAACGCCGCCGCCTGTGAGCTCCTCGGCCTGTCGGGCAGTTTCGATTGCGGGCGCGGCGCGCGTGGGCTGCTCGGCAGCGCCGAACTCGAGGCCGCGGTACTCGACGGCGACGTCGCCACAGAGCTAGAGCTCGACCTCGGCACGCCGCCGCGCCGGGTCCGCGCTCTGGTGTCCCGCATGCAGGACGGACCGCAGCGATTGCGGACCATCGTCTCCTTCGAGGACCTGACCTCGCGGCGCAAGCACGAGGAGGCCCACGACAATTTCGTCTCTGTGATCGGTCACGAGCTGCGAACGCCGCTCACGGTGGCGAAGGGCTTCATCGAGACCGTCCTCGCTCGGAGTAACGCCCTGGACCCCGAGCAGCACGACCTCTTCTTGCGCAAGTCGCTGTCTCAGACGGAGCGGCTCGAGGACCTGATCAACGACCTGCTCTTCATGTCGACCGAGCGGCCTCGCGACGGCGGGTGCATCGAGTCGTGCGACGTCATGGAACTCGCCCAGCACGTGGTGGATCGCTTCGCCGCCCAGCACCCCGAGCGCCAGGTCCATTGCCTCAGCCTTGGTGGGGTCACGACGACCCCGACCGACCGCCGGCTTGTCACACACGCCACGCGCCACCTGGTCGACAACGCGCTCAAATACTCCGAGGGTCCGGTGACCGTTGAGGTCACAGGCAAGGACGGCGCCGTGGAGGTTGCGGTCGTCGATCAGGGTCCGGGGATCTTCTCGGGCGAGCTCGAGCGCCTGTTTCAACCGTTCGAGCAGCTCGACGCCTCCTCGACGCGGCGCAAGGGAGGTACCGGCATCGGGCTGTACCTCTCCCGGCGGCTAGTGGAGTCGCTCGGCGGGCGCCTCGACTGCGATTCGCGCCTCGGCCAAGGGAGCAGGTTCTTCTTCCGGCTGCCTGTCCGCACCCGGATTGCCGAGCCGACAGCCCTCGAACCGGAGCGGCCCCGCTAAGTCGCGCGACGATGCGGGTTCGTGACGCCGATCACCTTCGCCCACCGAGGCGGCTCTGCTGACCGTCCCGAAAACTCCATCGCCGCCTTTCGATCTGCGCGCGAACGCGGCGCGTCCGGCGTCGAGAGCGACGTTCACCTCTCCGCGGACGGCGTTCCCGTCCTGATTCACGAGCCGGTCATTCGGAGAGGTCTACGGCGATCAAGGGTCGCCGCCCTCTCATTCGACACCCTGTCAGGCCTCGGGCTGGCCTCTCTTGCCGAGCTCTACGACGCCATCGGGGCCGACCTGCACGTCAGCCTCGACCTCAAGGTCGCGGACGCCGGGGACCCGGTGATCGGTGTCGCCCGAGAGCGGTCGGCGCTTGACCGCCTGTGGCTCTGCTCCCCTGACCTCGACCTGCTCCGCGACCTGCGGGCGCGTGAGCGGCGCGTGCGCCTCGTCCACTCCACCACCCGACGGGCCATCTTCGACACGATGGAGCGACACGCCGCGACGCTCGCAGAATCCGAAATTGACGCGCTCAACATGCACCGCACGGAATGGACGCGAGGACTTGTCGCCCTGTTCCACCGGTTCCACGTCAGGGCGTTCGCATGGGATGCCCAAGAGGTCCGTCATCTCCGGGAGGTCCTGCGGTTCGGCGTGGACGCGGTGTACTGCGATGACGTCGATCGCATGGTTGGTGTTGTGGCCGAGTGGACCGAAAGCGCCGAGCGGCCCGAGTTCTAGCCGAGCCCGACTCCTCGGCAAGCGGTCACAACCCGCCGAAGTTCGACAACGGCCAGATGCGCACGAAGGCCTTGCCGATGACGGACGATCGCGGGATCGACTTGAAGAACGTCGAGTCGCGTGAATCAAAGCGGTTGTCTCCGAGCACCCAATACCGGTCAGGTGGAATCGACTCGGCGGGGAACGTACGCGATTCGATGCCCGCCGGTAGCCAGGGCTCACGGAGCAACTCGCCGTCGATGTAGACGTGCCCGTCCTTCCCCTCGATGGTCTCGCCGGGAAGGCCGATGATCCGTTTGATCAGATCCTTGATCTTCTCGCTCCCCTCACCGGGAGGGGCCTCGAACACGACGACGTCGCCTCGGGCGGGATCGCCGAAGCGATACGCCAACTTGTTCACCAGGACGCGATCGCCGATCTTGAGGGTGGGCGCCATGGACGTCGAGGGGATGTAGAACGACTGCACCACGAACGTCCGCAACAAGACAGCGGCGCTGAGGGCGAGGACCACGAGAATGACCCACTCGACCATGCGCCTCGTCGAGCGGTTGGGGATCGCTCGCGCCAGAGGTCCGCGTCGCGCCACATCGCCGGTCTCGTCGAGGTCGGCGAACGAGTCGGGATCGTCAGCATCGTAAGGCAGGTCAGCGCGCACGGGGGCGCATCCTCGCAGACCGAGACCTGCCGACGAGATCAGGACTGGTTGTCATACCGTGACAAGACGCGCGTCGCAGCCTCGGCCGCGACGGATCGCCACTCCTTGGGCGTCTTCACCTTCGCCCCCGGGCCCACGGCGAGCAGCACCCGTTCGAGCCACGGGCGCGCCGCCACGACCAAGGTGACCACGACGCGCCCCGGGCGCTCCTCCACCGACTCCACCGGGAAGCTCTCCGCCACCCAGCGGGCCGACGCGGGAAGGTCCACGGTCACCCGCGTGTCCTCGGGCGAGGCGTGGAACACGTTGTCCGGCGGCGTGACGTCGGGCGGAGGCTCGAAGTTCCTCCCCGTTCGCTTGATGGAGCGGATGCGGTCGACGCGGAACAGACGGTCGCCGACCGCTTGATGACAGAACGCCTTGAGATACCACTGTCCACGGAGGGAGATGACACCGTATGGGTCGATCTCTCGCGTGCTTTGGGCGTCGCGACCGGACGAGTAGTAGTCGATCTCCACTCGCTCGTGGACCTCGGCGGCGCTCCGCAGTTCCCCGAGGTGGTCGAGTTCGGGGAGGGCGACGTCGAGCACCTTGTGTGCCCCCAAGGCGTCCTCGAGCTTGGCGAGTCCGCTCGCCAGCGGCCCCCCCGGATCGGCTCCCGGGACGGCCAGCAGCGCGTGTCCGGCGGCGACCAGAGCGAAACCCTCGGCGGGGGTCAAGCGCAGAGGGCGCGAAAAGTACTCGGCGAAGCTGAGGCTCACCATGTCGCCGGCGATCACCACGCCCATGAGGCGGTCGGGCGTGTACGGCGGGAGTCCGCAGTACGGCAGGACTTCGAGGTCGTCGCGGATCGTCTCCTCCGACACGCCGAAGACCCGGGCCAGTTCGCCGATCGTGACGTCACGCCGGGCGGCGATGTACGGCAGCATGGCGAGCGTCCGACGGAGCCGGGTGGCCGCCTGGGGGCGGGTCACGGCGCGGCCGCCACGATCTTGCGGAGCCAGTCGACGATCTCGTCGCGCAGTTCGTCGGGCGAGATCACGACGGCATGGTCGAGGAGGTCGAGCACGAAGGAGCGAAACGCATCGCGGTTCGTCACGGTGAGCTGGACGATCACGCTGCCGTCGCCGAGGTGCTCCACGACGGCGTCCTCCGCAAGGCGCTGGGTCACCCAGGCCGCCATCACCGGGTCGATCCGAACCCGCGCCTCGATCGCGGGTTCGTCGCCGTAGCGCCACGGCTCATCGTGGAGCAGCGCGTCGGGATCGAAGTCGGCCGGCCGTTCGACGGTCGGTTCCTTCGCCAGGGCGGGTTCTCCGTCGATTCGGTCGGCCCGAAACGAGCGCTGCTCGTTGCGATCGAGATCGTGGCCCATCAGGTACCAGTTGCCGTTACGGAAGACGACGGCGTAGGGCTCGACGACGCGGCGGTCTCCGCGGTAGGTGAATCGGACCGCCACGCGCCGACGCGTGGCTTCCATGAGCGCGGGCAGCGCCGGAACGCTCGGGAGCGCCCCTAGGGTCGGCGCTTCACTGGCGGCGTCACCGCCGACCTTCCACAGCGCCTCGCGGCCCTCTCCCCCTTCGAGCCGCATGGCCGCCACCGCCGTGTGGAGGGCGGCGCGCTCATCGGGCGTGAGATCGAGGTCGGGCAGCTCGTACTCCTGGGGATCGATCCGATACCCAGGGAGATCGCCCTGCGGGTCGTCGACGAGCTCGATCGGGATGGTGAGCTCGCGCAGAGCGTCCTTGTCGCGCTCGAATTGGCGCCGGGCCGACTGCGCGTCGGGTGGATAGCCCGGAACTCGAGATACCAGCTCCTCGAGCGTCAGCGGTCTCGGCGTCGCAAGCAGGACGGCCACGAGGTTGGTGAGGCGTTCGAAGCGATCGGCCACCGGTCCCCCTCAGCCCACGGCCCGCTCGGCCGCCACGATCCCGGCTGCCGCGGCGCACGCGTGCAGCGCGGGATCGGAGACCGCGGGACGACCCATGGAGGACACCACCAGATTGTGGCGCGCGAAGAGGGCGAGCACGTCGCCAGGATCGACCGAGAGAAGGTCATGGCGCTCTTCCACTCCGGACGCCTTGAGGTCGGTGCGAATCCGGTTCTCGTGATCTCCGCCGATCAGTGGCACCGGCACGATCGCGCGCGATCGGGCGACAATCCCGAGGGCGGTGCGACTGTGGTGCGACACTCCCTGGTGTCGCTCCCGCTCGTCGGCGAACGACACCCGCAGTGCGGCGATGGCGGTTCCGCCGAGGGCGTTCGCAGCATCGACCACCGTCGCCGCCTCGAGACCGGTATGGCCGAGCGCGGTGTTGGTGCCGACGATGCCAGGGCCGACCGCCACGAGGGCGGCGTGCGCCTCGCCGACGTGGCGTGCGACCGCGAGCGCCGAATGAACGTTGATCGCTTCGAGGTCGCCGCCGAAGGCGTGGCCGGCGGTGACGGTGACGTCGATCAGTCTCCGCTCACGGAGTTCGGCGACGAGATCGGAGAGCGGGAGCGGCAGGGCGGCGCCGTCGGTCATCACATAGGCGAGGCGACGAGAAGGTGCTCGCTCGCGGAAGGCAGCTGCCGCCCCGGCAAGCTGGCTGTGGAGGGCGCAGTGCACCACCGGCATGCCGTCGATGGAGGTCGCGTCCGTGAGCCGTTCGTCGTGTTCCTCGACGCAGCCTGAATCGATCTGAAGGCTGGTGTAGCGCATCTTCATGATGTGGCCCGGCCCGGGGTTGCGGAGCCCCTCACGCGCGAGATTCCAGTGGACGAAGTGCCAGCCGCCGGTCCCGAGACCGAGGTCGACCGCAGTGGTGTTGACCACCACGTCGTCGCCGACGCCAACCTCATCGATGAGCTGGGTGAGCACGTAGGCCCGTTGGGGCTCCCCGCTGATGTCCACGACGATCTTCTGGAGGCCTGGACGCTCCTCGTGGATCTCGGTCACCCGACCGGTGGCGTAGTTGGGCACTGCGATCCCGACCGCCTACAGGCTGGCGATGAGCCGTTCGACGCGCTCGTCGTGGGCCTTGAAGGGGTCTTTGCACAGCAGCGTGCGCTGCGCCTGGTCGTTGAGCTTCAAGTGGACCCAGTCGACGGTGTAGTCGCGCTTTTTGGCCTTGGCCTTTCGGATGAACTCGCCGCGGAGCCGGGCGCGCGTGGTTTGGGGAGGCGTGGTCATCGCCTCGTTGATCTCGCTGTCGTCGACGACGCGGTCCACGAGTCCCTGGCGCTGGAGCATGTAGTAGAGCGAACGGGTCCGGTTCACGTCGTGGTAGAGGAGGTCCATCATCGCGACCTTCGGGTGCGTGAGGGGTAGGTCGTGCTTGTTTCGGTAGGCCTCGATGAGGTGGTACTTGATGACCCAGTCCACCTCGCGCTTGAGCGACAGCGGGTCGGTCTGCAAGCCCGCCATGACGTGCTCCCACATCTTGAGCGCCGTCTCCTCGAGGGGGTTGAGGCCGCGCCGGTCGGCGAACTTCTGGGCGCGCGCGAGGTACTCGAGTTGGATTTCGATGGCGGACAGCTCACGGCCGTTGCCCAGGCGAACCTTGCGCCGGCACGTCATGTCGTGGCTGATCTCGCGAATGGCCCGAATCGGGTTCTCGAGGGAGAGATCACGCCACGATCCCTTGTCCTCCTCGAGGATGCGGAGCAAGAGGGCGGTGGTCCCGACCTTCAGGAAGGTCGTGTACTCGCTCATGTTGGAGTCGCCGACGATCACGTGGAGCCGGCGGAATCGTTCGGCGTCCGCGTGGGGCTCGTCACGGGTGTTGATGATCGGCCGCGATCGGGTGGTCGCCGATGAAACGCCCTCCCAGATGTGCTCGGCGCGCTGGGCGATGCAATACATCGCGCCTCGCGTGGTCTGGAGGACCTTCCCCGCTCCGGCGTAGACCTGTCGGGAAACGAGGAACGGAATCAGGATGTCGGTGAAACGGGCGAAGTCGCCCTCGCGCTCGACCAGGAAGTTCTCATGGCAGCCATACGAGTTGCCCGCCGAATCGGTGTTGTTCTTGAAGAGATAGATCTCGCCCCGGATGCCTTCTTCCCGCAGGCGTTGCTCGGCGGAACGGAGGAGCCCTTCGAGGATGCGTTCGCCGGCCTTGTCGTGCACGACGACCTCATGCACCGAGTCGCATTCCGGAGTGGCGTACTCGGGGTGGCTGCCCACGTCGAGGTAGAGGCGGGCTCCGTTCTCGAGGAACACGTTGCTCGACCGGCCCCACGACACGACGCGCCGGAAGAGGTAGCGGGCGACCTCGTCGGGACTGAGTCGCCGCTGCCCGCGCAGCGTGCAGGTGACGCCGTATTCATTCTCGAGCCCCATGATGCGTCGTTCCATGCGAAGCACCCAGCCTACGGGGTTCGTACGATGGTCCCGTGCCGAAGGGCGAGAACGGCGACGCGCCCATGAGCGTGCTCCTGACGTCGACGACCAACGCGTTCGAGGCGAGGGTCATCGCCGCCCGCCTCGAGTCCGAGGGCCTCGAACCCGACCTGCGTGGCTCGCTCGACGGCCCGTACCCCTTCATGGTCGGCGCCATGGCCGAAATCGGCGTTTGGGTGCCCGAGGACCAGCTCGAGGATGCGCGTCTCGTGATGCTCGCCACCGAAATCGACGACGCCGTGGGAGCGCACCACCCGCCTGCGCCACCCCGGTGGACGCTGCTCGGCCGAGTCCTCATTGGCGCGACCGTGGCGACGATGCTGGTCGTGATCGCCGTTCGGGCCGTCTGGGGGTACTAGCGGCGCGGCCCCGCGGCCCCGCTTGGGGCTACGACGTTTGCAGCGCGGCGGCGAGGGGTTCGCCGCGGAGACGACGGAAGGTGCGCCGGCCGTTGGAGCGGTCGAGCACGGCGACTTCGAGGTCGTCCGCCGCCAGGTCGTCGGTTCCTTCCGGCGACTGAAGCGCGGCAACGCCGAGGCGGATCGCCGCAGCCTCGTCGAGGCCTTCGGCGTAACTGGTCTGCAGGTGCTGGCCGATCGCCTCGGCCTCACCGCCGAGGGTGGTGAAGCCGTGCTCGTCGACGACGGTGCCGTCGTAGAGGATGTGGTACATCTCGACGGGTTCGTCGGCGTCGCGGCCAACGGCGGCGACGAGGATCTCGACCTCGTACGGCTTCATCTCGTGGGTGAAAATGTTGCCGAGCACCTGCGCGTAGTTGTTGGCGAGACCCCGCGCGGTGACGTCGTCACGCGAGTAGGAGTAGCCGCGGATGTCGGCGTGACGGATCCCCGCGATGCGCAGGGTGTCGAACTCGTTGTACTTCCCCACACCGGCGAAGGCGATGCGGTCGTAGATCTCGGAGATCTTGAACAGGGTTCGCGACGGGTTCTCCGCCACGAGGGCGATGCCGTCGGCGTATTCGAGCGCCACGAGGCTGCGGCCGCGGGCGATGCCTTTGCGGGCGTAGTCGGCCCGGTCCTTCATCACCTGCTCGGGAGAGACGTAGAAGGGAACGCCCATCAGTTGTCCCCTCCCTGCTCCGCGGAGTCGGCGAGCCGCTGGAGTAGCGCCCGCGTGATCGTCTCCACCTCGACGTCCTCGAGCATGGTGAAGCCGGTGGCGTCGATGGTGGCGACTTGCGGATAGATGCCCCGCACGACGTCGGGGCCGCCCGTGCCGGCGTCCTCGTCGGCGGCGTTGTAGAGCGCGTTGACGGCGAGTTCCACCATCGCGTCGCGGCTCAGATCCTCCTGCCAATTGGCCTTAATCCAGTTGCGGGCGTGGATGCTGCCTGAACCAGTGGCGTGATAGTCGATCTCCTCGTAGCGGCCACCCGTGACGTCGTACTGGAAGATGCGCCCCTTGCCCTGCCGCAGGTCGTAGCCGGCGAAGAGCGGCACCACCACCATCCCTTGCATGGCGGCCGGGAGGTTGGCGCGAATGAGGCGGGAGAGGTGGTTGGCCTTGCCGTCGAGGCTGAGGGACTCGCCCTCGACCTTCTCGTAGTGCTCGAGCTCGGTCTGGAAGAGCCGCACCATCTCCATGGCCGGGCCGGCCGCGCCGGCGATGGCGACCCCCGAGAGGGCGTCGGCAGGCTGGAGTTTCTCCATGCGGCGCCCAGCGATGGTGAGCCCGGCCGTGGCGCGGCGGTCGCCCGCCATCACCACGCCGCCGTCATAGCGGGCGGCCAGCACCGTGGTGCCGTGGGGAAGGTCGTCGGTCGCCGGCGAGGCGGATCCCCCGCCTCCGGCGAGGCGGGCTTCGAGGCCGGCTGCGGGCACGGATCTCGAGAGGAGTTCGCTAAAGGACGGCCCGGGATCCTGCCCCGCTGCGAACCACGGCAATGGACGATCGGTCACGGATCGGAGCCTACAACGGGGCACCTGTCCCCAATGACGCTGCGCGATCGCGTGCGTGCCGGGTCATCTCCATGCGTTCGACGAGGACGGGGCTCCCCGCGGCCTCGAGATACTCGATCGCCATGGCCAACAGCGCGGGGTTCTCTCGGAGCAGCCCGAGGCCTTGATTGCACTTCACGCACAGGAGCCCTCGCACCGCTCCGGTGGCGTGGTCGTGGTCGACGTGGAAGGTCTTCCCCCCCGGGCGGATGTCGCCGCAGATCCCGCACCCGAACCCCTGCGCTTCGAGCATCCGGTCGTAGTCGGCCTGGGTGATCCCGTACTTGCGCTTAAGGTGACTCTCTCGATCGATCCGCTTCTTCTTCGCAGGGTCGTCCTCCCGCCACCGCTTCAGCCGGGCCCGGTAGCGATCGCGGTTCTCACGCTGCCATCGAATCGCGCGTTCCCGCGCTGGTCCTGGGTTCGCCCGGTGTCGGGCAGACGCTGCCGCAAGACTGCACGCCTTGCAGTCGTTCCGGTGCCCGTCCCTCATCCCCGACATCTTGTAGAAGTCGTCGAGGGGTTTGGTTGCACCACATTTGTTGCAGGTCTTGAACGCAGACACCCCACCAGTCTCCTGGTGGGGTGTGACAGAAATGATCCCGGGGTGGGTGACCGGGTTAGGTCATTCTCCACCCTTCTGGACGTAATTGCGCACAAAGTCCTCAGCGTTCTCTTCGAGCACATTGTCTATTTCGTCCAGAATCTCGTCGAGTTCTTCTTTGATCTTCTCGCCCTGCTCGGTGGGCGCGGCGACATCCTCGACGTCCTCTTCTTCGCGCTTTTTGGGCGCCGGCTTCTGCTTGCGCTCTCGCTCAGCCATTGGGGTGACTGC
>Ga0209640_10000920_pt1 | contig 23955 bp, 20 predicted proteins | sample RifCSP10_1_FD_184018 | JGI IMG/M metagenome (GOLD analysis project Ga0209640, IMG submission 184018) | Soil microbial communities from Rifle, Colorado - Rifle CSP2_sed 10_1 (SPAdes) (version 2) | ecosystem: Environmental > Terrestrial > Deep subsurface > Rock core/Sediment | place: Rifle... | reverse complement strand
ATATCCAGCTGCGCGCGCTTCCCGTGCTTTTCCGCCGTCACGGCCAGCAGCGTCCGCAGCGCCGCCGCGGTCCGTCCCTGCCGGCCGATGATCTTGCCCATATCGCCTGGCGCGGTCTTCAGCTCCAGCACGCTCATGCCGCGCCGCTCGGTTTCGGTGACCTTCACCGCATCGGGCTGATCGACCAGCGCCCGGACCACCACCTCGATCACCGCGCGAAGAGGGCTTGTGTCGCGCCCGGGAGCCTCAGGCGCCATTACTGCGGCGCGGGCGCCTCGGCCTTGGGCGCCGACAGGTCGCGGGAAAGGTGCTTCGCCAGCAGCGTGCGCACGGAGTTGGACGGCCGCGCGCCGTTCTTGAGCCAGTACTCGATGCGCTCCTTGTTGATGTTGACCGCCGCGGGCGTGGTCCGCGGGTTGTAGGTCCCCAGGTTCTCGACGATGTCGCCCTGGAGCCCCGAGCGCGCTTCGCTCAGCACCACGCGGAAGTGCGGCTTCTTCTTCGAGCCCACCCGCGTCATTCGAATCGATAACATTCTTCCTCCGGAAACTTCCAACTCCCAACTACCAACTCCCAAGTCTTGGAGGTTGGGGATTGGGCGTTGGGAATTATCGCGTCTTGATCAAACCCCAGGGCCCACCCTTTTTCCGCTTCCTGCCCGGCGGGGCCCCGCCGCCCTGCGCCATCTTCGGCAGCCTCATCCCCTTGGCCATGCTGCCAAGACCCGCCATGCCGCCCTGCCCGATCATCTGCATCACGCGGCGCATCTCGGTGAACTGCTTGAGGAGCCTGTTGACCTCCTCCACCGTGGTACCGCTGCCGGCGGCAATCCGCTTGCGGCGGCTGCCGTTCATGACCGACTGGTCGCGCCGCTCTTCCGGCGTCATCGAGCAGATGATCGCCTCGATGCGCCCCATCTGCTTCTCGTCCGGCTTGTTCTCGGCCAGCTGCTTCAGGTTGCCCAGCCCCGGGATCATGCCGAGCACGCTTTCGAGCGGCCCCATGCGCCGGATCGTTTTCAGCTGCGCGCGGAAGTCATCGAGCGTGAACTCGTTCTTCCGCAGCTTCTCCTCGAGCTGCGCCGCCTCGTCCACGTCGATCGCCTGCTCGGCCTTCTCGATGAGCGAGAGCACGTCGCCCATGCCGAGCATCCGGGACACGATCCGATCGGGGTGGAACAGCTCGAGATCCTCGAGCCGCTCGCCGCTCCCCACGAACGCGATCGGCACGCCGACGACCGACACCACCGAGAGCGCCGCGCCGCCGCGCGCGTCCCCATCGAGCTTCGTGAGCACGACGCCGGTGACGCCCACGCGGCGATTGAACTCGCCCGCGCTCTTGATCGCATCCTGCCCCGTCATCGCGTCGGCGATGTAGAGCAGGTCCGACGGCTGCACGGCGTCCTTGATCGCCTGCAGCTCGTTCATCAGGTCGTCGTCGATGTGCAGGCGCCCCGCGGTGTCGACGATGACCGTGTCGAAGCCGGTGGCCTTCGCCTCGGCCACTGCGCCTTTCGCGCGCGCCACCGGGTCCATCGTCGCCGGCGCGTGGACGCGAATCTCCGCCTGCGTCCCGAGCACCGAGAGCTGTTCGATCGCCGCCGGCCGCCTGACGTCGGTCGACACCATCAACGGGTGCCGTCCCTGACGGATCAGCCACTTCCCCAGCTTGCCCGACGTCGTCGTCTTGCCCGAGCCCTGCAGGCCGAGCAGCAGGATCACGCGGGGCGTGGACGCGTCCTTCCGCAGGCCGCCTTCGGCGTCGCCGAAGAGCGCCAGCAGCTCGTCGCGGACGATCTTGATGACCTGCTGTCCGGGCGACAGGCTGCGCAGGACCGCCTGGTCCATGGCCCGATCGCGGACGCGGTCGATGAACGCCTTGACGACCTTGAAGTTGACGTCAGCTTCGAGCAGCGCCAGCCGGATCTCGCGCAGCGCGTCCTCGACATGCTCGGGCGTCAGCCGAACTTCCCCCCGCAGCGACTTGAAGACGTCCTGGATGCGGGTGCTGAGCGAATCGAACATGGGAGACCGGGCCGCGGCCCCTGAAGGGCCGCCCTATCAAACCACAGTGGCGCTAACCCCAACTAACGCAAACCCTTATCTTAGGCGAGCTTGGGCGGGCCCGGCAAGGCGGACCTTCAGGTCCGCCTAAACCGACGACAGCCGGTGGCCGAGCTTGTCCTTCTTGGTCTTGAGGTACTTGCGAGTCGAATCAGAGGCCGGAATTTCGAGCGGGACGGCATCGGAAATCGCCAGCCCGTAGCCCTGCAGGCCGACGAACTTCCGCGGATTATTGGTCAGCAGGCGCATCGTCTTCACGCCCAGGTCGCTGAGGATCTGCGCGCCGATGCCGTAGTCGCGCTGGTCTGCCTTGAACCCCAGCCGCTCGTTCGCCTCGACCGTATCGAGGCCCTGGTCCTGGAGCTCGTACGCGCGGATCTTGTTCGCGAGGCCGATCCCGCGCCCCTCCTGATTCAGGTACAGGAGCACCCCGCGCCCTTCCTGGGCGATGCGCACAATCGCCGTCTCGAGCTGCGCGCCGCAGTCGCAGCGTCCCGAGTGAAAGACGTCGCCCGTGAGGCACTTCGAGTGGACGCGCACGAGGACGTCCTTGCCGTCGCCGATGTCGCCGCGCACGAGGGCGATGTGCGTCTCGTTATCGAGCTGGTTCTCGTAGGCGACGATGCGGAACGCGCCGTGCTCCGTCGGCAGCTCCGCCGAGGCGACGCGCTTCACGAGCCGCTCGGTCCGCATGCGGTACTTGATCAGGTCCGCGATCGTGACCATCAGCAGGCCGTGCTTCCGCGCAAACTTCGTCAGCTCGGGCACGCGCGCCATCGTGCCGTCGTCGTTCATGATCTCGCAGATGACGCCCGCGGACTCGAGACCGGCAATCCGCGCCAGGTCGACCGCCGCCTCCGTATGTCCCGCGCGCACCATGACGCCCCCGTCGCGCGCGCGCAGCGGAAACACGTGGCCCGGCCGCGCCAGATCCTGCGGCTTCGTATCAGCGGCGATCGCCACCTTCACGGTCCGGGCGCGATCCGCGGCCGAGATGCCCGTGCTGGTTCCATGCTGCGCATCGATCGACAGGCAGAACGCCGTGTCGCGGCGCGCCGGGCTGTTGCTGGCCTCGAGCGGAATGTCGAGCGCCTTCAATCGGTCCGGCATCAAGGCCAGGCAGATCAAGCCGCGGCCGTATCGGGCCATGAAGTTGATCGCGTCCGCCGTGACCGCGGACGCCGCCATCGTCAGGTCGCCTTCGTTCTCCCGGTCCTCATCGTCGACGACGATGATCATGCGGCCGGCGCGAATGGCCTCGATCGCCTCCTCGATGGACGCGAACGGGCCCTTGCGGCGGGCGATGCGGATCGTCGGGTTCGGGTTCTTCGTGGTCATCGGGCAGCCAGGGCAATCTGCGCGGCGCGGGCGACGTACTTCCCGACCATGTCGCATTCAAGGTTAACCCGGTCGCGGGGCGCGAGCGCGTGCAGATTCGTATGGTCCCAGGTAAACGGGATGATCATCACGTCGAGTTCGCCCTCGTTCAGCTCCGCGACGGTCAGGCTGACGCCATCAATCGCGATCGAGCCTTTCGGAATGATGTACGCGGCCAGGCCCAATCCGAAAGAGACGGTTAGCCAGTGTGCATCGCCGTCTTCACGCACGGCCTTCACGGTGCCGGTGCCGTCGACGTGCCCCTGGACGAAGTGGCCGCCGACGCGGCTGTCGGCGCGCATAGCGCGCTCCAGGTTGACCTGCTGGCCTCGTCGCAGCGATCCGAGCGTGGTGACGCGGGCGGTTTCCGGCCCGATGTCGGCCTGCACCGCGCCGTCAGCGGCGGACACGACGGTAAGACACACCCCGTTCACCGCGAGGCTGTCGCCCAGCCGCAGTTCTGCGGCAAGCGCCGTGCTGACGCGAAGGCGCACGCCCGCGGCGGCCGACGCAACGTCGGTGACGAGGCCAACCGACTCAATCAGGCCGGTGAACATATCCTTCAATCAACACGTCAGGGCCGAGCGCGCGCACGCGTTGCTCGTGGAGCGACGCCGGCGTAAACGTGTGTCCTTCGAGCAGCGCCGGTCCGCTGGCGCCGATCGTCACGGGCGCCACGTACCACTGCACGTAATCGACCAGGTCTTCTTCCCACGCCGCCTGGTGCACGGCGGCGCCCCCCTCGAGCAGCACGCTCTGGATGCCGCGCTCGCTCAGCGCCTGGACGGCGGCGGTCAGGCCCGGATCGTCCATCTCGATGAGCGTCGCCCCGGCGGTCTCGAGCGCTCGCGCGCGATCGGCGTGGAGGCGCCTGGCCTCCGGGGACGTCATTATTATCACTGGTCCCGCGGTGAGGGTTGACAGGATGCGCGCGTCGGGCGAGGCGCGCAGCCCCCTGTCGAAGACCACGCGCGCCAGGGGCCGCTCGCGGTACACCAGCCGCGCCGTCAGCAGCGGATCGTCTGCGAGCAGCGTGCCGGAGCCAATCGCAATCGCGTCGACCTGGGCGCGCTGGTAGTGCGCATGGCGGGCCGAGGCCTCCGACGTCAGCTGCGTCCGGGCGCCCGGCGCCGCTGCCATCCGGCCATCGAGGCTTGTCGCCGCCTTGAGGATCACAAACGGACGCTTCTCGCGAATCGTGGTGAGGAACGGCAGGTTGAGCCGGACCGCTTCGTCGCGCGCGACGCCGGCATCGACGGCGATGCCGTGTTCGCGCAGGGCCGCGAACCCGCGCCCGTGGACGAGCGGGAATGGATCCTCCATGGCCGCGACGACGCGGGCGATGCCGGCGGCAATGATCCGCTCGGTGCAGGGGCCTGTCCGCCCCGTGTGCACGCAGGGCTCGAGCGTGCAGTACAACGTGGCGCCGCGGGCGCGCTCCCCCGCTTCCTCGAGGGCCAACACCTCCGCGTGCGGCTCTCCCGCCCGTTCATGGCAGCCGTCGCCGACGACGATCCCCTCAGGCGTGACGACGCACGCGCCGACGGCGGGATTCGGCGTGGTCCTGCCGAGGCCGCGGCGCGCGTGCTCGAGCGCCCGCCGCATCCATCTCAGGTCCTCTACCACTTCGTCTGGAACAGGGCGTCGACGTAGTCCTGGGCCGAGAAGGGAATGAGGTCGTCGATCCCCTCGCCCACGCCGACATAGCGGATGGGCAGCTTGAGGTCGTGCGCGATCGCGACGGCGATCCCGCCTTTGGCGGTGCCATCGAGCTTCGTGAGCACGATGCCGGTGACGCCGGCGACGCTCGTGAACTCGCGCGCCTGTGCCAGGCCGTTCTGCCCGACCGTGGCATCGAGCACGAGGAGCACTTCGTGCGGCGCGCCGTCGGCTGCGCGCCCCGCGACGCGGCGAATCTTGTCGAGCTCGCTCATCAGATTGGTGCGCGTATGGAGGCGGCCGGCCGTATCCACCAGGATCGGATCGCGCCCGCGCGCCTTTCCCGACTGGATCGCGTCGAATACGACCGCCGCCGGATCCGAGCCCTCTTTCGCGCGCACGATATCCACATGCGCGCGCTCAGCCCAGATCGCCAGCTGCTCGACTGCGGCGGCGCGGAACGTGTCGGCTGCGCACACCAGCGGCTGTTTGCCCGACGCCTTGAGCAGGTTGGCCAGCTTGCCGATCGTGGTCGTCTTGCCCGTGCCGTTGACGCCGACGACCAGGGTGACGTGCGGCGTGTGACCGTTGAGCGACACGGTGCCGTCGACAGCGTCGAAGATGCTCCGGATCTCGCGCTTCACGAGGTCGCGGAGGCTTTCCCCGCGCCGCGCGCGGCTGCGGACGGCCGTGACGATCTGCTCGGTGGCCGCCACACCCACGTCCGCCGAGATCAGCAGCTCCTCGAGGGCCTCGACGGTGTCGACGTCGATCTCCCTCGCCTCGGGGCCGCGCGCATCGGCCTGCTGAACGATCTCGTCGAACCGATCGACGATCTGCTGCTTGGTGCGGCTCAGGCCGTCGCGGAGTCGATCAAGAAATCCCACCAATTACCCCACCATCTACTATCCACTATCCAGCTTCGGCGCGCTGCGGCCGGAGCATCAGCTCGTACAACGCCGTGCGCGCGTCCTTGCGGCCCGCCAGCAGCTCGGCCACCTGGGCGGTAATCGGCAGCTCCACGCCGTGCCGCGCGCCGAGCGCTAGCGCCGCGTCCGTCGTGCGCACGCCTTCCGCCACCATCTTCATTCCGGACAGCACATCATCCAGGGAGCGGCCGCGCGCCAGTTCAACGCCGACGTGGCGATTGCGGCTGAGCGAGCCTGTGCAGGTCAGTACGAGATCGCCAAGGCCAGCGAGTCCTGCGAGCGTCTCGCGCTGCGCGCCGGCCGCACATGCCAGGCGCGTGATCTCGGCGAGGCCGCGCGTGATCAGGCCGGCCAGCGCGTTGTGCCCGAGCGACAGGCCTTCGGCCACGCCCGCGGCAATCGCGATGATGTTCTTGAGCGCGCCACCCACCTCGACGCCGACGACGTCGCTCGTGCCATACAGCCGCAGGTAGCCGGCGCGGAAATCGGCCTGCACCTGTTCGACGACCGTCGCGTCGCGCGAGGCCACCGAGACCGCGGTCGGCAGCTGGCGCGCCACCTCGGCGGCGAAGCTTGGGCCCGAAAGCACGGCGACGTGGACGCCTCCGCCCAGCTCCTGCTCGATCACCTCGGACATCCGGAACAACGTGTCCTGCTCGAGCCCCTTCGTCGCACTGACGACGGTGGCCCCGGCATGAACGAGCGGCGCCGCGCGTTTCAGGATGTGGCGCGTGCCGTGCGACGGGACGGCCGCCACAACGAGCTCGACGCCGCGAAGCGCATCGGCCAGGTCGCCGGTCACCCGCAACCGCGGAGGAAAGCGGATGTCGGGCAGGTAGACGGCGTTGGCCCGGCGCTCGGACATGTCGGCCACGAGCCCGGCATCCCGCGCCCACAAACACGTATCGTGGCCGGCGCGCGCCAGATGCACAGCCAGAGCGGTTCCCCACCCCCCGGCGCCCAGTATCGCAACCTGACGAATGTGAGCCTCCTTAAATGGGGTCTGACCCCATTTTTTCAAGAATCGTAAAAATAGGGTCTGACCCCATTTTTTTAGAGCCGTTGGCCGACGCGGCGCTCGGTGCCCGCCAGCAGGCGCGCGAGGTTGCCGCGATGGCGGTGGATGATGATGACGGCGGCGAGCGCCGACCCGACGGTGGACGCGGCCGGCACATCGATCGCGGCCGTTGTCACCGCCAGCGTGACGGCCGCGGCCATGGAACCCACTGAGACATAGCGCGTGACCCAGATGGCGAGCGCGAACACGGCACCCGCGACGGCGACCGCCGTGGGCGCCAGGACGACGAACACGCCGCCAGCGGTGGCGACGCCCTTGCCTCCACGGAAACCGAGCCATACCGGGTAGATGTGACCGATGATCGACGCGAGCCCGCCGGCCACCGGCGTCGCCGGTTCGGCGGAGAGCCTTTGCGCCACCAGCACCGCCACGGCTCCCTTTGCGGCGTCCAGGCACAGCGCGAGCACGGCATTCGGAACGTCCAGCGTCCTCAGCACATTGGCGGCGCCCACGTTGCCGCTGCCCGCAATGCGCAGGTCCACGCCCCGCCGCCGCGCGAGCAGGTAGGCGAACGGGATCGACCCCGCGAGGTACCCACACGCCACAACGGCGACTTCATTCATCGATTACTGCCGCAACCGCGTCCGGTGCAGCGGCGTGTACACCGCGCCCTTCGGCGACGTGCGGCTCTGAAACAGTGTAATCGCCTCGACCCGCGACGTGCCGAACCGCCGATCGGACAGCGTCTCGAACAGTGCGGCCGATCGCAGCCCCGCGGGCTCGCGCACACGCGCGAGCGTCACGTGTGGACGATACGGACGGTCCTCGCGGTCGACACCGCACGCGGCCAGCCGCGCGCTCACTTCGGCTTCCACAGCGACCAGCCCTTCGCGCCCGGCGGCAATTCCCGCCCAGAGCACACGCGGTGCACCCCGTTCCGGAAAGGCACCAGCCCCCTGCACGACGAGATCGAACGGCTGGACGGCAAGCTCCTGCAGCAGCGCTCCCGCGATCGCGGCAGCCTTCGCGTCGTCTACTTCTCCAATGAACCGTGACGTGACGTGCAGTTGCTCGGGGCTCACCCAGCCGATCCGCGCGGCGGGCGCCAGGTCGTGCGCCTTGCGGCGAAGCGCGGCACTGAAGTCCGCGAGGGCCTGCGTGACCGACGGATCGATCTCGACCGCGACGAACAGTCTCACGTTGGCAATAGCATGCGCCGCACCATGTCGAGCGCCGCCTGCGACGCCTGGAACTTGACGAGCTCGCGATCGCCGACGAATCGGAACACGCGTGAGCGCGCGGCGCCAGGGGCGACGGCCGCGACGACGACCGTGCCCACCGGTTTTTCAGGCGTGCCCCCGCCCGGCCCCGCGATGCCCGTCACGCCGACACCGACCTCCACATTCGCGCTCGCCCGGATGCCCTGGGCCATGGCCTGCGCAACGGGCTCGCTGACGGCGCCGTGTTCGGCGATGAGCGCCGCCGGCACGCCGAGCAGGGCGACCTTGGGCTCGTTGGCGTACGCCACCACAGCCCGCTCCACGTAACGGGAGCTGCCTGGGACGTCGGTGAGACGCGACGTCAGCAGCCCACCGGTGCACGACTCGGCACACGCGATGCGGAATTCACGCTCGACGAGCAGATCCCCGACGACATGTTCCAGGCTGCGTCCGTCGAGGCTGTACGCATCGAGCCCCAGGACCTGCGCCACCTGCACGGCCGCCGCGGCGACGGCGGCGGCTGCTCGGTCGCGCGAGGCCGCCCGAGCCGACAGGTGCAGCTCGATCTGTCCGAGCGACGCCAGAATTGTGGCGGCAATGGGCACCTGCGCCTGCGCCCACTGGCGGTACAGCGGCTGGACGGCTTCTTCGGTGTGCGACTCGGTGCGACCGGTGATCTTGATGACGCGCCGGACCAGCGACAGGCCCGACGCCCGCGGCGCGAGGATCTCGTCCATGACGCCGGTCAGCATCGCCTTGAGCTCCCGCGGCGGCCCCGGCAGCAGCAGCACGGCCTGCTCACCGGATTCGAGCCAGAGCCCCGGCGCCGTGCCGTTGGCGTTGTCGATCACCCGCGCGCCCGCCGGCACCATCGCCTGGCGGCGGTTAATCGCCGGCATCTCCATGCGCCGCGACTCGAACCGCGCCCTGATTCGCGCCGTGATCCGCTCGTCTTCCGCGAGCGGCCGGTCCAGCACGCCCGCAACAACCTCGCGCGTCACGTCATCGTCTGTCGGGCCGAGCCCGCCGCAGCAGACCACCAGGTCGGCCTGGCTGAGCGCAAAACGCACGGCGGAGGCGAGCTGCTCGTGATCGTCGCCCAGCTGGCTCTTGGAGACGACCTCGATCCCGAGAAGATTCAGCTGCTCGGTGATGAACAGCGAATTCGTGTCGAGGCGGGAGGGGGTGAGCAGTTCGCTGCCGACGGCCAGGATGGCGGCGCGGGTTATTCTAGGCGACCGTTCGGGCTGGTTGAGGACCAATTACAACAAATCTTCGACCGCGATCTTCCGGCCGCGACAACCCGGGGTCCCCGCCGCGCGGTTTGTGCGCGGTGGGGTGGAGCGGAGCGGCTGGGTCTGCTTTAGAACGGACATACCACTAACCATCCCGGCGTGACCCAGATCAGGCCGTGCATCACCACGTTTCCATAAATCGCCGCCATCCCGTCGTCTGCCATCACGCCAAGACCGCCCGGCAGCCGCTCGAACTGCGCCGACGGCCACGGCTTGAAGACGTCCAGCACGCGAAACACGAGGAAGCCGACGATCGCACCCGTGACGCTGACGGGCAGGAAGGCGAGCGTGATCAGCATGCCGACGACCTCGTCCATGACGACCGGCGCGGGATCCACGCCGCCGAAATGGTGCTCGGCGATTGTTCCACTCCAGATTCCGATCGCAAAGAGCACCAGGATGGCCGCCAGCTCCAATGTCATGGAGCCCGTGCTCCGGATCAGGAAGAACACGGCAAGGCCGGCAGCGGAGCCGAACGTGCCCGGCGCCACCGGTACGTACCCGAGGTATCCGCACGTGGCGATGAAGACGCCCAGCCGATTCATTCCGCGGCCTGTGTTGCTCGAAAGAGGACGGACGTTCAGGCTGAAGGCAGGGCGACGACCCGGGTGTGCGTCAGGCGATCGTGGAGCGCGCGGCGCTCAGACCCGATGAGCGCGGGAACGAAGCCGAGTCCAAACAGGGCCGCGGAGGCGACGCCGGCCAGCGTGCGCTTCACGGCAAGCGGACCATCGACTGTCTCGTCGTCGGCGGTCACCACGCGGATGCGGGTGGCCATCTTGCCAATGGTCTGCCCACCGACGGCGGTGAACGCGGAGAAATATGACAGCTTGACCAGCAGCAGGAACATCACGAGCGGCGCGGCCGGCAGCACCGACAGGTCCGCCATCGTCAGGCCGGCCATGCGAAGCGTGAAATACAGCACCGCCAGGTCAATTGCGCCGAGCAGCAGGTGATCGATGGCCGCCGCCGTGAGACGCGGGAGGGCGCCGCTCACCTCGGCGTGAGCCGCGCGCTCCGCCAACCGTGAAGCTGTCCGGGCGCGGGCCTCTGCCGTAGTCGGGTCGCTTTGCGACCCGACGAGCCAGCGCTGGCTGGGCGGTCCGCTTTCGCGGACTGCCCCCACAACCGCCGCCTGCGGCGTGTCCTCGACAAAATCCAAGGCCGGCGACGCCGCGATCGGCCGCGATGGTCTCGGCACGGGGCGCGGAACCGCGCGAAGCCGCGGTGTCTCCGGCGTGCGCCGCACCGCCAGCGGCGCACGCGGCGCCGCGGGCAGCTTGATCAGGGGCTCATCGCTGTCGTCGGGCATCGAACCGGGGCTAAACAACGGGAGCTTGCGGTCGACCCGCGCTGGAATCTCGCGAGGCGGCTCCGGCACCGGTTCAGGAAGCGGATCCGCGATCTCGCGCGTCGCTGGCGATTCCGCCAGCTCCGGCTCGAAGTTGTCATCCCACTGCACGGAGGCAGGGAGCGTGTCGTCAGAAGAACGGAGCGCCAGGTCGATGTCCAGATCAAACTCGACCGGAGCCTCCGGATCGCTCATCAGCGAAAAGTCATACCCGCAGTTCTTGCAGCGATCGCCCGTCTCGAAGCCGAGATAGTTGCACTTCGGGCACTTCACGGCTGGACACCCGGCACGCCGGGGGCCGAGGTCCTGATCCCGGCCGCGGCAAGGAGATCGCGCTGCACGTCCGCGCGGAGCCGGTCCGCTTCCGCGCGCCGCGGGTCGGCCATGTTGACACGATCGAGAAGCCGGAGCGCGTCGCGGAGATGGCCGCCGGCGTACAGCTCGCGCGCCCGCACCACGAGTGTCTCCGACGCATGCACCACAGGAAGCGGCTCGTCGAACGCGGCCTGTGTGGCTGGTGCCGGCGCCGCCACCTGGAGTTCCGACAGCCACGTCCCGATGGGCAATCCCCCGAGCAGCATCGCCACCGCGACGACGATTGCGAACGCGGCGACCGCCAGCCATCCCGTGCGCGGTGGCGGCAGCGCGACGCGACGCCGCGCAGCCGCGGGCCGGGCCGGCAGCGGATCGATGCGCAGATCGGCGCCCGCCGCGGTCGTGCCGATCCGGTTCAGACGATCGAGAAAGATGTGCGCGGTGTCGCTTCCCTGTTCGCCTGCCCGCGTCAGCAGTTCGCGGGCCTTCTCGAGCTCGCCGGCCTTATACGCGGACACGCCGGTGTGCACCAACTCGTCGGTCTCGCGGTGGCGTTCGGCGAGCGCACTTCGCGCGCGCTCAATATAGGCGCGCGCCCGGTCGTGATGGCGCTCGAGGAAGACCACGCGCGTCCAGACACTGATTGCGTGCTCGTAATGACCGGCGAAATAGTGATCGAGCCCCAGCAGCAGGAGCTCTTCGATTCGCGCCTCACGGTCGGCGGCGTCTGGGGCGTCCCGGACCGGATTGGTTGACATCGAATCAGGCATCTGGGGACGGGAGAAGTCGAGGGGATTATCGGGCAAAACTCTTCACCAGTCAACGAATTACAGCCGGTAGTCGGTAGCCGGTAGCTGGTAGCCGGAGGCCTTCAGGCCTCCGGTCCGTGGTACAAGCACCGGGATGCCCCTCATCGAGTGCGTGCCCAACGTGAGCGAGGGGCGGCGAACCGAGGTTGTCGACCGCCTCCTGCAGGCGATTGAGCGAGTACCGGGGGCCCGGCTGCTCGATCGGTCTTCCGACGCCGCGCACAACCGATCGGTCATCACGATGGCGGGAGAACCCGGGGCGCTCGAGGCCGCCGTCCTGGCGCTCTTCGAGCTCGCCGTCGCCGAGATCGATCTGCGCACCCACACCGGCGAGCATCCGCGGCTGGGCGCCGTGGACGTCGTCCCCTTCATTCCCATCGAGGGCGCGACGATGGACGACTGCGTGCGGCTGGCACAGGAAACGGGCGCCGACGTGGCGCGGCGATTCAATGTGCCTGTGTATCTTTACGAGGAGGCCGCGACGAACCCGGGGCGGAAGAACCTGGCAGACATCCGGCGAGGCCAGTTCGAAGGGCTCGCGGCCAAGATGGCACAGCCCGAGTGGGCGCCCGATTACGGCCCGCCGGCCCCACACCCCAGCGCCGGCGCGACGGTGATCGGCGCGCGCATGCCGCTCATTGCCTACAACATCAACCTCGACACGGACCGGCTCGATGTGGCGAAAAAGATTGCGGCCACCGTCCGCTTCAGCAGCGGGGGACTTCCCCATGTCAAGGCCATGGGCGTCGCGCTCGAGGACCGCGGCATCGTGCAGGTCTCGATGAACCTGACGAACTATCAGGAGACGCCGATCCTTCGGGTGTTCGACGCCGTCAAGACCGAGGCCGAGCGCCACGGCGTCGCGGTGCTCGAAAGCGAAATCGTGGGCCTCGTGCCCGCCGCCGCGCTCGTGGACAATTCCGAGCGCTATCTGCAGCTCAACTCATTTACGCGTAGTCAGATACTCGAAGAGCGGCTGAGAAAAGTCGAAGAGTAGACGCTGCGACTCAAGGAGCGAACCTTGGCACATCATCGCGACTCATAAACCCGGACATGACCGCCACACCATACAAAATCATGACGACGTAAAGAGCACCGTATAGGGTCACCCAGATCGCCGGGAAGTAAGCGACCGCGATCGGGAGTGAATAGAGGCGAAATTCCCTTGCAAGAAACAAGAACCCTGGAATGACCACAATCAACGGCGCCCACAGCGTCGTCCGTACGGACGCTTTCACGCGGAGCGGCCGCCTTCGCCGATCGTCGCGATCCGAGCGATGACCTCCTCGTGCAGCACACGCATGTCGCGGCGCGTCTCCGCATCCCCCTCGGCGATGAGCGCGTGGAGTCTTGTCTCGAGCCCCTGGATCTCGGCTCGGAACTTCCCCCGCAGGCCCTCCCGGGTGGCAGACAATTCAACACGGACCTCTTGGCGGAATTGCAGAATTTGCAACTCCAGGGCCTCGATCCGGGCGGGTAGTCGTTCCAGCGATTCCACTTTTTCTTCGAGAATCTGCACGCGACGGGTCAACGGCGATGGCGGCATGCTCCGGCTCCTCCCCGAAGGAACTGCCAGCGCCATGCCGGGAGGACGACGGTAGCATCGTCCATGGCAAGCAGCAAGGGATCGCATGCGCTGCGCGACTCACGCTAGTATTCGTGCTCGGAGATGACGCTCGTTACCCGGACCCCACGGTCGGCGCTGCTGAAGCCAACCGCCATCAACACCATCCTGGCGGAGGTGCGCCAGCTCTGGGCGAAGGGCGAGCCGGTGATCTCGCTGATGCGCGGCGAGCCGGATTTCCGCACGCCGCAGCACATCATCGCTGCGGCGACATCCGCGCTCGAGGCGGGCCGGACGGCGTATCCGGACCAGCGCGGCGAAAAGGGGCTGCGCGATGCGGTGGCGCTGAAGCTCGCGACCGACAACGGGCTCAAATACGACCCGGCCACCGACATCCTGATTACGACCGGCGCGACGCTGGGCATCCAGACGGCCCTGATGGCCATCGTCGCGGATGGCGACGGCGTGCTGCTGCCCGATCCGGTGTACGACGCGTACCAGTCCCCGATCCGGATGGCGGGCGGCATTATTCAGCCCGTGCGCGCGCCGATCATCCAGGACCGGTTCGTCCTGACGCGCGACGCCCTCGAATCGGCGGTCACGCCCAGCTCGCGGGCCCTGGTACTCAACACGCCGTGGAACCCGGTCGGCACCGTGTTCCGCGACACCGAGCTGTGGGACATCGCCGACTTCGTCATCGGCCACGACCTGCTGCTGATCAGCGACGAGATCTACGAGGCGATCGTGTACGAGGATCACCGGCACGTGTCGCCCGCGTCGCTCTCCCCCGACATCGCGGCGCGGACGATTCTCGTCAACAGCTTGTCGAAGACGTACGCGATGACGGGGTGGCGCGTGGGCTACTGTGCCGCGCCGGCGCCGCTCATCTCGGCGATGCTGCTGGTGCTCCAGCAGTCGAGCCGCGGCCCCGCGACGTTCGTGCAGGACGCCGCCGCGGTCGCGCTCAGCCATCCGCAGGACTGCGTCAGCGAGATGCGGCAGGAATATGCCCGGCGGCGGTCCCAGGTCCTCACGACGCTGAGCGGAATTCCCCACGCGCGCGTGCTGGCGCCCGAAGGCGGGTTCTTCGCGATGGTCGACGTGCGCGCCGCCGGCCTGCCGTCCGATGAAATCCGGCGCCGCCTGCTGCACGAGCATGGCGTGGCCGTGGTGCACGGTTCCGCGTACGGCCCGGGCGGCGAAGGCACGCTCCGGGTGTCGTTCGCCAGCGGCGGCGACACCCTGGCCGACGGGCTCGATCGACTCGCCCAGGGCCTCTCGCGGCTATGAGCACGCTTCGTCACGAGCTCGAACAGCAGCTCGAAGGCGAAGTCCGGTTCGACAAGGTCTCCCGCGCGCTCTACTCCACCGATGCCAGCGTCTATCAGATCGAACCGCTCGGCGTCGTGCTGCCGCGGTCGCGCGAGGATCTCATCCGCCTGGTCCGCATCTGCGCGCAGTTTCGATGCCCGCTGACGATGCGCGGCGGCGGCACCTCCCAAGCGGGACAGGCGATTGGCGCCGGCCTCGTCGCCGACACCTCGAAATATCTCAATCGCGTCCTCGAGGTGAACGCGGCCGAACGCTGGGCGCGGGTCGAGCCGGGGGTCGTGCTCGACGAGCTGAACGCCGCGCTGCGGCCGCATAACGTCCGGTTCGCCCCCGACATCTCGACGGCCAGCCGCGCCACCCTCGGCGGCATGATGGCCAACAACTCGTGCGGCGCGCGATCGGTGCTCTACGGCAAGACGATCGACCACGTCCTCGAGCAGGAAGTCGTGCTGTCGGATGGCTCGGTCGTCACGTTGGGTCCGCTCGATGCGGCGGGGCTTGAAGCGGCCAGCGCAGGTTCGACGCTGGCGGCGCAGTGCTACCGGACCGTGCGCGGCGTGGCGGCCGACCGGGCCTCCGACATCGAGCGCCGCTTTCCCAAGGTGGTGCGGCGCGTCGGCGGCTACAACCTCGACGAATTCATCCGCCCCGGCCGGCCGTTCAACCTGGCAAAGCTGATCGTGGGGTCCGAGGGGACGCTGGCCGTCGTCCTCCACGCCAAGGTGAACCTGGTTCCGCTGCCGAACGCCAAAGCGGTGATGGCGATCCAGTTCAACCATCTGCTCGAGTCGCTCGCCGCGACGCCCGTCATCCTCAGGCACGTCCCCTCGGCGATCGAGGTGATGGACAAGTTCATCCTCGACCACACCCGCCAGAGCGCCGCGCTCGATGCGCTGCGCCGCAGCTTCATCGACGGCGACCCGGCGGCGCTCCTGTGCGTCGAGTTGTACGGTGACCGCGACGAGGACCTGCCGCCGCGTCTCGATGCCATCGAGCGCGACCTGCGCGCGCAGGGGCTTGGCTACCGGTACCACCGCGTGCTCGACGCGTCCGCCCAGGCGCAGGTGTGGAGCCTCCGCGAGGCGGCGCTCGGTCTCTCGATGGCCATGAAGTCGGAGGCCAAGTCGCTCTCGTTCGTCGAGGACACGGCGGTCGCGCCCGAGAAGCTTCGCGACTACATCGAGCGCTTCCAGGCCATCGTCCAGCGGCACGGCACGTCGGCCGGCGTGTACGCGCATGCGTCGGTCGGCTGCCTCCACGTGCGGCCGGTCGTGAACATGAAGACCGAAGCCGGGGTGCGGATGTTCGAGGCGATCGCGAACGACGTGTCGGACCTGGTCCTCGAATTCGGCGGCGCGCTCTCGGGGGAACATGGCGACGGTCTCGTGCGCAGCCCATTCATGCGCAAGATGTACGGGGCCGAGATCTACGACGCGTTCTGCGCCATCAAGCGGACGTTCGATCCGCACGGCATTTTCAATCCGGGGAAGATCGTCGACGCCCCTCCGCTGACGTCGAACCTGCGCTATGGCGCCGGATACGTCACGCCCAATCCGCCCACGCATTTCGATTACTCCGACTACGGCGGGATGGCCGGCGCCGTCGACATGTGCAGCGGGCTCGGCGCGTGCCGCAAGAAGCTGGCAGGAACCATGTGCCCGTCGTACATGGCGACGCAGGAGGAAAAGGACTCGACGCGCGGCCGCGCCAACGTGCTGCGCCTGGCCATGAACGGACAGCTGGGCGAGGCGGGCCTGGGCGACCAGGGTGTCTACGATACGCTCGACCTGTGCCTTGAATGCCGCGCCTGCAAAGCCGAATGCCCGGTCGGCGTCGACGTGGCCCGGTTCAAGAGCGAGTTCCTGGCCGACTACTGGACGCGCCACGGCATATCGCTCGAGGCGCGGCTGCTCGGCAACGTACGCCGCGTCGCCGCGATTGGCAGCCGCTTTGCGCCCGTGGCGAACTGGCTCGCCGGCACCGCGCCGGTCCGCCAGCTCAATGAACGCCTGCTCGGCATCGATCGCCGCCGCACTCTGCCCGCGTTTCAGCGGCAGACGCTGGCTCATCTCGCCCCGCGCGCCGACGAGGCGTGCGAAGCAGTGATCTTCAACGACACGTTCACCAACTACTACGAGCCGGACATCGGCCTGGCGGCGCTTGACGTCCTGTCGGCCGCCGGCATCCGGGCCGGTCTCGCCAGCCACCACTGCTGTGGACGCCCGCAGATCTCCAAGGGGCTGCTCCGGAAGGCGGCGCGCCTGGCCGAGCGCAACACCAACGCGCTCCACTCCTTCGCCGCCGCGGGGCGCGCCATCGTGTTCTGCGAACCCAGCTGCCTCTCGGCCGTGCGCGAGGACGCGCCGGCGCTCCTGCGCGGCGAGAGCCGGCGACGGGCTGAGACGGTCGCCAGGGCGGCGGTGCTCTTCGAGGAATTCGCGCGGACCCTTGTGCCGCGCCTCACGCTGTCATCGGGCCCCGCGTCGGTGCTGCTGCACGGCCACTGCCATCAGAAATCGATGGGGCTCGTTCCGGCGGCGAAATCGCTGCTGTCGATGATCCCCGGCACGTCTGTCGTCGATCTCGACTCCGGCTGTTGCGGCATGGCAGGCTCGTGGGGGTACGCGCGCGATCATTTCGACGTATCGCGCGCTATCGGCGAGCGCCGGCTGTTTCCGGCGGTCCGGGCGCGGCAGCCCGGCGCCCTCGTCTTGGCCGCCGGCACCTCGTGCCGCCACCAGATTCGCGACTTCACGGGCGTCGAGGCCATTCACCCGGCGGTGCTGCTGCAGTCCCTGCTCGAACCTAGACGCTGACTCGCGCCGTCGTTCACTCTTCTGGGTTCTGCAGCTTCTCTGTTCGTGTTCGTGTTCACGTTCGGTTCTGGGTCGCGGTTCCACGTGCCCGCCGGTCCGGCTGAAGCCGGACCGGCCGAACATGAACACGAACCGAGAGCCGTCCTACCGCTAGTTCGTTCGCTGGTCGTGCGGGACCGTGACGCCGGTGGAACAGGCCGCCGTGTTTCCGGCGAGATCCTCTCCGAGGTACTCGAGCGTGTAGATCCGGCCAGTGCCGCTGCCGAGCCGCTGCCCGCGCAGCTCCCCGGACAGCACGGGCTGGCCCTGGACAAAGCCCTGGATGTCGTCGATGCCCGGTTCGTTGCTGCTGGCGTCCGTCAGCGCGAACGCCTGGGTGCCCGACAGACCATCGGTAAACGTCATCGCCACGGTCACGGGCACCATGCCGTTATTGGGAGGCCAGATCACGCCGGGATCCGCGACGCACGAGATGAGCGGCGCGGTCTTGTCGATCCGGACGGACGGCGACGTGAACGTCGCCGCATTGTCGGCCACGTCGGTCACGGTGACCTGGCCGGAGACCGCGGCGCCTTCCGACCCGAGCACGAGCGGGCTCGGGATGGACGTTCCCGCCACGCCTGACAGGTTGTCGCCCGTCGTGAACGCGAATGCGACATCGGCATTGTTCCACCCGTTCATGTTGGCGAGCGGCGCCTGCGGCGCGTAGGTGAGCGTGGGCGCGGTCTTGTCCAGGTTCAGGCCGCCGCGCGTGTCGGCTGTCAGGTTGTCCGCCATGTCGACGCAGCGGCCGGTCAGCGAGACGTTCGCGCCCTCCGTCATCAGCGTCTCGACGATGTTCGCCGCCACCGGCCCCGACAGGCCGTCCGCGCACGTCCACCGGATGGTGATGTCGCTGTTGTTCCAGCCCGCGCCGTTCGCCAGCGGGAGCCGGTCCACGAACGCGATGCTCGGCGGCGTCATATCGATCTGCACGCCGGGTGACATGAACTCGGCGCTGTTGTCGGCGCGGTCGGTGACGGTGACCACGCCGCTCACGAACATGCCCTCCATGCTCACCATGAGCGGGCTTGGAATCGAGGTCGCCGCGACGCCCGAGAGATGGTCTGTGGGAGTGAACGGCCACGACACCTCGGTATTGTTCCAGCCGTTCGCGTTCGCCGCCGGCTGCTGGGCGCCGAACTCCAGCGCCGGTGGGGTCATGTCGATGCTGATGCCTGGCTGCGTATGCGGTGTCGTGTTCCCGGCCACGTCGGCGCACTCCTGCGTGGCCGACTGGTTCTCCCCTTCGCCGGAAAGCGTGCGCGAGACGACGGGCGCCTGGACGCCCGACAGCACGTCGCCGCACGCCCACGTGACCGTCACGGCGGCGTTGTTCCAGCCGTGCGCGTTCGGGGCGGGCAGTCGGGTGACCAGCTCAATGGTCGGCGGCGTGAGGTCGATACGGATCGGATCGGACGTGTCCTTGGCGACGTTGCCGGCGAGATCGGTGGCCGTGGCGGAGCCGCCGAGGTTGGTCCCCTCCGACGCGAACACCAGCTGCTCGGGCGAGTACGAGGCAATGCCCGACAGCGCGTCCTGCGCCACGATGAGCAGCGTGACCGTCTGGTTGTGCCATCGCGCCTGCTCGGCGGCGATTTGTGCCGGCGTCGCATTCTGAGGCAGGTGCGAGAAGCGGAAACCGACGAGCGGCGGCGTCCTGTCGATGTTGATGCCGCCCAGCTGGGCCATGACGCTGTTCCCGGCCTGATCGAAGAACTCGTGGTCGGCCACCAGGCCGGCGCCCTCCTGGCTCACCTCGGTTTCGATGACCGGGTTACCGCCCATGCCGGACATGGCGTCGCTCGCCGTGAACCGAACGCGCACGTTCTGATTCGTCCAGCCTGTGGCCGGCGTCGCCGTCAGCCGCAGGGCCGTGAAGGTCGGCGCCGTCGCGTCGCGCCGGATCGTGACCGACGCCGACGAGCTCTCTCCCGTGCCCGCGTTCGTCGCGTGGCACGTCAGCGTCGTCCCCGCGGTGTCGGTGGTGATCGTGGTCGGGCCGCAATTCGTCGTGTTGACCATGGCGCCCTCGGCGCCCGTGACGTCCCACTCCACCGTGACGTCCGAGATGTACCAGCCGTTGGTGCCGGCGGTGCCGGTGATCTGAGACGTAATCTGGGGCGGCGGCAGGTTGTCGCTGTTGTCGATCGCCTCCCACATGCGGATGTAGGACTCGGCCGAGTTCAGCAGGGGATCGATCTCCGCGTCGGTCATGCCGGTGCGCTTCAAGTCGGCAAAGAAGTCCGCCAGCATGCCGTAGTGCGCGACCCCCTGAGTATTGAGGTCGAAGGTGCGATCGCCCGTCACCTGCCGGTTGAACGCGCCGCCCATCACACCGGCAAAGGGATACCCGAGCGGATCCGAATCCGGTCCGCACGCGTCCGGACCGAACCGCGGCCCCGTGGACCCCGCGAATCCGTTCATGTCGGTCGAGAAGCCGACTGCCGGGAACGCGTCGGCCTCGTCCTTCTTCATGTGCTCGACGGCGTAATCGTACGCCTCTCGGTACCCGCGCGTCGTGCTGCAATCGCCCTTCGGGTTGTTCGCGGTGACCATGCCGCCGAGGTCCCGTAAGCGATCGACCTGGGTTTCGGTCAGGTTGAACTCGTTTCGATGACTCGGCTCCTTGAGATCGAAATACCCCGTGTGGCTCGAGACCAGCGGATACACGTTCGGCCGCCCGGCGGTCGTGGTTTCCGCCAGGTCGAGCACCTGGTCCGTCATGAGGTTCGACATGTGGTCGATGTCGATGATGAACTTCAGGTCCATCATCTCCTCGATGAGCTCTTGGCCCGTGCCCGTGAGCCCGCGTGCGTTGCAGTCGGCCGCGAACTGATCGTAGTACGCCTGGTTCGGCGGCAGCACGCCCAGAGCGATCAAACTGAAGATGTCGACCGCCGTGCTCGGATTCACGTTGTAGTCATAGCCCTGGGCGCTGCAGTCCCGGACCTGGAAATGGCTGCCGGTGACGACGCCGTTGCCGGCGTTGAGCTCGTCGCGGAAAATCGCCGCGCCTCCGAACGCGTTGTCGAACTGGTGGATCGGGAACACCTGGCGGACGCCCATGTTGTAGTAGCGCTGCAGTTCGCTGCGAAGGAACGCGCGCGGGCAGGGCGTGCCGGGCTTGCAGTTGAACAGCGAGTCCACCTCGATGCCCAGGACGACCGCCATCTTGCCGCTGCGGATGATCTGCCGCGCCTGTGACGGCGAGTAGGCGATGCGGTACCACCCGGTGCCGTTGACCACGTTGTCATCCATGCGATCGATCGCCCGCTCGAGTTCCTTGGCGGCCTGGATTTCCTTGTCGACCGCCTCCATGTCGTTGCACGTGAAGTCGCTGCGCCGCTTGCTGCCCTTGCAGAGCGCCTCGTTCGACACCGCGTGGAGCACCATGAGCCGCAGCCCACCGAGGAACGCCCGCTCCACCCACTTGTAGTACATCTGCTGGTGCGTGTAGGTGTTGTAGGTCGGCCAGCCGTCGAAGGGCCCCGTGCCGGCGACATCGTGCTGGCCTTCCGGGATCCCGTTGCTGACAATGTGCGTCAGCGCCTGCAGGTCCTTGGGGCCGTGGGCCTCATAGCCGAGGAACGGCACCACCGGCGCATCGATGTTGAGGATCGAGTTCTTGATGGCGAACTTCCAGGTGTAGTCACACCAGGGGATCGCCTCGTTGATGCCGCCCGGGTCGTACGGCGCGCCCCAGAACTGCACGCCGCCGAAGCCGAGATTCGAGAACTGGTGGGTGTGCAGATCCGCGATCCCGCGCACGGGATCCGAGCCGCTGCCCGGCTGCGCGAGCGCCGGCATCGACGCCAGGTTCGTCGTCGGCTCCTCGGAGAAGCCCGAGTACGAGCAGAAGCCAAAGATACTGCGGTTGCCCGGATCGCACGACGCGCCGCTGAAACACACGGGTTCCCCGGTGGACCCGCATGGCACGCAGAGTCCTATAGGGTTGTGACGTGGATCGCACGTCGGGCTGAACATGCATTGCGGCTCGAAGTTGGTGCCGCACGGAATGCAGATTCCCCACATATTGAGCCGCGAGTCGTCGCAGCCCAGCCAGGGCGTATCCGGGACGAAGCCGCCCCAGCACACCGGCCCGAAGATCGACGGCGTGGTGAACGCGCACCACGACCAGTGGAGGCACGGCACCTCGAAGGGACCGCCGCAGGCCTCCGCCGCCACCGGCGCGGCCACCTGGATCACAAAGACCAATGCCAGGGAGAGGAGCAGTTTGCGCAGCATGTCGGTCTCCGTCAGCGGACGGGCGTACTGGGGGCCGTCGCGAGCAGCTCGTCGAGCGTCGCCTTGAACGCCTGGAGCGGCTGCGCGCCCATCAGCACGCGTGCAGGGGTCACGGTCTGGGCCTTGGCATCCGCGTAGGCGAAGACGAACACGGGTGTGCCACGGACGCCGCCCGCCACCGCTTCCTGGATGTCCTCGCGAATCTCCGCCTCGTGCGCCGGACCTTCGATGCAGTTGCGCAGCTTCGCCGCGTCGAGGCCGAGCGCGAGCCCGTGCTCGATGAAGCGGTCGAGCGCCAGGTTGGCCTGGTCGGCGAAGATCTTGTCGTGCATCTCCCAGTACTTGCCCTGGTCACCCGCGCAGGCGGCGGCTTCGTGAGCCTTGAACGCGCGCGGATGGATCTGTTCGACGGGGAAGCTCTTGAAGACGTAGCGGATCTTGTTCGTGCGGATGTAGTCACGATCGATCGTCGGGTAGACCGCCGTGGCGTACTGACCGCAGAACGGGCACTCGTAGTCGCCGAACTCGATCATCACCAGCTTCGCCTGCGCGCTGCCGCGCACCGGGCGGCCGGCAATCTTGATCGGCGGCGGCTGGGGCGGGAGCGGTGCGCCGGGTACATTGGCGGCTCCCGGGATCTCCGACGCCGGGCGCGGCCCCATCGCCTGCTGCAGCAGCGCCCTGATGGCGGCGACTTCCTTCGCCGTCGCTTCCTGCGACTTGCGCAGCGCCTCGAGCTCGGCGCGGATGGCCTGCAGGTCGGAGGTACTCTGCGCGCCCGATGGCGTGGGCACGGTGGCCACCAGCCACGCGAGCAGGCACACAAAGACGAGCGAACGGCGAGCGCCCATGGGAATCTCCTTGTGACGGGAACGAACCGTGGCTCTTATAGCACGACGAGGTAAAGGCCGAAACGACTCTATTCTCCCGTTCGCGCCTTCGCCGAATCTACGTCGGGCCAAGCAAGTACCCTGCAGTCCCTGAAGACAGTAGTGCCTGCCCTCGTGCGGGGCGAAACCAGACGGAAGGCGGAGACGGTCGGCAAGGCCGCGGTCCTATTCGAAGAGTTCGCCAGGACTGTGGTGCCGCGGCTCACGCTCTCATCGGGTCCTGCGTCGGTCCTGCTGCACGGCCACTGCCATCGGAAGTCGATCGGACTGGTCCCGGCGGCGAAATCGCTGTTGTCGATGCGGGCGCCCTCGTCGCGGCGGCAGGCACCTCGTGCCGTCACCAGATTCGCGACTTCACGGGCGTCGAGGCCATTCACCCGGCGGTGCTGCGATCGCTCGTCGACCCTACATCCATTCCCGCGCGGAGCCGGTAACGGACGCCGCAATGGACAACATGACGGCGGCGCTGATCCACCCGACGAGGGTGGCATGGTCGATGAGCAGGGCGGTTGCCACATCGAGCAACATCTCGTAGGCCGTCGCCGCCGTGATGGCGCCCGGGATCAGCGCGAGCGTCGCCCACACCAACAGCACGCCTGCCGCATACGTCAGCGACGCTCCGAGCACTCCGTCAAGCGCCGCCCGAACAAGCACGGGCATCCATCCCACCGCTCCGGCTCGTTCCGGGGCCGCCGCGGGCATCCGCGCCACCACCGCGCGGGCAAAATGGGACGGCGGTTCCCAGCGCGGCCGGCGCCGCAGTGCCTCGTCCAGGCGTTCGTCGCTCAGGTCTTCAGGTCGCATGGGTTCCTTCGCGGCGCTGCGCGAGCACCGATTCGACGCGTTCCCTCAGCAGCTGGCGCGCTCGAAATACGAGCGTCTTCACGGTTCCTGGTTTGACCTTCAGCATCGCCGCAATCGTCTGGTAGTCGAGCTCGTCAAGCGTGGCGTAAACAAGCGGCAGCCGGTACTTCTCCGGAAGCGTCTCGATCTCGGCATGAACGATCCTGTCGAGCTCCTCGTGCGCGGC
>Ga0209640_10000919_pt1 | contig 23961 bp, 16 predicted proteins | sample RifCSP10_1_FD_184018 | JGI IMG/M metagenome (GOLD analysis project Ga0209640, IMG submission 184018) | Soil microbial communities from Rifle, Colorado - Rifle CSP2_sed 10_1 (SPAdes) (version 2) | ecosystem: Environmental > Terrestrial > Deep subsurface > Rock core/Sediment | place: Rifle... | reverse complement strand
TCTTCTGCTTCTAGCGCGTCATCAATGGCATAGTCTTCGACGAGATGGGTAGCGTCAAAAGGTGGCGTAATATCCGCGTCGTTACCAATATCATATGCTGTGGGACGTTCATCAGTGCCGGTTGCGAGCTCGTTATCAATATCAATTTCATCCACCGCTGCCAGGGCCTGGTCAAAATCAATGCTGGGTTCCGCGGTTTCGGTGATGTTATTTGCCAGGGCTGACATCGTGTCGGCGTCGAGTTCTTCCAGATTTAAATCAGGCGCGGCGGAAGCGCGCGCATCAATATTCGTATGCTTTCGTTTTGCCTGTGCTTGACGTTGCAATTGGGTGACATACTTTTTGCGGCTTTGGGAAAGTATTTTTTGTGACGATTGGTTCAGTGCTTGTATAGCGGCAATGGCGCTATTCAGCTTGTTCTGAGCGTTGTTTTCCTTGTTGACCGGACGCTTGGGTGAAGGCGAGGATGCAGGTGGTTTCGTTAGGCGTTTGGCCGTTTGGGATGACGCATCGCTTTTCCCTTTGGGGGGAATTTCACTGAGATTGCCCAAAGCGCTGAATATATTGCTGCATTGGCCGCAGCGCACGTTTCCTTGCGCGACTTTCAGATGGTCGGCGGTTACCTGGAAATACGTCAAACACTTGGGGCATTGAGTATACATAGAATTCTAAGACTTGCGTTACTTTCCCTGGTTCTTTTGATCGGCAGTTCGGCTGTTAGCATTAGCAAAATATCTCATCAGCGGTGCTCGTCGCCATGAAATAAATCATTATAACTCGAAATCAAATATAGCTTTAAGCGGTTAAATGCGTCGTAAAGTCAGGCACACCCAGCCTTCTTTTTGAGCACTGGATACCAAATTAAAACGTCCGGTATAAGATTCCAACACCATATGTTGTTGCTCCACCAAAATGCCTGATAACACCGCCATGCCGCCGGGTTTTAGTTTGTCAGCATATAGTGCAGCGAGCGCCATCAGCGGGTTGGCCAAGATGTTCGCCAGCAGGATATCAGCCTGAACGGGGAGCGGCTGGCTCGCCGCTAAAATTTTTATTTTAGATTCCAGCTGATTTTTCAATGCGTTATCACGGGTTGCAAGCAGCGCCTGGGGATCGTTATCGACTGCCCAAGCGGTTGCGGCCCCCAGTTTGAGCGCGCCGATACCCAATATTCCCGAGCCGCAGCCAAAATCGATGACCGTTTCTCCGCCCTTGATATGTTGATCCAGCCATTCCAGGCAGAGTGCAGTCGTTGGGTGGGTGCCGGTGCCAAAGGCCAGGCCGGGATCCAGCAATATGTTTACCGCATCCGGGTCAGGCGGCTGGCACCAGCTGGGACAAATCCAAGTGCGCGCGCCAAAACGCGTGGGCTGGAAATGCTGCATCCACTCGCGTTCCCATGCTTTGTCTTCGACGGTCGATACCCGCCAGGGCGGGAGATTATCAGGCGCAATGGCGGCACTGATGCCGGCCACCAGGTTATCAATATCCGTTGCGGCATCAAACAATCCCGACACAACCATTTGGTCCCAGAGCGGAGTTTCACCGACGCCGGGTTCCAGCAAGGCCTGGCCGGCGGCGTCTTCGAGCGTTACGGAAGCGGCGCCAAGCTCCGTGAGTGTGTCGGATATCGCTGTAGCCAGCGCTTTATGGCAGTCGAAACTGATTTGAATCCACGGCATATTGGCTAATGGCGTAACAAGGAGTACCCGGTGGCCCAGAGCAGACAATGCTGGCTATACCCGGTTATAAACCGAGTTTCTTTTCCAGATAATGAATGTTGGTGCCGCCCCTTTGAAAGGCGCTGTCATTAAATAGTTCCAGATGCAGGGGGATATTGGTCTTTATGCCTTCGATAACACATTCGCTGAGCGCCATTAACATTCGCGCTATGGCTTCATCCCGTGTTTCCCCGTGCACAATCAATTTGCCGATCATGGAGTCGTAATAAGGCGGTACCCGGTAGCCACGATAGATATGCGAATCAACCCGTACGCCTAAACCGCCGGGGGCGTGAAACTCAGTAATCGTGCCGGGAGAAGGCATAAACGAATTGGGATCCTCGGCGTTGATACGGCATTCCATGGCATGGCCGCGGATGACGATATCCTTCTGCTGGTGGGCGAGCGGTTCCCCGGCGGCGACGCGGATTTGTTCCTTGACAATATCAACACCGGTAATCATTTCAGTGACCGGATGTTCGACCTGCACGCGGGTGTTCATCTCAATAAAATAAAATTCGCCGTTTTCATACAGGAACTCGAACGTACCGGCGCCGACGTAACCGATATCGCGGCAGGCTTGCGCGCAGCGTCCGCCGATTCGATCGCGGACCTCCAGGGTGATACCCGGGGCGGGCGCTTCCTCGATGACTTTCTGGTGGCGGCGCTGCATGGAACAATCCCGTTCGCCCAGATAAATGGCATTGCCAAGTTTGTCGGCGAGTACTTGGATTTCAATGTGGCGGGGATTTTCCAGGTATTTTTCCAGGTACACGACATCACTGCCAAACGCCGCTTTGGCTTCACCCTTGGTGAGTTCGACGGCGTTGAGCAAATTGGCTTCACTGTGCACCACACGCATGCCACGGCCACCGCCTCCGGCCGCCGCTTTGATAATAACGGGGTAGCCGATACTTTTTGCCATACGCAATGTGTCATCCTTGTTGTCACCCAAGGGTCCGTCTGAACCGGGTACACAGGGCACGCCGGATTTTTTCATGGCATTAATCGCGGACACCTTATCGCCCATTAGGCGAATGGTCTCGGAGCGGGGACCAATGAAGGTAAATCCGCTTTGTTCCAGGCGTTCGGCGAAATCGGCATTTTCCGCCAGAAAGCCGTAGCCGGGGTGGATTGCGACCGCATCGGTGACTTCCGCCGCGCTGATCAGCGCGGGTATATTCAGGTAACTGTCGATGGAAGGGGCCGGGCCAATGCAGACGGATTCGTCCGCCAGCCGGACATGCTTTAGATCACTGTCCGCGGTGGAATGGACCGCGACGGTTTTAATCCCCATTTCCTTGCAAGTGCGCAGGATGCGCAGCGCAATTTCACCCCGGTTGGCGATAACTATTTTATTAAACATATTTGTTAAACATATTTGTTAAACATGGACCTGCTGAATTTGAATGTTAATTCCATTGAAAGCTATTCAATAACAAACAGCGGCTGACCATATTCAACCGGGTGTTCATTTTCCACGAGGATCGCTTTTACAATACCCGCTTTGTCACTCTGTATCTGGTTGAGTAGTTTCATGGCTTCCACGATGCAAAGCGTATCCCCGACTTTGATGCTTTGACCGACTTCCACGAATGCTTTCCCGCCTGGGGTGGCTGCGCGATAAAACGTTCCGACCATCGGTGATTTGATGACATGTCCGGTAATTTGCGGCTCTGCGGCAGCCGGTTTGCCCGGTTCAACCAGTGCGGTTAGCGCGGTTGCGGCAGGGGGCGCGGTATATTGCATGGCCTGCGGCGCCGCCATCAGCATGGTGGGATAGTCCACCTTGGAGTGCCGGCTGATTCGAACAGATTCTTCGCCTTCGCGAATCTCCAGCTCGGATATCCCGGATTCTTCGAGTAGTTCGATGAGTTTTTTAACTTTACGAATGTCCATAATACGTTGCCCATTAGTTTAGTTATTCGATTGATTGATGTGAGCGAGCGCTGCCTGCAGCGCGAGTTCGTAGCCCTGTGCCCCCAAGCCTGAAATAACGCCGATAGCGATATCTGAAAAATAGGAATGGCGGCGAAATTCTTCGCGTTTAAAAATATTGGATAAGTGAATTTCAATAAATGGAATGCCGATCGCCGACAATGCATCGCGCAGAGCAACACTGGTGTGGGTAAACGCAGCCGGATTGATAACAATGAAATCCACAGGATCTTTTCCGGCTGCCTGTACGTAATCAACAAGCTCGTGTTCCGCGTTACTCTGCCGGCATGTTAATTCCACCCCCGCTTTTTTTGCCAATCCAAGCAGCTTTTTATCGATATCCGCCAGGGTGGTTACGCCGTAATGGTGCGGCTCGCGGGTGCCGAGTAAATTCAGATTCGGGCCATGTAAAACCAGGATTTTTGGCATTGGGTTGAATGTCCTTAACGCAACCTGTTATGGATTTTGAATTGAATTATTGGAATTTTGATTAGAATATTCGTAAATTTCGAGAAAACGGCTCTCAAATACCAATCATAGCCTCGTCGGCGGCATTATGAATCAGGTTTTTACGGTTTGTCCAGAACAAAAATGAGGGAAAGGAATTTTGACTACGTATTCTCTGCAGATAACCCCCAATTCCGCGAAATTTAGCGCATGATTGTGAAGAAAAAGTGGATTTTGTCGGGCGTGAGCCAAGAGCGGCTTTCTATAAGGGCACTCGGCATGAGCACGCCTCGTCAACGATTCTAATTCTATATGGCGATTGCGCGACACAAACATTACAGGAGTGGTTGAACAATCGACTCCGCTTTTTGCCGCGTCATTTCCCCGCCCTGAACGTGTACGATCGTGCCTTCGCGATTGATGACCACGGTCCAGGGTAGTGCGCCGAAGCGATTGCCATACTGTTTTGCGACTTCGATGGCGTCATCCGTACCGATCAGTATGGGATAATTTACACCGTAGGTATCCATGAAATCCTGGACTTTATGTTTTTCATCAATGGCAATACCGATAAATTGTAGTCCTTGGCTGCCGAGCTGTTCCTGCATTTCCACAAACAGGGGTGTTTCCTTACGGCACGGCGGGCACCAGGTGGCCCAGAAATTCAGTACCCGGACTTTGCCATTCCATTCACCGAACTCATGGGTGTTGCCATCAAGATCCTGCAATGCAAATGGGAATGCTGGCCGATGGAGTTCTGTTTGCGCGGTGGTGGAAATTTCCTCGTTGCTGAAAAATACTTTAACGAGTTCGTTGCCACCCCAAAGCCCGGCGAGAAACAATAACAGATAGGCAATATAGCGTGATTTCATCGGATGGTGTTGAGCAAGGGCGCTTTGTTAAATCTTGCCAAGGGTCGCAATAAAATCTTCCGGCTTTCTAAAGCCATAGAAATTAAGCTCGGTGCGTGGATTACCATCCTGGTCAAAAAACAGCATGGCGGGCGGACCGAAAACTTTAAAACGCTTCTTAATGGCTTCAGTTTCCGGATTGTTAGGATCAGTGACATCCACCTGCAGCGCAACAAACTTTTCCTGCATGATTTTTTGCACTTGTGCGTTATTGAATGTTGCTTTCTCCATGCGCCGGCAATCCGTGCACCAGGTCGCGAAATAGTCGAGCATCACAGGTTTACCGGCTGCCTTAGCCTTGGCAAGTTGTTCATCCAGTTGGGCGGGATTTTCCAGGTGAATAAACAAGTCGTGTGGTTCCCGCAGTGCCGTTTGTGCCGCCAACCCTGGTCCACCCGATATCATGGTGAAACTGGAGGTATCAATCGGCTGCATGATGTCACGATTACCCTGCATGCCGCCCATGAGCGCCAATACGCCCCAGATCAATAGTACGGTGCCCAGGCCTTTCCACATATAGAGCCATTTATTGGCGCTTTCGGGTACGGCCTGGGTGGCGCCCATATAGACGCCGACGACAATCAGGAAAGTACCCCAGAGTAATAGGATCGGTACTGCCTGCAAGGGCGTCATGAGGTAAATCGCCACGCCGATCAGCAACACGCCAAATACATATTTAATGACATCCATCCAGGCGCCCGCTTTCGGCAATAGGTGGCCGGCGCCGACGCCTACCGCGATGAGAATCACACCCATACCCCAGGCCATCGCAAACATCATCGACGCCCCCAGAACCGGGTCGCCGGCCTGGATTGCGATGCCCAGGACCAACATTAATAACGGAGTAACGCAGGCGCCAACGATGAGCGCGGAGACCATGCCCAAAAAGAGTGTGCCGTACATGGAGCCGCCTTTGAGATTCTGGCTTTTCATCTGCAAGCGCGACTGGATGGCGGATGGCATTTGAATTTCATAAAAACCGAACATCGATAAGGCCAGTACCACCAGAATGGCGGCCACGATGCCGATTCCCCAGGCATTTTGCGTGTAGGCTTGCAACTGTTGCCCGGAAGCGCCAGCCAGCCAGCCGGCCGCTGAGTAGACTACAGCGGTGCCGATCACATAACTGATGGACAGCATGCCCGCGCGCATCTTGGTAGGTTTTTCGCGGCTTTGACCCACGATGACGCCGACCAGGATCGGGATCATCGGCAGCACGCACGGCGTAAAAGTAAGCAGGACTCCGATGCCGAAGGCAAACAGCAGGTTACCCAGGAAACCGCGTTTTGATTCGCCGGCGTTCATGCCGGGTGACGCGCCGGCGCTTGCCTCGCCGCTGAGCATGACTGCTGGCATGGCGCTGCCTGCCGGCAATGACAAGGGCATGGCTCTTGTCTGGGGCGGATAACACAAACCGGCTTCCGCGCAGCCCTGGTATTTGACCTCCAGGGTCACGTTAGCGGGATCGAGTCGTATGCGCTGCAAGGGAAGTAAAAGGTCGAGATTATGCAAGTAGACGACCATGCGTCCGAAAGATTCGTCGTCTTTTTCCTTGCCTTCCGGCAAATTAATCTGACCCAACTCCACACCATTGGCGTCCAGGAGTGCAAAGGATAATTTATCGCGATACAGGTAATAACCATCGGCGATATTCCAGCTGGCTTTGATGGTGTTGCCGTCCTGGACTTCCGCCGTGTAAGCAAAGGCTTTGTCGACGGGGAGAAATTTTTCTTCTTCCCCTAATAAAGAATCACCGAATTTTTTTATTGCCGCTAGCGGGCTGAATGTAGAACTTTCGGCGGCGGGCCTGCTTTCAGATGTGGATGTGGATGTGGCAGGCAGTGCGGGCAGGTTCAAAGTGACTTGCTGTTTTTGTGGCGGATAGCAAATTCCGATATCCGCGCATCCCTGGGAAGTAACCGTAAGCTCCAGGGTCTGGAAATCATCCATTCTGTTAAGGGGAATATCGATCGCGATATCGCCGCGATAGGTTTCCACCTTGCCAAAGAACTGGTCTTCCTTGATCTTGCCTTGGGGGAACACAGCGGTACCGGCAGTAATTCCGGGGGTAACGCTTTCAAATTTGAATTTTTCGCGATACAGATAATAGCCATCAACGATGTGCCATTTGGCGCGTATCATGTCCGCGCTGAGTACTTCCGTGCTCAAGACGAAAGCCTGCTCCGGCGGCAGTGGTTCTCCTTCCATAATGCCGGTATCCAATGCTTCGGTAGCGGCAGTAGCAGCATTAGAATAAACGGGAAACAGTAAGGCTAAGCCGATAAGCAGGTGTCTTAGTATTAGTTTGTTCATCACGACCTCGTGTTAACTGACGGATACAACATTGTCGTCAATCCATGACAAATAATGAGCTAAACCGGTGTTGACTGGGATGCTGATTATTTCCGGAAGTTCATAGGGATGACGATCCAGGATGGCGCTTTCCACAGCGGGGTAAGCGGAGATGCGGGTTTTAGCGAGGAGAAGGTGCTCCTGACTTTTTTCAATATTGCCTTGCCACGCATATACCGATATAAGGCCAGGCACAATATTAACGCATGCGGCGAGCTTTTTCTCTACTAATGACATGGCAATACTTTCAGCCACTTCCTGGCTGGGGCACGTGCTCAGAACAATGCAGTACTGGTGAGAGTTCGGTTCCATGGTCGTGGTTTGCATAGCAAAAATATAATCAGTATAGTGGTTCAACAGCTGTGCATGGCAGGCGTTTTCCGCCTTTATCTTTTACTAAAGTTTGGAAGCTGCCGCCTTTATATTGGTCATAATGTTTTTTGTCATTAGATTTTTTGTCATTACCTCCTAAGGTGGCGCGCTAAACGCTCATCCGGGGTAAAAAACGCTGACTATTCAGACTCCGCGCAATCCAGTTTGTTACTGTTTTTTCAACAATTATTATGAATCCTATTGCCATATTACTTGCTTTATTTTTTATTGTTCCAATTATTGAAATCTATTTATTAATAGAAATCGGCTCAATCATTGGTTCACTCGCAACCATAATCGCCGTGGTGTTCACGGCGGTACTTGGCGCCGGGTTGCTGCGGACCCAAGGCTTTTCCACCCTGCGCCGCGTGCAACAAACAGCGGCTCAGGGCGGGTTACCTGCCATTGAGCTGCTCGAGGGCGCTATGTTACTGGTGGCCGGCGCCTTATTGCTCACCCCCGGTTTTTTTACCGATGCCATCGGATTTCTTTGCCTGGTGCCAGTCATACGGCGTTCGGTGGCGTTATGGCTGTTTCAACGGATTTTCCGTTTTCCCGGTGCGGGTTCTTCCAACGCAGGATCACAACAGTCCCGGCCACATCACCACCGGCCGGATGTCATTGACGGTGAATACCGCCGCGATGACTAATTAATTCCAGCATGCCATCGCCGGCATCATTTTGGTTTCTGATGCACCGGGCAAATAAAATCCCTGCCAACCCTTGATTTTAAATTATTCGTCACTATTATTAGCACTCATCAAATTAGAGTGCTAATAAGTCCTATCAGCATATTAGCAAATACAATAAAGTTCAATATTTCAAGGAGATAGTACATGAAGATTCGTCCTTTGCATGATCGTGTCATCGTTCGTCGAATGGAGGAAGAACGTACTTCTGCGGGAGGTATCGTAATTCCGGATTCCGCGGCAGAAAAACCCATCAAAGGTGAAGTTGTTGCCGTCGGTAAGGGGAAAATCCTGGAAAATGGTGAAGTGCGCCCTTTGGACGTCAAGGTCGGTGACAAAGTTCTGTTCAGCAAATATGGCGGTACCGAAATCAAAATCGACGGTGAAGAACTGTTAGTGATGCGTGAAGATGACATCACCGGTGTGATAACCAAGTAATCGCGAACTGAATACCAACGAATTTATTAAAGAGGATTACCCATGACTGCAAAAGAAGTGAAATTCAGTGACGAAGCCCGCCATCGTATGGCGGCCGGCGTTAACATTCTGGCCAATGCCGTGAAAGTAACCTTAGGTCCCAAGGGACGTAACGTTGTATTGGAAAAGAGTTTTGGTGCGCCTACGATCACTAAAGACGGTGTATCTGTAGCGAAAGAAATCGAGCTGGAAGACAAGTTCGAAAACATGGGCGCCCAAATGGTTAAGGAGGTTGCTTCGCAAACTTCCGACATCGCGGGTGACGGCACCACAACCGCAACCGTGCTGGCGCAGTCCATTCTGGCGGAAGGCATGAAAGCGGTTGCTTCGGGGATGAATCCCATGGACCTCAAACGCGGTATCGATAAAGCCGTAATCGCCGCGGTAAATGCATTAAAAGAATTATCCAAACCTTGTGAAGACGATAACTCCATCGCGCAGGTAGGAACGATCTCAGCCAATTCCGATACCAGCATTGGCCGTATCATCGCGGACGCCATGTCAAAAGTCGGCAAAGAAGGAGTAATAACGGTTGAAGAAGGCTCTGGTCTGGAAAACGAGCTGGATGTGGTTGAAGGCATGCAGTTCGACCGCGGTTATCTGTCTCCTTATTTCATTAACAACCAGGAAAGCATGAGCGCTGAACTTGATTCCCCTTACATCCTGATCCACGACAAGAAGATATCCAACATTCGTGAATTATTGCCCGTGCTGGAAGCCGTGGCAAAAGCCGGCAAACCGTTGATGATTGTTGCTGAAGATGTCGAAGGTGAAGCGTTGGCGACCCTAGTGGTAAACAACATGCGTGGTATCGTGAAGGTATGCGCGGTTAAAGCGCCTGGTTTCGGCGATCGCCGTAAAGCGATGCTGGAAGATATCGCGGTGTTATGCGGCGCTACGGTAATTTCCGAAGAAGTTGGCTTATCGCTCGAGAAAGCCACGATCAAAGATCTGGGAACCGCAAAACGCGTGTCGATTACCAAGGAAAACTCCACTATTATCGACGGTGCCGGTGAAGCCGCGGACATCGAAGCGCGCGTTTCACAAATTCGCACCCAAATCGAAGATGCAACGTCTGACTACGATAAGGAAAAACTGCAAGAACGTGTGGCCAAGCTGGCAGGCGGTGTTGCGGTTATCAAGGTTGGCGCCACCACTGAAATGGAAATGAAAGAGAAAAAAGCCCGTGTTGAAGATGCACTGCACGCCACCCGCGCCGCGGTGGAAGAGGGTGTGGTGCCTGGCGGCGGTGTTGCCCTGGTGCGCGCCAAACAAGCCATTGCAAAATTAAAAGCGGAAAACCATGACCAGGATGTTGGTGTCAACATTGCGCGCCGCGCCATGGAAGAACCATTACGTCAGATCGTGGCAAATGCCGGCGGTGAACCTTCCGTGGTATTGAACAAGATTGCAGAAGGTAAAGGCAATTTTGGATTCAATGCGGCGACAGACGAGTACGGTGACATGGTCGCCATGGGTATTCTTGATCCAACCAAAGTAACCCGTACCGCATTGCAAAATGCGGCTTCCATTGCCGGCTTAATGATTACCACTGAAGCCATGGTTGCTGAGGCGCCTAAGAAAGAATCCGCCTCTGCGCCAGATATGGGCGGAATGGGTGGCATGGGCGGCATGATGTAAGCCTTCCGGCTATTCAGGTGTATAAACCAAGCCCCGCGTAATGCGGGGCTTTTTATTGCTTTTTTGTAACTACTCACCCGTGGGCCGCGCCGGTGTCTCCTGCCGGGGGACGCCACAAGTACGTCCCTGTAGGCTCGACTGCGGCCATCCCTGGCCGCAGACGCCCCCGGCAGGAGACACCGGCGCCGCTTTAACCTATGCGGGGTGAGTAGTTACGCTTTTTTTTAAATAAGGTTTACTCGTGGTGACTTAGTAGAGTTGTTGCCAATTTCCGCTTTATCCTTTTACACGCCGGCGGCTTGATGGATAGTATGGTCATTTTCAATATCGGGCGTACGACTATTTCAGGTGTGAATTGCAAAAAATGTATAACAAATCTGACGGATAACCCTGACCGTTCGATATATGATGATATTGTGCGCTGCTTGACGCCAATGAATTTGCATTGCTACACTCAATCCAGGTTTTATCACTGGCTGGTGTTTTTTCATCGGCGAGTTACCGGTAATAATCTCCAGGGCGGCTGACAGTCGAGGCTTGGCGGGTGTAACGAGAGGTACAAAAGGCATGTGGAAAGGCATGGGGAAAGGCATGGGGCCTCATCTTATAATCCAAACCTGCCAGAGCGCCACACAATACGCAAACTGATACCTTACTTCCTGTTAGGGGAACTAAATAATCAGAAGGTCAGCAAAACTACAAGGCGCTGCTTTTACGAATAGTGATCAGCGCCTTTTTTATCGGCGCTTGCATTGGCTGTAAGCATTCCCGAATTAAGTTTTCGCAGAGCGTTAGTTCAAAGTTATTTTCAGCGATGGTTTTTTTCCGTTCTACAATGTGATTCCCGGTTTTTACTTTACCGACCGCCGGCATATAATGGAAGCCAATTTCCGATACCAAGACTTCCGATCGCCCCTCGTCAGACGGTAGCTTATTTGCGAATTCATGGCCGTTAATGCGCAGCCCAGATTAGGTCAATTACTTAAAACCACGAAGGCGGTTCGAAAGTACCTGGCCCCATATTTACATGAGGACAATGTCTACATTGCCCTCATGGTCCTGTTGTTGCTGGGGATTACCGTTGCTAACACGGCCATGATCTGGTTGCTGGGATCAGCGATAAATCATTTGACCAATAGTAATTTTGATCAACTGGGTTTGACGCTGCTTTGGCTGGCCGTCATCGTGGTAGTGAATCAGTCATTGCAGTTTATCTACTTATATAGCTTTCAATGGGTGTATTTGCGTTTTGTGGCGCGTATCCGCAAAGCGGTACTACTACATATCATGCGCATGTCTTATCCTATTGTGGCGCGGTTTAAAAAAGGCGATTTAATGGCGCGTGTCACCAACGACATAGACCGCTTGCTGACCTTTATCCTTGATGTACCGCTTAATTTTTTATCCCATATGCTGGTTCTGGTGTTTTACCTTGCAATGCTGTTCTGGATTGACTGGCAATTGGCGTTGCTTGCTTTGTGCCTGGCGCCCTTGTTTTACCTGTTGCAACACTTCCTCGCGCCGCGCAAAGGCCGGGCGGCAACTCACTATTTTGAGCGCAATGGCGAACTCATGGCTTTTGAAGAGCAGGTGCTGGGAAATTTGCGGGGCATCAGTTCCTTTACGGTTGAGAATCGCATCAGCGATAAACATCATTCCGTGTTTGATGTTGCGCGTTATTGGACCCTAAAAATGCGCGCCATTGATATTCTATACGATCGATTATTCGCGGTGTTGCTGTATTTAACCGGTGTGACTATTGTCTACATGGGTATTGCAAACATCGAATCAGGACAGTTGTTGGTGGGTACGCTGGTCAGTTTTATCGTCTATCTGGGATACCTTTCGGTGCCGGTACGCGGGATCGCGCAAATCCCGATTCAGTTACAGGGTGACTTAAGCGCGGCGCACCGCGTGATGGAGTTAATGGAATTCAAATCATCCACCCAGGAAATTGTGGATGCCCGTAAATTAATTATAACCCAGGGCGGGATTCGTTTTGACAACGTACATTTCGCGTATGAAGGGCAACACAGGGACATCTTCGCGGGCATATCGGTAGTGATTAACGGCGGGGAATACGTAGCGCTGGTTGGTCCCAGCGGGTCGGGGAAGTCGACCTTTGCCAATTTGTTATTGCGTTTTTTTGATCCGCGGCACGGCGCGGTCAGCATAGACGGCACGGACATTAAATCCGTTACCCTGGATTCCTTGCGTGGCAATATCGCGATTGTCTGGCAGGAAGCGTTTTTTATCAATGACAGCATACGGGAAAACCTGCGCTTGGCGAAAGCCGATGCCAGTGAAGATGCGATGATTGCGGCCTGTAAAAGCGCCTTTGCCTGGGAGTACATTGAGAAACTGGGGCAGGGCCTGGATACCGTGATTGGCACGCAGGGTATCACGTTGTCAGCAGGGCAGTGTCAGCGCTTAGCTATCGCGCAGGCATTTTTGCGTGATGCGCCTATATTGGTGCTTGATGAGGCCTCATCGGCGCTGGATAGTCAATCGGAACAATTGGTCGTGCAGGCGCTTGGCAAATTGCGAAAAGGCCGGACCACGTTAATCATCGCCCATCGCTACACCTCCATTCGGTCGGCTAACCGGGTGCTGTACTTCAACGGCGATGGCACAGTCACTACCGGAACGCATGAGGAATTACTGAAATGCCATCCAGGGTATCAACAAGCCGTTGAATGGCAAACCGGAGCTGAACAATAGTAAAACTAAATTCATCAATTGACCGCATAACGCGCTACTAATACAGCTAAACAAAGGATACCAACTACCCATTGTGCACATGGCTGCAGGGGTCAAGTAATATTAATTCGAGCACTTGACGAATATCTCGCACACCATTAGTTCGTGATATTTTTAGAAAAACGCTCTGAAAGGACGTGCTTTGTGAAGTAGTGCTTCGATGAGAAAGACTGTTAGAACTAGTAATTGTTAGAAGAAGAGCCACCGAAGTGACTCTTCTTCACACAGCGTTTATTTTTAAGTAAACGCTGACTACGGTTTTTTGTAGCGAAGTGACTACAGCAAATGCTGCGTGCAACAAAATGAGCGTAGTGCGATAACAACGGTATATTGCTTCGCTAGGGTTAGCGTCGCATGTGCATTGAGCGTAACTTAGCTCTTTTGCAGGTTCAACGTTGATAGTTGAAGCGTTAGCGGATTACATTCCACCGCCGCCGCCACCACCGCCGCCCATTCCGCCGCCGCCGCCCATGCCGCCGCCACCACCGCCGCCTCCGCCTCCGCCCATAGTATTCTCCTCTATGTGGTTAGCAAGTCGTTCGTTGGTTTTAGGCGTTCATGCGTGCGAGACGCTGAACAGTTGGCAAGGTGACTAACGAGAGCTCTGTCCATGATTAAGACCGGTTAGTCACGAATGACCAGGCAGCCTCAATCTGTTCAGTACGGTCGTTAGATCTCCAAGGCCTTCAACACTTCTAAAGCGGTGCATGAATGGATACAAACCTCACTACCACCCAGCGCACCATCAAGAATTATCGAAGGCATAATTAAACTAGCACATGATTTCAGTATCAGTCAACTTTCCGGTGATTTAAATGAATATGTAGGATATCGCTTACTTTTGACAAATTATCACTTTAACTATATGTTTTTAAATAAATATAAAATTATAGGGATAAATAAAACTACAGTTTCCTGGGTTTTATCCTTAAGGTTATCTTAAGAATAGATGCGTTTACTAAAAAAACTTAGTTGAAATGTGAAAATTGTAAAAATTGCGTGCATAGTGGATGGGTCAGCGGGGTGTCTAAACAATTTCTAGAGTATGCTAACTAACTATTTTTACGGGATTAAAAGCCTGGCTGAAGCGTTAATTGCGAAAGGATTAATAAATGATCCTTACGAGGAAATTCGCAAACTATAACAACCACCTAAGTAGCGGCAAACCCTGAATTCGCTATGGCGGTGCCAGGTTTATTTTGATTTTGGTTAATTTTCGGCTACATTCACCCATGTTTTGCTAATCGGTTGGGCGAGAGTGTGAAGCAGGTGGTGTGCACCTGCAAACTGTGATTCGCTGAGGGCGTCTGCGGTTGTAGTTCTTCCGGGGTGGTAAAAATAATCCAACAATAAATAAGGATGAAAATATTATGTTGATTCTGGCGGCTCTTTTTCTAGTGGTCTCAGGAGTGGCCGCGCTAACGTACCAGGTGGTATGGGTGCGCCTGTTGGGGCTCAGCATGGGTTCAACCAGTGCTTCAGTCAGTACCGTGCTTGCCGCGTTCTTCCTTGGTTTGGCGATCGGCAGTTATCTCGCCGAGCGCATCACCCGTAATCGTATCGACAATCTGAAAGTGTATATCGTTCTGGAGGCCATCATTGGGCTTTCCGGTCTGGCGCTTTTGCCTATTCTATTAAATCTCGATCACATGATGGCCGCGATACCACAATTGGGGTCGTTGCTGCAATTTAAGTTTGCCGTTACCATGGCGCTGCTGCTTATTCCTACCATGTGCATGGGTGCAACGTTTCCCGTTATGGCTGCCATATTAGTGCGCCGCCAGGCGGACATGGGTAAACGGGTCAGTCAACTTTATAGTTTAAATACAGCTGGCGCGGTGTTTGGCGCTTTGTTTGCGGGATTTGTATTTGTGCCTCACTGGGGCCTGGATGGCGCCGTATATGTGGCGGCATCATTAAATTTCCTCATTGTGGCGATCGCGATTTATTTAAATTCGCGTATTACCTTCCCGCCAATAGAAGGCAACGACGATACCCGCGGCGAGCTTACTGCAAAACAAAAAGTGGCTCTCAAACTTCAGGCGCCTTTGCGTTTTCATGCCTTGATAGTTTTGTTTGCCACCGGTTTTGCGGCTATTGCGACTGAAGTGGGTTGGACCAAATACCTGTCTATTTTTACCGGCACTACAATCTACGGTTTTGCGGCGATCCTCACCATATTTTTATTTGGTATTGCTGCCGGTTCATGGTGGGTGAAAAAATACCTCGATAAAATTCATCGCCCTGAATTCTGGATGGCGGTAGGACTGGTCGCATTGGGCGCGTCACTGCTGTTTACCCGGGCTTTTCTCAGCTTCCTGCCACCCGTATTCGAGGCGGTCAACAGCTTCTCCGTGGAAATCTGGTTAAAACATGGGGTTAAATACACGATTGTATTTTTTATGTTGATCCTGCCGACGTTCGTGTTCGGCGCCTTGTTTCCTCTGAATCTGAAACTGTATTGCGGCGATCTATCGGGTGTGAGAGCCCGGATCGGCAAAGCCTATGCTGTTAATACCATTGCCAGTATTTTTGGGTCGGTTGCGGCCGGTTTTTGGATTATTCCGCAATACGGTACGGACACATTGTTGACCGCAATGGCGCTTCTCATACTGGTGCTGCCGTTTATCTTTATCAAGCCGTTGCCGAAACTTGCGCCGCGTATTGTTATTACGGTATTGGCGGTGGTGGGAATCGCCAGCAACTGGTTTTTTGACCACATCAGTTACAAGGACCTGATCGCTTCAGTTCAGTATCAGTACGACAACAACGCTGGCACGAAGAAAAAACCCGAAGTACTATTTGTAAAAGAAGGCAAAACCGGGGTTATCAGTCTGGTGACTTATGATGGAAATTATGTGCGCATCCAGAATAATGGGCTCAATGAATCAGGGTTTAACAAACAGGATCTCGATCATCCGCCCATAATTGAGTACCTGCTGGGTCTGATGCCGTACTTTGTGCATGAAAATCCGAAGTCTGCCTTTGTGGTTGGATATGGCGGGGGGTTCACCACCAAGGCGTTTACGCTGACTGAAGGCCTGGAAAAAATCAAAGTGGTGGAGCTGGAACCGAACATTGTCGATGCCGGCCGTTTTATGTTTGGCGGGGAAATTCCCATGCTGCAGGACCCGCGTGTGGTTCTGGAATTCAACGATGCGCGCAATACTTTGTTGCTGGAAGACGTGAAGTATGACTTGATAGCGGCGCAGCCATCGCACCCCTGGTTATCACGGGCATCAACGGTGTTTACCAAGGAATTTTTCCAGGTGGTAAAATCGCGGTTGAATGAAGGCGGCATTTATGGGCAGTGGTTGAGTATGTTTAATATGGATGCCACCACTATGCGCGCTATCCTGCGGGCGTTTTACGATGTTTTTCCGGAAGGATTTACCATGGCCGATGTTGATAGCGGTGATTTTCTGATGTTTGGCTCCGGGAAGCCTATTCAATTTGACATGGAGCGAATCAAGAAACGCTTCTTTGAGCCGCGGGTTAACAAAGGGCTCGGTTATTACGACTTGAAACAGCCTTACGATTTGTTCTGGTATTTTGCCTTGTCGCGCGAGCAGGCGCTTACCGCAATCGGCGATATGATTCCCAATACCGATATGAATATTTTGTCGGAAGTCAGGTTGTCCGCGCTGGACCAAAATGCGAAAGGCGATGAAGACCCTTATCAATTGCTTTGGAATAACTACTCGCTGGATGTAAATCCTTATTTAAAGAACGATGAGGCGGTCGATGCGTTGTTTGGGTATGCGCAGTCGTTATTTCTCTGGAATAAATACAGCTTGATTACCAATGTCGTCGATAACCTGAAGAAATATGATGCCGCGATGGCGCGTGCGGTTGATCACCAACATAAGTGGCTGGTTTATGACTACGACGGCGCAATTAATATCTATCAAAATGAGAGTCTCTGGCCCGACGTAACGCATCAACAACAAGCGGAAATTATGATGGAGCTAAAACGTTTTGCGGATGCGGCGGCTGCCATCGATCGGATTCAGGATCAAACCCTGCGGCGTTCGATGGGGGCAAAATTGTTGTTTAATCAAAATAAGCCCCAGGAATTGGCCAAGCTAAAGCCGCAAAGTGATACCGAACGGTTGTGGCAATTCACCGGTCTGGCGGATAGCAACCTGAGTCAAGCGGGAACGAAGTTAGTTGAATTAATGAGCCGAGTGCCATTGGAGGAACCGCAGCTGCGGGTGCTAATCCGCTATTATGGATTGCTCAAAAACGAGCGGGAAATGGACCGGTACACGCGGCAATTGGTGGAACTAAACGATAAGCAAGTGGAAAGAATGACGGATGCGTTGAACATCGCAATCGATAACAAGTCAGCGTTGCGCGCGAGAACATTATTATCTCGTATTGAGGCAATGAATCCTAAAGCCACAAACCTCAAAGCATTGCGTCAGAAAGTGAAAGCGTTGGAAAAAGCCGAATCCTCGACAACATAATGTAACGTCCGCTGATACTGCTACCTTCGATTCGTAGGACCGGGCCGGTGCGCTATCGGGGCAATTTGCAAACTTGCACCGGTTTCAAACAGCTGCGCGTGCCGTTCACGCGATGTTAAAGAGTAATAACAACAAAAGCACAGTACATAAAATCGTTCTTTTGTTCCGTGTGCTATGACGTGTACGGCTCGAATTGCCGGTTCGGCGGCTTGACCGTATTGTTTTTACCATTTACAGCATGCATGAAATATTTCCCCAAAGGGCCGCGTTGGTTTAATCAATAGAGAGCGGGAATAAGATTACCTATCTTTTATAGTGGTAAGAGGTAGATCAATTATTTTGGCTTTTTTTTGAAGCGATACATTCGAATTATTTATGATTATTAATTTTTATAGCAGCGTTGACAGCTTGCTTATTCTTAGTCTAGCATCGGTTGCACGTGTTGTTCGCACCGTAAAAAGTTAAATAAGAACATACTGATATACCAAAAAACCGGGCGCAGGGCGGTGAGGGAAGTAGCCGGTGTTAACAGAAGTTGACCTACGGTTAGTTTAAAAATCAATCAAGCCAGCGCGAGTAACGCTGGAGTAATGTCTAGCAGCAACGCTTGGCAAGGAGTCCAAACACGCGGTGATACTTAGCAACGTTAGCAAGGAATGAGATCTTCTGGGACTGTGAAAACGTGCTTTGTGCGGGGATTGCGAACATCAAAACAAATATTGATGCGTCTTTAAATGTGAACCGTAATTTCCGAAGATATAGTCTACAATTTTCCTTTAGTTAAATTTTGATTAATGCTTTGTCGCTCAAGCGACAAAGGATGGATGGTTGTTGTTCTCGATTACAGATTTCTCGATAATGAGAGTTTTCGATGACAATGGATACATGCTACAAAAAGCGCAATAACGACGAATAGAGAAATAACGAGGAAACAGATGGCAGTAAAAAAACAAAACCATAATACGTCGAGCCGTTTGAAATTATTAGCAGGGAATTGGCAGGTCAGGTTCACAATGCTAGCTATAGCGGCCATGTTGGCTGTTTATCCCTTTGTGGTAGTTTCATCTTCTTCCACTTCCGAAATAGTACCGCCCGTGGGAAGTCACCAGGGTGAAAACGTGGAACAACCCATCGAGTTTCCACATGATATTCACGTCAAGGAAAACGGCATTAACTGCATGTACTGCCATACGTACGCGCGCCGCAGCAAGGTTGCCGGTATTCCTCCTACCGCGAAATGCATGGGGTGTCACAAGATTATTGCCACCGACAAGCCCCGGATCCAAAAACTCACTGAATATTGGGAAAACAAATCTCCGCCGCCCTGGAAAAAAGTGCACGATGTTCCTGACTTTGTACATTTTACGCATGAGAAACACCTGAAACGTTTTGTGTTTGACCGGGATTTTCCGGTGGAAAACGTCAAGGAAGTCTGTGCTTTTTGTCACGGCGATGTGGAAAACATGACGGTTGCCCATAAAGTAAAACCCTTGACGATGGGGTGGTGCAAGACATGTCATATGAATAATGACGGCCCCGGCGATTGCTGGAAGTGCCACAAGTAACCGGCTGTTGCGCTCGCAAGCGCAGTGGCAAGGAATTGGCTTGGAACTGAATTAAAACAGCGGAATATGTTATTACTATGAGCAAAAAGTTATGAGCGAAAAGTTATGAGCGGAAAAATTGACCGTCGGAATTTTTTGAAGATTATGGGATTGGGTGGCGCTGGTACCGCCCTGGGTGGTTGTGACTTGCCTTCAACAGTAACTCTGGAAGAAGGCAAAGAAGATGTCGTTTCCTATTTAATGCCAGAAGAATATGTAATTCCAGGAGTTGGTGTGTGGTACGCATCGACCTGCGCGCAATGTGCCGCAGGATGCGGCATTCACGGCCGGGTGCGTGAAGGCCGGGTGCTGAAATTGGAAGGTAATCCCGATGCATCCATGAACCACGGAAAAATCTGCATGATGGGTCAGGCCGGCGTGCAGGCGCACTATAACCCTGATCGCATCAAAACGCCGCTGCTGCGCGACGGCGGTAAGCTGGTCCCGGTATCCTGGGAAAAAGCGCTAACTGCCGTACAGGATAAATTAAAGGCCGCCAGTGGCGATCAAGTTGCCTGGTTTACCGGCACGCTAAGCGGGCATCAGGCTGCGCTGGTTAACAATCATCTCGATGCCGTGGGTTCCAAGAAGCATTACAGCCACGAACCGATCAATGCGTCTGTCTGGCAAGCGGTGAACAAAGATATGTTGGGTGAAGCAATGCCGCGTTTGCGCATCGATAAGGCGCAAATGATTTTGTCGTTCGGCGCGGATTTTCTTGGTACCTGGATATCACCCGTGCATTTTTCCGGCGAATACGCCAAGTTTCGTAAACAAAAACGCCGTGGCCTGTTGGTGACTATCGAACCCAAAATGTCCCTGGCGGGCGCCAACTCCGATCTTTGGATTGCGGCGAAACCGGGTACTGAAGGCATAATCGCATTAGGTATCGCGAACCTGCTGGTTAAAAATCACGGCAAGAATATGTCTTCATTGCCGCAAGGCGTGCAGGCTTTGATTAACCAGTATGACGTGGCTACGGCGGCAAAAATAGCGGGAATTGAAGAAAAACGTATCCAACGAGTTGCCGAGTTGCTGGTGGAGCGTTCACCGAGCCTGGTATTGGCCGGTGCGCCGGTGGAGGGTCACGCCAAAGGTTACGCGTCGGTCGCCGCGGTGATGTTGCTGAATCAGCTGCTCGGTAATATCGGCCAAACAATCGAATCCCAAGGCAGTTTCCCGTTTAACCAGTTGAGGGCCAAAACCGGCGGCACCGGCGACTTGTTTGCCTTTGTAGAGGCTGCCAGGAACAAACAATTGGCCGTTGTGTTTTTCTACGGCGCCAATCCGAAATTTACGGCACCAGCGGCGCTGGAAATGACTTCCGCGCTGAATGATGTGCCTTTGAAAGTGGCGATTTCGATGTTCATGGATGAGACCGCCATGGCGGCTGATGTCGTGCTGCCGGTTGCTTCCTATCTTGAAGATTGGGGAACCCATGTTGCCGCGTACCAGCCGGAGCAAACCGCGATCAGCATGCAACAGCCCTTGATGGAAAAGCTGTATGCGGAGACCAAGGGCTTTGGTGATATCGTGCTGGACCTGCTGAAAGCCGCCAAGAAAGACGTTTATAGTGTGTTTGCCGATTACTATGCATATTTGCGACACGCGCATGCCGCGCTGCCGGCTGCGTTTAAGGAAGCGGGGGTATCCGCTAACGATGCCTGGAATGCAGCGCTGCAGAAAGGCTGGATTAAAGTAGCCGCTGGCGGCAAGTCCTTGCCGGTAAATCCGCTTTCATTTACTGATCCGGCGCCGGCGGTTGACGACACCAAGTTTGCCTATCATTTTGTACCTTCGGCGCGTCTTGGCATGTGGGATGGCCGTCACGCCAATCTTCCCTGGATACAGGAAGCACCTGACCAAATCAGCAAAGTAGTCTGGGACTCCTGGGCGGAGCTGCATCCTGCGACGGCGCAAAAGCTCGGTATCAAGAACGGCAGTATTATCAATGTGGAGTCCGAGCACGGTACCATAAAAGTGCAGGCAGTGATTATCAAGGCAATCCATCCTGACGTTATTGCAATTCCTATGGGGCAAGGCCATGAAGAATATGGCCGTTATGCCCAGGGCCGTGGTGCCAATCCTTTAACGATTTTGAATCCTGTTAAAGAAGAAATTACAGGTGAGCTGGCGATGTATGCCACGCGTGTCAATGCAAGCCCGACCGGCCAGAAAGAGGTGGTAGTGCGGTTGGGAGGCAGTGACACACAAGCGGGACGCCGATTTGTGGTAACCGTACCGGTTGAGCAATTCCAACGGACGGAAGGAGCATAAACATGTCATTAGAAAATCTATTAAGTAACTGGCCGCAATATCGTAAAGCACACGAAGAGGGCGGCTTTCATGACTATGAGCATCAATGGGGTATGGCGATCGATCTTGATATTTGCATAGGGTGCAATGCCTGTGCCACAGCCTGTTACGCGGAAAATAACCTGGCGGTGGTGGGTAAGGAACGTTTTGAGAAAGGCCATGCGATGCATTGGCTGCGTGTGGAACGTTACTGGGATCAGCATGAATTGGATCACCCGGAGCAGGGGGCCAGCTTTCTGCCGATGATGTGTCAACAGTGTAACGCAGCGACATGCGAGCCAGTCTGTCCTGTAGCCGCGACCTATCATACGCCGGATGGTTTAAATGCCCAGGTTTATAACCGCTGCATTGGTTCACGTTATTGTTCCAACAATTGCCCCTACCGTAACCGGTATTTTAACTTTTATTCCTACTATGAGGATTCCTGGCCCGAGCCTTTGAATATGCAACTCAATCCGGATCTTACGGTGCGCGATAAAGGTGTTATGGAAAAATGCACTTTCTGCGTGCAACGCATCCGGGTGGCAAAAGACAAGGCGAAAATGGAAAACCGTGCGGTCGCGGATGGTGAGGCGATGACCGCCTGTGCGCAAGCCTGCCCCACCAATGCCATTGTGTTTGGTGACTATTTGGATGAAAACAGCCAGGTTGCCAAATTGTGGAAAAAACACCAGGTAAAACGCCGCCTGACCAAACAAAACAAAGATAATCCGGAACTGCGCGGCTACCGGATTTTTGAAGAGTTAAATATCGATCCGTCCGTGATGTACCTGGAGCGGGTCAGGGAAAAGGTTTAAGCGGGACGCATTAACATTCAATGTCTGGCTGGTAAATCAGAACTTTGGTTTGGAAAGAACAACTTTGGTTTAGAAAGCATAACTTTGGTTTAGAAAGCATAACAACGGTGAAGAGCGCTTATGTATAACGAAAAAGATATTAATGAACAAATAGCGTGGGCCAAAATTAACGCGGATGTGTTGCGCAGCATGGAGAATCCGCGAAAAGGCTATTGGCTGGCGGTGTTGATTTGCGTGCTGATGCTGGTTTGCGCCGCGTTCGCGGAATACATCCAATACACCGTCGGCATGGGTCCGGCAAACCTGAATAATCCTCATATGTGGGGCATGTACATTTCCACCTTTGTATTCTGGATCGGTATGAGCCACTCCGGCACGTTGCTGTCGGCGATTCTGCACATTATTCACGCGGACTGGCGCAAACCCATTTACCGTTTCGCGGAAGCGATGACGACATTTTCACTAATGACCGCCGGATTGTTTCCGATTATTCACCTGGGCCGTATCTGGAACATGTATTGGGTATTGCCTTATGTGAGTAACCGGGGCGCCTGGCCCAATTTCCGTTCCCCGTTGGTATGGGACGCATTTGCGATCAGTACTTATTTATCAGCATCCATGCTGTTCTTGTTTATCGGAATGGTTCCAGACCTGGCGATCTGCCGTGACAATGCAAAGGGCTGGCGCAGAAAACTCTACACCGTTTTGTCGCTGGGCTGGACCGGTAGTGACAGGCAATGGCGTAACTTTCGTAAAACCTACTTATTAATGGCGTGTTTTCTGATTCCATTGGCGGTGTCGGTTCACTCGATTGTGTCCGCGGACTTTGCCATGTCGATCATGCCGGGCTGGCATATCACCACTTTTCCACCGTATTTCGTTGCGGGCGCGTTGTATTCCGGATGTGCGGCGATTATTACGCTGTTTGTTTTGTTGCGCTACTTCTTCCGCTTTGAAGAATACATGACAACCCCGATCATGGAAAAAACCTGCAAACTGACCTTTGCAATTGCCATGGTGTGGACATACCTGAATCTCATTGAGTTTGCGTCCGTGTGGTACGGCCATGATGTCTACAACAAGGAGGTGTTGATCGCCAAAGCCACCGGACCTTACGCCTGGGTGTTCTGGATCATGATCTTCTGCGGATCGGTTGTGCCGTTTACCTTGGCGGTGCAGAAACTGCGCCGCCACATGCCGACCATGTTTGTGGTATCCCTGTTGTTAAATCTGGGCATGTTCTTCGAACGCTGGATGATTGTGGCGCCGACACTCTCCCTGTCTCACGATCCACATCAGTGGGATACCATGTACGCCGGTATCGTGCAATGGGCGATCGTATTCGGCAGCTTCGGCTGGTTCGGGTTGCTGTTTCTGGTGTTCGTGAAGATATTCCCGTCGGTTTCGATGTATGAAGTGAAGGAAATGGTCTTTCATCGCCGCCGGCATCTGGTTAACGAAGACGCG
>Ga0209640_10000918_pt1 | contig 23967 bp, 25 predicted proteins | sample RifCSP10_1_FD_184018 | JGI IMG/M metagenome (GOLD analysis project Ga0209640, IMG submission 184018) | Soil microbial communities from Rifle, Colorado - Rifle CSP2_sed 10_1 (SPAdes) (version 2) | ecosystem: Environmental > Terrestrial > Deep subsurface > Rock core/Sediment | place: Rifle... | reverse complement strand
TGATCGTGCGACTACCCCGCATCCACTGGGCCACCGGGCAGGTGGACAAAGAGCACGAGTGGCTGCCGAGATCGGATCAGGCGACGGTGCAAAGAGCCTCCGCTTGGATCACGTTGATTTCGGGATGAGCGCATTGGTAACTAGCCCATAGTCCCAACCATCAATATCTGGAGGTGTCACTCCCAGAGAGCTGAGCATGCTCTTTATCTGCTCGCGGTGTTCGGTCGCGTGATTAATGGCCTGTACCATGACAACCCAAGGCTCCACGAAGTAGCCATCCCTCGTTTGGAGTTGATCCTTCAGCGGCTTGCTGGACCCGTCTCTCGCCAAGGACAGCAACCCTTCTCCGCTGCTGCTCACGGACTCCTGCAACTCGGCGAAGGTCGGGGGGACAGTGGGCCTCTCTTCAAGTGGCAGGGTCAGGAGTGACAGGTAACCCCGCTGCGAAGCCACGAGATGCAGCGCGGAGCAAGTCGGGTTCATGCCATTGTTCGGCGGCCTGGCCGTCATTGACGCTCGTCCGCATGCTGGTATCGTAGGAGAACGACGCCAGATCCGAATGTGCGTGTTTCAACGAGCTGTAAGTTGATCTTGTCATGCAACTGGCGAAACATCGGCTTGCCGCCCCCAAGAACTACGGGGTGGACATAGAGCCAGTATTCATCGATCAAGCCGAGCTGCATGAAGGTCGAGGCTATCTTGGCACCACCGATACTCATGTCTCTGCCCGGCTGCTCCTTCAGCTTGTTGACCTCCTCGGCGATGTTTCCCCTGACCAACCTGGAATTCCATCCGACCTGATCGAGGGTCTTCGAAAAAACGATCTTGGGCATGTTCTTCCAGATACGGGCGTACTCTATCTCGTGCTTGGGCGCCGATGGGTTCTCATCCGCCGTTGGCCAATAAGCCGCCATGTTCTCGTACAGCCGCCGTCCATAGAGGTGGGTATCGATTGTACTCTCCAGATCGTTGAAGTGTTTGTGCAGTTCTTCATCGGGAAAAGACCAGCTGAGGTCTCCATTCGTCGCCTCAATGAAGCCATCGAGGGACACTGACATTGCATAAATTACTTTTCGCATCGTTTACTCCTTCAGCGATGGCGGCACAATTGCAATCGCGTCCATTTTGTTCCTTTCTCTTATCCTTCGAGATTTCGCACTGCGCCGCCAGGCCGCCCAACAATACCGGCGCACCATATGGTGGATGGCATCGACTACGGCAGAGCAGAGCTGGCAAAATGCTCACGCCGAGCGGTTTGCGTTAGCGGCGGCTGGGCGGGCTTGGCTGCGGTTTTCGGGAGTTAACTGTCCGAGACAATGGCCAACTCACGCAATTGTGCTTCGACTTTTATTGCCAACTCTCTAACCTCATCTGCTTCGCCAAATAATCCATTAATGACGACACCGAGGGCGCGAAGCAATTCATCTCGCTCCAGTGAATTGACCAGGGAGTTAATGAAAACGTCGCGCACTCCAGTGGGAAGGTCATCAAAACCTCTGCCATGATATACAGGCAGTCCGCGACGACGACAGGCGAGGCTAAGGGCGTAGTCGCGAGCAGCGCTGATCCAGTACTCGGCGTGCCAGTAGCGACCGCGTTCGATGCAAAAGCGCGCCCGCAAAGCGTGGTGCACTGCGTAGCCAAAGAGTTCCTGTGCTGGCGGTGGTTGAGCGTAAGGCTTTTCCACGGAACTGCCGAAGAGCAATTTAAACTTCGGACCAGTGGCGCCAAATTTGGACGCTGGTGTGAAGGAAAGGTCGAACTGTAAGCAGACAGGAAGTAAAAACACCCGGTAAACGGACGCTCCACCTGGCAGGTCGAACAGGTGAGCGGCGTCGAACTCCTTTACGATGTTGCCTGTCCAATCTTCAAGCACGTCAAAAACAGAAAAGTCGTCTGCGACGGCGAAAGTCAGGTCAAGATCTGACCAACGATCTCCATCATCCAGGGCGAGCGAACCAACGACAGCACCAGCGACGACTCGCGCGTCGGATGCAGCCAGTTGGAGGACATGGTCGCGAATGAGATTGCGGTCCTTAATGCTGAACATGCTGATACCTGATTCGATTTTCTCCTCACTGCCGCCTGACAGGTTGATAACCAAATCTCTTATCTCACCCCTCGAAGACGGCAACTGCCCGTACGCCCGAGCTGGTTCCTCCGTGTATCTTGAGTGGCAGACCAATAAAGCGAAAACGCCCCCGGCCGATGAGCTGGTGCAAATTGACCATGTTTTCATAATGCGTAAAGCCCAACTCCCCACAAATACGATGAACTTCCTTATTAGAAATGTCAACCACACCCGGTGACATCGTCTCTACGCCAAAAGCCGCGATGCCCTGCTGCCCCAGCCAGCGGACTGCGCCAGTACTGACCCCTGGACCCTTGTGCCAATCCTCTGTCCCAAAGGCGCGGCGATAATGATCCGTATACAGTAACACGGTATCCCCCTGCTTGATTTCAAGACCCGCCCCGGAGAGGGCGCGTTCCAAATCCGCTGGCTCAACCAAATCCAACAGACCTTTATGAGACAGGTCCAAACAGATCCCCTCTGTATAGAACATGGTCAGCGGCATCGTGTCGATAGACTGTCCCCGGTACTGGCGCGCCATATGGTTGATGGCATCGACGTGCGTGCCGGTATGTTCGCCCAATTCCAGCCGGTTCACGGCGGGTGAAACCACGTCACTAGCGGTAATGCCATCCCACTGTTCGTGCGATACATGCATGCTGATCTTCACTTCCGGAAGGCCGGGGAAGACGGGCATGCCCGTGAAGATTTCTTGACTCAAATCGATTATTTCAATCATACATTCGTCTCTGCCTGGGTTTCGTCAAAAATCTCCAGAGTGGCATTGCCCATATTGAGGATTAGCGCTCGACCTTGACCGTTATTCCAAAATTGCGCGGGCTCAATTCCGAGTCCATCGCAATAGAATTTTACCAATCGTTCATAATCACTGGTTGTGAGTGCGACGCGCAATTCAAGGATAGGATAGTTTGGGTTGGGTGTAGACATGTCAGGAAGTGAGCCTTTCTGATAAGTAACGAATTTCTATAGAAGACGCAGACTGTGAAAATTCACATTCCTTATTATTTAATGTATCTCTTAAACATTATAAGAGTTTTTACGATAAACGTAGTAAACAAAATCCATGTTTCAGATTTCGCAATAAGATTAAGATAGTCCTTTATTACTTCATATGACAAAAGATGATAAAATTTTTAGAACAACAGAGCCATTAATTGAGTTGGAAGGTGGAGGGTGGCAAAGAAACGAGCGCATAGCGAGGGGACGTTATACTTCTGGGATATTCAAGTATAATTATAACTTTGTGAACATGTATCAATGGAGTGAGGGCGATGGTTAAAGTAATATTGGACTCAGGGCCGTTTCAGTTGGGCGGCGGTCTTCCGGATGATGTGCAGGCATTTCCCACTGGCTCCGGGCGCTGGCGCATGGCGATGCGCTCTCAAATCTGGCGGCCTCCAACCGACGTTTACGAAACGGAGACGGCGGTCGTTGTAAGGGTGGAAATTGCTGGGATGAAGGACGAAGATTTTTCGGTTTCCCTCACGGGTCGTAACCTGGTCATCCGAGGCCTTCGTCCGGATGTAGCCGAGCGAAAAGCATACCACCAGATGGAGATCTTTTTTGGCGAGTTTAAGTCGGAAGTGGAATTACCGGGACCGGTGATTGCGGATCGAGTCCGCGCCGAGTACCAAAAAGGGTTTTTAACGGTGATCTTGCCAAAGCAGCATGCCCGGAAAATTCAGGTGGAAGATTGAGAGCAATATGACCGCATCGCGTTGGAACGATCACGTGTTGGAAATCTTGGATTGGATCGAGGAAGATGATCGCGCCCTGGAGGAATTGATCTTCAAGCCTATCATGACTCGCATCCTTCAAAATGAAGGCGAATTGTCCGATCAGGAACAGGTCGATGTCGAAGCTTATCAGGATCAGATTCCGGCATCCCTGCCGATACTGCCGCTAAGGGGGGTCGTAGTATACCCCCAGACGGCGGTGCCTTTGACCATTGGCCAGCCGCGCTCGATCCGCCTGGTCGATGATGTTGTGGCGGAAGAAGAGCGCTTGATCGGCCTCGTAGCTTCCGAAAAGCCCGAATTGGACCAGCCGGAACCGCAAGATCTATTCTCTACCGGAACTGTGGCTGTGGTGCATCGCCTGTTTCGCGCTCCGGATGATACCATTCGCTTGCTGGTGCAGGGCCTGGCGCGTTTCCGCATCGAGGAGTTCACCGAGCTCGAACCCTATTTAAGAGCGAACATCACGCTGATACCAGAAACCGTCGGGGATGACTTGGAGGTCGAAGCGCTGGCGCGCAACGCCAGGGAGCAGTTCGAGCGCATTGCCGAAATGATCCCCTCTATCCCGCGCGAACTGGTCTCCTCCGTCGTGGATTTAGAAGACCCACTCCAGACAGTTTACACGATCGCCAATTTTCAGCGCATGGATCTCAAGGATGCCCAGGAGATCCTGGAAATGGATTCTGCTGGAGAGAAGCTGCGAAAGCTGGTCGGTTTACTGGCCCGGGAGGTCGAAGTTCTGGAGATCGGTCAGAAAATCCAGAACGAGGCGCGTTCTGAAATCGAAAAAGTCCAGCGGGAGTATTATTTACGGGAGCAGCTCAAGGCTATTCAAAAGGAGCTGGGAGAGGGCGACGAGCAGGCAGCGGAGGTGGAGGAGTTTCGCAAGAAGATTGAGGCAGCCGGCATGCCGGAAGAGGCTGAAAAGATGGCCCGGCGAGAGTTGGATCGTCTTTCACGCCTGCCCACAGCTGCTGCAGAATATGGCGTAATCCGCACATACCTGGATTGGCTGGTCTCGTTGCCCTGGTCGGAGCTAACCGAGGATAATCTTGATATCGCTCACGCCCGGCAGGTACTGGACGAGGATCATTTCGACCTGGAGGATGTGAAAGAGCGCATCCTGGAATACCTGGCTGTGCGCAAGCTGCGCCACGAACGCCGTGACCAGCTGGAAATCCAGGAAACCGAGGACACCATCCGCCGGGTGAGGGAAGGCGTGATCCTGTGCTTTGTCGGACCGCCGGGGGTGGGCAAAACCTCGCTGGGGCGCTCAATCGCTCACGCCATGGGGCGAAAGTTCATCCGGATTTCTTTGGGTGGAATGCGAGATGAAGCGGAGATTCGCGGCCATCGCCGCACGTATATCGGGGCTATGCCGGGGCGGATTATCCAGGCCATCCGGCGGGTAGAAACGCGCAACCCGGTGTTTATGATGGATGAGGTCGATAAACTGACTTTCGATTTTCACGGGGACCCGGCTTCAGCTTTGTTAGAAGTGCTGGATCCGGAGCAGAACTCCGAGTTCCGCGACCATTACCTGGAGGTCGCCTTTGATCTCTCGCAGGTGATGTTCATCACCACCGCCAACCTGCTGGAGCCTATCCCGGGGCCCCTCCGCGATCGCATGGAGATTATCCACATCCCCAGCTACACCGAGCGCGAGAAGATCGAGATTGCCAAGGGCTACCTGATCCCCAGGCAATTGAGAGAGAACGGTTTGTTGGAGGGGGAGGTTTCTTTCACCACGGATGCCCTGCAAGCGATTATCCGGGGCCACACGCGGGAAGCGGGCGTCCGAAACCTCGAGCGGGAGATAGGTTCAGTCTGCCGGAAAGTGGTCACCCGCATCGCAGAGGGCAAGACGGATCACATCGAGATCACACCAGAAAGCGTCCGAGAGTTTTTGGGCCACCGGCGCTTTTTCGGCAATGAAGAGATTGCTGAGCGCACCTCGGTTCCCGGCGTGGCGACCGCTCTCGCTTACACACCGACCGGTGGAGATGTATTGTTTATCGAGGCCACGCGCATGCCCGGCGAAAAGGGTTTTCAATTGACCGGCTCGCTGGGCGAGGTGATGCAGGAATCTGCGAGGGCAGCGCTCTCTTATGTGCGCGCCCGGGCGAAAGATCTGGGCCTGGATCCAGGTTTCTTCAGCCAATCAGATATTCATCTGCACGTTCCTGCCGGTGCACAGCCGAAGGATGGACCCTCAGCGGGAGTCGCTATGGCCACTGCGCTGGTTTCTCTGATCTCTGGCAGGCCGGTGCGCGCCGATGTCGGCGTGACGGGCGAAATCACTTTGCGCGGTCAAGTGCTTCCGGTTGGGGGAATAAAAGAAAAGGTTTTAGCCGCCCATCGCAGTGGGCTCAAGAAGGTCATCCTTCCCAAGCGGAATGAAGGAAACCTGGAAGACATTTCCGAGGAAGTCAAGAGCGATATAAAATTCATCTTCGTCGAGACCATCGACGACGTGTTGGCGGCGGCCCTGGAGCCTGAGGAGGAAGCAGCACCGCAGGAAAAGCCCGAGGAAGCTCTTGCTGAAGAGAGAGAGCATGCCTAAGGTTATGGTGATTGACGATGATAAAAATATGCTCTCGCTTCTGGACACGTTCTTGACGCTAGAGGGGTACCAGGTTGCCAAAATTGGGGGAGGTGTATCCCTAAAAGGCGAGGAAGTTCACCGCGCGATCCAACATGAGCGACCTGACTTAATCATTATGGACGTTCACCTGAATAAGGTCAGCGGTTTGGACGGTTTTGATCTGCTGCATCGTTTGCGCGAGGAGCCAGATCTCTCCGGAACATACGTTTTGATGTCCTCGGGAATAGATTTTTCGCAAAAATGTAAACGAGCGGGCGCAGATGGTTTCATGATGAAGCCGTTTATGCCCGAAGAATTATTAAATCAGATTAGGAAATATTTAGGACCATAACATATCATGCAGTGGTACACAATGGATTTGCATTTACACACCCCCGGTTCGGTCGATTACCAGCAGCCCGAAATCGCACCTATTGATATTTTGCGGCAGGCCGATGCAAGGGGATTGGATATTATTGCTTTTGCCGATCACAATACAGTGGCGGGTTACCGCCACATGGTGGACGAAATTCAACGCCTGGAGTTTCTAGAAGAGTCAAAGCGCCTGTTACCTGAGGAGCAAACCCGGTTGAACGAGTACCGGCGCCTGTTGGCTAAAATTTTAGTTTTGCCCGGTTTTGAATTCACAGCCACGTTCGGATTTCATATTATGGGGATTTTTCCCGAGGATAAGCCTGTGCGGGAAATCGAGCATTTGCTGCTGGATTTAAACGTCCCGCCGGACCAGCTCGATAGAGGTTCTGATACGGTGGGCGCGACCAGCGATGTTCTGACCGCCTACCGCGTGATAGATGAAGCTGGGGGATTAGCCATCGCCGCTCACGCCAATTCGAGTAATGGAGTCGCCATGCGGGGTTTCGCTTTTGGCGGGCAAACCAGGATTGCCTATACCCAGGACCCCCATCTGCACGCCCTGGAGGTGACCGACCTCGAGCAAAAAGGACGCCGGACGACGGCCGCCTTTTTCAGCGGAACCAAGCCGGAGTATCCGCGCCGGATGCACTGCATCCAGGGTTCCGATGCTCACCGGCTGACTACGGACCCGAAGCGCAGGAAAAATCTGGGAGTTGGCGACCGGGCGACGGACATCTTGCTCCCGAAAGTTGATTTCAAGGCATTGAAGGATCTTTTCTTGAGCAATGACTTCGCCCGCACCCGGCCACATCGTGCAAAAGCGGAACCGGCGTATGATTTTGTCCGCGCCGCTCGGGAGGAGGGACCCAATATCGTCCAGGACTTTCATGAAAGCATGTCGGTCCGCGGCGGGCGCTTGTACGCAATTATCGCGGACGTGTGCGCATTCGCCAACACCAATGGCGGTACGCTGTTTATTGGAATGAGCGCAGATACTCGCAAGCCAGTGGCTGGAATACAGAACCCCGGCCAGGCAATTGCCCAACTCGAGAAGGAAATCAGAGCGCGGATCAGCCCGCCGTTACAGTGCACCATCGATGCGCACAAAGCCAACGGCAAGAACATCCTCCGGGTGCTCGTCCCGGCCGGCGATGATCCTCCTTACGTGGTGGATGATTATAAGATTTATGTGCGTTCGGAATCTGAGACGGGTCTGGCAGTGCGGGATGAGATCGTCAACCTGCTGGAGCGAGGCAGGGAAGAGGCCGTTGGGACTGCAGTTCCTGCGGAAGTTTCCGGGGAAGAAGTGAAGGAAGCAGGTGAACCGGCCAAGGTCGAAACTTTCCCTGACGTTGCCCCGCGGACCGGCGTTGAGATCGTCTCTGTCGAGGAGCGGGATGGCACCCGCTACTTCACCGTGAGGGACCTGCGCAATGGCAATGTAGTCAAAAATGTTACGCGCAAATCGGCCCGGCGTTTATGGCACTATGCGATCTCTCAGTATGTCGAGCTGCCGCCCGATCTATCAAAAGCGCAGGTGGATTGGGACGGTGATTTCGGGCTGCTCCGCAGGGTTAAACAGGGAAACCGGGAACGCTACGATCTGGTCCAGAATACACCCGATGGTTACCGCTATTACTTCGGGGTAACCGAAGACGGCATTCATGGACCATGGAAGCAGCTTGTTGGCCACGAAGATTAGCGGAAGAATACGCATTCGTACTTTTCGATATCCGGATGACTATCCGGCGGTTTACCGGCTGTGGGAGAATGCCGGTCCCGGTATCCACGCCGGGCGCTCGGACACGCCCCAAGAGATAGAAAAGAAACTGCAGCGTGATCCGGATCTGTTCTTGATCGCCGAAATGGATGGGCGAATAGTTGCTACTGTCCTGGGTGGCTATGATGGACGTTGGGGGATGATGTACCACCTGGCGGTAGCCCAGGAATACCGCTACCGTGGGGTCGGCGAAGCCCTGATGACTGGACTTGAAGAGCGCTTGCGGCAAAAAGGCTGCCGGCGCTATTACCTGCTGGTAACCAGGGACAACGAAGAAGCCATGCGGTTTTATGAATCGCGGGGTTGGGAGCGCATGGAACTGTATGCGTATGGAAAGGATTTGGATTAAGCCTCTTGCTTATGAATCTGAGAATAGGTATCCTCACGGTTTCCGATCGCTCGGCGCGCGGCGAGCGTCCCGATGCTTCCGGTCCTGCTCTTGAACAGGAAATTGAAGGGCAGGGCTGGCAGGTCAAACGCAAGACCATCGTACCCGACGACCTGGAGGCTATTCGAAATCTTTTGGTCTCCTGGGCGGACGCGGGTGAGTTGGACCTGATCTTGACTACGGGTGGCACGGGATTCAGCCCGCGGGATGTAACCCCCGAAGCTACCCTGGCAGCCATCGAACGCAGCGCTCCTGGTCTGGCCGAAGCGATGCGAGCGACCAGTCTCGAGGTTACTCCGCATGCCATGCTGTCGAGAGCTGTGGCGGGAGTACGCGGGCGGACCTTGATCATCAATCTTCCAGGCAGTCCAAAAGCCGCCATCGAAAACTTTCAGGTTATTTCGCCGGTCCTGGCACACGCCGTACAGCTGCTGCGAGAAGACCCGCGCGCCGAGGCCGGGCACTAAAAACTATTTTGAGAAGTTAACAGCTTGCAGTCTTGTTTGTTGGCTGGCGCCCCGCTTGTGCTACAATTTCCACTGTGGGTTGGGAGAAGGAAGCATTTCTTTCAGGAGGAAAACCCCGTGGAGACAGATAAAGAAAAAATGCTCAGGCTGATGCGCTTCTGGCTGTTCGGCACCTTCGTCATCATCTTTGCCGCAGTCACCGTTTATATCGGCGGCGCTCTAGGATTCGGATTGCTTATCTTGAGCCAACCCAATTATTGGCTGGCGATGTTCATTATCGCCGCCTTGAGCGCAGCCATTTACTATTTTTATAAGTGGTATTTGTTTAAGGTTTAGCGCATTCAGCCTAAAAAAAGGGATATTTTGGGAGATTCATTCTCCCAAAATATCCCTTTTTAACTTAATCTTGCAGCAAGTGCCGGGCGATAACCATGCGCTGCACTTCGCTGGTCCCCTCCCCGATGGTCATCAAGCGGGCATCGCGGTAGATGCGTTCGACTGGAAATTCACGGCTGTACCCATACCCGCCGTGGATCTGTATGGCATTGCGGCAGACGGTCTCGGCCATCTCGGTGGCAAACAATTTTGCCATGGCAGCTTCCTTCGTATACGGCCGGCCCTGACCTTTAAGCCAGGCGGCATAGTACACCATCAGCCGGGCCGTTTGAATCTGCGTGGCTGCATCGGCCAGCATCCATTGGATGGCCTGATGTCTGGCGATCGGCACCCCAAAGGTCTCTCGCTCTTTAGCGTACCGCAGGGCTTCATCCAGAGCGGCCTGAGCCAGCCCGACGGAGAGGGCGCCAATCCCCACCCGCCCCCCGTCCAGCACGGCTAATGTCTGGTGTAAACCTTCGCCCTCCTCGCCCAGCAAGTTCTCGGCCGGCACGCGCGCATTTTCGTAGGTCAGGGCATGGGTGGGTGAGCCTTTCAAGCCCATCTTCTTTTCCGGGGGTCCGATGCGCAGCCCGGACGTATCGGTGGGGACAATAATCAGGCTGAGCGAGCGAGATCCGCCGTTTGGATCGGTGCGGACCAGGGTGACGATGAAGTTCGCCATGCTGGCATTCGTACACCACATCTTGGGTCCATTGATGACCCATTCGGCGCCGTCCAATTCGGCCCGGGTGCGCACACCGCCTTTCAAGTCTGAACCTGCGCCCGGCTCGGTGAGCGCCAGGGCAGCCAGCCGGGTCTCCTTACCGCCCGAGACCACGCCGGGTAGAAAGCGCTCTTTTTGCTCATCCGATCCGAACATGGATACCGGCGCGCAGCCCAGGGAATTATGGGCCGCCAGCGCCAGCGCAGTGCTGCCGCATCCCCAGGCAATTTCCTCGATGGCGATGGCGGCACTGACCGGGTCCAATCCCGTCCCGCCATATTCTTCTGAAACATTCAATCCCAGCAGTCCGATTGGACCCATCTTGCGGACCGCCTCCCAGTTGAATTCAGCCGCCTCATCCACGTGCTGAGCTCTGGGTTTAACCTCCTGGGCGACAAAATCGTGCACCGCAGCTCGCCACATGCGCTGCTCTTCGGTAAGGTCAAAGTTCATGGTTTTTCCTCTCCCTATAGATATCCCAGGTCAATCCAGAACAAAAATAAGAACGCAGATCACGCCGATCACCACTGCAATAATAATGGGGATCAGAACGACTCCGATGATGTAAGAGCTGTACCAGAAAACATCCTCCCGGCCGGCGTCTTCCTCTCCATTCTGCGCCGCATTCAACCTGGTTCCGCAACGCGGGCACACTGCGGTCCCTTCCGGAAGCATGGCGTTGCAGTTGGGGCACCAGAGTGGCATTTACAGTTCAATTACGGATGGGACGATTTCAGTTGCAGGTTCAGGCCGCAGGAGCCCGACGTAAAGCAGCGCGGCGGCAATTCCGCCGAGCGGCTGGGCGATCAGGTAGATCCAGATGTTTGCATAGATTCCGCTGGCAACCGCTGGGCCCAGGGTCCGCGCCGGATTGAGGGAGCCTCCGGTCAGTGGCCCTCCCATTAAGATGGAGAGCGTCAGGGTCAGCCCAATCGCGGCTGGCGCCAGAAGCCCGGCTTTGCCGCTTACGGCGGCATTCAAGACCGTGTTGACCAATAGAAAAGTAAGAATGAACTCGATCACCAATCCTTGAAGAGGCGTTATCCCTTCGGCCAAAACAGTTGCCCCCAGGTTGGTGTCGAAACTTGCCAGGACAAAACGGAGCACGAAAGCGGCGGCGATCCCGCCCAGAATCTGTACGATTATGTAAGCAATGGCTGCCAGGCCGTCAATTGCTCTGGCTGCCCACAATCCAATGGTGACGGCCGGATTGATGTGAGCGCCGGAGATATGCCCGTAGGCGTAGGCAAAGACCAGGACAACCAGTCCATGCGCAAAGGCAACCCCGACCAATCCACCAACACCCAAGGCAGCCGCGCCGGCACCAATAAAGATCAGCGTGAAGGTCCCAATGAATTCGGCTACCAAAGCTTTTGTATTCATCAATGATCCCTCCTTGATTCGTAATGTATTTTATATGGCCGTTTTTCCATTCTTGTAAAACAGTTCGCCATCGACCCGGATCTCAGCCTCCTGCATGTCGCAGAGCATATCCCAGTGTAAGCCGGAGTGATTCTGGCCCCCCGTTTCCGGATAACTGGAGCCGACGGCCAGGTGGATGGTGCCGCCGAGTTTCTCGTCGAACAGCATATTCTTGGTGAAGCGCGGGATGTGGTAATTGGTGCCGATGCCCCATTCTCCCAGGTATCTTGCGCCCTCATCGGTATCCAGCAGCGAGGTTAATAACTCTTCTCCCTTGCCGGCTTTTTCTCTGACGACTTTGCCGTCTTCAAACCAGAGCTCAATATCGGTCACCTCCCGGCCGCCATAGATGGCTGGGTAGCGGAAACGGATCCAGCCGTTGGCCGAATCCTCCACCGGGCCGGTGAAGATCTCGCCATCGGGGAAGTTATATTTGCCATCGGCTTCCTTGAAGGTGCGCCCTTTTATCGAGAGCCGCAGATCGACGTCCGGCCCTTTCATGATGACTTTGTCTCTATCTTTTAGCCAGGCGATCAACTCCTTCTGGCGCTGCCCCTCTTTTTGCCAGGCGGCTACCGGATCCGGCTCATCCAGCATGCCGGCGCCGAAGACAAAATCCCGGTATTCGGCGAGGCCCATGTCGGCTTCCTGAGCGCTGGCATGGGTGGGGAACTCGGTATAACACCAGCGTAACTCGTTCCGGGCGGCGCGCTCCAGGAAAACCTTGTCAAGGGGTGCCGAGGCTTTGCGCACGCGGGCCATACGTTTCGGATCGACCCCACTGAGCTGCCGGGTGTTGATTTCGGCCCCGATCCCCAGGTAGGCGTCGAATGTTTCGGTGATTAGCTTGCGAACCGGGGAGATAAAATCGAGCTGATTTTCCGAAGCATGCTTGTAGAATACTTCTTCCGCTCCAGGAAGTCCGAGCTGCAAAAATACGTGCGCTCCAGCCTGGATGGCTTCTCGATAGACTTCCAAGGCGAGCTCTTCGGCCAGCGGATTGGTACGCAGGGTGACATGCTGGCCGGGCTTTAGTTCGAGCGAATAATGGACGAGCACTTTTGCGAGTTTTGTGATGCGCGGGTCTGGCATTTTATTTCCTTTCATAGCGGTTGGAACCACAGATTTTCACAGATCAACACAGATGTTGGCTGATTCTAACCAGCTTTCTTACACAAGCCATCTGCCATCAGCACTCAGGCTGGAGATGGCTGAAGGCTGAAGGCTTATTGCTTACTGCTTCTGGCTATCTTCATCTCGCCCTGCGAATTTCCTCCACCGCCTCCGGATTCACCAGCGAAGAGGTATCGCCCGGCTCTTCACCGAGGTAGGCAGCCCGGATCATGCGGCGCATCACCTTGGCGTTGCGCGTCTTGGGCAGGTCGCTGACAAACAGGATCTCCCGGGGCGCCAGCGGTTTGCCCAGGGAGGCAGCCACCAGCTCTTTTAGCTCCGCTCGCAGCGCTTCCGAGGGCGAGTCCTGCGGTCCGAGCACGCAAAATACCACGACGGCGTTGCCCTTGATCGGGTCCGGCACGCCGATGGCGGCGGCCTCCAGGACGGCCGGATGGCTGACCAGGACCGATTCGACCTCGGCCGGCCCCAGGCGCTTGCCGGCAACCTTGATCGTATCATCCGACCGTCCCAGAATATACCACATGCCTTCGGAATCAACCGCAGCAAAATCTCCATGGACCCAAATGCCGGGCCAGCGCGACCAGTAGGTCTCCTCGTAGCGATCCGGGTCCTTCCAAAAGCCACGCGTCATCCCGATCCAGGGCGCTTTGATTACCAGTTCGCCGACCTGGTTGCGCACGGAGTTGCCGTGCTCGTCGAACACGTCGGCCGCGATGCCAGGACAGGGAGCGGAAAAAGAGCAGGGTTTTAGCGGAAGAATGGGATTGCCCATGACGATGCCGCCGGAGATCTCGGTGCCGCCGGAATAATTAATAATCGGCCGTTTGCCGCCGCCGACTTTTTCAAACAACCATAACCAGGGATCCGGATTCCACGGTTCGCCCGTGGAGGCGAAGAAGCGCAACGACGAAAGGTCGTGATCCTGGAATGGCGCCTCGCCATGGGGGATCAAGGAGCGCACCAGGGTGGGGGATAGGCCTAAGGTCGTGATTTTATGGCGCTCCACCATGCTCCACAGCCGGTCTGGCCCGGGATAGTCCGGGGCTCCATCGTAGACAAAAAAAGCCCCGCCGAGGATCAAGGAACCAAAGACCAGCCAGGGTCCCATCATCCAGCCCATGTCGGTCATCCAGTAGATGATGTCGCCGGGATGCACGTCGGTTCCGAAAGCCATGTCCTGGGCCGCTTTGACCGGGAAACCGGCGTGGGTGTGCACGGCTCCTTTCGGGCGGCCGGTCGTGCCGGAAGTATAGATGACCATGAGCACGTCTTCGGCCATCGTGATCTCGGTCTCCGCTTCTTCGGGCTGGCTGGAAACCAGCTCGTGCCACCAGTGATCGCGGCCGGGGATCATCTCGATCTCCTGGCCGGAGCGGTCGAGCACGATCATGTGCCGGACGGTGCCGGCTCGCTCAACGGCCCTATCGGCAACCGGCTTCATCAGCACCGCATCGCCTCTACGGAAGAAGCCATCCGCGGTAAACAGGGCTTTGGCGTCGGCATCCTCCAGGCGGGTGGCCACGGCGCCGGCGCCGTAACCGGAGAAGAGCGGCAGAATAATCCCCCCGATCTTGGCGATCGCCAGGAGCGCAACCACAATTTCCGGGGTCATCGGCATGTAGAGACCGATGGCATCGCCCTTGCCCAGTCCCAGGGAGCGCAGGGCGTTGGCTGCCTGGTTGACCCGCCGGTGGAGTTCGCCGTATGTCCAGGTTTGGGATTCCCCCTCTTCGCCTTCCCAGATAAGGGCCGCACGGTTTTCGGTTTCCGTACCGGAATATTTGTCCAGGCAGTTGTGCACGATGTTCATCTGGCCGCCGGCAACCCAATGCGGCCAGGCGACCCCGCGGGACAGATCGACTACCTGCGTGTAAGGCTCGTAAAATTGGATATCCAGGTAATCGAGCACGGCTTCGGAAAACCAGGCGATATCCTGGGTTGAGCGTTGCATGAGTTCAGCGAAGCCGGGAATATTGTGCCGGCGCATGAATTGGGTCAGATGGGCGCGTTCGATGTAATCCGGGGTTGGGCGCCAGACAATCTCGCCCCCAAATTGGAACTGTTCGCTCATTCCTTCCTCCATTGGCTGGTAAGGCTCGTCAGGTTTATTCTATCGCCAATCTCCAAAGGAGGCAACTACGCGCCGGCGCGGGGCAAGCGAGAAACGAACGTTGGAATCTGAAGAGTTGAACAGAGCACGATGGTCGAATAGCACGCTGATGGCGACGGAAAACGTCTTTTGTCCAACATGGAGTTGACGAGCGCTCTGTCCCCCTTGTTCTTCCGCAGTTCAAATCAGGGATTCAAGGAATTGAACAAATCCGTCCAGATCCTGTTTCACCCGTTTATAACAAGGTCGTAATTCATCTACGAGTTCTTTCAAGCGGGATGGACGCAAATTAAACGCATAGACATTTCGTACAACATGGCGGAAACCGCGATAATCATCCAGGCATTGTTGGGTTGAATGAGACAACACGGCTGGTCTCCGATCGCTAATTTCACCAGCCATTTGGATCAGCAAAGCGCGATGCCAGTCAACGCCTTCGGGAACGGATCCGTCTAGAGAACGAGCGATATCCTCCAAGATGCGCTCCACCCCCACGTAGAATCCATGCAGGTTCAACGCCACGCCATCCCAATAACCATCATCTCCGGTTTGAATCGCTTTATTGCTCAACAGATCAACCCGCTCAATCACCTGGACCAATTCATCCATGGATCCGCGGATGCGCGCCGCCAGAGCATCTGGAATGCTCACAATTCCACTCCCTCTTTTTCAACTAGCTCCAGGATTGCTGGCCTGGCATCTTCAACGGGGATTAGATCAAAATTAATCTCTGGATCGAGGTCCAGCAAGCGCGCTACCGCCCGGTAGTAATGTTGGATATCCCAAACTACCAGATCGATGTCGGAATGCGCATGGAACAGCTCCGCATGCAAGAGCGATCCAAATAGAACCACCCGCGTGGCGCCGAACTCCTCTTTGAGCAATTCAGCGGCCCGATGCGCCAGCTCCGAGGCGCGTTCCCGGCGTGTGGCCAGCCATTGCTTTCGCGCAATCTCACGCTCTCGGGCAGAGCGCCGGTATCTTTCAAGTTGAGCTGGAGTGATATCCATAAGTCTTTCCATCCAAAATATCGTTATTTAGAATTATACTGGAAAACCAAATATATCTCTGAATGGACGCTTGAACAGCTGTAATATCTAAAATCTCACCGCCAAGCGGGCTGTAAAGGTCGAGGACAGCAATTTTCAACCTGCTTTCAGCGGGCTTTGCATATCAGCCATCGGTTACAACCGATGGCTGCTGAAGCCCACCTCTACGATGGCTTGTGATCAAGAGCATAATCACTCGAAACACGTTTCACAAGTCATTTGACACGAGCTTCAAAACTGGTAATATAGAACCGGTAATTTGCTGTTGCTATCTAGGAAAATGATTATGCCTTCAACCGCTATCCATGCCCAAAATCTCACTCGCCATTTCGAAACCGTTCGCGCCGTCGATAATCTGTCCTTGGAGGTGCCCTCCGGCATTGTCTTCGGGTTCCTTGGGCCCAATGGCGCCGGAAAAACGACGACCATCCGCTTGCTGCTCGGTCTATTGGAGCCGACCGCAGGCAAAGCAGAAGTTCTCGGCTTTGACGTCCTCACCCAGGCGGGCGAGATCCGGCTGCGTAGCGGCGCCCTGCTGGAGCACAGCGGATTATACGAACGCTTGAGCGCCGAGGACAATCTTGAATTTTATGGCCGCGTGTGGCGTATGTCTCTCTCTGAGAGGCGGGCAAGGATCAAGGATCTGCTCGCGCACCTGGACCTGTGGGATCGACGAAAAGAGCTGGTGGGGACGTGGAGCCGCGGCATGAAGCAGAAGCTGGCCCTGGCGCGCACCCTCCTGCACCGGCCGCAGCTGGTTTTCCTGGATGAACCCACCGCCGGGCTCGATCCTGTGGCAGCCTCCGCCGTGCGCGAGGACCTGGCTTCACTGGGCGAGAGGGAAGGCGCTACAATTTTCCTGACCACGCACAACCTTTCCGAAGCCGAAAAGTTGTGCCATCAGGTCGGCGTCATCCGCCAGGGCAGGCTGGTCGCAATGGGGCCATTGGACCACCTGCGCGCTCAATCCGGTGGACCTCGCCTGGAGATCACCGGGCGCGGATTTTCGACGGAAGCACTGGAGCAGATCAAGAGCCGTCCGGAGGTCGCCATTCTCAACTTATCGAATAACCATCTGACCATTCACCTGGCCGATTCTGTCGATGCCGCGCCGCTGGTTTCTCAGCTCGTTTCGGCCGGCGTCCAGGTTGAGGAAGTGCGCAAAGAGACAGCCAGCCTGGAGGAAGTGTTCATGACCCTGATGGAGGAGAATAGGGAGGCTGAAGGATGATCGCCGATATATGGACCATCGTCTGGAAAGAATCCAAAGAGATCCTGTTGCAGCGCGGCAACCTGCGCGGCGGGTGGGTTGGATTGCTGGTGTTCATCGGAGTCTTCGGCATTTTTATGCCGCTGCAAAGCGGCCCTGATTGGGTGGAATCTCCCGCCGGCCTCTTCGTGTGGGGTTGGGTGCCATTCTTGTTGGTCAGCGGGGTCGTGGCCGATTCCTTCGCCGGGGAGCGCGAGCGCCATACCCTGGAAACGCTGCTCGCCAGCCGCCTTTCCGACCGGGCGATCCTGCTCGGAAAAATCGCAGCGGCTGTCGCCTATGGCTGGGGCATTACCATGGTCAGCGTCCTGGTCGGCTTAATTACAGTGAACGTTGTGCATTGGCAAGGAGAATTGATTTTTTATCCTCCGGCTACCGGTTTGGGTATCGTTGCACTGAGTTTTCTGGTCGCTGCTTTGGCGGCGGGCCTGGGGGTTCTGGTGTCCTTGCGCGCCGCCACCGTCCGGCAAGCCCAACAAACATTCAGCATCGCTTTTTTCTTGCTGTTTATCCCACTGTTCGCCTTCCCCCTGCTGCCGGAGGAGTGGCAAGCCAGATTCGTTCAGATCGCCGCCAATGCCAACCTGGCTTCCATCGTGCTTGGTGTGGCCTTCATCCTATTGATCGTTGATGCGGCGCTCTTTGTAGCAGCCATGGCCCGCTTTAAACGCGACCGTCTGATCCTGGATTAACAAGCAGGTTAACTCCCTGAAAAAAGGCCAATTTTAACCGCTACCCATGGTACGCCAGTACCCATTTTCTTTGACCTTTCAGAGTTATCCGTTAAATCCGTGCAATCCGTGTACCATTTTCTTGTCGGTTTGAGGCGAAGCTTCGTCAGGATTCTTGAGGAGGAAAACCTATGGCCAATCGTCCCGTCGCCATCATCACCGGAGCCTCGTCAGGGATTGGAGAAGCCACCGCCCGGCTGCTCTCCTGGAAGCGTTATCGCGTCGTTCTGGCGGCCCGCCGGCTGGAGCGCATGGAGGCGTTAGCGCAGGAGCTCCGCACTGCTGGCGGCGAGGCTTTGGCTGTGAAAACCGATGTCGCCAACCTGGATGACCTTCGAAACCTGGTTGAGACCACTTTAAAAGAATTCGGTGAAATTGACGTGCTTTTCAACAACGCCGGGATCGGGCGGATCGATTGGTTGGAGCGCCTGGATCTGGTTGATGACATCGACATTCAAATTCAAATCAACCTGACAGCCGTGATCCAGCTGGCCCGTCTGGTTCTACCTCACATGCTGGCGCGCCGCTCGGGTCATATTATCAACATGTCCTCCGTCGCCGGCTTGCTGCCGGTGCCGACGTACAGCGTTTACTCCGCCAGCAAATATGGCGTGCGCGGGTTCACGGAGGCGCTGCGCCGGGAGCTGAAACCAGGCGGCATCCACGTTTCCGGCCTCTACCCAGGTGGGGTGAACACCGCCTTCAGGGAAAAATCCGGGAGCGCGCGGCGCTCGAGGATCCGCACGCCGGATTTTTTGCGCTTGAGCGCCGAGGATGTGGCCCAGGCGGTGTGGAGCCTGATCCGCAGGCCACGCCGCGCCTTGGTTATGCCCTGGCCGATGAAGCTAGCGGCTGGCATTAACGGCCTGTTTCCCGGATTGGTCGAGCGGGTGATTGAGGTCGCCTTTGCGAGGAGAGCGAGGGAGCTGGGGAGCTAGGGAGCTGGGGAGCCGGCGAGAAATCCGCGTTCCCATTCGTTCCTCGAAAAAAACATAAAGAATCTTTTTTTACTCAAAATCTTATGTAAACCGCCCTCGGCCACGCAGACAACAATCGCCCAACCATCCTGGTCCTCCGCCAATCTTCAATTTTCAACCTTCAACCTTCAACTATAATACAAACAGTTCTTCCGACGATTCAACGGACCGATGAGAGGTGCACCGTTTGGAGAAGAAGGCATTTGACATTGATGAGGTGATGCGGCGCATAGGAGAGGCGGTAAAACCATATCCGAAGGCGGCTCTGTTTGAGCTGGCTGAAGAAGGTTACGATTCGCCCTTTGAGATTTTGGTGGCCTGCATCATATCGATCCGCACTCGCGATGAGGTGACCTTGCCCACGGCCCGGCGGCTTTTTGAGCGCGCCCGCACCCCGGCGGCCATCAGCCGGATGGGCTGGGAAGAGATCGACCGGCTGATCGGGGCCTGCTCTTTCCATGAAGCCAAAGCCGGGCAAATCCAGTCGCTGGCGGGGCGCGTGGTAACGGAATTTGATGGAAACCTGCCCTGCCAGTCTGATATCTTGCAGTCTTTCCATGGGGTGGGCCCAAAGTGCGCTAATTTGGTCCTGGGCATCGCCTGCGACCAGCCGCGCGTCAGCGCCGACGTGCACGTGCACCGGGTGACCAACCGGTGGGGATATGTACAGACATCTTCACCGGAAAAGACCAGCCAAAGGCTGGAGGAGAAGCTGCCGGAGCGCTACTGGGTTGAAATCAACCGCCTGCTGGTGCCCTTCGGCAAGCACATCTGCACCGGGCGCCTGCCGCGCTGCTCGACGTGTCCAGTATTGCTCTACTGCCAGCAGGTGGGCGTGGAGCGCCACAGGTGAAGTCTTTGTGGCCTTTGTGCTCTGCCTTGGTGTCCTTAGTGTTAAGAAATGCAGTTACGAAGCCTAACTCAATACCTTCCCCGAACGGTACGCGCCTCCGGATGAGGCAATTCCTCAATGCTGGCCGGCGTCACCTTTACCGCGCAGGCCTTGAATTCCGGGATCAAGGCCTGCGGATCCAGGGCATCGATGGTCAGCAGGTTTGCCGCCGCCTCCGCAAAATGGAAAGGGATGAAGATCACGCCGGCAGTGGTCTTTTCGGTGACATCGGCGCGCAGCACTATAGATCCGCGCCTGGAGGAAACGCGCACCACCTGCCCATCGCCGATCCCCATTAAAGCGGCGTCGGCCGGGCTGATCTCCACCAGCGCTTCCGGAAACAGGTCATCCAACTTGGAATGCCTGGTCATCGTGCCGCCGTGCCAGTGCTCGAGGATGCGCCCGGTGGTCAGGACGAAAGGATACTCCTCGTCGGGCTGTTCAACCGGAGGGACGAAATCCAGCAAGTGGAATTTGCCCCGCCCACGCGGGAAGCGCTCGCTGAACAGGAAGGGCGTACCGGGATGCTCTTCATCAACGACCGGCGTCTGTAAGCCCTCTTTCTCGAGCCGAGAATACCGGATTCCGGCGTATTCCGGCACCACGCCCGCCAGTTCTTGCATGATCTCGGAGGGACTGAGGTAATTCCAACCAGCTGAGTTTGGCCGGCCAAGGCGCTGCTCGATGCGCATAGCCAGGTCGCAGATCAACTCCCAATCGGGGCGCGACTGGCCGCGCGGTTCGATGGCTTTGCGCACCCGCTGCACGCGGCGGTCGGTGTTGGTAAAAGTGCCCTCCTTTTCAGCCCAGGAGGCGGCCGGCAGGATCACGTCGGCGAAGGCTCCCGATTCGTTGATGAACAGATCTTGAGCGACCAGGAATTCCAGGTTTTCCATGTGGTGACGCGTGACGTTGAGGTTTGGCTCGCTCATCATCGGATTTTCGCCCATGATATAGAGGGCGCGCACGCCGCCCGGTCGCACGTTGGTGAGGATCTCGGTGGTGGTCAGGCCGCGTTCCAGGCTCAACCCGCCCGGCTCGACGTTCCAGACGGCCTCCCACTTTTCGGCATTTTTCGGATCGTCAACCAGCATATAGCCCGGGTAGTGGTAGGGCATGGCGCCCATGTCGGAGGCTCCCTGTACATTGTTCTGGCCGCGCAGGGGATTTAGCCCGGTGCCCTCGCGCCCAACGTGACCGGTGAGCAGCGCCAGGTGTACCAATGACAGGGCGCTGGCTGTGCCGTGAGACAGCTGCGAAATACCCATACCCCAGTAGATGGCGCCGCGCTCAGCCGTGGCATACATGCGAGCGGCTTCGATAATCAAGTTGCGATCGACGCCGGAAACCATCTCGGCGTACTCAGGGGTGAATTTCTCGACCGATTCGACGAATTCGTGGTAATTTTCCGTGCGCTGGGCGACAAATTCGTGGTTGACCAGGTCCTCCTTGATGATGACGTGCGCCATGGCGCTGAAGACGGGGACGTTGGTGCCCGGCTTGAGGGGCAGCCATAAGATCGCAAAATCACACAACTCCAAACGGCGCGGGTCGACGACGATCATCTTGGCGCCGTACTTTTCCACCGCAGCTTTCATTTGCAGGCCAATAATGGGGTGGTTTTCGGTGGTGTTGGAGCCGGTAACGATGAAGCAATCGCTCTTGACCACCTCCGCGGCCGTATTGCTCATGGCGGCGGAACCAATGGCCTGCTGCAGGGCAACCACCGATCCGGCGTGACACAGCCGGGTGCAGTGATCCACGTTATTGGTGCGAAACAGGCTGCGGAACAGCTTTTGCAGGAGATAATTGTCCTCGTTGGTGGCTTTGGCGCATAAATACGTGGCCAGTGCCCCCGGGCCATCGCGCCGGTAGATTTCGATCAGGCGGTCGGCGACGTAATCCAAAGCTTCGTCCCAGGATACTGCCCGCCAATCGGATAAATCAAACGCCTGGGTACGCGCGCCTGGTTTCTGCGGTGTTTTGCGAATCAGTGGCGTGGTCACCCGCCGCTTGTGATAAATGAAATCGTATCCGAATCGCCCCTTGACGCACAGGTTGCCTTTATTCACCACGGCATCGAAGGGCGAACTGACGTGGTAAATAATATCGTCTTTGAGGTGTAGTTCCAGCTTGCAGCCTACACCGCAGTACGGGCAGGTAGTCGGGACAACACGATCGGGTTGGAGCATGGTTGGCCTCCGGGATTATCGAACCGTAAGGGTTAATCTATGGCTAGAAATGGTGCCTGAAACGTAATGCGTATTGCGTAATGCGTGAAAAGCCACTTACGAATTACGCAATGCGTATTACGAGTCACGTTTTTTCTTCCTCTCCATCCTCGTCATCTGCATGATCTCGTCCGGCGTTTTCCCTTGCTCGAAGAGCCATTGGCGCTTGGATTTCAGCGCTCCGGTGGGGCAGACGTCGACGCATTGGCCGCAAAAAACACAGCTTGTCTCCGGCATGGGTTTGTCGAAAAAAGTGCCAATTTGGGTTTCAAAACCGCGCCCGGAAAAATTGATGGCGTAGGTATACTGGGCATCTTCGGCGCAGACCTGCACGCAGCGCCAGCACAAAACGCATTTGGCGTAGTCGCGCACGTACATAGGATTGTCATCGATCACAGGCGGCCGGCGCTGCTCTGAATCGGGGAAGCGCTGCCGGTCGGCGGTGTAGTCATCCATGAACTCCTGAATTTCCGGCGCCTCACTGAGGTCCAGGGTGGAATCGAGCATTTCCAGGATGGTGCGGCGGCTGCGCTCGACGCGCTCATTGCGCGTGGTCACCTGCATGCCTTCGCTGACCTGCGCGACGCAGGCCGGAGAGAGCACCCGGGCGCCGGCGACCTCGACGACGCAAATGCGGCACAGGGCATTCGGGGTGCAGTGTTCGTGATAACAGATGGTTGGGACTCTCTCGCCGATCTGTTCGGCAGCCTTGAGAATAGTAGTCCCCGCCGGAACGCTTACTTCCTGGCCATCGATGATCAGGGTGACACTGTCGCTCATGAATGTTTTGCCTCCATAAAGTTCAATCGCTGCCTGGCGTCGTTTCGAAATCGGCTACCCAATACTCCGGGGTTTGCAGGCTAAATTTGGCCTCCATCAAGCGTTCCGGATGACTGTACACGTTCATCTGGTTGCGGCGCACGTAGCCGCATAAGGTGATATTCCACTCGCTTGCCAGTCCCACTGACATGCTGGTGGGGGAGGTGCGCGAAGCGACGATCGGGCACCTCATTTTCGCGGCTTTATTGATCATCTCCGACGAAATCCGCCCGGTTGAGAGCAAGATCTTCCCGGCGGGATCCAGGCCCTGGCGCAAGCACTCTCCCCGCAGACGATCCAGGGTGTTATGCCGGCCGATATCTTCGGCGATGAGTAAAAGGCGTTCGCCGTCGCTGAGCGCGGAGGTATGGACCCCACGGGCCCGGGCATACAGGCTATCCTGACTCTGCAGTTGGTTGATCAGTGAACTGAGCCGCGCCGGCGATATCGTCCGGTCGCTTTTGACGGGCTCCAGGTGGGCGGCCAAGTCTGAAAAGGTCATGCCACCCGTGCATCCGGTAGTGATGATCTTGCGGCGAGGTTTATCCCAAACAGAATGGGAGAGCCAGATGTCGATGCAGTCACCCGAATCACAAACATGCTCGATCTTTACCTCGGAATAAGCGCTAATGAACTCTTCGTTCGCCAGGAACCCGAGGGCGAGTTGCAGAGGATCGCGCGGCGTGCCCATCAATGTCGCCAGCTCCTGCCCATTGACATAAATGGTGATGAAGCCCTCTTCAATGACCTCGGCCTGGGTCTCCTGCCACTCGCCATCCTTGTAAATATGGAAATTGTGCGG
>Ga0209640_10000917_pt1 | contig 23969 bp, 21 predicted proteins | sample RifCSP10_1_FD_184018 | JGI IMG/M metagenome (GOLD analysis project Ga0209640, IMG submission 184018) | Soil microbial communities from Rifle, Colorado - Rifle CSP2_sed 10_1 (SPAdes) (version 2) | ecosystem: Environmental > Terrestrial > Deep subsurface > Rock core/Sediment | place: Rifle... | reverse complement strand
CGACCACCCGCGGCCGGTCGACGAGCTGGCCCGCCTGCTGGCCATCCACCGGCTCCTTTTCGACCGCCCGCTCCCTGCGTCTCTCCTGCCGCTCGACGCCGCCTTGGCCACCGACATCCGGGATGCGTTGACCGGCATCGGCCGCGCACCCGGCCGCGACGCTCCGGAGGCCTCGGCGGCCGAGCTCGAAGCCCGCGCCATCGGCGCGGCGCGCCCGATGCCGGAAGGTTGGGACCTGCGCTGGCAGGGCGCGCTGCTCGACTGGATGGGCTGGGAGAACCTGGAGGAGCGCACGGCCGCGGTGGGCTGGATCGACCCCCTCGTCCTGCGGATCCTGCGCGAGCGCGCCCGTCCGGACCGCTACGCCTCGAAGCGCCGGAAGATCGCTACCGCGTTCTGGCCGCCGAAGCCGAAGCCGTTGATCATCGCCGTGTCCACGCGTGCCTTGCGCGCGACGAGTGGCACGTAGTCGAGGTCGCATTCGGGCAGGTCGGGGTTCTCGAGGTTCGCGGTGGGCGCGATGACGCCCTCGCGGATGGCCCCGAGCGCGGTGAACGCGGAGACGACCCCGGCGGCGCCGAGCAGGTGGCCGACCATCGACTTCGGCGAGCTGATCGGCACCTTGCGAGCGTGGGCGCCGAAGGCCGCCTTGATGGCCCGGGTCTCGGTCACGTCGTTGAGCGGCGTGGACGTGCCGTGGGCGACGATGTAGTCGATCTCGTCGGGCGCGATGCCGGCGTCCTGGAGGGCGCGCGTCATGGCCATCATGGCACCGCGGCCGGTCGGTTCGGGGGCGCTGATGTGGAAGGCGTCGGCGGTCAGCGCGGCGCCGATGACCTCGGCCTGGATGGTCGCGCCGCGCTCCAGCGCGTGCTGCGCCGACTCCACCACGACCACCCCGGCACCCTCGCCGAAGAGGAAGCCGTCGCGATCGCGGTCGAAGGGGCGCGAGGCGTGGGTCGGGTCGTCGTTGCGCTTGGAGAGGGCGCCCATGTTGCCCAGCGCCGCGAAGGCGATGCCGAGCAGCGGCGCCTCCGACCCGCCGGCCAGGACCACGTCCGCCTCGCCGCGCTGGATGAGCCGCAGGGCGTCCTGGAAGGCGATGACCGAGCTGGCGCAGGCAGCCACCTGGGTGATGACCGAGCCGGTCAGGCCGTACTCCATCGAGAGCTGGCAGGCGGCCATCGAGCCCGAGAGGGCGGGTATGGCGAAGGGGCTGACCTGCCCCGGCCCCCGGTCTCGGAGCGTCTCGTCACCGTCGATGACCTGCTCCATGCCGCCGCCGCCGGTGTTCACGCAGACCGCCGCGCGGTCCCGCCGCTCCGGGCTCCAGTCGCTGAAGTCGAGGCCCGCGTGGGCCACCGCCTCCTTGCCCGCGGCCATGGCGAAGTGGATGAAGCGGCTCATGCGGCGCGCCATCTTGCGGTCCATGGCGATCGTCGGGTCGAAGTCCTTGACCTCGGCGGCGATGCGCACGTCGTAGGCGCTGGCGTCGAAGGAGGTGATCGGGCCGCCGCCGCTCACGCCCGCCACGAGGTTGCGCCAGAACGTGGGGTGGTCGTTTCCGATCGGCGTCACCGCGCCGAGGCCGGTGACGACGGCGCGGCGCGACGGGTCCTGGCTGGGCACGGGCGGGATGCTCCCCTCAGTGACGGGTCGGGGGGATTGTAGCGAGGGCGGGGAGCGTCACCTCACCGCGGCAGCGGCCGCTCCTCCAGCGGCACGTCCCAGTGCGCCTCGATCAGCTCGAAGCGGCGCCGCTCCTCCGTCGCGTAGCGCTCGCGGTCGGGGAAGAGCCGCTCGGCGATGGCGGCGTCCGAGTGCTCCTCCGTGGCCGCCCAATCGCGGTACGTGATCGTCACGAGGAATGTCCAATCGGCACGGCCGTCACCGTGGAAGCGCGGGACGTAGGCGCGCACGTCGAGGAAGCGTCCGGCGGCCAACTGTTCGCGCAGCAGCGGCCAGTGGTTGCGCTCGAACAGCTCGAGGAACTCGTCCTGGGCGCCCCACCGGATCCGGTAGTAGTAGGCCACGGTGACGGGCGCGCCGGCTCCGGCGTCGGACGCGGACATCAGTCGCCGTCGTAGCGCTTGAAGATGATCGCGCCGTTGTGTCCGCCGAGGCCGATGTTGTCCGACATGGCGTAGCGGATCGCCATCTCGCGCGACGCGCCGTGGACGACATCGAGGTTGATCTCCGGATCCGGATCGCGGTAGTTCAGCGTGGCGGGTGCCACCTGGTGGTGGACCGAGAGCACGGTGAAGATGCCCTCCACTGCGCCCGCGGCGCCCATGAGGTGCCCGGTCAGCGACTTCGTGGCGCTGATGGCGACCTTCGGCGTGTGCTCGCCGAAGACGTCCCAGATGGCCTGCGCCTCGCGCAGGTCGCCCAGCGGCGTGGAGGTGCCGTGGGGGTTGATGAGGTCGATCTCGTCGGCCGGCACGCCGTGGCGCTCGAGCGCCATGAGCATCGCTCGGCGCACGCCGTCCCCCTTCTCGATGGGCTGGATCAGGTCCCAGGCGTCGGCCGCGGAGCCGTATCCGACGACCTCGGCGTAGATCTTCGCCCCGCGCGCCTTGGCCAGCTCGAGGTCCTCGAGCATCAATCCGCCGGCGCCCTCGCCGAGCACGAAGCCGTTGCGCGTCAGGTCGAACGGTCGCGAGACGGTCTCGATGCCCTCACCGGGACGCGGCAGGCCCATGCCGCGCATGTTCGAGAAGCCGACGTGGACGATCTCGTGCAGCGGCGACTCCGTGGCGCCGGTGAGGGCGGCGATGAAGTCGCCGCGGCGGATGCCCTCGGCCGCCTCGCCGATGTTGTGCGTGCCCGTCGAGCAGGCCGTGACCACGCACATGTTCGGGCCGCGGATGCCGGTCTCGATGGCGATCTGGCCGGACGCCGTGTCGGGCAGCATGTTGGCGATGAAGAAGGGGCTGACCGTCCGGGCGCCCTTCGTGTCCCAGGCCTCCTTCGCGTCCATGATCAGCTGCGGCCCGCCGCCACCGGAGCCGAAGATGACGCCGATCTCGTCGCGGTTGTCGTCGGTGATCTCGAGGCCGGAGTCGGCCAGCGCCATCTTCGCGGCTGCCACGCCGAGCACGACGTTGCGGTCCGTGCGGCGCACCTCCTTGAAGTTCATCCAGGCGTTCGGGTCGAAGTCGTTCACCTCGCCGGCCGCCTGCGCCTCGTAGATCGACGCATCGAAGCGGGTGATCCGCTTCAGCCCGGAGTTGCCCTCGACGAGGTTCGTCCAGGCGGTCTCGATGTCCTGGCCGATGGGGCTGATGATGCCCAGGCCGGTGACGGCGACGCGGCGGGTGTAGTCGGGGCGACGCATCTGGTGGCGTTTCTCCTCGGTCTGTCAGGCGGAAGCGACGGCGGCGTCGAGGTCGGGGATGGCCAGCCGCCCGGGGGCGGATGGGTCGTCGAGGGCGAAGGCCTCGAGCTCGGGGGCGATGCGCTTGATGAGGCCGGTCAGGACCTTCCCGGGGCCGACCTCGATGAACATCGTCACGCCGGCGGCGGCCATGGCCTCCACGGCGGCCACCCAGTCGACGCCGGTCGTGAGGTGCTCGACCAATTCGGCGCGGCAGGCCTCGCCGGTGGACAAGGGATGGGCGTCGGCGTTGGCGAGGAGGGGCGCGGTCGGGTCGCCGAAGTGGACGTCGGCGAGGACCTGGCGCATCCGGTCGGCAGCATCCGCCATCAGCGGGGAGTGGGCGGCGACGCTGACCGGCAGCACGATGGCCCGCTTCGCACCCAGCGCTTTGGCCGCCTCCGCGGCGGCCTCCACCGCGGCGCGCCCGCCACTCACGACGACCTGGCCGGGTGAGTTCCGGTTGGCGACGCCGAAGACCCCGTGGGCCCGCCCCGCCTCCAGGAGCTGGGGCAGGCGGTCGTCGTCGAGGCCGATGACCGCGGCCATGGCGCCGTCGCGCCCGGAGGCCTGCATGCGCAGGCCGCGCTCGCGCACGAGGCGCACGCCGTCGGCGAGGGAGATCACGCCGGCAGCCACGAGGGCCGAGTACTGGCCCATCGAGTGGCCGGCGAAGAAGGCCGGCTCGAGGGCGGGCCGACCCGCCGCGGCGAGGGCGGCCTCGAGCGCGCGCAGGTAGGCGATCGAGGTGGCCAGGAGGGCGGGCTGGGCGTTCTGCGTCCGATCGAGGTCCTCGGCCGGGCCGCCGAAAGCGAGGGCGGCGATCGGCTCACCGAGCGCGGCGTCGGCCTCGGCGAAGACGACCGCGGCTTCCGGGAACGTGGCGGCGAGCGCCTCGCCCATGCCCACGGACTGCGACCCCTGGCCGGGGAAGACGAGCGCGATCCGTGTCATCGCCCTCACCATACCTCGGCGAGTGGTCCGACCCGCGCGAACGCGTGCAGGCATGCAACCATCCCGCGGACGCGCTAGGCTGCGCGGCCATGGACGAGCCCTCCGCCATCAGCCCCGCCGTCGAGTCCGCCGGCGAGGTGCTGCAGAACCCGCGCCAGCTCTCCGACCGGGTGGCCATGGGCAAGGCGATCTGGCGCGACCTGGTCATCGGCTTCGCCGCCCAGCTCGGCGAGCTGAAGCTCGGCTTCACGCAGCTGGCGGCCCTCTACGCGGCCGCCGGGACGGCCACGCTGACCATCGCCGACCTGGCCGACATGATCGGCCGCTCGACGTCCGCGACCTCGCGCGTGGTCACTGCGCTGGAGGGGCGCGGGTTGGTGAAGCGCCACGAGGAGGTGGCCGACCGGCGCCAGCGCACCATCGAAGTCACCGCCCAGGGCGACGCGCTCATCGGGCTCATCGACCGTGCCCGCGCGGACCAGTTCCTGGCCGTCGTGCGGCCGCTGCCCACCGCCGAGCGGGCGCTCGTGGCCATGGGCGTGGCCGCGCTCGCGAATCGGGCGGTGACCCGCCGAGGGCGGTTGATCAAGGCGCCGCGCGGTTAGCCGCAGTAGCGGCGCACGACCTCGTCGAGGACCGGCAGCCCGAAGCGCAGGGCGTCCAGCCCGACGCGCTCGTCGTCGCCGTGGAAGCGGTCGAGGAAGGCCTCGTCCGGCGCCAGGCGGAGCGGCGAGAAGCCGTAGGTCGGGATGCCCAGGCGGACGGTGTGCTTGGCGTCGGTGGCGAAGGGGGCCATCACGGGGATGGGAACCGCGGCAGGGTCGTGCCGCCGCAGCGTCGAGGCACAGAGGTCGTAGAGCGGGTGCGGGAGCGGCTGCTCCAGCGGCACGCCGAGCGACTGGGTCGTGGCCGCGCAGTGGGTCCACAGCTCCTCCCCGACCTGCGCCCGGAGTTCGGCCGCCATCGACTCGGCGGTCGTGCCGGGCAGGGTCCGGCAGTCTACGACGATGGTCGCCGAGCCGGGGATGATGTTGTCCTTCACGCCGGCGTGGACGATGGTGGGACTGATCGTGTCGCGCAGGAGGGCGCGCAGGGCGCGGCGCGTCGGCGCGTCGCAGAGCGCCGCCAGAGCCGCGTCGTCCGCCTCGCCGTCGCCGGCCAGGATCCGCTCCACGACGCTCGCCGCGCCGCCGGGGAGCGCTTCGGCCGCGGAGCGCAGGGCGGCCGCCATGAGCGGCGTGACGCGGCGCGGTGTCGGCCGGCCCAGGCGCTCGAGGATGCGCCCGGCCAGCACGACCGCGTTGTCCTCGCGCGGCATCGAGGCGTGCCCGGCCGTCCCCGTGACCGTGATCTCGAAGCGGTGGAAGCCCTTCTCCGCGACCCCGATGGGGTAGATGCGCCGGCCACCCAGCTCGACCGAGACGCCCCCCGCCTCGGTGAGGCAGGCCTCGGCGCGCAGGAGGTCGGGCTCGTTCTCGACGATCCAGCCGATGCCTTGGTAGCCGCCCGCCTCCTCGTCGGCGGTGCCGGCGAAGATGATGTCTCGCCTGAGGCCCGGCACGGGCTCGCGCGCGGGATCGCGGCCGGCGGCGCGGGCCTCCTCGGCCAGCCCGAGCACGACCTGCAGCTCCATGGCCACCATGGACTTCATGTCCACGGCGCCCCGGCCGTAGACGTAGCCGTCGGCGACCTCGGCCCCGAAGGGGTCGCGCGTCCAGCGCTCGGGTGGCGCGGGCACGACGTCGAGGTGGCCGAGCAGGAGCAGTGGTCCACCGCCCGTCCCGTCGGCGCGAAGGCGCGCGATGACGTTGCCGCGACCCGGGAAGGGCTCCAGCACGCGTGGCTCGAGGCCGGCCGCGGCCAGGACGTCGGCCAGGTAGCGCGCGGCGAGGATCTCGTCGCCGGGCGGGTTGACGGTGGGCAGGCGGATGAGCGCCCGGAGGTGAGCGACGAGCTCGTCGAAGGCGCGCTCGGCGTCCCTCACTCGGCGTGCCTCACTCGATGGCGCCCCAGCTCACCACGCGTTGCACGGCGACGCGGATGATCGGCCGGGACGCGAGGTCGTGCGTGGCGTACTGTGGGTAGCGCTCGCGGAGCGCGGCGATCGCCGCGGCGTGCTCCACGCGCTCGTGCGGTTGGGGCTCGAGCAGCTCGCCGGAGCCGTACAGGCGCAGCCAGGCGAGTCGCGTCCAGTCCTCGTCCCAGCGATCGACGATGAGGCTCAGCTCCGGCAGCACCAGCAGGTCGCGCACGCGTGCCACGTCGTGCGGGTTGTCGGTCCGCTTGGGCTTCTCATCGATGGGCGTGTAGATGAGCGGCCGGCCCATGCCGTCCAAGCGGTCGATGAGGACGTAGCAGACCGGCACGAGGCGCGCCCGACCGTCGGGCGCGGTGGTGGCCAGGATCGCCCGCCGCTCCCCGTCGAGGAAGCGGCGTTCGGCGTCGGTGAGGATGGCCTCGGGGCTCACGGGATCGTCAGCGCTGCGGACCGGTGACCGCGCCCTCCGAGGCGGAGGAGACGAGGGCGGCGTACTTGGCGAAGACGCCGCTTCGATACCGCGGCGGTGGCGGGCTCCAGCGGGCACCCCGGCGGTGCAGCTCCTCGGCCGGGACGTCGAGGTCGAGGGCCTTGCGATCGACGTCGACGACGATCGGGTCGCCCTCCTCGACGAGGGCGATGGGACCGCCGAGCGCTGCCTCCGGCGCGACGTGCCCGACCATCAGGCCGTGCGTGCCGCCCGAGAAGCGGCCGTCGGTGAGGAGCGCGACGCTCTCGCCCAGGCCCTCGCCCACGAGTGCGGCCGTGACGCCGAGCATCTCGCGCATGCCCGGCCCGCCGGCGGGACCCTCGTAGCGGATGACGATGACGTCGCCGGCGACGATGCGCTGGGCCTTGACGGCCTCGAAGCAGGCCTCCTCGGACTCGAACACCCGCGCCGGACCGCGGTGGAAGCGGCGCTCGTGGCCGGCCAGCTTGACCACGCAGCCCTCCGGCGCCAGCGAGCCGCGCAGGATGGCCAGGCCGCCGGTGGGCTTGATGGGCGTCTCGAGGGGCACGACGACCTTCTGGCCCGGCGTCTCCCTCACGGCCGCGGCGACCTCGGCGATGGTCCTCCCGTCCACGGTCGGGGCATCGCCGTGCAACAGGCCAGGGCGCTTGAGGAGCTCGCGCATGACCAGCGCCACCCCGCCGGCGTCGTACATGTCGGAGGCTGCGTAGCGGCCGCCGGGCATCATGTCGGCCACGATCGGGGTCCGGTCGGCGATGGTGCCGAACTCGTCGATGGAGAGGGGCACGCCGAACTCCCGGGCGATGGCCAGCAGGTGCAGCACGCCATTCGTGGAGCCGCCGGTCGCCGCCACGGACGCGATGGCGTTCTCGATCGAGCGCCGGTCCACGATGGCCGAGGGGCGCACGTCGCGGCGCACGAGGTCCATGACCAGCTCGCCGCAGCGGCGCGCGGCCTCGTCCTTGGCCGGGTCCTCGGCGGGGATTCCGTTGAGGCCGCCCGGCGAGAGGCCCATGAACTCCATGACCGTGCTCATCGTGTTGGCCGTGAACTGGCCGCCGCAGGCACCGGGGCCGGGGCACGAGACGTTCTCGACCTCGTACAGCTCGTCGAGTGTGATCTTGCCCGCCCGGTAGGCGCCCACGGCCTCGAAGACCGTGACCACGGTGGCGTCGCGCTTCCCCTTGTAGACGCCCGGATAGATCGTGCCGTTGTACAGGACGAGAGCCGGGACGTCGAGGCGCGCCAGGGCCATGGCCGCGGCAGGGATCGTCTTGTCGCAGCCCACGAGGCAGACGAGCCCGTCGAAGAGGTGGCCGCGCGCGGTCAGCTCGATCGAGTCCGCGATGACCTCGCGGCTGACGAGCGAGGCCTTCATGCCCTGCGTGCCCATCGTCACGCCGTCGCTGATGCTGATCGTGTTGAACTCCATGGGCGTGCCGCCCGCCGCCCGGATGCCCGCCTTGACCGACTCGGCCAGCCGGCGCTGGTTGTAGTTGCAGGGCATCGTCTCGATCCAGGTCGTGGCCACGCCCACGATCGGCCGCGCCAGGTCCTCGTCGGTGAAGCCGATCGCCTTGAGCATCGCCCGCGCCGGCGCTCGGTCCGGGCCGTCGGTCAGCGTCGCGCTGATGCGCTTGGCAGGGTCACTGGGCTGGTCGTAGGGGTGAGGGCGGTCGGGCATCGGCGGCTGGTCCTCGGCGGAGCCTTAAGAAGCGTCGTTGGCTGCCGCTCAGTGTAGGTCGAGACGAGCCATCCGCGGCGGTCGCCGGCACGCCGGTTCTTGCGCCCGAGTGCGCCGCGCACTCTTGTCCGTGGCCCCTCGCCCGCCCGCCCCCCACCGCCCACGCCGCATGCGCTCCATGGGTCGTACGCGCACCGTGGGCGCGGTCCGGGGCCGGGCGCTCGTCCGCTCGGACACAGCAACGCGCCGTGGACGCTCAGTGGAGCGTGTCTCCCCCGTGCGAGGGTACTCGAATGCGTCTCGCCGCGGGTGCCCGGCGCTTACCACCCGCCACGGGCATACCACGGAACCAGATCCCGGACAGCGCGCCGGACGGCGCCGCGATCCAGCTGCGGATCGCCGCGGCACGGCCCGGGAGCGCTGCCCCGAACGTCGCCGCATGCCGGCTCACTGCGTCGCGATTCGCAGTGGTGTCGGCGACAAAGAGGACGCGAGCTACCGCGGCCGGCCGCCAGCCTCGCTCGGCGCCGATGAGCGCCGGCACGACCCGCCGCTTGCGGTCCATCGAACCGAGCAATCCCTGGATGTCCACCAGCCGCGTCTTGACCTCCACGAGCAGCAGTGTGCGCGTGGCCGGATGCCACCCCAGCACGTCCACGCCGCCCCGGTCGCCGTAATGGTTGAAGGTGTACTCCACCGTCACATCCCAGGTCGCGGCGCGCAGATCCCGGACCGCGACCTCGACGAGTTGCGCATGGCCTTCGTCGAGGAGGCGAGCGAGCTCGCCTCCTCGCCAGCGGGGAGCGAAGTCGACGGTGATCTCCAGCGCCGCCGCGATGCGCCGGATCGTCGAGAGCGAGAGCTCGTCCAGGTGGCCGGTCTCCAACCGCGAGACGGCGCTCTGCGACACGCCGGCGCGCCGGGCGAGATCGACCTGGCGCCAGCCGAGCCGCCGGCGGAGGGTCCTTACCAGGGCGCCGAGGCGCAGGTCGTCCATGCCCCGAGTTTCCACGGACGTGGTTGCCGCCGGCTTCACGGGCGCTCATCGGCGGCTCACGGAGGGGCGGCGCCGTGGTCCACGGGTGGCCCGCTACATCACCCCGCCGAAGGCCGGCGGGCAGGGGGCGGCTACAGGTCGCGGTGGCGCAGGAGGAGGATCGCGCCCCCCAATGGTGCGCCGATCCAGGCCGCGAGGTCGACGGCCAGGAGCGCGACGGCGCCTAGGTGATCGAAGCGCATCAGCAGGTAAGCGCCGACGGGTCCGAGGACGCTGCCGCTGGCGTCGAGGAGGAGCAGCGCCAGGACGCGCGCGGCCTGCAACGGATTCGCCAGCACGGCGGCGAGCAGGGCCGGCTCACCGGCGCGCAGGAAGACGCCCAGGCCCACGACCACGAGGTCGAGCCCGACCGCCAGCACGAACCAGGCGGCGAGGGCGACGAGCGCCGCCTGCAGGCGGGTGCGCACGGCCGTCCCGACGAGGACCCCGACCGCCGAGGCGGTGGCCGCGGCCGCCATCGTGACGATCAGCAATCCGACGAAGGCGGGCATGTCCCCGAGCGGCACGTTGCCCGCCACGACGAGGGCGGCCAGGCCGAAGCCGGCCACCAGGGCCAGCCAGGCGACGCCGGTCACGGCCAGCCACGCGGCCCCGATCAGGCCGGCGATGGAGAGCCCGCGGGCACGGATCATGGCCAGCAGGCCGGTCTCGCGTCCAGCCGTGACCGTCAGGGCGCCGATGAGGGCCCCCAGGGCGGTCGGCAGCAGCAGGGCGAGGTTGAGGACCGCCACGGCGGCCGGACTGACCGCGCCGAGCCCGAGCTGCCGGAACGAGTCGAGGCCGAGCAGCGCCACGATGCCCGTGGCCATCGCGAAGCCGATCACCGCGACCAGTGAGGACCGGCCACGGGCGATGGTGCGGAAGTGGAAGCCTGCCAGCGCGATCATGGGCGATCGAGCGGCGAGGCGCGGGTGGGGTCCTCGGGTCCACCGATCCGGATCCGCGCGGCCGGGACGCCGCGTGCGTCGAGCTCGCGAAGCAGCTCGACGGCGTCCTCCTCGCGGCATTCGAGCGCCAGCCAGTCGCCCTCCCGTCGCGACCGCAGCGCCGCGGGCAGGCCGGACAGGTCGTCCCCCGACGTTCCGGCCTCGAGGCGGACCCAGATGACGAGCGGCAGCCGGCCGAGGAACGACGCGGCGGGACCAATGTGGACGATCCGGCCGTCGCGCAGCGCCAGGACCCGGTCCACGACCGCCAGCAGGTCCACCGCGGTGGGGCTGGCCACGAGGATGGTCGCCCCCGCGGCGCGGTGCTCGGCGAGCAGCGCCATGGTCGCCGCCCGCGCATCGTCGTCGAGGTTCGCCAGGGGCTCGTCGAGGAGCACGAGATCCGGTCGTCCCTGGAGCGTCGCCGCGAGTGCCGCGCGCTGTGCCTGGCCGCCCGAGAGCTGGCCCAGCGGACGTCGCTCGTCGGGCACGAAGCCGGGCGGTGGCGCCACCCGATCGGCCACGCCTCCGGCGAAGCGCCGGAAGAGCGCCAGCACCTCGCCCACCGTCGCGGTCGCCGGCAGGCGCAGTCGTTGCGGCAGGTAGGCGACCCGTCCCGGCGCCGACCGCTCGATCGGCTCCCCGTCGAGGAAGACCCGGCCGTCGTGGAGCACGGTCCGGGCGAGGCAGCCGAGCAGCGTCGACTTGCCTGAGCCGTTGGGGCCGACGATGGCGGCGATGGTGGCCGGCGGCAGCTCGAAGTCGGAGGCCTCGAGCGCCACGCGCTCACCGTAGCGCTTGACGAGACCATGGGCCGACAGGCGGGGCCGCGTGCCGGTCATCGACTCAGCGTGGGTCACCAGGTCGATCTCCATCGTCCGGCCCGGCGCCTCGATCGCGCTCATCGCGCCCACCGGAACGTCACGGCGCGACCGACGAGGAGTGTAGCGAGGGCCGCGGCGAGCAGCCCACCGGCCAGGGCGAACCACGGCGCGGCCATGGATCCGGCGCCGGGCGCCAGGTCCGACGGCGGGGCCACGTCCACGGTGAGCGGCAGGTCGTCCTCGACGACCGGCGCTCGACCGGATGCCCAGACCGCCTGGGCCGCCTCGAGCACGTGCAGGGCGGGACTCGTGCGGTAGATCTCCAGGCCGGGCGCCGCGGCGAGCACCTGCTGGGCCGCCCCGCCCGAGAGATGGGGCACGTCGCCGATCCCGTCGCCGGCGAGGTCGAACCCGGCGTAGTCGCTCCAGTCGTTGCCGAAGCCCCGGTCGATCCAGCTGTTGTGCCGCTCGACGCCGGGCTCGAGTGCCAGCACCTGGGTCAGGTTGCCGTCGAAGGTGTTCCCGGCGAAGACGAGGTCGGTCGTGGCCATCAGCGCGACGCCCACGCCGTTCGCGGCGAAGCGGTTGTGCAGGACGTGCCCCGCGGCGTCGGGCTCGTCGCGCGTCCCCTCCGCCTGCAGCCCGGTCCGGTTGCGGGCCACGACGTTCTCGAGGAGGCGGACGCCACGCACGTCCTTGAGCACGATGCCGAAGCCCGTGCCGGCCGACCGGTTGTCCACGATGACGTTGCGCCCGGCCTCGACCCGCTGCGTGTTCATGAAGACGAGGCCGGAGAGATTCTGGCGCAGCTGGTTCCCGAAGACCACGATGTCCGACCCGAACATGGCGTGCACGGCGTAGCGGCTGGAACGGATCTCATTGGTGTCGAGCAGGACGTCCTCGGCGTAGTTGAGGTAGACGCCGTCGCGCACGTCCTCGATGAGGTTGCCCCGGATCAGCGTCGCGCTCGTGTTCCAGAGGGAGATGCCATCGCCCTGGCCGCCCGGGCCCGCTCCGGGCGCATGTCCGGCGTGCGGATCCTGGGCGCCGGCGGCCGGACTCGCCGCCACGCTCGGGCCCGTGCCGCCGCCCCCGGCGACGTGCTCCGCCCCGACCGTCACTTGGCCGGAGCCGATCACCTCGTTGTCCACGATCCGGACACCCCGGGCGCGCTGGACCGAGATGCCGGTGAAGGCGCGCTCGATGCGGTTGCCCTCCAGCGTGACGCGGTCGGCGAGCACCTTGACGCCGGCCCCCTCCTCGACCTGCCCTCCGCTGCCCGCGACGCGGAAGCCGCGCAGCGTCACGTCGGGGGCCGTGATCGTCACGACCGTGCCCCGCCCGCCGCCGTCAAGCAGGACCTCGCCGTTGGCGACGAGCGTCAGCGGGCGGTCGATGACGACGTTGCCGTGGTACGAACCGGCCGGCACGACCACCGTCGCACCGGCCGTTGCGCCCTCGATCAGGGCCACCAGGTTCGCCGTGCCGGCGGGTGGTGCGGCTCGCGCTTCGCTCCCCGGCTCCGCGCTGGGCCAGGAGGCCGGGAGCACGAAGAGCGCCGTGGCCACGATCACGACGCCGATGGCCACGGTCGAGACGACCGCCCTGGCGCGCCGGGAGATCGGACCGGCGCGGCGACCGACCATCGCCAGCAGCGCCGCGAAGGCGATGAGGATGAGCGCCGGTCCCGGGTACGTCCAGATGGTGAAGTTCCAGACCGATGATGGCCCGATCGCCAGCGGCACGAAGGGCTTCAGCCGGAGCGAGGCGTCCGGGTCCAGCTCGGATCCATAGAAGATCAGCCAGCGCTGGATGTCGGCCAGTACGCCGATCGGGATGAGCCAGAGCGCGAGGAGAGCCAGCCGGCCGATCCAGCCTGGCCAGAAGACAGCCATCGCCAGCAGCACGCCCGCGCCCACGATGACCAGCGGCCACAGGACGAGTTCGGGCACCGAAGCGATGTCGATCGGGCGCATCCCGATGTAGTGGTTGAGTCCGTTGATCTCGTTGACGTCGCCCTCGGCACGCCCGCCGTAGACCCACACCGAGAGGCCCTTGGGGTACTGCGGCGCCAGCAGGCGCGAGCCCCATACCGGCAGGACGCCGGCGAGGGCGATCAGGGCGCTGCCGACGAGGACGACGATGGGACCCACCGACGGCGCGCGCAGGAAGCGCAGCCGGGCGCTCCACGAGGACGCGCCGCCGGGTGGGGATGCGGCGGCCTCGGGTGCCGACGCGGCGTCGCTCACTTGACCTCGAGCGTGCCGACCATGCCGGCTTCCTTGTGGCCCGGGATGGCGCAGTAGAAGTCGTACGTGCCGGCGGCGAGCGAAGGGGTCGTGGTCTCGCCCGTCTTGCCCACGCCCACGAGGAGCTTGACGTTCAGGGCGTCGATCGTGAAGTCGTGCTCGATGATGCCCTTGTTGACGAGCTTGATGGTCAGCGTCTGCCCCGCCGACGCGGAGATCTTGTCGGGCGAGAAGGCGAACTCACTCGCCTCGATCGAGACGCTGGGCGGTGCGGGGGTCGGGGTGGCGCCGCCGCCGCAGGCGGCCAGCGACGCGGCCACGAGGGCCGCCGCGGCCAGGGCGATCAGGCGAGTGGATCGATGCATGGAACCTTCCTCCGGTACGGGTGGTGGCTGGGTGCCGGTCCGCTGCCGGCATCGTACGGCCGCCGCGGCAACGAGCCGCGGCGGCCATGATCGTCACGACGTCAGGACGGCTCGACGAGCAACCAGCCCTGCATCTCGAGGTGGAGCGCCGAGCAGAACTCGGTGCAGTAGAACGCGAAGGACCCTGTCTTGTCGGCCGTGAACTCGAGTGTAACGACCTCGCCCGGATCCAGGCTGGCCTGGAGGTTGTAGGCGGGGACCGCGAACCCGTGGGTGGCGTCCGCCGTCTGTTCGATGTTCGTCACGTGCATGACCACATGATCGCCCTTCTTGACCCGGAGCACGTCCGGCGTGAAGCGGCTGCGCATGGCGGTCATGTAGACGTGAACCGTGTTTCCCTCGCGCTCGACGCGCTCCTTGCCGGCCGTCGTGGCGACCGCCGAGGCCGCCATCGTCAACGGGTCGGTGCCGGGCGCGTACACGTCGATGGCGCTCGTGAGGCGGCTCAGCTTGATGATCTGGACGTAGTGAGGCTCGCCGAAGCCGATCGGCATGTCGGCCAGGACCTTCATCTTCGGTCCGGCCAGGTCGATCAGCTGGAAGTTCTGGGGCTTGAGCGTGCCGATCACCGGGAAGCGGTCGATCGACCACTTGTTGAGGGCGACCAGGTAGCGGCCGTCGGCGGCCACGGTGTCGCCCTCGGTCGTGGCCAGGTGGCCGATGTTGTAGTTGACCTTGACGTTGTCGAGCAGCTTGAACTCCTCGCCGGCCTTGATGCCCGCTTTCGGGCCCAGGGTGAACTTGGAGACCGCACTGTCGAGGAAGAGGCTGACGAAGCCGTTGCCCTTGCCGTCGAACTGGGTGTGGAGCGGGCCGAGGCCCACTTCCACCTGGCCGGCCACGACCGACTTGAACGTGAGGATCGGCACGCCGAACTCGTCGTTCCCCTCGAAGTCCTTGGCCGCGATCGCCTTCTTGATCAGCTCGATGTCGTAGATCGTCACGTTCGGGTCGAGCTTGCCGCCGACCACGATGTAGTTGCCGTCCGGGCTCACGTCGGCGCCGTGCGGGCTGCGCGGCTCCGGTGCGAGATAGAGCAGGCCCTCGTCGATCGCCGTCTGGAGCGGGATGACCCGGATCCCGTTGCGCAGCTCGGTCTTGCCCGCATCGGCCACGACGGCCGCCTTCTTCCAGTCGATGATGTGGAGGTAGTCGAAGTCTCGCGCCGAGGCGCCCTGCTCGATCGACTCCTTCCCCTCCATGTTGCCGCCGGTGGCCATCTCGGTGTTGTAGCTGCCGATGAACGCGAAGCCGTCGCTGGCCAGCTTGCCGGCATCGGCCAGGTCCTGGGTGTAGGGCGGCAGCTCGATCTGGAAGCTCTTGTCGAGATCGATCCGCCCGCTGGCCTGGTCGATCGAGAGCCAGCTGGAGATGCCCCGGTACTCCTCCTTGTACTGGTCAAGCGGCGCATACCCGTCCGGCGTCTGGGGCGTCGGGCTCATGCTCGAGATGTGGACGTATTCCGTGTTCGGGGTGACGAACACGCCGCCGTGCGAGGTCTGCATGTTCGGCAGGTCGACGATCTGCTTGGGCTTGAAGTCACGCAGGTCGACCATCCCGATCCGGCCATTGGCGCGGTCGTTGATGTAGACGAAGCGGCCGTCGTACTCGCCGTTCGTCTCGGACAGGCCGGGGTGGTGCGTGTCGCCCCACTTGAGGTCGCGGGCCTGCTTGTCGCTCGAGCCCTCATCGAGGATCTTCTCGCTCCAGTCGGCGCCCTGGCCGTAGCCCGACCACGACTCCGGGGTGAAGACGGGGATCGTCTTGAGCAGGCGCATCGACGGCACGCCGACGAGGTAGAGGTTGCCGGATTGGCCGCCCGAAGACACCATCACGTACTCGTCGTACTTGCCGGGCGCGGTGAACGCCTTCAGGGCGCCCTCGGCCTCATCCGCGGTCAGGCCGCGCTGCTCGGCGATCTGGGAGAGATTGCCGGCTCCCCCGAGCCCTCCGCTGACGCGGCCGATGAGCAGCCCCGCGACGAGGCTGACGATGACGACGATGGGCAGGAACCACCTCGCGGCTGTGACCCGCATGTCCTCTTCCTCCTGGGACGCCTTGCCCTTCCTCTGTCCGGACGCCCCGGGACGGCTCAGGATGGCCGCGGGAAGGAACGCTGAGTGTCGGAGTCAGTATTTCCGGGCGGGGGACCGCCTGTGGTGGGCCGAAGGTCCCGGAATCGACGGGCCGATGGCAGGGACGCCGAGGCGGGGTCGGTCAGGTGAGCCGGCCGAAGGCGGGCGGGTAGAGGACGCGGCCCTTCAGGTCGCTGCGCCAGGTCGTGAGCGGCTTGGCCATGAAGGCGGCGTCGGGCCAGGTAGCGGCCGGCGGGAAGATGCCGTAGCGCGAGGCCGGCCGGAAGCCGAAGCGCGGGTAGAACCAGGGGTGCCCCAGGACGATGACGAGCGGCTCGTCGCGCGCCTCCGCGGCGTCGAGCGCCGCCCGCGTCAGCGCGGAGCCGATGCCCTGCCGCTGACGTTCCGGCACGACGGCCATGGGGGCGAGGGCGAGCACGGGGTCCGGGCTGCCAGCGATGCCGACATGGCTCAGCAGGATGTGCCCCACGATGCCCCCGTCCGGGTCCTCGGCCACGAGCGAGAGGTCGGGCACGAAGCCGTCCGACGCCCGGATCAGCTCGACGAGGTCGGCCTCGGCGGGACTCGGGAAGGCGGCGAGGTGGACCGCCCGGATGGCGGCCGCGTCATCGGGTCGCTCGGGGCGGATGGTCACGCGGCCAGCATAGCCGCGCCAGGCCTACTGGACGGTGATGGCGACCGGCCGGGCGTCGCCCTGGGCGGGCTGGATGGTGTACGTGCCCGGCTCGAGGTCGCCCAGCTGGAGGGTGGTGGCCTTGAAGGCGGCGATCTCGATGCACGCCGCGTTCGGGTCGCTGGTGCCCTCGAAGAGGGCGACCGTGAACGTCGAGTCCTCTCGCGTCACCTTTACCGAGTCGAGCACGTAGCACGGCTCGACGCCGCTCACCCAGTCGGCCTGGACCGTGACGGCGCGGCCGCTCACGGTGACGGTGAGCTTCGTGATGGCGACGAGGTGGACGTTGAGCTGGCCAGGCCGCGGGATGACGAGCTGCGGCCGGGGCTCACCCGGCGCGACTCCTCCACCGCCACCGGGAGGCGAAGTGACGCCCGCATCGGGTGGGAAAAGGGTCGGGCCGACGATCGAACAGCCCCCGGCGATGAGGACGACCAGGAGGACGAGGGATCCGAGGGTGGGGGTGCGCGGCGGCTTCATGGCCGCCTGACGCGGCCCGGCGGCGGGCGGTTCCGCTCCTGTGGAATGCCTGGATCAGCCTTCTGTGATCGTCACCGTATCGATCGTCACCGGGTCGTGCGGCCGGTCGTTGGCGCCCTTCGGTGCCGTCGCGATGGCGTCGAGCACATCGTGCCCCGCGGTCAGGCGCCCGAAGATCGTGTAGTTCGGCGGCAGCCCGTAGTCGGCGTGCATGATGAAGAACTGGCTGCCGTTCGTGTTCGGGCCGGCGTTGGCCATGGCCAGCGTGCCCCGCTTGTACCCCAGCCGCACCGGCTCGTCGCGGAAGCGGTAGCCCGGGCCGCCGCTGCCGGTGCCCGTGGGGTCGCCGCCCTGGATCATGAAACCGGCGATGACGCGGTGGAAGACGACCCCGTCGTAGAAGCCCTCGCCCGCGAGGAAGACGAAGTTGTTCACCGTCAGCGGCGCCTCGCCGGGCAGCAACTCGGCGGTCATCGTGCCGGCGCTCGTCTCGAGCGTGGCCGTGTAGCGCTTGGCGGCGTCGATGGCCAGGGGCGGCGGCGCGGGGTATTGCTTGCTCATGCGCGGTGGGGCTCCTGCTGCGATGGGTCGGAGCGAGCCTACCGCAAGCGGGCGCGGGTCACTCGTTGACGACGCTAGGCGAGCGTGTCCACGCGTGGTGGGTGTGCCGCCTCGTAGGCCGCGATGGCGGCCTCGCGCCCGAGCACGTAGCCGATCTCATCGGTCCCTTCCAGCAACATGCGCTTGGCGAAGGGGTCGACGTCGAAGGGCAGGTCCTCGTCGCCGGGCAGGTGCACGACCTGTGCCTCGAGGTCCACGGTCAGCTCCGCATCCGGCTCGGCGGCGACCATGGCCAGGAGCTGCCGGTGCCGCTCGGACTCGACGACGATCGGCAGCAGGCCGTTCTTCAGGGCGTTGGAGCGGAAGATGTCCGCGAACGAGGTCGAGAGGATGGCCCGGATGCCCCAGGCGGTCAGCGCCCAGGGAGCATGCTCGCGCGACGACCCGCAGCCGAAGTTGTCCCCCGCGACGAGGATGCGCCGGCCCTGTATCTCGCGCCGGTTCAGCACGAAGTCGGGGTTCGGCTCACCGTCGTCGGTGAAGCGCCAGTCGGCGAAGAGCGCCTCGGAGAGGCCCCAGCGGTCGGTCGTCTTGAGGAACCGGGCAGGGATGATCTGGTCCGTGTCCACGTTCTCGGCGGGGAACGGGATGACGCGGCTCGTGAACGACTCGAACGGCTCGCTCATGACGCGGCCTTCATCGCCGAGCGCGGGTCGCTGATGACGCCGCTCAGCGCAGAGGCGGCCGCGGTCAGCGGCGAGGCCAGGAACGTGCGGCCGCCCTTGCCCTGGCGGCCCTCGAAGTTGCGGTTGCTGGTCGAGATGGCGTACTGACCGGGCGAGAGCTGGTCGCCGTTCATGGCGATACACATCGAGCAGCCGGCCTCGCGCCACTCGGCGCCGGCGGCGCGGAAGACGTCGTCCAGCCCCTCCTGTTCGGCCTGCGCCTTCACCTGCTGCGAGCCCGGCACGACCATGACCCTGAGCCCGTCGGCGACGTGCCGGCCCTGGAGGACCGCCGCGGCCTGGCGCAGGTCGCTGATGCGGCTGTTCGTGCAGGAGCCGATGAAGACGACATCGAGCTTCTGCCCCAGCAGGGGCTGGCCGGGCCGGAGGTCCATGTAGGCCAGCGCCTTCTCGAGCGCCCGCTGGTGGGCGGGATCGGGCAGCTCGTCGGGGGAGGGGACGCGGCCGGTGATGGCGATGCCCATGCCCGGGTTCGTGCCGTACGTGACCATCGGCTCGAGGTCGCCGGCCGCCAGCGTGATCGAGGCGTCGTAGGTCGCCCCGTCGTCGGTCGGCAGCCGGCGCCAGCGCTCGAGCGCGGCGTCCCAGGCGGCGCCCTGCGGCGCGTGCCGTCGGCCGTGGACGTACTCGAAGGTGGTGTCGTCCGGCGCGATGAGCCCGGCCCGGGCCCCGGCCTCGATGCTCATGTTGCAGACGGTCATGCGCTCCTCCATCGAAAGGGCGCGGATGGCCTCGCCGGTGTACTCGAAGACGTGCCCCGTGCCGCCGCCGATGCCGATGCGGGCGATGAGGGCGAGGATGACGTCCTTGGCGCTGACGCCCGGGCGGAGTCGGCCGTCCACGCGCACCTCGTAGGTCTTCGGTCGGCGCTGGAGCAGGGTCTGCGTGGCGAGGACCATCTCGACCTCGCTGGTGCCGATGCCAAAAGCCAATGCCCCGAAGGCGCCGTGGGTGGCCGTGTGCGAGTCGCCGCAGACGATGGTCATGCCCGGCTGCGTCAGGCCCAGCTCCGGCCCGATGACATGGACGATGCCCTGGTGGGCGGAGCCGATGCCGTAGATGGGGATCCCGAACTCCCGGCAGTTGCGTTCGAGCTGCTGGACCTGGAAGGCCGCCTGCTGGTCGAGGATGGGAAGTGAGCGGTCGTGGGTGGGGATCGAATGGTCGGCCGTGGCCACCGTCTGGCCCGGGCGGCGGACCTTGAGGCCGCGCTCGCGCAGGCTGGTGAACGCCTGCGGGCTGGTCACCTCGTGGACCAGGTGCAGGTCGATGCCCAGGAGCGTCGGAGTGCCCGCGTCCTCGGCCACGACGTGCTCGTCCCAGATCTTCTCGAAGAGGGTGCGTAGTCGCGCGTCGGGCTGGCTCATGGGAGCCGAAAGGGTAGCAGAGGCGCTCGTTCCCGGGCGTATGACCGGTGGTCTCCCCGTGCGTATGACCGGCGGTCATGCGAGCGCCCGGATCCGAGCGTGCCTGCCTCGCAATGAAGGGTCATCGTCAGGCAACGCAGCACGACTCCGCGTCTTGGCATGACCGGTGGTCATACCGGTTGCGCTGAGGATCGGGTCCAACCGGCACTTGCCCATCCCCGTGCGCGGCGAGACCGTGGCCTCGTGAGCGCCTCGACGTCCGCCCGCTTCGGCGACCTGCCCTACGGCCCGCGCCTCACCGGGCTGCTCGAGCCGCTGTACCGGGGCCTGGGCGTGGCCAACCGCTATCTCGCCCTGCCCCTGCTGCGGGCGGGCCTCGGTCCGTTGATGAGCACCCCGCTGACCGGCTCGCAGATGATCCTGCGGACGAGAGGCCGGAAGACCGGCCTGCTGCGCGAGACGCCGCTCGGCTACGCGATCCTCGATGGGTCCGTGTGGTGCTGTGCGGGCTTCGGTGCCCGGACCCACTGGTACCGCAACATCCTCGCCGATGCCGGCGTGGAGGTCGTGCTCGCGAACGGGATCGCGTTCGCCGGCACGGCCGAGATCGTGACCGAGCCCGCCGCCTTCGCTCACGGCTTCCGCCACCTGGTCCGGAGCATGGGCGTGCTCGGCGAACGGATCGTGGGCGACGTCTCGTCCGCGTCGGACGGGGCCGTCGGGGCGATGGGCGCGGGGCTGCCGCTCATCCGCATCCGGCCCACGGGCATCGCGGCCGGTCCCGCCGACCCGGGTGGCTGGTTCTGGCTGGTGCCGACGCTGTTCTGCGCCTTGTGGTTTGTCCGCCGCTCGGCTCGCGTTCGAAACGGGCCGGAGAGGCCACGTCCGGGGCCGGCTCGTCGGGCAGCAGCCTGAGGCGCTCGCTCCTGGGCGCATGACGGGTGGTCATAGCGGCCCAGCCCACCTTCGGGCCCACCGGCACTTGTCCGCCGGCTGCCCCCGCTGTCTGCTGTGGCCGCCGGCGACCGCCGCCGCGTCCCCGGCCCGGTCGCACGTGCCTGGCTCCGGGAGGTTCCCGATGTTCGAACGGTTCGGCCACCTGGTCATCCGGCTGCGCTTCGCACTCCTCGTGGCCTGGATCGCGGCGGCCGCCGCGGCGTACCTGCTGGCGCCATCGCTCGAAGACGTCGGGACGGCCGACGAGACGAGCTTCCTGCCGCGCGACGTCGAATCGATGCAGGCCCGCGATCTGCTCGCGACCGCCTTCCCCGCCGACGCCTCCTCGGGGACGGCGACCCTCGTCGCCTCTCGTCTGGGCGGGCTGAGCGAGGCCGACCGCGCCTATCTCGGTTCGCTCGGGGACTGGATCCTGGGGCCGTCGGCACCATCGGCCGTCCACGACGTGGTGGCCGGTGTCCAGTCGGCGGACCGGCGCCCGGAGCTGGCGTCGCTGTTCCGCAGCGCGGACGGCGTGGTCGAGCTGGCGCAGGTCCAGCTGTCGGTGGCGCCCTTCCAGCGCAGCGCGAACGACGCGGTGGACGCCATCCGCGAGCGGATCGACGGGACGCTGCCGGCGGGGCTGCGGGTCGACGTGACCGGGCCGGCCGGCCTCGGCCGCGACTACCTCGCCGCGGTCGCGGAGGGCACCGATCGCACGACGCTCGTCACCCTCGTCCTGGTCATCGTCATCCTGCTGCTCATCTACCGCTCCCCGGTCACCGCGCTCGTGCCGCTGGTCACGATCGGCGTCGCGTTCCTGGTCTCGCGCGGCATCCTGGGCGTGCTCGCCCAGGCGGGGTGGAAGATCCCCTCGCTGGTCGACTCGATGCTCGTCGTGCTCGTCTTCGGCGTGGGCACCGACTACACGATCTTCCTCATCTCGCGCTTCCGCGAGGAGCTGGCGCGGGGCGACTGGCGGCAGGCCGGGGCGGCCACGGTCGGGCGGATCGGCGCCGTCATCACCGCCAGCGCGGCCACCGTGGTCGTCGGCCTCGGGTCGATGGCCGTGGCCCGCTTCGGCCTCGTGAGCTGGATCGGACCGGCGCTCGCGGTCACGATCGTGGTCACGCTGGTCGTCGGCCTGACGCTCTCGCCCGCGCTGCTGGGCATCGCCGGGGATCGGATCTTCTGGCCGCGGAGGGTCCGGTTCGCGGGTGGAGCGGCGGCCTCCCGGGCCGATGGGGTGTGGGGGCGGGTCGCGGGGTGGATCACCGCCCGACCCGGCTGGGTCGCGGCGGCCGTCCTCATCGCGCTGGCGCTGCCTATGGCCGGCGTGCAGGGGCTCCGCTCGAGCTTCGACGTCATCGCCGAATTGCCGCGCGATGCCGAGGCGCGTCAGGGCTACGACATGGTCGCGGCGCACCTCGACCGCGGTCAGCTGTTGCCGATCACGGTGCTGTTCGAGCTGACCCCCGGGATCGACCCGGCCGCGCCCGCCGGCCTGGCGCTGGTCGAGCGGACGGCGACGCGGCTCGCCGCAACCGAGGGCGTGGGGACGGTCCGCAGCCTGGTCACCCCCACCGGCGACGGCGCGGTACCGGCCGGGATGCGGCCGTCGGAACGGCTGGCGGAGATCGCGGCGGGGTTCGAGCTTGCCCCTGGAGCCGATCTCCGCGCCGCCATCGCGCAGCTCGTCGGGGCCGAGACGAACGGCCGGCTGGGCGCCACGGCCGACTACCTGGACGCCGTCGCGCTGGCGTTCCCGGATGTGGCCGAGACCGCCGGTTGGCGTCGGGCTGTGGCCGACCTGGCGGCGGTGCGAGCGGCCGCGACGGCCATCGCGGCCGCCCCGTCGACCCCGCCCTCCGGGGCGCTGGGGGCCCTGACGGTGGCTGGACCCCGCCTGGCCTCGGGGCTCGATGCGCTGGCGGCGACATTCCGTGGACGCCCGGACGACCTCTTCCTGCCGGTTTCACTGCCGGGCGTCGGCGGCGAGTCGGCCCGTGCGGCTCTGGGGACGTACGTCTCGGCGGATGCGTCGACCGTGAGGCTGTACGTCGTGACGAGCGAGGAGCCGTATTCGGCCGCCTCCTTCGAGACGGTCGGCCGCCTCCGCGACGCCCTCGCGACGCCCGAGGCCGGGGTCTCGCGGGCGGTCATGGGCGGGGCGATCGCCGAGTTCGCCGACGTCTCGGACACGATCAACGGCGACTTCAGTCGGGTCTCGGTCATCACGCTGGCGGGGATCCTGCTGGTCCTCGCCTTGCTGCTGCGCAGCGTGGTGGCGCCGATCTACCTGGTCCTGACGGTGCTGCTCTCGTATGGCACGAGCATGGGCCTGGCGAGCTGGATCTTCCAGGGCCTGCTCGGCCAGCCCGGCGTGAACTACTTCATCCCGCTCATGGTCTTCGTGCTGCTCGTCGCGCTCGGCTCCGACTACAACATCTTCCTCATGAGCCGGGTCCGGGAGGAAAGCGAAGGCCGCGAGCTGCGGGAGGGGATCCGCCTCGCCTCGGCGAGGACCGGTGCCGTGATCACCTCGGCCGGCGTCATCCTGGCCGGAACCTTTGCCGCCCTGACCATGTCGCCGCTGCTCGTCCTCGTCCAGGTCGGCGTGATCGTTTCGCTGGGCGTGCTCATCGACACGTTCATCGTGCGCAGCCTGCTCGTGCCGGCCATCGCGGCGCTGCTGGGCGATCTCTCGTGGTGGCCGCTCGGACGTCGAGGCCATGGGCCTTCGCCGGCCCAGGGGGCGCGGCACTGAGTTTGGCCCGCCGGTCGCGCCGCGCTCGCAGCCCATGCCCGGGGATCCATTCCCGTGGGGCATGGCCCCGGCGCCAGGAGGACCCGCAGCCGGCGCCGACGGGCCCGGGGCCGGGGCTGGGCGTGAAACCATGCCCGTGGGACATGGTTCTGGCGCCACGAGAACCCGCAGCCGGCGCTGGACGGGCCCGCGGCCGGTGTTGGGCGCGAAGCCATGCCCGTGGGACATGGCCCCGGCGCCAGGAGGACCCGCAGCCGGCGCCGACGGGCCCGGGGCCGGGGCTGGGCGTGAAACCATGCCCGTGGGGCATGGCCCCGGCGCCAGGAGCGTCCGCCTAC
>Ga0209640_10000916_pt1 | contig 23984 bp, 23 predicted proteins | sample RifCSP10_1_FD_184018 | JGI IMG/M metagenome (GOLD analysis project Ga0209640, IMG submission 184018) | Soil microbial communities from Rifle, Colorado - Rifle CSP2_sed 10_1 (SPAdes) (version 2) | ecosystem: Environmental > Terrestrial > Deep subsurface > Rock core/Sediment | place: Rifle... | reverse complement strand
TTGGAGCGATGTGGCAGAGGGATTTAAAGTATGTAGTTGCATATTCATCTGTTTCACACATGGGAATCGTGATGCTTGGCGCCGCAACGCTTAACGAAATGGGTCTTAATGGATCGGTTCTACAGATGTTTTCACACGGTATTATGACCGGACTCCTTTTTGCCCTAGTCGGTCTCATTTATGAAAAGGCACACACCCGCGAAATTCTCCAAATGGGTGGGTTTGCAAAGCGTATGCCTGGCATAGCTACCTTCTTTGCTATAGGCGCTCTCACTTCCTTAGGGCTTCCTGGTCTTAGTGGTTTTGTCGCAGAATTGCTTGTTTTTCTAGGAGCCTGGAAATCTTCACATTCCTGGTGGCTGATTCCTGCAGTCTTTGGTGCTTTTATCACAGCAGTTTATGCGCTTCGGGTTCTTAAATGGATCTTTTTCGGTACTGAGAAAGAACCCGAGATCAACCATAAGGAAAATCCTAATGGTCTTAAGGACGCAATTGGCGTTGAGTGGATTGCACCTATAATTCTTTCAGCGGTTCTAATTGTAGTAGGACTCTATCCAAAACCACTTTTAAAACTGATGGATGCTTCTGTAATAGATTTGTTACAGAGGGTTCTAAAGTAAGAATGCTTAGAGGAAACATAGATCATGTTTAAACTGCTCACTTTAGAAATAGCACTTACTATAGGAATATTCGTAATCTTCCTTTTAGACCTTTTTCTCCAAAGAGAGACAAAGAAGATCTTAGGTTATCTATCGTTTCTTTTATTAATTATTGTTTTAGGAATTAGTATGTCAAAGTCAATTTATGGAACGGCCTTTTCAGGTACCTTTGTGAGCGATTCTTTTGCAGTCACTATGAAACAGATTTTCCTTATAGCAACTGGACTAGCCGTTTTAGGCTCTATCAGCCATACAGAAAAAAAACTTAAGGGACGAGAAGGCGAATACTATCTTCTTCTTCTTTTCTCACTTCTTGGCATGATGATAACTGTTTCTTCAAGAGAGTTACTCCTTCTCTTAGTCGGATTCGAACTTATGAGTATTCCGCTATATGTACTTTCCGGGTTTGATAAAGAAAATCCAAGGAGTGTCGAAGGCGCTTTGAAGATCTTCATGTTTGGAACTGTTTCCTCAGCTTTACTACTTTTAGGGATCGGAATCTTTTTTGCCGCAACAGGAACTACAAGTTGGCTTGCTGAACAACCGCTAATCGGGTTAAATGATCCCTTAGGCAACTTGGCCCTTATTATTCTCCTTGCTGGATTCGGGTTTAAAATCGCATCTTTCCCTTTTCAATTTTGGGTACCTGATACATATGAGGGTGCGCCAACACCTTTTGTTGCCTTTCTTTCGGTTGCACCGAAAATTGCAGGATTTGGAATTTTATTTCGGTTCTTCTTTGAAGCACTAGAGCCTTTAGCATCTACTTGGACAATTTACATCATATGGCTTTCAGCTCTAACCATGATAGTTGGGAACCTTCTAGCCCTGCCACAGCGAAATATTAAACGACTTCTTGCCTATTCAGGAATTGCTCATATCGGATATATACTTCTTGGTCTTGCAAGCGGCTCCAAATTCGGACTAGAGATGAGTGTGTTTTACTTTGTTGCGTATCTTTTTTCCAATATGGGCGCCTTTTTTGTCGCAGAAGTAGTGCACAGAGCTACAGGAAGTGATGATCTTGACTCTTATAGTAGGCTTTACCGTCGTTCACCTTTCTTATCTCTAGCCATGCTTGTGTTTCTTCTCTCTCTAGGAGGCATCCCTTTTGTGATTGGCTTCTGGGCAAAGCTCTATATATTCTTAGCCGCTGCCGAAGCCGGTTATATTTTTATAGTATTTCTTGGCGCCCTTTTAACAGTAGTAGCCCTTTCCTATTACCTAAACATAGCACGTAAGATGTATATTGAAGAGGGTATAAAAGAAACTAGCCGTATATCTATTCCCATTGATTTGAAAATCAGCATTGGTATTTCAACCTTAGCAGTTATAGTTCTTGGACTGTATCCAAAAGGTGTTGTTTGGCTAGCAGTGAAGGCTATCTCAAACTTTCAATAGTTCTTGTTTTCATTTCTAGGTCCTATTTTCAATTGATACGTAATCACGCTTATCAGGACCTAAGTAAATCTGTCTTGGACGAACTATTCTCCTCTCCTCATCTAAAAGCATCTCTTCCCATTGAGCTAGCCAACCCGACGTACGAGGTATGGCAAAAAGCACTGTGAATATACTTAGTGGAAGCCCCATACTTTGGTAGATTAAACCGGAGTAAAAATCTACATTGGGATACAGCCTACGCTTAATAAAATAATCGTCCTCGAGAGCGATCCTTTCTAGTTCCAATGCTATCTCAAGTAGCGGATTCTTGCCTGTAACCTCAAAAACCTCATGAGCGATCTGCTTAATGATTTTAGCTCTTGGGTCATAAGCCTTATAAACGCGATGACCAAATCCCATTAGCCTACCTTCACCAGCTTTGACCCTTTTTATAAATTCAGGAATTTTATCTTTTGAACCAATGACAGATAGCATGTTTAGCACCTCTTCATTTGCCCCACCATGAAGAGGCCCATAAAGTGCAGCAATTGCCGCAGCGGTAGCTGAATAAGGATCTGGAAGTGAACTTCCAACGCTGCGCATCGCGTTTGTACTACAATTCTGTTCATGGTCAGCATGAAGTATAAATAGTATATCTATCGCTCTTTCAATAACTCGATTTGGTTTATATTTGAGTTCAGTCATCTTAAACATCATATTCAAAAAATTTCCGGTGTAGCTGAGATCGTTATCCGGATACACATATGGTAAGCCAACGGTTTGGCGATAAGAAAAGGCGGCTAACGTTGGCATTTTTGCAATCAAACGATGGAATTGCTTCTTTCTCGAATCCGGGTCAAAGATATTCTTTGCTTCAGGATAAAAGGTAGACAATGCTCCGACCGTACTTAGAAGCATACCCATTGGATGAGCATCGTAACGAAAACCGTCAATAAACTTTTTTATGTTCTCATGAAAAATCGTATGATGCGTAATATTGTGACCCCATGCATCATACTGAGATTTAGAAGGTAGTTCCCCATATAAGAGTAGGTAAGCTACTTCAAGATAATTGCTTTTTTCCGCTAGTTGCTCTATGGGATACCCTCGATAGAGAAGAATTCCCTTCTCTCCGTCAATGAAAGTTATTCTACTATTGCAGGATGCGGTGTTACCCAACGCTGGATCATAGCTCATAATTCCAAAATCATCTTCTGAGATCTTAATTTGGCGAAGATCCATCGCTCTAATAGTCCCAGAGTTAATAGGAATCTCGTAGGTTTTCCCTGTCCTATTGTCAGTAATCGTCAAAGTTTCTTTAGCCACAATACTATCTCCTTTTAGTGTATTGGGTTTCGGTTTAAACGATCAAATAAAAAACTAGTCTTTATATTTAGTACAAGCTAAGCCTTTTTTACAAATATACCTCTAACAGTCGCTATACTAAAATTCGTCATGGCAAGTATCCAAGGGGAGAAAGGCAAACACCTTCCCAGCACCAATACCCTGATTCTTCTCTCAATACTCTACTTGCAATGACGGGTCATCATTTATACCTATCGTAAGCTGATGAGAAATACTCAGTGAAATACCTATACCCTAATCTAGAAATTTTTCAAATACTTTTTAAAAGTTATTTTTAAACTTCCGACTATATACCCCAAGCACCACTAAGTTGGATATTAGCACCATTCACATATCCCGCTTCTTCAGATAGAAGGAAGGATGCGACTGCTACAGCATCTTCAATACTTCCTACATAACCAGCGGGGATCCTCTTTGCCATTTTTTCAAGCTCCTCATCCGGCGCGCTCCCTGAACGGATAAAACCAGGAGATATAGAATTGACTGTTATTCCATATGGAGCAAGAACACGCGCAAGTGAACGCGTTAAGATTAGTATTCCAGCCTTGGCTATATAGTGTGCTGTAATTTCAGGTTGAGCAACAAGCTGATCTGCATTAGCCATACTAAAATTTATGATCCTGCCCCATTTACGCTCCTTCATACCAGGAACGACAGCTCGGCTTAGGTAAAAAACTGGATGGAGATTATTGTCAAACATCGAGTGCCACCCTTCGATTGTCTCATCGAGAAGATTAACACGGTGGTATGGCCCCGCACAGTTAATCAAGGCATCAATATGTCCCCACTCATTCTCGACCTGCTTTACAAAGGCCTGAGCCGCCTTGGGATCAGATACGTCACACCGCACTCGAAGGCCACGGGATCCTTTTCGCTCTATTTCATTCATGGTTTCTATAGACTCATTTTCACTGGTTCGATAGCAAATAGCAATAGACCAACCTTGGTTAGCCAAGGCAAGGGCAATTGCGCGTCCAATACCACGAGCACCGCCCGTTATTAATCCAACCTTATCACTCATAAGTTAACCCTGATTTGAGAAACGCTGAACTTCTGTTACAACGAGTCTTCTTTTCTACGATTTCGGTAAACCTATTGGCACAGGTGTAAAGCAGCCGATAAAGACAAGAAGCGCTATTACACCCAAAAGCTTTCTCTTACCATCAAGCGGAATATTATCATCCATAGTAGGCGGGTGTCTTGTCCCCATGATAGAAAGTAGCATCGCCCACATAACCCATCCGAGCCATCCATCAAAGGTAAATATATCTTTATATGATTCGAGTGGTATTCCTCTCCATAGCGATTGTAATAGTTGTATAATCGGCTGAGTGCCAATACCAAGTATGAGTAGGAGAAAAATCATAGAAAGAGATGCACGACGATGCCATTTTCTTGGAAAAAGGGCATACATAATGTGACCGCCGTCCAACTGTCCTGCTGGAATCAAGTTAAGCGCAGTGACAAAGAGTCCGATCCATCCTGCGAATGCAACGGGGTGTAGAAGAAGGTCTTTACCATCCGGAACCTTCCCAAAAAAACTATCCGCAAGAAAAGAGAAAATTAAAGGTGAACCGAGGGTCATTCCACCCTCAAATTCGCGACTCGAAGGATCAACAATACTCGATAGCTTGATTCCTATTATAATTACAGGAATTGCCGCACAAATACCTACCAGAGGACCTGCTATTCCTATGTCGAAAAGGGCTCTTTTGGTAGCTATGGGAGACTTAATTTTTATAAAGGCGCCAAATGTACCTATAGGAGAAATAACCGGCGGTGCTGGGATGAAATATGGAGGTGTAATATCAACACCATACCTTTTCCCGTAAACGTAGTGCCCCATTTCATGCGCGCCTAGAATAAATATGAGGGCTGCTGAAAATGCAATTCCGCTTGTGACATTCCCACCTTGAAGAAACCCGGCTAAAAAAGTTGTACCCAAAGTTATGATGAAAAGAACAACATGGATTCTATTATTTTTCATAAGGATAGATTGATAATAGCAGCTATATATTTTTCAAACTTCAATAAATAATACCTAAAGAAGTTAGAAATTAAAGTAAAGATAATGCACAGAAGTACACTTGTATTTACAAGGAAAATTTGATATAAAATAAGTGAGAAGAAGATGAATACGAAAAAAAACATAACAAAAGTTGAAGAAAAAGATCAAAGTAATTCTATTAACAGTTCTTTAGCCGAACGATATCAAATCGTTCGAGAATTCACTGAGACCCTTTGCAAACCACTTGCCACAGAGGATTACGTCATTCAATCAATGCCTGATGTTAGTCCGACAAAATGGCACATTGCGCATACAAGCTGGTTCTTTGAAACATTCATACTTAATAAAGCAAATAAACACTATAGGTCACTACATCCACAGTATAACTACCTTTTTAACTCTTATTATGTTCAGGTTGGGAAAAGGCACTCTCGCCCAGAACGCGGGCTTTTATCAAGACCAACTGTAGAAGAGGTATATTCCTATAGACATTATGTAGACCAGCACATGTTGGAATTTCTTGAAAAGGCTGATCTGGCACAAATGGAGGAAATTGCACCTGTAATCGAAATCGGACTCAATCATGAGCAGCAGCATCAAGAATTAATACTTACAGATATTAAACATGTGTTCTCAGTTAATCCCCTCCATCCGGTCTATCTTCATATTAAACACGATAGCCCTAGGCCTTTTACAATACCCGGAATGAGATGGGTCCAATTCCCTGAAGGGGTATATTGGATTGGGCACGACGGAAATGGTTTTGCCTTCGATAATGAATCCCCTCGTCATAAGGTGTATCTAAATAGTTTTAAATTAGCATATCGCTTGTTGACCAATCGTGAGTATCTTGCATTTATGGAAGATGGCGGTTACGAAAGACCAGAGCTCTGGTTATCCGACGGGTGGTATGCCGTTGAGGCAAATGATTGGAAAGCTCCACTTTATTGGGAAAAGAGAGATCGGCATTGGTGGTATTTTACACTTTCAGGTATGCGTGAAGTTGATCTAGACGAACCCGTCACCCATGTTAGCTATTACGAGGCAGATGCCTATGCCCGCTGGATAGGTGCAAGACTTCCTTCTGAATCTGAATGGGAAATTGCTACATCTAAACTACCAATGGAAGGGAATTTTGTAGAGAGTGGCAACTTTCATCCTCATGCTCTAAATCAAGATTCTTCAAGCAGTGGACTTTTGCAAATGTTTGGAGATGTTTGGGAATGGACGCAGAGTCCATACATCCCCTATCCTGGATTTAAAACCCTACCGGGCGCATTAGGAGAGTACAACGGAAAATTCATGAGTAATCAAATGGTACTTCGCGGAGGCTCCTGCGCCACATCAATGTCTCACATTAGAAAAACATATCGTAATTTTTTCCCACCTAATGCAAGATGGCAATTCATGGGAATAAGGCTCGCTAAAGACGTTCGTGAGCCTCAGTCGAACGATGAATAACAATTTACTAACACTACAAAAATTTGAACCCGAAGATGAAAATCTTCTAGCCGAGGTGACAGAAGGTCTTCAAAAACTGCAAAAGCAACTCCCCTGTAAGCTCTTTTATGACGAAAGAGGCTCGGCGCTATTTGATCAGATTTGCGAACTGGAAGAATACTATCTCACACGTACCGAGATGACTATTATGAACAAATATATTGATGAAATCTCGGCTTGCCTAAGCAAAAAATGTCTTTTAATAGAACTCGGCAGTGGTAGCAGCAAAAAGATACGGTTATTACTTGATCATCTTGAAGAACCCGCTGGATATGTACCAGTTGATATTTCCGCCGAGCACTTAATGAAATCCGTAACTACACTTGCAAAAGATTATCCTCAACTTAAGATTGTGCCTGTATGCGCAGACTATACTCAGCCATTTGATTTACCTTACTTAAACCTCCCATGGTCACATAAGGTTATATATTATCCAGGCTCATCAATCGGAAATTTTACCCCTAAAGAAGCAACTACTTTCCTTAAGCTAATTGCAAGAATAGCAGATAAGACAGGCGGACTTTTGATCGGTGTAGATCTTAAAAAGGAAAGAAGTGTATTAGAGGCTGCCTACAATGATAAGAACGGGATTACTGCCGAATTCAACCTGAATATACTTAGGCGGCTCAATCATGAACTGGATGCCGATTTTGATCTAGCTCAGTGGAGACACTATGCTTTCTATAATAGTTCCGAAGGAAGAATAGAGATGCATCTTACAAGCTTAAGAAATCAGTATGTACATATTAATAACAACGAAATCTTCTTCAAAAAGGGTGAAAGAATCCTGACCGAATATTCTTATAAGTACACACTTGAAGATTTTGAGCAACTGGTTTCTGACGTCTTTAAAGTCAAACATGTTTGGACTGATGACGATGGAAAATTCAGCGTGCAATATCTTTCAGTCCGGTAAGAATTCAGCCACTAAGGCACAAAGGCACAAAGAATAATATGAGTTATAAAAGTATATTCAGAATCAAGAAGACACTACTCATAACCCTTATTCTGCAGTCAGAATTCCGGCTACTTTATTCAAGATTCAACCTTCGTGTCTTAGTGTCTTTGTGGCAAAATGGCAGATTATCATGGAACCAAAACGTATTCAACCAGAACCGGGTCAGGAATCTGTTTGGGACTACCCACGACCTCCCCGCATTGAGGACACGACAAAGCTCATCAAGGTGATCTTTAACAACGTGGTAATTGCAGAAACGCGCAACGCAAAAAGGGTATTAGAAACCAGCGGTCCCCCTGTTTATTACATACCTCCTAAAGATATTAAGACTGAGAACCTTATAAGAACTAGGAAGAAGACAGTGTGTGAGTGGAAGGGTGTTGCTTCCTATTACACTATAATAGTTGGCGACAAAAAAGCTGCTAACGCCGCATGGACTTATCCCGACCCTACCCCTGGATATGAATCGATCAAAGATCATATTGCTTTCTACCCTCAAAAAATGGATGCATGCTATGTTGATGATGAAAGAGTGATACCTCAACCGGGAATTTATTACGGTGGCTGGATCACTAGCGACATTGTGGGACCCTTCAAGGGAGAACCAGGAACAGAGGAGTGGTAATCCTGTTCCGAGTTTTGGCTTGTAAAATTTAAACCATCAGCATTCATAACATAACCTAGCCAGCAAGACTAGCGTACTATCTAACATTAGTTTGCAAGATCAACCACAGTACAATATTGGGCTAGGTCACGGGTCCCTTCGACTGACTCAGGGCAGGCTTGCTCGTGACCGGATACATGTCTAATTACAGAATCGTTATGACAAAAGCCACTAAAGTCACTTTATTTCCTTTGCAAATCATGATAAACATTTGATGCTACGTAGCATGATAAAACTAGAAAACATCTCTAAAACATACGCCTCTACAAGAGCGCTTGATTCAATTAATTTAACAATCCTTCCTCATAAGACGACGGTAGTTATCGGTCCTAGCGGTTGCGGTAAGTCCACGCTGATACGCCTCATTATAGGACTTATAAAACCTGACAAGGGTAACGTCTATGTGAAAGATGAAATGCTCACACCAATTAATTTGTTTACAATTCGTCGAAGAATGGGCTACGTAATACAAGATGGTGGCCTTTTCCCACACCTCACCGCAAAAGAAAATGTTTCATTAATGGCTAAATACCTTGGTTGGGATAATGATCGTATCGGGAAGCGTATAGTTGAACTATGTGAATTAACAAAGTTTCCCGTTGATGCACTTGATCGCTATCCAGTCCAAATCTCCGGAGGGCAAAGACAACGCGTTAGCTTAATGCGGGCACTTATATTAGACCCAGACACCCTTTTACTTGACGAACCTCTTGGCGCACTAGACCCTCTAATTCGTTTTGAACTTCAGAACGATCTAAAGGAAGTTTTTCATACACTTGGCAAAACCGTAGTAATGGTTACTCATGATATTGGTGAGGCAGGTTATTTTGGAGATTCAATTGTTCTAATTAGAGATGGACATATTGTTCAGCAAGGAACACTAATGGATTTTGTTCGCACACCTACCGATCCATTTGTTACAAGTTTCATTAATGCACAGCGTAGCCCATTAGAATCTCTAGGAGAATAGTAGCATGACTTGTCGATTGATTTCTTATTGTAGGGGCATAGCATGCTATGCCCCTACGTGTTCCTTATCCATGGTACTTTTCGGAACGGGGCTAATATTAGCGCTTTTATTCATAGCTAACACTACTGCAGGCCCGCCCGTAACCGAAGTAAAGGTAGGCTCGAAGGCGTTCACCGAATCCGTAATTCTTGGAGAAATAGTAGCACAACTCGCTAGAACCCAAGAGCCTAATGTTAAACATCTTAAAGGGCTTGGTGGAACCCGTGTACTCTGGAGTGCGCTATTAAAAGGGGAAATTGACATATACCCTGAATATACTGGCACTATCACTCAGGAAATTTTAGCTGATAGAGATATACGCGATGAACAAACACTCAAAAAGGTGTTAGCTGAGAAAAACATTCAAATGAGTCGTCCTTTAAGATTTAACAACACCTACGCAATAGGTATGAGGGAGGATGTTGCAGAAAGACATGGCATCACTAAAATATCCGACCTACGCAAGCATCCTAAGCTTAGGTTTGGATTTACAAACGAATTCATGAATCGTGGCGATGGTTGGCCTAGCCTTCGTAGACCCTATAATCTCCCTCAGACAAACGTAAGGGGATTAGACCATGACCTAGCCTACCGAGGACTCGAAAGTGGAAGCATAGACGTCATCGATCTATATTCGACTGATGCCGAGATCCGCTACTATAAATTACGGGTATTAGATGACGATTTACATCACTTCCCAGAATACAACGCAGTCCTTCTTTACCGTTTAGACCTTATGGAGCATGCCCCTGATGTGCTAAAAACCATCTTAAAATTGGAAGGACGCATTCCAGAAAAAACTATGATTGATATGAATGCTGAGGTGAAGCTTGATGGAATACCGGAGAGTGTTGTTGCTTCAGAGTTCCTCCAAAAAAATCTATCTATCACCACGGAGCCTAAAGAAGAAACTTTTCTAACCCGATTGGTTCATAACACCTTGCAGCATCTTTTTCTGGTTGCTATATCACTAGCCGCTGCAATATTCATCTCGATTCCCCTAGGAATTTTGTCACACAGGAAAGAAAAAATCGGACAGGCAATCCTAGGAATTGTTGGAATAATCCAAACGATACCATCGTTGGCAATACTTGTGTTTATGATTCCACTACTTGGAATTGGCTCAGCACCTGCTATTGTAGCCCTATTTCTTTATAGCTTACTTCCGATTGTCAGGAATACTTATACAGGACTTCAAGATATTCCCGTAGGAATTCGTGAATCAGCAGAGGCATTGGGTTTACCATCAGGTGCACGGCTAAGACTTGTAGAACTACCCATGGCTTCACGCTCAATCCTTGCCGGTATTAAAACCTCCGCGGTAATTAATGTGGGTACTGCAACACTTGGAGCGCTTATCGGCGCAGGCGGCTACGGTCAACCAATACTCACAGGAATCCGACTTGATAATGTCGGACTTATTCTAGAAGGCGCTATCCCCGCTGCCGTTCTAGCACTTCTGATGCAAGGACTGTTTGATTTATTGGAACGTGTAGTTGTGCCGAAAGGATTGAGGCTTAAATCCGAATAAATGCTTTTTGAAAGGCTCAACTTTTGAGCAAGCATTTTTTACTAAGCTTATATTTTTTGTGTAAAGTAAAACACAATACCATTCTTGCTATCATTATTAAATAATAAAGAAGTAAAGGCAAAAATGGGGTCAGGCTTGAAATAGATGGTTTTTTAATTATTTTTCTATTTCTATAGCTAGGCTACCCGGGTTGAATATGCAAAGATATACATTTTTTAAACTCAACAATTCGCAATCCAAGGCCCAACCCCAAAGCCGTATAAGTTTGGAGTTATTCTATATCTCCCTTTGCAACTATTGCAACGATGTAACAATAACTAGCATGCTAATATAAATAATTAGATATTTTTTCTACAGAGAGGTAAACTATTTGCAATGACAAAGCTTCTAAAGAAAGCATTTGAAGAGGTCTCTAAGCTGCCCGAAAGTGAGCAGGATGCTATCGGCACCATCATTTTAGAAGAACTTGCTTCGGAACATCGTTGGGCTGAAGCTTTCAGCAAATCTCAAGATGAACTTGCTGCACTTGCAGACGAAGCAATTTCCGAATTCCAAAAAGGTGAAACTAAGCCTCTTAGCTCAAATGAGCAATGATCTCGCATACCACTGATCGCTTTCGTAAGGCACTCAAGGAATTGCCAGATCATATCCAGCACCAAGCAAAAGTGGCCTTTGAGTTATGGAAGAAGAACCCATATCATCCGAGCCTTCGCTTTAAGCAAATTCATTCAAGTAAACCTATCTCTTCTGTCCGTATAGGCCGTGGCTACCGGTCAATTGGTGTTCAAGAAGACGAAGTAATGATATGGTTTTGGATTGGATCACATGCTGACTACGATAAGTTAATTACGCAGATTTAGAGAAAAAAGCTTGTCGATAACTTACTCTCAGCATAGTTTTTGAAAATGAATCAAACGATGTAATTATCCTAAATAAAGCAATAAAATTAAGGAGAAAACGTTATGACTGACATTGACATCGCAGAAAAGTTGGAGGACTTTTTTCGTAAAACTGGAACTGAGCATCATAAGGCTTTCATTAAGACAAATGGGGAAGATCCTGAGTGGCCTCTTTGGTATGCAGAGTATTTATTTGAGAAGCTTGCAAAGTTACTCAATGCCAAGTTCACTAAGAGTGAGCTAGTGTATTTGCTAGTGATGGTTGAAAAAGAAAGGGCGCTCATGGCACCTGGAGCTGACTGGCCAAGGTATTATGCCAATTTCTTTATTGAACGGTACATATAGGTTTTTAAGATTAATAAAAGGTAATAAATTTTTCTAACCTCACTCATGAATCAAATGTAATTTTGATTACATGTGCTGGTCAACGTATAATTTTGATGTTGTTATGAGTTCAAATCCTATTTATACCTCTAAAGCCAAAGGTGACAATATTGTGGATAGCAAATCACACTGGGAGAATATCTATAAGACAAAGGCTTCGACTCAGGTAAGCTGGTATCAGGAACATCTGCAAACGCCGTTACGATTAATTGAACGGACTGGAGTTGAAAAGACTGCTCAAATAATTGATGTCGGCGGTGGCGCTTCGACTCTCGTTGACGATCTACTCGAAAGTGGGTTCAAACACATAACGGTTCTGGATATTTCAACTGCTGCCATTAATGCCGCAAGAAAACGGCTAGGTTCACGAGCAGAAGAAGTAACATGGATAGAAGCTGACATCACAAAAGTTGCCCTTCCACACCATTATTATGATCTTTGGCACGACCGTGCGGTCTTTCATTTTTTGACCAGCGCTGAAGAGCGTCAAAGATATGTAGAAACAGTGAAGCAGTCGTTGAAACCAAGGGGGCATGTAATTATTTCTACTTTCGCTCCTGATGGTCCTCCCAAATGCAGTGGGTTAGATGTCGTAAGATACAGTCCTAAAAGCCTACATGATGAGTTTGGTAATGAATTTGAATTGATTGAAAGTGCAAGCGAAGCGCACCTGACACCTTCTGGAACAAAGCAAAAGTTTATTTATTGCTATCTTAGAAAGCATTAGAAGATAGGCAGAAATCCAATATATAACTGAGTCGTTTAGTTTTGTACATAAGAGAAAAGCATGGCTGTGAAAGGTATCCAGTTCTGGTTTGAGTTTGCGAGCACTTATTCATATCTTTCTGTAATGCGGATTGAGCACTTGGTTGGAGATACAGGAATACCAATCGAGTGGAAGCCGTTTCTTCTAGGTCCGATATTCCGCAGCCAGGGATGGAATACCTCGCCTTTTAATATCTACCCTTTAAAGGGCCGCTATATGTGGCGCGATATAGAACGTCTATGTGACAATTATGGAATTCCCTTCAAGAAGCCATCTCATTTCCCAAGAAATGGGCTACTGGCAGCACGAGTCGCGTGCATGGCAGCATCAGAGGGATGGTGCCCAGAGTTCACTAAGGCGGTGTTTCGAGCCAACTTTGCTGAGAATCGTGAGATTGCAGATCCTAAAATAATCACTGAAATCTTAACTTCTATTGGCCAGGAGGGATCTCAAGTTATCGCACGAGCTGAGTCATCAGAAAACAAGGAGTATCTTCGCAAACAAACAGAAGAAGCTGTAAGCCTCGGAATCTTCGGAGCTCCGACCTTTGTAGTAGGCACTGAGTTATTTTGGGGTAACGATCGCCTAGAAAACGCTATTGATTGGTACAAAAAGCATATCGTGTAAATTCATTTCAATTATGTTCTTTGTGGGGTTCCTTTTAACCATGATGCTAGAGACTGGAATTTATTGAAGAGCAACTAACTTTATTTAACTACCTCTACACCCTTCCAAAATCCAATGTAATTCTTTATTTGCTTAGCTGCTTCCATTGGTTCAGGGTAATACCATGCAGCATCTCTGTTAACCTCATTAGCGACCACAATGTCAAAATAACTAGCTACACCTTTCCATGAACAGGTAGTATGAGTATCACTTTTACGGAAATATTCTTTTTTGATACTCTCCAGTGGAAAATAATGGTTGCCCTCAACCACTATCGTGTCTTTACTCTCAGCTAAAACAACTTTTTTCCAAAGAGCCTTCATGACTACACCCTCATTTTCTAAATATCGGACTAAAACATTATTCAATAAACCAGGAAATTCAAAACCTCATTCTTTTGTAAATATTACCACGAAACTGAATCAAGATTTAAGTGGATTTCAAATAGTCCCTAAAAACGGAGATGATTTGGTATTTACAGCTGGTGCGGACTCAGTTTGAATGAAAAATATGAAGCGTGATCCAGGGGTATGTTTAACCGTTGATGACCAGACTCCTCCATATGCATTTGTTCAAATTGATGGAATAGCCACCTTTGCAACTACAAAATAGCCGTTATTTCTTGACAACACCATAAAGTAAGGGTAATTCTTTTCAGATTAATTTTAAGAGGAAAGAAATGAGTTATGTAAAAGGACTAAGATGCAGAGAGTGCGGGAAGGAATATCCAAAGGCACCTATTCATGTCTGTGAGTTTTGCTTTGGCCCACTTGAGGTAACATACGAATATGATGAAATAAAAAGAGTTTTTTCTCGGGATGTAATAAAAAACAGGTCCTCCGATATCTGGCGTTATGCAGAGCTTTTACCCCTTGATAAGCCAAATAGCATTGGAAAATGCGTAGGGTTTACGCCACTTCTAAAAGCTGATAACCTGGCAAGGATATTAGGTGTTAGAGAGATTTATGTAAAAAACGATGCCGTATGCTACCCTACCCTCTCATTCAAAGATAGGGTAGTATCAGTGGCACTTTCAAAGGCGAAGGAATTTGGGTATAAGACCGTTGCATGTGCTTCCACTGGAAACTTGGCAAATGCCGTTGCAGCGCTTTCTTCATTAGGAAGGCTTGAAAGCTATTTATTCATTCCGTATGACTTAGAACAATCAAAGATTATTGGAACTACTGTTTATGGAGCAAAGCTTATAGGGATTAATGGTAGTTATGACGATGTAAATCGTCTATGTAGCGAGGTTGCAGGAAAATTCGGCTGGGCATTTGTTAATATTAATATACGCCCATATTATGCTGAGGGATCCAAGACATTTGGTTTTGAAATAATGGAGCAACTTGGATGGCGCTTACCAAAACACATTGTAGTACCGATGGCAAGCGGCTCTCTGATCACAAAAATATGGAAGGCTATACAGGAATTTGATAAACTAGGTTTGGTAGATAGAACAGAAACAAAGATATATGGGGCGCAAGCAACAGGATGTTCTCCTATCACTACTGCATTAAAAAACGGTTGGGAGATTTTTAAACCTGTAAAACCAAATACAATTGCAAAATCCCTTGCTATTGGCAACCCAGCCGATGGATACTACGCAATGAAGGTAATGAAAGAAAGTGGCGGGTGTGGTGAAGACGTTACAGATGAAGAGGTTGTTGAGGGAATGAAGCTTCTTGCAGAGACCGAGGGGATATTTACGGAAACAGCAGGTGGTGTAACAATGGCAGTGACTAAAAAACTTATCGAAAGTGATATTATACCGAGAGATGAATCAATTGTTCTGTCTATTACTGGGAACGGGCTTAAAACCCAGGAGCCTCTTTATGATAAGGTCTCAAAGCCACATATCATTGGAGCAAGGCTAGAGGAGTTTGAAGACTTATATAGTAGATTAAACAGCCGAAAAAAAAGGAGGTAATTGAAATGCCGTCTGTAAGAATACCCACCCCACTTAGAAGACTTACGGGAGATAAAGATGAGGTAACAATAAACGCTAAGAATATCCAAGAACTCATAGAAGGGCTTGAAAAACAGTTCCCTGGGGTGAAAGAACGGCTCTGTGATGAAAGTGGAAATGTAAGAAGATTCATAAATCTATACGTTAATAATGAAGACATAAGATTTCTAAAGGGGGTTGAAACGGAGCTAAAGGAAAGTGACATTGTATCAATAATTCCAGCAATTGCTGGCGGCAAAAAGCAATTTTAGCCACGAATGGACACAGATGAGCACGAATTATTTATTTTTGCTAAAAAAAATCTTCATTCGTGAAAATTCGTGTGTATTCGTACCGAAATAAAAACATATGAGCCGGCTTGACGTAGTTGGAATTGGTCAGGTCTGTGTTGACTACCTCGGGAAAGTTCGTTATTTCCCCGACGTTGAAGGAAAGGTAGAATTTGAGGATGTTACTATTAGAGGCGGAGGACCTACAGCGACTGCGCTTTTGGTTCTTGCACGTTTAGGATTAAAAGTCGCTATTATAGGGAAAGTAGGAGATGACGATCTTGGAAGAATCTTGATCCAAGACCTTAAAAACGAAGGCATAGATACCTCAGGTTTAATCAAAGAAAAATCCAAAAAAACCCAACTTTCTATTATTCCAATTGAAAAAAAAAGTGGTAGGCGAACGGTCTTCTGGTCGAAAGGGACTATTACTCCACTTAAACCAAAAGATCTAAAAAAGGAACTGATAACTCAAACTAGGGCAATTCACTTTGACGAACTGTTTATGGAAGCTAACGTCGAGGCTGCCAACATCGCAAAGAAATTAGGGATTACGGTCTCAATGGATGCAGGTAACTATATTGATGGGATTAACGAACTAAAAGGTAAAGTTGACTTGTTTATAGCTTCCCAAGACTTTATGAGAGAGTACACAGGAGAAAATAATCCTACTAAAGGAATAAAAAAGCTTAAAGAGTTTAAGGCAAAGGTTACAACAGTAACACTAGGGTCTAAAGGCTCACTTACAATTTATAACGATGAACTTATTAAAACCCCGGCATACAAAGTTGACGCCGTAGATACAACAGGAGCCGGAGACGTATTCCACGGAGCGCTTCTTTATGGATGGCTCAAAAATTGGGAGATAAAAAAGGCCTTAGATTTCGCTTCAGCTACCGCTGCAATTAATTGCACTTATCTAGGAGCACAGGGTGGAATCCCTAAGAATACAAAAGATGTATTTGATTTTATGAGAATGTGTAAGAAACCTGAGGTAGGGGCACGTTGCAACGTGTCCCTACTATCATCCAAATAACTCACGGAATTTTTCAAAAAACTTTTTGACTGCAGGGCTCTCATCACCTTCACCCGATCTTGCAAACTCCTCAAGTAGCTGCTTCTGTTTTAAATTCAGTTTAACTGGAACCTCTACTTGTACCCTTATATAAAGGTCACCCTTTCCTTTTCCATTAAGGCTGGCTACACCCTTACCCTTAAGTCTGAAGGATTGTCCAGGCTGTGTCCCTGGTGGGATTCTAATTGTAGTTTTCCCCTCTAGTGTTGGAATTTCTATCTCTGCGCCGAGAGCAGCTTGAACAAAACCTACTGGAACTTCACAAAAGATATCCTTTCCCTCACGCTTGAAAAATGGGTGTTCTTTTACATATATTTCGACATAGAGGTCACCACTCGGACCCCCTAGATACCCCGCCTCACCTTCTCCACGAATTCTTAGTCTTGCCCCTTCACTGACACCAGGAGGAACCTTTACTTTAATTGTTTGCTCAGATGTAATAAGCCTTTCTCCTCTACAACGATGGCAAGAAATCTTAATTACTCTTCCCGCACCACCGCAGCTTGAACATGTTCTACTTATTGCAAAAAACCCTTCTGAGTACCTGACCTCGCCTCTACCAGCACACATCACACATACTACTTCCCCCCCAGGTGCAGCTCCACCTCCACCACATTCCGAGCAAATCACCCTTTTCGGGACAATTATTTCCTTCTCTACACCAAAAGCGGCTTCTTCGAATGTAAGCTCAAGATTGTATTTTAAATCCATGCCTCTTTCAGGACGACGCCTTCTACCAACATTAAAAACCTCATCAAAAAGGTTTCCAAAAAGGTCGTTAAAATTCCTTGAGAAATCAACATCTGAAAAGAACCCTTCACCCGAGATATGACCAAAGCTATCGTATTGGGCTCTTTTATCAGGGTTGCTTAGAACCTGATATGCCTCGTTAATATCCTTGAACCTCTCTTCCGCCGTAGGATTTCCTGGATTTCTATCAGGATGGTATTCAAAAGCAAGCCTCTTATAAGCCTTTTTTATCTCTTCCTGAGATGAGTTTCGTTTAACCCCCAAGATATCGTAATAATCTCTTTTAGCCATCAATAACTTCTCCTAAAACTGATTGCCATGTCTTAAGACTTCTTTACCACCTCGAATTTTCGATAACTGAACGATCTTCTAATAGGCTTCATCTAGTTCTTTGCACGCCAATCTATATGCGGTCCATGCACTATCTTCATGATTAATTTTTATCAGTGTTTTCATCAATCAGGTCTAAGATCTCTTCTGAACCTGAATTGCCCATCTCATAGCCATTTCCTGTTTCAACTGAGGTCTTTTGATTGGGCGAAGGCAATTCAATTTCCTTCGATACTACCACAAGAGAAGGTCTTAAAAGCCTATCACTTAGGGTATAACCCTTTAGCATCTCGGATATAATCAAATCTGGCTTCATGTCGCTAGATTGCTCATACTCTATAGCCTGATGGATATTCGGATCGAATTTATCGCCTTTAGAAGCATTTATAGGCTTTACGCCAAACTTCTCAAGACAGCCAAGAAACTGCTTGTGTACAAGATTTATACCTTCTATAATTGGTCTAGCTTCTTTTGAAGTTTCTGAGTGTTCTAATGCGCGTTCTAAATTATCAAGCACATGAAGAAGCTCTTTTATTAGATCCTCGTTTCCATAGCTCATAATGTCAGCCTTCTCTTTCGCTACCCTCTTTTTATAATTATCAAAGTCTGCCGCTGCCCTCAGGTATTTATCATAAAGTTCATCATACTCCTTCTTCTTCGTTTCAAGCTCATCTTGAAATGCTTTTATCCCTGAAGGCAGTGCTTCCTCCTCTAATGTATCCTCTTCTTCATTCCTGGCATTATTAGACCTGTCTTTAACATCAAGATTTTCTTTGGTCTCATCCTTCTTTTTGTCATTATCCATTTTACTCTCCCCCGGCGATTATTTCACTAAGAACCCTAGCAGTATAATCAACAAGTGGAATTATCTTAGAATAATCCATACGAATTGGACCCAATACACCAAGCGTTCCAAGCTTCCTCCCCCCACCGTATGGAGCGGTAACCAGGCTGTATCCCTCCATAATCCCGATTTCAGAACCTACAAACACCCTGGTTCCTTCTCCTTTCATAGCTTTGTCTAGTATATCTACAAGAACACTTTTTTCCTCAAAAGCCTTAAGGAGTTTTCTGAGACGCTCAGGCGGAGTCCATTTCGAATTCTCAAGGATAGAAGTCTGTCCTTTTATATAAATATCGGTTTGAATCTTTTGTTCATATATTTCCCTACTAAACCTAAGAAAATTCAGAACCAATTCATGATAAAGCCGCTTTTCAGATTTTAGCCTATCGAGCACTATTACCCTTAGCTGATCCAGCGTAAGTCCTATAGCAAGCTCATTAAGATAACGGGACAACATCTTTAGCATGTCATCAGGGGCTTCCCTATTCATCCTTATTAGTGTCTTCTCAGTCAATCCACCCTCAAACACAATAATGAAAAGGACCTTTTTATCTCCCAGTTTTATTAATTCAGTGGATTTTATATTCATTAACCTAGCTCTTGGCAGCATTACCAAACCAGCACACCGAGAAATATCCGAAAGCATTTTACTAGTTTCATGCATAACTTCATCAAGTGTGCCTTCTATTCTCTCATAGCGTCTTCTTATAACCCCCCTTTTTTTCTCAGAAAGCATCTGGGGATATAACAATGAATCAATATAAAACCTGAACCCCTTCTCGCTAGGGATTCTGCCTGCAGACACATGTGGCTGAGACAAATAACCTTCATTCATAAGATCAGCCATGGTTGTTCTTACAGTAGCTGAACTCCATGGAAGCTCATAACTTTTAACAAGTGCGTTCGACCCTATAGGCTCACCAGTTTTTATATGATGATTAACTATTAAATTAAGTATTCTTTTTCCTCTTTCCGATAGCTCTTCTCTATTCATGTCAACTAGTCTTAGAAAAATATAATAATCATGGCATAAATTGTCAACGCAGAGCTCGTGGTTCGTGAATCGTGGTTAGTGATTCGAGCCACCAAACCCGAGTCACTATTGACGGATCACAATAAACTATAAGCCACTCCTTCAAGAAGGCCGCCATCGCTGACCAAGACATTATCTTTAGAAAATCTATCCATGGTTTGAAGTACGATCAACGCACCTGGTATAATCACGTCCTCCCTACCCTTTTCCAGTCCCGGTATCTTAAGCCTATCTCGCGGAGGAATCCTAATTAATGACTTGAAGATATTGGTGAGCATATCCTGTTTCAGAATAAATCCATTAACCAAACCCGGATCATATTTTTTTAAACCAAGTTGAATCGCAGCGAGTGTTGTTGGTGTTCCTGCAGTTCCAATCAAAGTTAGATTGGAAGGGGAAACACTTGGTATCCAGGATAATTCGAAAGATAAGACCGTTTCTATTTCTTTAGAAAGATTTTTAATATCTGAGCTAGAGGGGACACCTGTCTTCAAATATCTTTCTGAAAGATGTACAACTCCGAGATTCGTACTTGTAAGACCTAAAACCTGACCCTTTTTTACAAATACATACTCAGTGCTTCCTCCACCAACATCAAAAATCACACTGTATTTTGTATCAACAGAAACAGATCTTAAAACACCATTTACAGTAAGCTGTGCCTCTTCCTCACCTGAGATTATCTCTGTCTTAATTCCGGTTTCTTTTTTAACTTGTTCTAAGAACTTACTACCATTTTGAGACTCTCTAACCACACTTGTAGCTACAGCCCTCACCCTCTTTACCTTGTATCGTTCGATAATCTTGGCAAATTTTTTTAGGGCCCTGAGCGATCTTCTGGCTGCATCTTCGGTTATTTTCCCCTCTTTAGCGAATCCACCCCCGAGCCTTGTGATTACACGCTCAATATAAAGCTTTTTTATCTCTTTATCTTTGAGCTCACAAACTAGTATCCTAAATGTATTTGTACCTATATCTATTGAGGCTATACGCATCGGAAAATAATAGGCATCGATTTTACACGAGCGGGATTAACAGCAAATAAATTGGATAAACGACCATAAATATGACATAAACCTCACCCACCGTAATCTTCTTTCATCTATAATAACGTTCTTGAAGTATAGTATTACTAACCGCCAACCAACTTATGTTTTTTTGAATATTCTATATAATTCGCTGCTGACTGCTTTATTTGCATCACCTCTTCAGGACTTAGCTTCCTTCTTACCTTTGCCGGAACACCCATTACAACGGTTCCAGATGGAACTTTAAAGCCCGGTGCAACCAAGCTTCCGGCACCAACTATTGAATTCTCTTCCACGATTGCCCCATCAAGAACAATTGCGCCTATCCCGATAAGAACACAATCACTTATAGTGCATCCATGTATTACAACTCTGTGACCGGCTGTAACATCATTTCCGATTATAACCGGATGGGTATTATGTGTGACATGCAAGACGCTATTGTCTTGAATGTTTGTTCTAGCTCCAATCTTGATAAAGTTCACATCTCCTCTGATGACGGTCTGAAACCATACGCTAGATTCCTCGCCTATTGTAACGTCTCCTATCACCTCGGCGCTATCTGCAATAAATGCACTTGAATGTATCTTAGGAAAAATCCCATTATAGGGTTTTATCATTTTTATACTTAACCACTTAGCTACGAAGACACAAATAAATCGCAGGGCGTAAGTCGTGAGGCGTTAGACAATCATCTTACCCCTCACGCTTTACGTCTAACGCCTCACGATATTCATTCTTCAGCCACCTTTTCTTTTGAGACTGCCTCGATAATCTTTGAAGCAAGGTGACTAGGAACCTCTTCATAATGAGAAAACTCCATGGAAAACATACCACGTCCGCTTGTAATGGATCTTAGCTCAGGTGCATAAGTAAGAATCTCAGCCATGGGAACCAAGGCCTTTACGACATGGCCCCCCGCTTGAGGCTCTACCCCTGATACTTTCCCTCTTCTTGCATTTATATCACCTATCACATCCCCTAAGCAGTCTTCGGGTGTGATGGATTCGACGCGCATTATGGGTTCAAGAATTACAGGTTGAGCCATCTCCATCGCCTTCTTAAAGCCCATGGAGCCGGCAATCTTAAACGCTATGTCTGAAGAATCCACAGGGTGATATTTTCCATCAAAGAGCGTTACCTTAACATCTACTACTGGATAACCCGCAAGAATACCCTTATGCATAGCCTCTTTAACACCCTTCTCTACAGAAGGGATAAAGTTCTTTGGTATCACACCTCCTACTATCCTATCAACAAACTCATATCCTCCGCTTCGTTGAAGAGGTTCAACCTGAAGCCAAGCATCTCCATATTGCCCTCTACCACCTGTCTGCTTTATATATTTTCCCTCAGCCTTTGCCATCATCTTTATTGTTTCCTTGTATGGTACCTTGGGTGTTTTCATCTCCACGTTTACGCCGTACTTATTCTTGAGTTTATCTACAGTAATCTCTACATGAACCTGTCCTGTTCCAGAAAGAAGAAACTCTTTTGTTTCCTCATCCCTTCTAGATAGAACTGTTGGGTCTTCCTCACGGATTCTGCTTAGTGATGACATGAGCTTGTCTTCATCCGCCCTAGTCTTAGGTTGAATCGCATATGATATAACAGCTTGAGGCATGCCTTGATGAGGAATAATTATTGGATTAGCTTCATCGGAAAGGGTATCCCCAGTCTCAGTATCCTTAAGTTTATTAACAGTAACAATGTCGCCAAATAGAGCGGGACTAACTGGTAATTGCTTTTTCCCACTTATTCTGAATAACTGACCTATCTTCTCACGCGACTTTTTTCCAGTGTTGAAAATGGTTGAATCGGCTTTCATCGAGCCAGAAAATATCCTCATAATACTTATCTTTCCTGCATAAGGATCAGATATGGTTTTAAACACATAAGCAGACATTGATTCTTCGAGCTTTGGTTCTTTCTCTACCTCTTCGCCTTTTATATTCTGTGCCTTAATTGATGGTCTCTCTATTGGAGATGGAAGGTTACGGCAAACCCCATCCATAAGCAGATTGACTCCTATTAGCTTTACAGCAGAGCCAACATAAACAGGAGTTATTTTTGCGTTTAGTACTCCTTCCCTTAGCATCTTGTAAATTAATGCGTTATCAAAGGTTTCCCCCCCTAGATACTTTTCGAGCAATTCATCATTAATCTCAGCAACGGACTCAACCAATCTTTCTCTCCATACATTTGCCTGACTCTCTAAATCCTTTGGGATGCTTTCGTTAGAGTATTTCCCACCTTCTCCATAGATATGTGCCTTCATTTCTATTACATCTACAACACCTTTAAAATTCTCTTCTTCTCCAATGGGAATCGTAATAGGTACGGGCCGAATCCCTAAATCCTTTTCTATATCAGCAATACCGTTTTCAAAACTTGCCCTCTCTCTATCCAACTTGTTCATAAAAAGCACCCTAGGGATACCTAAATCCGCCGCTACCTGCCAGAATTTTTGCGTCTGTGCTTTTACTCCAGTGATAGCACTTACAATCACTATTGCACCGTCTACAACCCTGAGTGCGCTTTCAGCCTCAAACAAAAAGTTGGCAAATCCCGGAGTGTCTACTAGGTTCACAAAATGATCGTTCCACTCATAAAACGCTACATGCGAATTGATTGACATCCTCCTGTTTTGTTCCTCTAATTCGTAATCTAAAATGGAAGAGCCATCGTCCACCTTTCCGAGCTTCTGAGTGGCCCCGCTGAGAAACAACATCGCTTCAGCAAGCGAGGTTTTTCCAGCACCATGATGAGCTATTATCGCTACGTTTCTTACATTTCTACGGGGATACTCTTTCATATGAGGTGACCTCCATGATTTTTCTATATTATATGGCGATGATAGCTTATTTGTAAAGCTCTGTTATTACTTATTGAATAGT
>Ga0209640_10000915_pt1 | contig 23986 bp, 17 predicted proteins | sample RifCSP10_1_FD_184018 | JGI IMG/M metagenome (GOLD analysis project Ga0209640, IMG submission 184018) | Soil microbial communities from Rifle, Colorado - Rifle CSP2_sed 10_1 (SPAdes) (version 2) | ecosystem: Environmental > Terrestrial > Deep subsurface > Rock core/Sediment | place: Rifle... | reverse complement strand
TCGAGGCCCTTGGCCTCCTCGACCGTGATCACGCCGTCCTTGCCGACCTTCTCCATCGCCTCGGCGATGATCTTGCCGATCTCCTCGTCGTTGTTCGCGGAGATGGTGCCGACGTGCGAGATCTCGGTGCCCTCGACCGGCTTCGACATCTTGTCGATCGCCTCGACCGCGGCGCGCACGGCGAGCTCGATGCCGCGCTTGAGCTCCATCGGGTTGGCGCCGGCCGTGACGTTCTTGGCGCCCTCGCGATAGATCGCCTGGGCGAGCACGGTGGCGGTGGTGGTGCCGTCGCCGGCGACGTCGGAGGTCTTGGAGGCGACCTCGCGCACCATCTGCGCGCCCATGTTCTCGAGCGGGTCGGAGAGCTCGATCTCCTTGGCCACCGTGACCCCGTCCTTGGTGATGGTGGGCGAGCCGAACTTCTTCTCGATGACGACGTTGCGACCCTTGGGGCCCAGCGTCACCTTGACGGCGTCAGCGAGCTTGTTGACGCCCTTGAGGATCGCGCCGCGCGCCTCCTCGGAGTAAGTGATGTATTTGGCAGCCATGGAAAGAATTCCTCCGTGTCTCGGTCGCTAGGTTTACTTTTCGAGGACGGCGAGGATTTCGTCCTCGCGCACGATGACGTACTCCTGCTCGTCGATCTTGATCTCGGAGCCCGAGTACTTGCCGATCAGGATGCGGTCGCCCTTCTTGACGTCCATCGGCGAGCGCTTGCCGTCGTCGTTCAGCTTGCCGGGGCCGACGGCGACGACCTCGGCCTCCTGCGGCTTCTCCTTCGCGGTGTCGGGGATGATGATCCCGCCACGGACCTGCTCCTTCTGCTCGAGTCGCTGGACCACGACACGGTCGTGCAGGGGACGGATGCTCACGGTACCTACCTCCTTGACGCGCTGGACTGCGCTGGGTTCGATGGCTCGGGCGACCGAGTTGTTAGCACTCGACCCGATCGAGTGCTAATCGTAGTCGCCTGAGGGCCGGGTCGTCAAGCCCGAGGAGCGAGACCTGAGTCTTGGAGACGAAGGTTCTTGCTGGACTGCGGGCCGTCGCCGGCGCCCGGACTAAACCAAGCGCAGCAGGTGGCCGAGCTTGTCGCGCTTGGCTCGCAGGTAGTCGCGCGAGGTCGCGGTGGGCGGGATCTCGAGCGGCAGGCGCTCGACGATCTCGAGACCGTAGCCGGCGAGGGCCACGTACTTGCCCGGATTGTTGGTCAGCAACCGCATGCGCCGCACCCCGAGGTCGCGCAGGATCTGGGCCCCCACGCCGTAGTCGCGCTGGTCGGCGGCGAAGCCGAGGCGCTCGTTGGCCTCCACGGTGTCGTGGCCGTGGTCCTGGAGCTCGTAGGCGCGGAGCTTGTTGAGCAGGCCGATGCCGCGGCCTTCCTGCAGCAGATAGAGCAGCACCCCGCGGCCCTCGGCAGCGATCGACTCCAGCGCCAGCTCGAGCTGGAGGCCGCAGTCGCAGCGCTCGGAGCCGAAGACGTCCCCGGTCAGGCACTGGCTGTGCACCCGGACGAGCACCGGGTCCGGCCCCGAGACCTCGCCGAGCACCAGCGCGAGGTGCTCCTCGCCGGTGGTCGGCGCGCGATAGGCGTGCAGGATGAACTTCGCCATCCGGGTCGGGAGCTCGGGCGAGGCGACGCGCTCGACGATCGTTTCGTGGGCGAGGCGGTGACGGATCAGCTCGGCGACGGTGAGCAGCGGCAGGCCGTGCCGTCCGGCGAAGGCGACCAGGTCCGGCACCCGCGCCATCGTCCCGTCGTCGTTCATGACCTCGCAGATGGCGGCCGCCGGCACCAGGCCGGCGAGGCGCGCCAGATCCACCGACGCCTCGGTCTGGCCGGCGCGCTTGAGCACGCCGCCGCGCCGGGCGCGGAGCGGGAAGACGTGGCCCGGACGCAGCAGGTCCCGGGGCCCGGTCGCCGGGTCGGCCACGGCGCGGATGGTGGCAGCACGATCCGCCGCCGAGATGCCGGTCGTGACCTTGCCCCGCGCCTCGATCGACACCGTGAACGCGGTGCCGAACGGCGACGTGTTGTCGCGCACCATGAGCGGCAGGTCGAGCTCGTCGCAGCGCTCCTCGGTGAGCGCCGCGCAGATCAGCCCGCGCCCGAACGTGGCCATGAAATTGATCGCGTCGGGCGTCACCATCTCCGCCGCGATCGCGAGGTCGCCCTCGTTCTCCCGTTCCTCGTCGTCGACCAGGATGACGAAGCCGCCGCGGCGGAACTGCTCCGCGGCCTCCTCGACGGAGACGAAGGGGGGGGACGGCCGCTGGACGTCGGGCATCGAGAGGCGGCGAGGCGGCAACTTGCGCCGCGCCGCTCGCGGCAGTCTAGCAGCCGCGGCTAGAAGGCGTTGCCGAGACTGATGAACCAGACGAAGGGGTCCTCGAACGGCTCGCGGTCGAGCTTCCATCCCACCTCGAGCCGCAGCGGGCCGATCGGCGAGGCGTAGCGCAGCCCTACGCCCGCCCCCCAGCGCGCGTCGCCGGGATCGAAGTCCCCGATCTCGCGCCAGACGTTGCCACCGTCGACGAACAGGTCGCCGCCGAAGGCGCCGACGAGCGGGAAGCGCCATTCGAGGTTGACCAGCGCCAGCACGCCGCCGCCGAGCGGCACCGGGTCCTCGCCCTCGGCCACGAACAGGGTCTCTCCGGGGATCCCCAGCTCGTCGCGCGCGAAGGCGCGGTGCGAGGTTCGACCGCCGGCGTAGTAGAGCTCGGCGGCCGGCACGGCGTCGATCGGGCGCAGCGTCGGGTCGAGGGGCGCGGCACGCGGCCGCAGCCCGCCGGCGCGCAACGACGCGGCCACGACGCCGCGACCGGCGGGGAGCAGCCCCGTGGCCTGGACGAAGAGCTTCTCGAAGTCGGCGTCCGCGGCGCCGATCGGTAGCGCCCGCTCGGCCTGCACCGCCAGGCTCCAGCCCCGCTGCGGATCCACCGGATCGTCGCGCCGGTCCCAGAGCAGAGTCGGCGAGAGGCTCGCCACGCGCGCGTTGCGGCTCTCGCGCGGGATCACCTCGGGCGGCGCGTCGGTCTCGAGCTCCACGAGCCGGTACTCGGCGTACAGACCCGCGCGCAAGCGGCCGAAGGAGCGCTCGAGGCCGAGCTGCGCGCCGCGCCGCGCGACGTCGAAGGTGGGCCGGTCCTCGATCTGACTGTAGGCCAGCGCCCGCGCCTCGACCGGCCATGCTCCGAGGTAGGGCTGCCGGTAGAGGGCGCGGTAGAGCTGGTCGCGCTGCGCCACCAGGGCGTCGACCTGGAACGAGGCGGCGCGGCCGCCGAGGTTGGCGTGCGAGAAGCGCAGCAGGCCGCGGGCGCCGCTCTCCGAGTCGTAGCCCGCGCCGTATGCCACCGCGCGCGGGTTCCCTTCCTCGAGCTCGACCACGACCTCGCTCGCCGCGAACTCGGCGTCGGCGGTCGGCACCCGCACGTCGACGCGCGAGAAGATGCCGAGCCGGTAGAGCGACCGCTGGACGTCGAGCAGACCCTCGGTCGAGATCGGATCGCCGCGCTCGAGGGCGAGGAAGCGCCTCACCACCCGCGAGCGCGTGCGGGTGTTGCCGCGCACCACGATGACGTCCGCGGTCGAGCGCGCGCCCTCGAGCACCCGGAAGACGACGATGGCGACGTGTTGCTCGTCGTCCCAGGTGACCTCCGGCTCGACGATCGCCGAGCGATACCCGAGCTCTTCCAGCCGCCGCCGGATGACGTCGGCGCTCGCGTCGAGGTGCAGACTGTGGAACGGGCCGCCGGGGGCGAGCGCCAGCTCCGCGGCGAGCTCGCCCTCGTCGAGCGCGGTGAGCCCGGAGATGTCGACGCTGCCCGTGACGCGGCGCGGACCCTCGGCGATCGGGATCACCACCCGCAGGCGCTCGCCGCCGAGCTCCTCGACCCGCGCCGGCCCGATCGCCGCGCGGTCGAACCCCTGCAGGGCGTAGAAGGAGCGCAGATTCGTCTGATCTTCCGCCAGCACCTCGTCGACCAGGCCCGAGCGCTCGAGCGAGAGCAGGCGCCGCGGCGCGGTGCCGAGGAGACGCTCGAGCTGTTGGCGCTCGAAGGTCAGATCGCCGTCCAGGATCACCTCTTCGAGCCGGTAGCGCGGCCCCGGGACCACCTCGAGGCGGAGTTGTACCCGGTCGGCCTCCTGCCGCCGCGTTTCGTTCACCACCACCCGGTAGTGGCCTCGTTGCTGGAACTCGCGCCGGATCTCGGAGAGCGACTGCTGGAGCACCGCCTCGTCGAACCCGTCGTCGCCGAGGAACGGCAGCAGCCCTTTCTTCTCGAGCGCCTTGCGGCTCGCGCCGACGAGCTCGAAGTCGAAGCGCGGTCCGGCCTCGACGTCGAACGCGAGATCGACCGCCGCGGCCTCGCGCCGCCGCTGCTCGCTGGCCGGCGAGACCTGCGCCGTGCGCCGGCCGCGGCGCACCAGGAAGCGCTTGAGGCGGTCGACGTCGTCCCGCAGCTCGGCCGGGCGGAAGGGCTCGCCGGGGCGGGAGCGCAGCGCCGCCACAGCCTCCGCGAGCGGCAGCTCGCCCAGGCCCGAGATCTCGACCTCGCCGATCCGCCAGCGGCTTCCGGCTTCGACGCGGTAGACCAGGCTCACCGAGCGCGCGGAGGCCGCGCGCACGTCGAGGCGCACCGTGGCGTCGATCCAGCCTTCGCCGGCGAGCTCGTCCTGGAGCCGGTAGACGCCGCGCAACACCGCGTCCTCGCGCAACGGCGCGCCGTCCTTCTGCGGCAGCAGCGCGGCGAGACGCTCGGCGGGGAGCCCGGTGCGGCCCTCGACCGACAATCCCGCGACGCCCACCTCGGGGCGCAGCACGAGCTCGACCTCGAGGCCGCCGTCGCGCTCGTGGCGGCGGACCTCGACGTCGCTCGCCAGCCCGGCGAGGCGGACGTTGCGCAGCGTGCGGCGCACCCGTTCCGCGGTGAGCGCCTCGCCGACCTCGATCGCGATCAACGGCGCGATGGTGCCCGCCGCGATCGGTTCCTCGCTGCGCACGACGATGCTCCGCACCGCCAACTCCTCGGCGCCGGCGGCCCGGCAGAGCGCGAGCGCCACCGTCCACGCGACGAACCGGCCACGCATCAGAAGCTCGACTCCCAGCGCGCATCGACCGAGTACGACTCGTTGCCGTTCTGGGTCATCACCAGCACGAGCTGGTCGCTCAAGCGCCACTCCACCTGCAGGATCTGCTGCGCGGTCGACGACGGATCGTAGGAGTAGGTGACGAAGAGCTTGCGCGACAGCCGCTTGCCCACCGTCACCCGCGCCGCCGAGACGACGTCGCCCGAGGTCAGCGGCTCGACCCGCACCTGGTCGAAGCCGAACAGGGTGCCCACGCGCTGCCCCACCAGCGAGGCCGCCTGGCCGTAGAGCAGCGCTTCCGCCGCGGCGCTGCGCTGCGCGTCCGCGCCCGCGGCGCTGCCGGAGGCGAGCGAAGGCTCGGCGGCCCTGCCGGTGGTCAACAGGCCCAGGATCTCGAGGTCGGGCAGCGGCGGATCGGCGCTGAACGAGGTCAGCGGCCGCGACAGCGAGCCGCCGACGTTGACCTTGACGTCGTACTGATCGATGCGCGTCGCGGCCACGATGTCGAGGCGCGGATCGATGCGCGTCGGATCGGTGAAGGCGAGCACGCCGCGCTCGACGTCGTAACGGTTGCCGCCGTAGAGGGCCCGGCTGCCGGGCTCGGCGCGCACCTCGCCGAAGACCACCGGGCGCGCCAGCGAGCCGCGCACCGCGAGGTCGGCGGTGGCGGTGAGCTCGGCGAGGTTGTTGCGGATGCGCACCGTGCCCGGCGCGCTCACCCCGACGTTGAGCGCGGTCGTGGCCAGCAGCTCGTCGGTCTCTGGCACGACGACGCGGCCGCGCGCCAGCAGCCGCTGCAGCAGCTGCGCCGGCGAGAGGTCGATGTCCTGGAAGTAATAGGCGCGGTCGAGCTCCACCTGGCCGGCGATCTGGCGGCCGGCCGCGGTCGAGAAGAGCGTCAGGTCGGCGTCGCCGCGCAGCTGCCAGCCCGGGGGCCAGCGCAGGGCGAGCCGCCGCGCCGCGGCCTCGAAGCGGTAGCCGGAGACCTCGCCCTGCCGGAGGTCGACGCGGCCGCTCGCCGAGAGGGTGCCACCCCCGAGCTCGCCGGTGAGCCGGTCGAGCACCACCGCCTGCGGATAGAGGAGGACGAGGGCGTCGGCGCGCTCCACGCTGTGCGGCAGGAAGGTCGGGATGTAGCGCCCGTCGTGCCAGCTGCCCTGGCCGCTCCACGCCGGCCGCGAGAGCGTGCCGCGCACCGTCGCCAGCAGGTCGAGCGCGCCGGCGAGCTCGGTGTCGCCGAGCCAGGCGCCGACCCACGAAGCGGGCAGGCCGGCCTGCACGTGGAGATCGAGCGCCGGGTCCGCCTCGGGACCCACGCGCCCGCCGACGAAGATCTCGCTCTCCGCCTCCCCGAGCGCCAGGTAGAAGCTCTCGACGGTGAGCCCGCGCTCGTCGAAGCGCGCGCGCACCGGCTCGAGGCTGCGGATCCGCCGCCCGCGCCAGGCCGCCTCGAGCTGCGGCACCTCGAGCTCGATCTCCACCGCGCCGTCGGTCGCCACGGCGGCTTCGAGACGCGCCTCGAGCGCGCCTTCGAGACCGGTGAGGGTGCCTCCCGCGGCCAACGCCAGCAGACGATCGAGGCGCTCGCTGGCGAGGCGGAACTCGAGCCGCGACGCCGCTCCGAGCGCCAGTCGACCGCCCCCGTCGACGCGCAGCGCGTCGCCCAGCCGGAGCTCGGCGTCGAGCTCCCCTCCGGCCCACGTCGCGCGCAGGCTCGTCCCGCCGGCGGCGTCCACGCTCTCGCCGGCGAGCTGGGCGTCGGAAGAGTCGGCGCGCAACTCGAGGCGCGGCGCGGAGAGCGTGCCGCCGATCTCGGCCGCGAGGCGCAGCCGGCCGGTGAGCGCGCCCTTGCCGAGACCGGAGAGCGGCGCGCCGTCGAGCGCCAGCGCCGGCGACTCGAGGACGAAGTCGAGCGCTTCGTCGGCGAAGCGCAGCGTGCCGCGGCCCTCGATTCCGCCGGCCTCGAAGTCGAGGCGCGCGGCGCCGACCGCGAGCCGCTCGGCGTTCCATTCGAGCGCCACGGCGAGCCGCTCCGCGAGCAGCCCGGCGACCTCCACCGGCGCGGCCACCGCCTCGAGCTCGCCGGTCGGTGCCGCGGCGCTGCCCGCGAGCCGGAGCTCGCCGCGCGCGCTGCCGGAGAGCGGCAACGCGAACGGGAGCCAGGGGGCGGCGCGCGCGATCGGCCAGCCGTCGGCCACCACGCGCAGCGTCATCGCGGCGTGCTCGTTGTAGGGCAGCGCGCCGGTCACCGCGAGGCGCGCGCCCTCGTCCTCGAGCTCGAGCTCGACGATCTCGAGGCCGCGCTCGTCGGCGCGCGCGCGGCCGGCGGCGCGCGCCGCGGCGAGGCCCGGGCTCTCGAGCATCGCGGCCGCGAAACCGATCTCGGCGGTGAAGCGTTCGCCGGCGAGCGCCAGCTCGAGGTCGATCTCCCCCGTCCCCGAGCTCGGCAGCCAGAGCGCCTCCGGATCGAGGAACGGCAGCCGGCGGGCCAGGCCGCCGAGATCCTCGCTGGTGACGTGGAGCCCGACCTCGCCGGCGCCCGTGTCGAGCGCGAAGCGGCCGCCGCCGTCCACCGCCAGCCCGCGCGCACTCCAGGAGAGCGGCGCGACGGTCGCCATCCCGCCCTCGAGCGCGACGCCCACCTCGCCTCGCGCCTCGACGTAGTGCTCGCCGTCCTGCTCGCCCGCGATCGTGAGCTCGCCGTGGCCGCTGCCGCGTGTCGCCTCGCGGAGCTCGAACGCGTAGTCGAACGGGCCCGAGAGCCGCCCCTCCACGCCGCGCACCGGGACCGCGAAGCGGCCGAGCACCGCGTCGAGGTCGGCACCGTCGATGGTCAGCGCGAGGCGTGCCGGGTAGCGCGGCGTGAAATCGACCTCGAGACTTCCCGCGAGCGCGCCCTCGGCCCAGCTCCCGCGCCTGAGCTCGAGCCGCGCCCCGGCGCGCTCCGCCCGCACGCTGCCTTCCACGTCCGCGAGCCCGAAGCCGGCGACGGCGAGCGCCGGCGACGCGGCGCGCCCGTCGACCGTCCACTCGCGACCCTCCCAGCGCGCCGCGCCATCGAACGCCAGGTCCCCGGCGATCTCGCCGCGCAACCACCCCAGCCGGTCGAGCATCCGGCCCGAAGAGTCGAGCTCGATCTCGAGCTCTCCGCGGCTGGGCCGGCCGAAGTCGATCTCGCCGTGCGCCACCAGAGCGAGGTCGGGCGCCGCGACGCGCGCCGAGCGAATCTCCACGCGTTCGCCGTCGACGCGCACGCGGGCGGCGACGGCCGCGGCGAACGGCATCGCCTGGGGCAGGGTGACGAGCACCTGCTGCGCGGCGATCGAGCCCTCGACTCCGCGCTCTCCCACGCCCACGAGCCGCGCCCCCACCGCCTCGGCGACGAGTGCCAGCGGCAGCGTGTGCTCGTCGAGGCGCACCGTCGAGTCGTCGATCGACAGCGTGCCGACGCGCACCGTGAGCCCGCGGCGGCCGGCGCGCGGCGGCCTCGGCAGGTTGTCGGTGCCGTCGGCCCGGAACTCGAGCGCGAGCTCGAGCCCGCTGAGCGCGACGCGGCGCAGCTCGAGGCTCGACGCGTTCGCCGCGCCGAGTCCGATCTCGATCTCGCCGCGCGCCAGGCGCGCGAACGGCGGCCCGCCCTCGCGGTCGCCGGCGACGGTCAGCCCTTCGACCACCAGCGCGAACGGGAGCACGTCGAAGTCCACGGCCGCGATCGTCACCGCGCGCCCGAGGCCCTCGGAGAGGCGCGCGGTGAGCAGGTCGCGCGCCTTCTCGCGCGCCAGGGACGAGGCGAGGAAGATCCGCAGGCCGAGCGCCAGCAGCGCCGCGAGTGCGAGCAGCCAGAACAGCGGGCGCACGACGAAGCGGCTCCAGCGACTCACCGCCACGCCGCTATTCCCCCCAGTGCAGCTTGCTGCGCAGTCCCTCGAAGATCGACCGCGGGTCGGCGGTGCGCAGCAGCTGGACCGGCCGCGGATGCCGCCGCAGGCGAACGCGGTCGCCGAACACCATCTCGTCGCCCTCCTGGCCGTCCACGGTCAGGAAGACGCTCTCCTCCGGCGTCTCGAGCCGGATCTCGATCACGCTGGTGTCGGGGACCACGAGGGGACGCAAGGTGAGGGTGTGGGGACAGATCGGCGTCAGCACCGCCACCGGGAGCTGAGGATGGAGGATCGGCCCGCCGGCCGAGAGGTTGTAGGCCGTCGATCCGGTCGGCGTCGAAACCACCAGGCCGTCCGCGCGGTAGCGCGACACGGCCTTGCCGTCGACCGCGACCTGGAGCTCGATGATGCGCGACAGCGCGGTCTTCGCCATCACCGCGTCGTTGAGCGCCAGGTACTCGACCACCCCGCCGTCGGCGCGCTCGAGGCGCACCTCGAGCAGCGACCGCGGCTCGAGCGCGTAATTCCCGGCGAGGATCTCGAGCAGGGCCGGGTAGAGGTCCTCGCGCGGCACTTCGGTCAGGTAGCCGAGGTACCCCATGTTGACGCCGAGGATCGGCGGTCCGCCGGCGTAGCGGCGGGCGACGGAGAGAATGGTGCCGTCGCCGCCGAGCACGATCACCAGGTCGCAGCTCCCTCCCGGCTCGAGCAGCCCCAGGCCGCGGCCCGCGATGCCGGCGAGCGTCGCCGCGTCGACGCGCACTTCGTGGCCACGGCGCACCAGCCACTCGCTGAGCTCGCTGGCGACCGCGAGCGCCGCCGCGTCGCGCTTCGCGACCAGGCCGACGACCGGAAAGGCGTCGTTCACACCGGCACCTCGCGGACGAGCAGCGCGAAGGCCTCGACGTTGCCCTCGGCGCCCGGCACGGCCGAATCGACCGTGCCCACGAGCGCGAGCCCCAGCGCCGCGAGCTCGTCCGCGCGCTCGGCGACGACCCGGCGCCGCAGCTCCTCGTCGCGCACCAGCCCGCCCTTGCCCACGCCGCCGCGGCCGACCTCGAACTGCGGCTTGACGAGCACGAGCAGCCGGCCGCCGGGCACGAGGTGCGGCAGCAGCGCCGGCGCCACCTTGACCACGGAGATGAACGAGACGTCGACGACGACGACGTCGAACGAGGCCCCGAGGGCGTCGGCCGCGAGGTGTCGGGCATTGACGCGCTCGACGACGGTGACCCGCGGATCCGCGCGCAGCCGCGCATCGATCAGGCCGCGGCCGACGTCGAGCGCGGTGACGTGGCTCGCGCCGCGCTGGAGGAGGCAGTCGGTGAAGCCGCCGGTCGACGCCCCGACGTCGAGGCAGCGCAGCTCGCGCGGGTCGAGCCCGAAGTGGTCGAGCGCCGCGGCGAGCTTGCGGCCGCCGCGCGAGACGAACGGCTCCGCCGGCCCGGCGACGGCGAAAAGCGCGTCCGCGGCGACCGCGGTGCCGGGCTTGTCGACCCGCCGCCCGCCGACCGAGACCAGCCCCGCCATCACCGCCCGGCGGGCCTTCTCGCGCGAGTCGAACAGCCCGCGCTCGACGAGCAGCTGGTCGAGCCGTCGTGCCGTTCCGGCGCTCATGAAGGGAGCCTAGATCAGGCGATCCCCGGCGAGGTCTGGGGACGCGACTCGCCCGCGCCCTGGCGGCGCGCGGCGGCGAAGAAACCGCGGAAGCGGAAGTAGAGTCCTTCGGCGTCGAGGCCGAGCACCTTGCGCAGCACCTCCTGCGAGCCGTGGGGGATGAACTTGTCGGGAACTCCCACCACCAGCGTCTCGACGCCCTCGAGCTCCAACTCCGAGATCGCCTCGAGCGTCGCCGCGCCGAAGCCGCCCGCGACCACGTGCTCCTCGACCGTCGCCAGCCGCGCGCCGGGGAGCCCGAGCTGCTCGAGCTGGGCGCGCAGCAGCTCGCGGTCGAGCGGCTTGACGAAGCGCGCGTTGACCACCGTCAGGTCGAGGCCTTCCTTGGCCAGCCGGCCCGCCGCCTCGAGCGTCGGATGCACGGTCGCGCCGATCGCCCACACCACGCCGTCGCGCCCGCGGCGCAGCACCTCGGCCTTGCCGATCGGCAGCTGCCGGAGCTCGGAGTCGAGCGGCACGCCGACGCCGGCGCCGCGCGGGTAGCGCAGCGCCGTCGGGTGCCGCTGCTCGACCGCGGTGGCGAGCATGTGCTGCAGCTCGTTCTCGTCCTTCGGCGCCATGACGATGGTGTTGGGGAAGATGCGGAAGTAGGCGAAGTCGAAGACGCCGTGGTGGGTCCAGCCGTCGTTGCCGGCGATGCCGCCGCGGTCGAGGGCGAAGGTCACCGGGAGGTCCATCAGGCAGACGTCGTGGAAGATCTGGTCGAAGCCGCGCTGCAGGAAGCTCGAGTAGATCGCCACCACCGGGCGCGTGCCGCCCATGGCCAGCCCGGCGGCGAGGGTCACCGAGTGCTGCTCGGCGATGCCGGTGTTCAGGAAGCGGTCGGGAAAACGCTCCGAGTACGGCACCAGCCCGGTGCCGTCGGGCATCGACGCGGTGATGGCGACGATGCGCGGATCGTGCTCGGCGAGCTTGATGATCGCCTTGCCGAAGACCGAGGTGTAGCTCGGCGCCGAGGTCGACTTGCTCTTCTGGATGCCGGCCACCGGATCGAAAGGCGACGGGCCGTGGTACTCGACCGGCTCGTCCTCGGCGTACTTGTAGCCCTTGCCCTTCTGGGTGATGGCGTGCACCAGCACCGGGCCCTCGACCTGCTTCGCCTCGGCGAGCGCCTCGAGCAGCGCCGGGATGGAGTGCCCGTTCACCGGCCCGACGTAGCGGAAGCCGAGCTCCTCGAACAGCGTCCCGGGGGTGAAGACCTGGCGGATCCCCTCCTCGAGCCCCTTCGCCACCTCGAGCATGGGGTCGCCGATCCCCGGAATGCGGTGCAGCATCGCCTTCACTTCGTCCTTGAGCTTGGCGTAGTGGCGTCCCGCCATCAGCGCCTCGAGGTACTTGGTGAGCGCCCCCACCGAGGGCGAGATCGACATCGAATTGTCGTTGAGCACCACGATCAGACGGTGGCCGATGTGCCCGGCCTGGTTCATCGCCTCGAAGGCCATGCCCGCGGTCATCGAGCCGTCGCCGATGATCGCCACCACGTGGTGCGACTCGCGGCGCAGGTCGCGGGCGATGGCGAGCCCGAGCGCCGCCGAGATCGAGGTCGAGGCGTGGCCGGCGGCGAGCACGTCGTACTCCGATTCGCTGCGCAGGCAGAAGCCCGAGAGCCCGCCGTACTGGCGCAGGGTCATCATGCGGTCGCGGCGGCCGGTGAGGATCTTGTGCGGGTAGGTCTGGTGGCCGACGTCCCAGAGCAAGAGGTCGCGCGGCGTGTCGAACAGGTAGTGGAGCGCGATCGTCAGCTCCACCGAGCCCAGGTTGGAGGAGAAATGCCCGCCGGTCTTCGACACGATGCGCACGATCTCCTCGCGCAGCTCGTCGGCGAGCGGCTCGAGCTCGTCGCGGGAGAGCCTCCGGAGGTCGGCGGGGCTTTGGACCTGGTCGAGCAGGGGCATCGTTCAGGCGGTCCTTTCGGCGAGGAACTCGACGAGCGAAGTCAATAGTTTAGCATCGAGGGGCAATCCTTCCGCGAGCTCCCGCGCCTCCTCCGCCAGCTCCCCCAGGCGCCGGCGGCTCTCCTCGACGCCGTAGAGGCCGGGATAGGTGAGCTTCGACGAGCGCGCGTCCTTGCCCGGCGTCTTGCCGAGCTCGCCGCTCGTGCCTTCGACGTCGAGCAGGTCGTCGCGCACCTGGAAGAGCAGGCCGAGCCGCAGACCGAGCTCTCCGAGCTCGCGGTCGAGCTCCGCGCGGGCGCCGGCGTAGAGCCCGCCCAGGCGCAGCGCCGCAGCGATCAGCGCCGCCGTCTTGCCGAGGTGGATGCGCGCCAGGGCGGCCGCGGCGTCGCGCGGCCACTCCGCCTCGCTCGCGAGATCCTCCATCTGGCCGCCGATCATGCCGCGCGAGCCGATCGCCCGCCCGACGAGCGCCGCCGCGGCGGCCCGGCGTTCGGCCGGCACCGCGGCCGGCTCGCCGGCGAGCACGCTGAGGCCGAGGGTGAGCAGGGCGTCCCCGGCGAGGATGGCGGTCGCCTCGTCGAAGGCGCGGTGCAGCGTCGGCCGGCCCCGCCGCAGCGCGTCGTCGTCGAGCGCCGGCAGGTCGTCGTGGACCAGGCTGTAGGTGTGCACCAGCTCGAGCGCGGCCGCGCCCGGCAGCAGGAAGCCGCGCGGCGCTCCGCAGAGCTCGCCCGCGAGCACCACCAGCGTCGGCCGCAGGCGCTTGCCTCCGGCGAACACGCTGTAGCGCATCGCCGCGTGCAGGTCGGTCGGCATCTCGGTCGCCTCGGGCAACAGGCGCTCGAGCGTCGCCTCGACCTCGGGGCGGACGCCGACCAGGAATTCGCGGAAGCCGGCGGCCGCGCTCACGAGACCGCGTCCTCCTCGGCGAGCGCGAACGGCGCGGCGAGCGCGAACAACACCAGCCGCTGCACCTCGGTGTCGCCCCAGTTGTTCTCGAACAGCGCCCCGACCGCGAAGGCCAGGACGGCTCCGAGCAGCCCGAGGTGAAGGTCGGCCGCCGGACCATCGCGCCGGAATCCGCGCCACGACGCGCCGAGCGCCGCGACGAGCAGCGCCAGGAAGACCGACAGCGCCGGGATGCCGCGTTCGGCCGCGAGCTGCAGGTAGGCGTTGTGAAGATGCGGCACCACCAGCCGCGGCGCGCTCGTGTCACGGTAGAGAGGGTAGACCTGCTCCACGCGCTCGGGACCGATGCCGAGCAGCGGCCTCTCGGCCACCATGCGCAAGCCGGCGTCGGCCATGCACAAGCGGTCGTAGTTCGACGCATCGGTGAGATCGAAGATCGACAGCACCCGGGCCACGATGGGCAGCGGAGCCAAGATCAGGAAAGCGACCGCGAGCGGCGGCGCCGCGAAGACGAGGCGTGGCCGCCGCAGGAGCACGACGCAGCCGAGCGCAGCGACCAGCGCCACCCAGGCGCCGCGGGTCAAGCTGGCGACGAGCGCCCAGTTGATCAGCGCGAGTGCCCCCCAGGCGACGGCGCGCCGGTCGAGCCAGGAGGAGGGCCCGCGCGCCGCGGCCGCTTGCCGGCGCGCGAGCATCCGCCCGACGAGCAGCAGGTCCACGACCAGGAGCACGCCGGCGAAGGTCATGTAGTGCGAGAACGGCCCGCGGATGCGGCGCTCGAGGTCGCCGAAGCCGAAGGCGAGCTGCGCCAGGCCGGAGACCGCCAGCAGCGCCCCGAGGAGCACCAGCGTGTCGACGAGCCAACGCACGGCGCGCTCGCCGCGCACCAGCGACAGCGTGAGCCCGAGGGTGGCGAAGGTGAAGATCTCGGAGAGCGCCCGCGCGCTCGTGCGCGGCGCGTCCGAGGCGACGACCGAGACCACCAGCAGCAGAAGGTAGGCGACCGCCAGGCGGACTACAGGGCGCGCGGCCGCGGGGACGCGCGGGCGACGAGCCCGGAGGTGCCAAAGCACCGCGACGCCGAGCAGCAGATTGGATATCGAGATCGACCACAGCGTCAGCAGGTGCGCCGCGAAGAGTCGGGCGAGCCCGCGGCGCGCAGCGGCGCTCCCGGGCACGTCCCAGCCGGCGGCCGCCGGTCGCCCGGTGCGGTCCTCCGGCGTGGCGGTAGTCAGCGTCCGATCTCCGCGGCGGGCAGCGCCTCGTCGACGAGCAGGATCGGGATGTCCGAGACGATCGGGTAGACGACGCTCGACGCGGCGCACCAGAGACCCTGCTCGACGACCGGCTCTTCGTCGCGGAAGTGCTCCCGGTACTTGGCCACCAACCGCCGGCGCAGCTCCTCGGGCAGGGTCACCGGCTCCAGCCGGCCGCGACACTGCGGACAGACGAGAATTTCGAGCAGCTCGGCGTCGACAGCCATGCGGGCGCTCCCCGAAGAAAGCTAGCACAGCGCTCGTTCACGGCAGTCGGCGTGATATCCTGATTCAAGGCAATCGCGGGCGCCTGTTGGCGCCGACACCGTCGCTTCAACGCCTCGAGGAGACCGTCATCGTCCGTCCCGAGTTCTGGCGCGACAAGCGTGTCCTGGTCACCGGGCACACCGGATTCAAGGGCGCATGGCTCTGCGCCTGGCTGCAGAGAATGGGCGCAGAGGTCACCGGCTTCGCCCACCCGGCGTCGACGAAGCCGAGTCTCTTTCTCGCCGCGCGGCTCGGCGGCGGCATGCGCTCGATCGAGAGCGACGTGCGCGACCTCGACTCCCTGCACCGCACGTTGCGCGACGCACAGCCGGAGGTCGTCCTCCACCTCGCGGCGCAGCCGATCGTGCGCCGCAGCTACGTCGATCCCGTCGGCACCTTCTCGACCAACGTGCTCGGCACCGTCAACCTCCTCGAGGCGGTACGGCTCACGGATTGCGCTCGCGCGGTGATCGTCGTCACCAGCGACAAGTGCTACGAGAACCGTGAGTGGCTCTGGTCTTACCGCGAGAAGTCGACGCTCGGCGGGCGGGATCCCTACTCGAGCAGCAAGGCGTGCGCCGAGCTCGTCACACGCGCCTACCGCGACTCGTTCTTCGCCGACGACGGCCGGGTCCACGTCGCCACCGCGCGCGCCGGCAACGTGGTCGGCGGCGGCGATTGGGCGGTGGACCGCCTGGTGCCCGACACCGTGAGTGCGCTGGTCGCCGGCGAGCCGGTCGAGCTGCGCTATCCCAACGCCATCCGGCCGTGGCAGCACGTGCTCGATCCGCTGGCCGGTTATCTCCAGCTCGCCGAGCGCCTCCTCGAAAGCGGCGAGCCGTACGCGGAAGGCTGGAACTTCGCGCCGCGGGAGGACGACGCGCGCAGCGTGGGATGGGTCGTCGAGCGGCTGCAGCAGGCCTGGGGCGTGGGACCGGCATGGAAGCCGCAGGAGGGCCCGAAGCCGCACGAGCACATCTACCTCAAGCTCGACTCGAGCAAGGCGCGCGCGCTGCTCGACTGGAACCCGCGGCTGTCGATCGAGGACACGGTGGGTTGGACGGTGGAGTGGTATCGCGCTTTCTACGACGGCACCGACGCGCGTGAGCTGATCGAGGGCCAGATCGAACGGTTCGTTCACGAGGTCGCACCGGCCTCGACTCCATGGCGGACCTGAGCGAGCCCTCGGCAATCTGCCGTTTCTGCTCCGCGCCGCTCGAGCTCGTCTTCGCCGACCTCGGGGCGTCGCCGCTCGCCAACTCCTACCTCTCGGCCGCCGCGCTCGCCGGCCCCGAGCCGTACTACCCGCTCACCGTCTACGTCTGCGAGCGCTGCTGGCTCTGCCAGCTCCCCCCGGCCGCGCGCCCGGAGGAGATCTTCGGCGACTACGCCTACTTCTCCTCCTATTCGTCGAGCTGGGTCGAGCACGCCCGTCGCTACGTCGAGGCGATGATCGCGCGCTTCGGCTTCGGCCCGGCGCACCAGGTGGTCGAGATCGCCTCCAACGACGGCTACCTGCTGCGCCACTTCCACGAGCGCGGCGTGCCGGTGCTCGGCATCGAGCCGGCCGCCAACGTCGCCGCAGCCGCGGTCGCGCTCGGCATCCCGACCGAAGTGCGGTTCTTCGGCCTCGAAGCCGCGCGCGACCTCGAGCGGCGCGGCTTCGCGGCCGACCTGCTGCTCGGCAACAACGTCTTGGCGCACGTGCCGGAGCTCGACGACTTCGTGGCCGGCCTGGCCTGCCTGCTCAAGCCCGACGGCGTGCTGACGATGGAGTTTCCCCACCTCGTGCGACTCGTCGAAGGCAACCAGTTCGACACCATCTACCACGAGCACTTCTCCTACTTCTCCCTGCTCGCCGTGGCGCGCGTCTTCGCGGCGCGCGGTCTCGAGCTCTTCGACGTCGAGGAGCTGCCCACCCACGGCGGCTCGCTGCGCGTTTTCGCGCAACGCCGCGACGGCGGCCGCCAGGCGGTGGCGGCGCGGGTGCGCGAGCTGCTCGATCGCGAACGCCGGCTCGGCGTCGAGACCCCCGCCTACTACGGCTCGTTCGCCGAGCGCGTGAAGGAGACCAAGCGTGGCCTGCTCGACTTCCTGATCGCCGAGAAGCGCGCCGGCAGGTCGATCGTCGGCTACGGCGCCGCGGCGAAGGGCAACACTCTGCTCAACTACTGCGGCGTGCGCCAGGACTTCCTCGACTACGTGGTCGACGCCAGCCCGCACAAGCAGGGCAAGTACTTGCCCGGCTCGCGTCTGCCGATCCGCGCCCCCGAGGCGGTCTTCGAGACGCGGCCCGACTTCCTCCTCGTCCTGCCTTGGAACCTGCGCGACGAGATCGCCGCGCAGATGTCCGGCATCCGGGAATGGGGCGGCCGCTTCGTGATCGCCGTGCCCGAGCTCACGGTGTGGCCGTGAGGTTCGTCCGCCTCGGGCTGCCCGGCGCCTGGCTGGTGGAGATCGAGCCCCACGCCGACGAGCGCGGAGCGTTCGCCCGCACTTTCTGCGCGCGCGAGTTCGCCGAGCGCGGCCTCGCCACCGCGTTCGTCCAGACCAGCCTGTCGCTCAACTCCCGGCGCGGCACGCTGCGCGGCCTCCACTGGCAGGCGCCCCCGCACGCCGAGGCCAAGCTGCTGCGCTGCGTGCGTGGCCGGGTCTACGACGTGCTGGTCGACGTGCGCCCCGACTCGCACACCTACCGCCAGCACGTCGCGTTCGAGCTCGCGGCCGACGCCCGCAACGCGGCCTACGCGCCCGCGGGCGTGGCGCACGGCTTCCTCACCCTCACCGACGACTGCGAGGTCCACTATGCGATGTCGGCGTTCCACGCTCCGGAGGCGGCGCGGGGCGCGCGCTACGACGATCCCGCGTTCGGCATCGTGTGGCCGGAGCCGGTGCAGGTGATCGCCGAGCGCGACCGCTCGTGGCCGGCCTTCGCGCCCTGAGCCGCTAGACTGCGGGCGTGATGGCACCCGCCGCCACGCCGCTCTCCTCCGGCGCCGCGCTGCACGCGCTCGCGGCGCGCCTCTATCCGATTCCGCGCTCGATCGCCGGCCCCGGGGTGCGCGAATCGCTGGCCGTTCTCGCCGAGCACGCCCCGATCACGATCGGCGAGATCGCGACCGGCACCGCGGTCTTCGACTGGGAGGTGCCGGCCGAGTGGATCCTGCGCGGCGCGCGGCTCCTCGCACCCGACGGCCGCGTCGTCGTCGACGCCGCGAGCCACAACCTGCACGTTCTCAACTTCAGCCGCGGGCACCGCGCCACGCTCCCGCTCGCCGAGCTCCGGCCGCACCTCTTCTCGCTGCCCGAGCGGCCCGATCGCACCCCGTACCGCACCAGCTACTACCGCGAGAACTGGGGCTTCTGCCTGCCCCACCGCGTCCTGGAATCGCTCGCCGACGGCGACTACACGGTCGAGATCGACGCCGAGCACGTCGCCGGCTCGATGAGCTACGGCCAGGCGTTCCTGCCCGGCGAGACGCGCGACGAGGTCCTGTTCTCGACGCACTGCTGCCATCCCCAGATGGCGAACGACAACCTCTCGGGCCTGGTGGTGATGACCGCGCTCGCCGCCGAGCTCGCCGCGCGCCCGCGTCGCCGGCTCTCGTACCGCTTCCTCTTCGCGCCCGGCACCATCGGCGCCATCGCCTGGCTGGCGACGCATCGCGAGGCCGCGGCGGCGATCCGGCACGGGCTCGTCGCCGCCGGGCTCGGCGACCCGGGACGGTTCCACTACAAGAAGACCCGCGGCGGCCTGGCGCCGATCGACTTCGCGGTGCCGCGCGCACTCGCTCGCCTCGGCGAAGAGCTCGCGGTCGAGGAGTTCGTCCCCTTCGGCTACGACGAACGCCAGTACAACTCGCCCGGCTTCGCGCTGGCGGTGGGAGCGCTCACCCGTACCCCCTGGGGGCGCTATCCCGAGTACCACACCGACGCCGACGACCTCGAGTTCGTGCGCGCGGAGCAGCTCGAGCGCGCGCTCGCCGCCTTCCGCGCCGTGGTCGACGAGCTCGAGGCCGGCGAGGTCTACCTCAACCTCATGCCGCACGGCGAGCCGCGCCTCGGCAAGCACGGGCTCTACCGCGAGCTCGGCGGCGACGACGCCGGCCGCGAACGTGAGCTGGCGTTGCTCTGGGTGCTCAACCTCTCGGACGGCGCCAACGACCTCGCCACCATCGCCGAGCGCGCGCGCCTCCCCGCGGCGACGATCCGGGCCGCGGCGGCGGCCCTCGTCGAGGCGGGCCTGCTGCGGCGCGTCGGAGCGCCGGGTTGAGCTGGGCGCGGTAGGGTAGCGAGCGGGCGACCCCGAAGGAGCGAGGATGCGCGAGATCTGGGGCCTCTTCCCCGCTGCGGGCCGCGCCAGGCGGCTCGGCCGGCGGCGCGGCCCGGCGAAGGAGATCCTGACCCTGGGCGACGGCCAGGGGGGCGTCCGCCTCGCCTGCCAGGACCTGCTCGAGAACTTCCGGCTCGCCGGCGCGCGCCACGTCCTGGTGCTCCTCCGCCCGGGCAAGTGGGAGGTGGCGCGGCGGCTCGGCAGCGGCGCCGAGTTCGGCGTCGAGATCGTCTACCGCGTGCTCGAGCCCACGCGCGGCGTGCCGTTCACGCTCGCCGCCGCCGAGCCGTTCCTCGGCGACCGGCTGGTGGCGCTCGGTTTTCCCGACATCCTGGTGCAGCCCCGCGACCTGCTGGCGCGCCTGGTGCGGCATCGCGAGCGCACCCAGGCCGACGTCGCCCTCGCCCTGGCGCCTTGCGACCGTCCGCACGCCTCCGACCTCGTCGACGTCGACGCCCGCGGGCGCGTGAAGCGCATCGAGATCAAGCCCGCGGCGACCGCGCTGCGCTGGACGTGGGCCTTCGCGCTCTGGACGCCGCGCTTCACCCGTTTCCTCGGCCGCTGGTGCGCCGGCTTCGAGCCGCGGCGGGCGCGGCTCGGCCGCGAGCCCCAGGTCGCGGACGTGCTGCTCGCGGCGCTCGCCGACGGCATCGAGATCGAGACCCTGGCGATTCCCGAGGCGCGGCTGCTCGACATCGGCACGCCGGAGAGCCTGGCACGCGCCGGCGGCGAGGTGGCGCCGCCGATTCAGAGGTAACCGAGCGCGCGCAGCTCGGCCGCGAGTTGCGGATCCGTCACCAGCTGCGGAGCCGCCGTCGAGGAGCGCCAGCGCGCGCTCTCGAGGCGCAGGTGGACCTCCAGGAACCCGCGCATCGCCGGGCGCTCGAGCACCCGATTCCGCCCCTCCGCCGGATCTGCGCCCAGCTCGTAGAGCTCGAGGTGAGGGCGGCGCCCGCGCTGCGCGTGAGCGGCGGAGCGGATGAGCTTCGAGTCACGGTGTTGGATCGAGAACAGGTCCAGGCCGAAGTCGTGGAGCCAGGCGAAGGTCGGCCGCTCCGGAGGCGCCTCGGCGCGCTCGAGGCTCGGCACGAGGCTGATTCCGGGCAGCTCGGGATCGGCCGCGATCCCCGCCAGCTCGAGCATCGTCGGCACCACGTCGCGCTGGCTCGCGGGGCCGGCGATCCGCCGGCCGGCGGCCGGAGAGCCCGGCACGCGCCAGATCATCGGCACGTGCAGGAGCTCCTGGTAGAGCGACCGACCGTGGCCGACGCCGCCGTGCTCGAGGAACTCCTCGCCGTGGTCGGAGACGAAGAGCACCACGGTCGTGCGTTCGAGGCCACCGCGCGCGAGCTCGCCGAGGAGCGCGCCGAAGTTCTCGTCGGTCTCGGCGATCGAGGCGTCGTAGAGCCGGCTCGCCGCCGCCATCCGCCGCTCGCGCTCGGCGCCCTCGAGCTCGGCCGTGAGCTCCACGGCGCGGAAGGTGCCGAGCCCGCGGTCGGTCCCGGGAGCGAAGCGCTCCGCGAACTCTCGCGCCGGAGCGTACGGCGTGTGCGGGTCGATCGAGTGCAGGACGAGGAGGAACGGCCGCTCGGCGGGCCGGCGCCCCAGCCACTCGAAGGCGAGGCGGTTGACGCTCCACGACGAGGCGTCCTCGCGGCGTTCCCCCGGGCGTTCGGCGATCGCCAGCGACTCGTCGAAGCCGCGCCCGAAACCGATCTGGGCGCGGGTGTTGGGGTTGGCGGTGACCATCGCGGTCGCGTAGCCGGCCGCGCGCAGCCGCTCGGCGAGCGTGGGGACGAGCGGCGAGAGCATCTCCCTCCGGCGCCCGCGCGCGCGCGGCGGCGGGAATCCGGTGAGCAGCGTCGCCACCGCCGGGCGCGTCCAGCTGCACTCCGCGCGCGCGTCGTCGAAGACCACCGACTCGGCGGCGAAACGGTCGATCGCCGGTGAGGTTCCGAGCCGGTAGCCGTAGACGCCGAGGCGATCGGCGCGCAGTGTGTCCACTAGGTAGACGAGGAAGTTCGGCCGCGGCACCGGCGCTCCGGAGAGCGCGAGGGCGACCGGCGGCGAGGCGGGCGGCGCCCCGCGGACCTCCACCCGCAGGCCGCGCACCGCAAGGGTGCCTCGCAGCGCGTCGGCGAGCGGCAGCGCGCGCAACGAGATCACGAGCTCGGGCTCGCCCGCGGAGTCGAGCTCGACGCGCGCTCCGCCGCGGCGCTCGAACCGGCGGCGCCGCGAGGGACCTCCGTCGCGCCACGCCACCACCTCGAGCGCGGCTTGCGCGCCGCCGACGGCTTCGATCCGGTCCCAGGCCAGCGCCGCGGTCGCGGGCACCGCGAGGGCGAAGTCGACCGCGGTCCCCACCGGCAGCTCGAGCCCCGCGCGGTCTTCCAGGACACGCGCGCGCGCCTCGGTGTGCCAGCCGCCGCGCAACGCCACGGAGTCGACCGCGAGCCGCGCCGGGCGCCGACCCTCGCTGCCGGGCGCGCGCTCGACGTCGAAGCTCAGCAGCTGCTCGCCGCTCGCCGGGCGGTGCGCGGGGAGCGGCAGCACGGCGTGCGACCAGTCCGCGCCGAAGTGCAGCCTCCCCAGCTCCGCCGTGCCGAGGCGCACGGTGACCGACACCGGGCCCTCGGTGCCGCGCGCCCGCAGCTCCAGGTCGAGCGGCCGCTCGTCGAGCGTGCGCAGCAGCAGCGAGGCCGAAGGCTCGCGCGTGCTCACCCAGGTCGGCGGCGACGAAACGTCCCGGCCCCAGCCGCTCCAGAGGCGGCGCCGCGCTTCCGGCGTGCCGAGGTCGAGCTTCGCGGTCTCGCCCCAGGCGTTCGCCTGCGGCAGGAGCTCGAGGAGATCGATGCGCCGCGGCTCCGGAGCCCGCGCGCAACCGGCGACGAGGAGCAGCGCGGTGGCGGCGCGCCGGGCTCGCGCCCGCGGGCCCCGGGGCCGCGCCGCGGGCGTCCGGAGCGCGAGCGGCCGCGGGAGGCTCATGCCAAGTCGATCGGTTGGCCTTCGACGGGCAGCTCGACGACGCACCCCGCGCGGCGGCGGAGCCCTTCGGCGAGCGCGGCGAGGCGAGCCTCGTCGCGGCTCGGCCGGTGGTGCACCGGCACCAGCCGGCGCACCCCCGCCTCGCGCGCCAGGTCGGCCACCTGCCCCGCCGCCGAGTGGCCGCCGCGGCCGGCGTCTTCGCGCTCCGCCTCCGCGTCGTCGAGCCAGACCTCGTGCAGCAGCGTGTCGACGCCGCGCACGAAGCCGATCGTCGCCAGGTCGAACACGGTGTCGGTCACGTAGGCGAGCCGGTCGCCCAGGCGCAGGCCGACCGAGCCGCCGGGGTGCTTCTGCGCCCGCGCGGCGAGCGTCCAGGCGCCGGCGCGCACCGTCGCCCCGGCGTACGGCACCACCTCGACCGGCGTCGGCCAGCGGTGGAACGGCACCGGGAAGAGCGGCGGACCGATCAGGCGGTCGAGCGCCTCGGTGCCGGCGGCGGTCAGCGGCGGCGCGGGGGCATGGATGCGAATGCGCTGCTCGGGCAGCACTCCGGGCAGGTAGGAGAGCCCGATGACGTGGTCGAGGTGGTAGTGGGTGAGCACGATCTCGAGGCAGTCGACGCCGTCGAGCTCGGCGCGCACCGTGGTTTCCGAGAGCCGCGCCACGCCGCTGCCGGCGTCGAGCAGCAGCGCCGCTCCCGGAGCGGCGACCAGGTAGCACATGGTCTGCCGGCCGAAGGTCGGATAGAAGCCGTTCGTGCCCAGCGGGACGAGCCGCAGCGCCGCGGGAGCGCTCACGCCCCGACCGAGCCCACCGCGCTCCTCGTCCAGCGCAGGTCGGTGCCCAGCTCGCCCGCGGCGACCAAGCGCTGGATCCACGCCAGGCGCTTGAAGCGCGGGCCCTCGAAGTCGGCGCGGCCGAGGCCCGCGGCGCGGAAGGCGTCCACGAGCTCGCGCGCGCCGCGGCGCGCGTCCCAGCGGAAGCGCAGCCCGGGAACCGCGGCCAGCAGCCGGGCGCCGCTCACGCGGTAGTCGCGGGCGTCCGGAGCGGCGCCCGCGGCGAAGCTCACTGGGCAGCCACCGAGCGCCTCGGAGGCGATCTCCGCCAGCTCGCGCACGCGGTAGTTCTCGCCCTCGGGCACCACGTTCCAGGCGCGGGCGTGCGTCGCCTCGCGCGGCGCGGCGAGCACCGCGAGCATGGCGCGGCAGATGTCCTCGACGTGGACGATCGGCCGCCAGGGCGTGCCGTCGGAGAGCAGCACGATCTCGCCGCGCGCCACGCCGGAGGCGACGAGGTTGTTGAGCACCAAGTCGAGCCGCAGTCGGGGCGAGACGCCGAAGGCGGTGGCGTTGCGCAGCATCACCGGCGAGAAGCGGTCGCCGGCGAGCTCGACCAGCGCCGCCTCGAGCCGCACCTTGGAGACCGCGTAAGGCGTCAGCGGCTTGAGCTCCGCCGTCTCGTCGAGCACCGCGCTGCCCGCCGCGCCGTAGTTGCTGCACGACGAGGAGAAGACGAAGCGCTCGACGCCGGCGGCCTTCGCCAGCCGGGCGAGACGCAGCGAGGCTTCGAGGTTGATCTCGTAGGTCAGGCCGGGGTCGAGATCGCCGAGCGGATCGTTGGAGAGCGCGGCGAGGTGGACCACGGCGTCGAAGCCGTCGAGATCTGCGGCGGTGATGTCGCGCAGGTCGCGGCGG
>Ga0209640_10000913_pt1 | contig 24024 bp, 20 predicted proteins | sample RifCSP10_1_FD_184018 | JGI IMG/M metagenome (GOLD analysis project Ga0209640, IMG submission 184018) | Soil microbial communities from Rifle, Colorado - Rifle CSP2_sed 10_1 (SPAdes) (version 2) | ecosystem: Environmental > Terrestrial > Deep subsurface > Rock core/Sediment | place: Rifle... | reverse complement strand
CCGGTGCCGCCACCCCCGGTCGGGACCCATCGGCGGCACCGGCCAGCTGAGCGAGCCGCTCGAGCACGACGTGCTTCTTCACCTTGAGCGCATGCGTGCGCGGCAGGTCCTCGTCGGGCCAAACGGTGTTGCCGCGAATCTGCTGGTGGGCGCCCAGGACGGCGTTGGCGTCGCGCACGACGGCGGCGGCCAGCGACGGATCGTCGAGCAGAAGCACGGCGTGGACCCTGAGGTCCAGGCCGAGCGGCCAGCCCACGACGGTGGCGTCACGGACGCGCGGATCCCGGGTCAGCACGGCCTCGACGTCATCCGGGTAGACCTTCTGGCCGTCTGGCAGCGCCAGCATGTCCTTCTTCCGCCCGCGCAGCGTCAGGACGCCGTCGGCCGACAGCTCGCCGAGGTCGCCGGTGTGGTACCAGCCCTCGTGATCGATGGCCGCCGCCGTCGCCTCCGGGTTGTCCCAGTAGCCGAGGAATCGGTTGGGCCCGCGGACGAGGAGCTCGCCGTCGTCGGCGACGCGGATCTCCACGCCGGGGATCGCCTGGCCCACGGTCCCCGGGCGATTCAGCGTGGGACGAGTAAAGCTGATACCCGGACTCATCTCCGTCGCGCCGTACCCCTGGAGGACCTGCACGCCCATCTGCGTCCAGTGCGTGGCGAGGGCCGGATCGAGCGCCGACGCACCCACGCCGATGGTGTGCAGCCGTCCACCGAGCTGCGCCAGCACCGGCCGGAAGATCAGTCTTCTCACGGATCGCGGAAGCGCGCGGGCCACGCGATGAAGCCACTCGAAGAGCGACCGCCGGCCGGCCTGGTCGACGCGGCGCAGGATGGCGTTGTCCAGCAGGCGCAGACCCTGGGGGACGAGGAGCAACATCGTCGCCTGGAAGTCGCGGAAGGTTCGCAACAGGACCGCCGGCTGGCGACTGACCGGGTAGACAACGCTCGCCCCGACGAGAAGCGGGATGATCAGGCCGATGCCCTGCTCGAAGAGATGCGAGAGCGGCAGCACCGAGATGAGCCGCTCGGCGGGGCGGATGGGGAAGACCGCGGCCATGCCCTTCGCGCTCGAAAGCAGATTCCGATGGCTGATCATGGCGCCCTTCGGGTCGCCGGTCGTGCCGCTCGTGAAGACGACCTCGGCGAGGTCGTCGGGTCCGATGGTCGCGGCCGCGAGCGGATCCGTCCGGCGGGCCTGATCGGGGAGCGACTCGATCCAGACGATGGGCAGCCCCAGAGATCGTGCGCCGTCCGCCGTCTGTCGGCTGGCCAGGACGAGGCGGGCTCCGGTCTGCGCCGCGACCTTCGCCGCGAACTCCTGGGCGTGGCGGACGTCGAGCGGGACGGTCACACCGCCCGCGTGGGCGGTGGCGAGGAAGGCGATCACCCACTCCGGCCGATTGACCGCCCAGATGATGACCCGATCGCCCGGCTTGAGCCCGGCGTCCGCAAGGACCCGGGCCGCTCGGGGCACGACCGCCGCCAGATCGCGGTAGCGCCAGACCCGCGTGCGGAAGCTGGGCCGGATGAGCAGCGCCGGGCGGTCGTCATAGCGCGCGGCGCCCTCGGTCACGAGGTCGATCAACGTCTCCATCGCGACGCTCCTCCTCGGCCGTCGGCGGCTTGCGCCGCCAAGCCCTCGAGCACACCGCGTGCATCGTGGCGCAGTGGCGGATAGTGGCCGAACACGATCGTTTCGACGTTCAAGGCCGCCAGACGTTGCACGCTCGCCCGCGCCATCCGCACGTCGTCGCTGAAGAACGGGCTCGCGAACGTCACCCGGCCCCGCCTCGCTTCGAGCACGTCGCCGACGAACAGCAGCCGTTCGCGCGGCGCGTAGAGGCAGATGCTGCCCGGGGTGTGGCCGGGCGTGTGGATGACCTCCAGCCCACCGAGCACCGGCAGGACCTCGCCGTCCGCGACCGGTGTCAGCCGGGCGGGCGTCGGAGTCACGAACGCGAACAACCGGCCACGGGACGGGCGCCTGACGGCCTCGCCGAGGCTCACCTGGACGCGCGCGATGTCGGCAGGATGCATCAGCACCTCGACGCCGTCGCTCGCGAGCTCACGAACGCCGCCGACGTGATCCGGGTGGGCATGCGTGCAGATGATCCGCTCCAGCTCGGCGAGCGAGCGGCCGATCCGGCCGAGATGGCGGGCCAGGCGCACCCGGGATCCGGGCAGGCCAGCGTCGATGAGGGTCAGACGATCTTCGAGGATCACATACCCGCGAGCGCCCAGAAGCTCGACCTCGTCGACGCCGGAGGCGATCTCCATGACCGACAGACGCCGGGCGCCGAGCTACGTGACGCGCGAACGAGCCGGATCGAGCGCGACGCGCTCGCCGGCCTCGACCAGCCGCCGGAGGCGATCCATGGCGTCCCAGACCTCCGTGAAGCGGGTGTAGGCCGCGACTGGCGCCAGGCGGATGCGATCGGGCGCGCGGAAGTCGGGCACGACGTTGGCCCGCTCGACGAGCGCGCGATCGATGCGGTACGCGTCGGGATGTCGGAGCGCGACGTGGCCGCCGCGCCGCGCGGGGTCGGCCGGCGAGCCCAGCGTGAACCCGAGCGGCTCCAGCCATGCCCTCCAGAGCGCGATCACCAGCTCCGTCAGGGCCGTGCTCTTGGCGCGCAGCGCCTCGATCCCCGCCCGTGCCAGCACTTCGACGCCGGCTTCGATGGCCACCAACCCGAGCACGGACGGCGTGCCGGTGAGGAAATGGCCGATGCCCGGCTGGGGATCGTAGGGATGGCCCATGGCGAACTGGTCGCGCTGACCGAACCAGCCCTGGATGGGCTGGCGCAGGACGTCCTGCAGCTCGCGTCGCACGTACAGGAAGGCCGGCGCCCCGGGACCGCCGTTGAGGTACTTGTAGGTGCAGCCGACCGCCAGCTGCGCACCGGCCCCGTTGAGATCGATGGGCACCGCGCCGACCGCGTGACTGAGGTCCCAGAGCATCATCGCCCCGGCCCCCTGGACAGCGGCCGTGATGGCGGCCATGTCGGCGAGGGCGCCGGAGCGATAGTTGACGTGCGAGAGGCAGACGAGCGCGACATCCGGCCCGAGCGCCGTCGCGACGTCACCCACGGCGACGCCCTCGACCGGGTCGGTCTCCAGCAGGCGCAGCTCCAGACCGCGCGCCTCGGCCAGCCCTCCCAGCACGTAGCGGTCGGTGGGGAACTCGTCGGCGGCGGCAAGGACGACCCGCCGCCCCGGCCGCGCCTGGAGGGCGGCCACGGCCAGCCTGTAGAGGTTCACCGTCGTCGAGTCGCTGACGATCACCTCGCCCGGTCGCGCTCCCAGGAACCCGGCCGCGAGCGCATCGCCAACGCGGACCGGCAGCTCCATCCAGGCGTCCCAACCGCGCACGACGCGCCCGCCCCAATCGTCGCGCACGAGCGCACTCAGCCGCTCCAGCGTCGCCTTCGGCAGCCGCCCCAGCGAGTTGCCGTCGAGGTAGATCGGCTCGGGCTCCGGGATCTCGAAGGCGGCGCGCAGGCCGCGCAGGGGGTCGGCGGCGTCGAGCCGCTCGGCGTGCGCCCGCTCGGTCACGGTCGCCGCGGGCTCAGGCGCCGCGCTCGGCGAGCCAGGACTCGTAGTTCGTCTCGTCGACGCCCTTGTCGACCTCGGCCTTGGTCAGCAGCAGCGGGACGCGCCCCTCGCGGATCGTTTCCTCGGTGATGATGCACTTGCGCACGTCGGTGCGCTCCGGGATGTCGTACATCACCTCGAGCAGCGCCTCCTCGACGATCGAGCGCAGGGCGCGTGCGCCGGTCTTGCGCGTGAGCGCCACCTCCGCCGCCGCCTCCAGCGCGCCGGGCGTGAAGACGAGCTCGACCTTGTCGAGCTGGAGGAACTTCTGGAACTGGCGCACGACGGCGTTCTTCGGCTCGGTGAGGATGCGCACGAGGTCCTCCGCGTTGAGCGCGGTGAGCGTGACGATGACTGGCAGCCGCCCCACGAACTCGGGGATCAGCCCGAACTTGAGGAGATCCTCCGGCATCAGCTGCTCGAGGATCTTCTCGCGCCGCACGCGGTCCACCTGCGCTTGCGACCCGAAGCCGATGGAGCGCTTGCCCACGCGTTCCTCGACCACCTTCTCGAGACCCTCGAAGGCGCCGCCGCAGATGAAGAGGACGTTGGTGGTGTCGATCTGGATGAAGTCCTGGTGAGGGTGCTTGCGGCCGCCCTGCGGCGGCACGTTGGCGACCGTGCCCTCGAGGATCTTCAGCAGCGCCTGCTGCACGCCCTCACCGGACACGTCGCGGGTGATCGAGGGGTTGTCGGCCTTGCGCGCGATCTTGTCGATCTCGTCGATGTAGATGATCCCGCGCTGCGCCTTGGCCACGTCGAAGTCGGCCGCCTGGATGAGCCGCAGGAGGATGTTCTCGACGTCCTCGCCGACGTAGCCGGCCTCGGTCAGCGAGGTCGCGTCAGCGATGCAGAAGGGCACATCGAGCACGCGCGCGAGCGTCTGCGCCAGGAGCGTCTTGCCCGAGCCGGTGGGGCCGACCAGCAGGACGTTCGATTTCTGCAGCTCGACGTCGTCCACTTGGTGGCCGGCGTTGACGCGTTTGTAATGGTTGTAGACCGCGACCGAGAGGACCTTCTTGGCCCGGTCCTGGCTGATGACGTAGTTGTCGAGGGCGTTCTTGATCTGGCGGGGGTTGGGCAGCTTCGAGGTAGCCGGCTTGACGCGCGGCGTCTCGAGCATCTCCTCCTCGATGATCTCCTGGCAGAGGTTGATGCACTCGTCGCAGATGTAGACGCCCTGACCCGCGATGAGCTTGCGGACCTGCTCCTGGCTCTTGCCGCAGAAACTGCAGCGGTAGGGGACCTTCGGCCCCTTCCCGGTCGTCGTCGCCACGCTGCTCCCGTCCGGCCTCCGCTCGGTCAGCCTTCGCCGGCCTTGGCGCGCTCGTCCTTCGCCTTGGCGATGAGCGAGACGCCCGGCCGGGCCATCACCTCGTCGATGATGCCATAGGACCGGGCCTGTTCGGGACTCATGAAATAGTCCCGGTCGGTGTCCCTCCTGACCTTTTCCACCGGCTGGCCCGTGTGCTGGGCGAGGATCTCGTGGAGTCGCTCGCTGAGCGTCTCGAGTTCCCTGACCTGGATGAGCACGTCGGGCGTGTTGCCACGGAAGCCGCCCGACCCCTGATGGATCATGATCCGACTGTTGGGCAGTGAGTAGCGCTTGCCCTTGGCACCTGCCGCCAGCAGCACCGAGGCCATGCTGGCGGCCATGCCGATGCAGATCGTGGCCACCGGCGCGCGCAGGTACTCCATCGTGTCGTAGATGGCGAGGCCCGAGGTGACCACGCCGCCGGGCGAGTTGATGTAGAGGTTGATGTCCTTGTCCGGGTCCTCCGATTCGAGGAAGAGCAGCTGGGCGATGATGAGGTTGGCGACGTGGTCCTCGATGGTGTCGCCGAGGAAGATGATGCGCTCCTTCAGCAGCCGGCTGTAGATGTCGTAGGCGCGCTCGCCCCGGCTGCTGCTCTCGATGACCATGGGCACGAGCATGGCCCGGGTCTCGAAGGCAGCGGCCAGCGCGGCCGAACCACCCAGCGCGGCCCGCGTCGTCTCCCGCGCGGCGGCATGGGCCGCTCGGCGAGTCGGGATCGGGTGTCGGGTCATGCGGGGGCTCCCTCCGTGAGGCTGAGGCCGGCCGGCGCCGCTGCGGCGGGTCCGTCGTCTTCGAGGTGTGGCACGGGGCCGACCTCGGGGTGGGCGGTCAGCCAGCGGTCGATCAGCTGTTCCACGACGCGCGAGCGGCGGATGGTCGAGCGCAGGTAGGCGCGGCCGCGCGGTGACTCGAAGTAGCCCACGAGCTTGGGATTCTCGGGGTTGCGCCGGCGGGCCCGCTCGATCTCGGCCTCGATCTCCGCGTCGGGCGCCTCGACGCTCTCCGCGTCCGCCACGGCGGATAGGACGAGCAGCGTCTTGACCCGCTTCTCGGCCGGCTCGCGCCACTCGGCGTGCAGCTGGGCCTCGGTCTTCTCGATGACCTTGAGGTATGTCGCCTCGTCGATGTTCTGCTCGGCCAGCCGCACGCGCAGCTCGTCGTGCATGACCTCGATCTCGCGCTCGACGAGGAGGTCCGGCACCGCGACGGTGGCGTTGGAGACGGCGAAGTCGATGATCCGATCTGCGAACACGTGGCGCGCGCGGTCCTTCGCGTTCGCGCGGAGCCGAAGGCGGATGTCCTCGCGCAACGCGGCGAGGTCGGCGTATTCGCCCACCGATTGGGCGAACTCGTCGTCCAGGGCAGGCAGTTCCTGCCGGCGCAGCTCGCGCATGGTCACGGTGAACTCGACCGGTCGTCCGGCCAGCGAAACTTCCCCGTAGTCGTCCGGGAAGGTCACGGAAAACGTGCGCTCGTCGCCGTCGCGCATGCCCCGCAGCGCCGCCTCGAAGCCGGGGATCATGCGTTCGGAGCCGAGGCGCAGCGGGAAGCGTTCTGCCTTGCCGCCCTCGAAGGGCACCCCGTCGTGCCGGCCCTCGAAGCCGATGACGGCGTAGTCGCCGTCCTCGGCGCCGCGGTCCTCGACCGGGACGAGGCTCGCGTGCTGCTCCCGCGCCTGCCCGACGACCCTGTCCACCATCGTCTCGTCGACGTCGTCGATCTCGATACCGAAGGGGTAGTCGGCGTAGGCGCCGAGCTTCACCTCCGGGCGCACGGGGAGCACGACCCGGTAGGCGGCCCCCTCCCCCTCCGCGAAGCGCGTCCACTCCGGCGCCGGGATGCCCAGGATGTCGAGATCGGACTGCTCCACCGCCTCCACCACGGAGGCCTCGAAGAGGTGCTCCTTCGCGTCGTCGTAGATGGGGTTCGTGGCCTGGTCGTCGCCCCGGCGGATGCCCAGGGCACGCTCGAGCATGGGGCGCGGCACCTTGCCCGGGCGGAAGCCGGGCACGCGGGTGCGGCGGCCCAGGTGGCGCACGGCGCTGTCGATCGAGCGCTGCAGCCGTTCGGCCGGCAGCTCGACCTCGAGCACGACCGTGCTCCTGTCGGCGGGGGACGTGGTGACTCTCATGGCCGAGGAAGTATAGGGCGGCGCCCTGCCCGGGGCTGGTAGGCGAGGTCGGAGTCGAACCGACACGCCGCTCGCGCGGCACCGGCTCCTAAGGCCGGCGCGTCTGCCATTCCGCCACTCGCCCGCGGCGAGTCTACGCCCCGCGGTCCTCGGGCGGGGCGACCGGCGGGCGGTCCCGATCGGCCGCGAAGGCACGCTCGACGAGCTTCCGCGCGGCGTTCGACGCGGCCACCGACCCGAAGGCGTTCACGACGCGCCACAGCGTGGCCGGGCCGTCATCGCCCAGCCGTCCCTTCCGCTTGCGGGCGTCGAGGAAGGACGCGAACTCTCGCTCCAGGCGCACACGCACGGCCGGGGCGCTCTCGCCAAGCCCGTCGACGAGCCGCTCGATCTCCTCCGGCAGGACCGATCCCGGCACCGGATCCTTCCCCCCGCGGACGGCGCGCCGGAGCCCGCGCAACAGGCGCCGCGGACCGCCGAGGCCGAGGAAGGCGATGCCGCCGGCGGTCGCCGCCGCCTTCCCGGGGCTGCGGCGCACCTTGGCCGGGATGTCCACGGCCGAGCGGGCCGCCGCCTCCAGCTCATCGACCTCGACGAGCAGGGCCGCGCGCGCCGCGTCTACCTGCCGCCGAGCCGCTGTCGTCGCTTCGTCCATTCCTGCTCCAACCAGGCTTTCGTCCCGAGGGCCGTCTCGTAGGTCTCACGGGGCCACAGCTTCCCGAAGCGCGCCGCGGGGTCGATGCCCGAGCGCGCCGCCCCGACACCCATCAGCGCCGACCACGCAACCGCGCCGACCGTCACGCCAAGCGCCACGCCCACCCGCCCCTCGAAGGTCGCGCCCCCGAGGAAGGCGCCGACCAGCGCCCCGACGACGAGGCCGAGGACCAGTCCGCCCACAGCCCTGCGGCCGCCGCCTCGCGCTCCGACCACCGCCCCGACGATGCCCAGCACGACGCCGACGGCGACGCCGGCCACCACGGCCGGCGCCCAGGCGGGGTCGAGGTTGGCGACCACGTTGGCGATCACGAAGTCCGCCCCGCGCGTGGCGGCTTCGCGGGCAAGGTTCAGCCCTAGGCCCACGCTCACGGACGCGCCGCTGGCGAGCGCCCACAGGAGGCTCCGCGTCACGAGTATCCGGGGCACGTCGAGGATCAGCAAGGCCATGGCGACGATGCCGCCGATCGAGAGCAGCAGCCCGTGCAGGATGCCCCAGCCGATCGAGCCGAAGAGCCACTCCCCGAGGAAGAGGACGCCCCCGATGGCGAGGAGGCTCAGGGCGAAGAGGAGGAGGGCGACGATGCCGCCGACGAGGGCGGCGATCCACTTGATCTCCGCGCCGATACCGGCCAGCTCGGCCTTGAGCAGCTCCAGGTGGGTGGTCGCCAGCGCCATCGCCGCCGCGCGCGTGCGCCGCATCTGCTCGCGCAGGCCGGGTCGCTTGCGGTCGGGTTCGGGGGCGGTCATGGCGGCCGAAGGATACCAGCGGCGCCGGGGACCCCTCACAGTGCCATTCGGCCGGGGCAGCGTCACCCAGTCGGCCGCAGGCCCTCCACGGCAAGGCGCTCGGCCGTGTCGAAGAAGCCGTACGTGCGCCGGTAGGCGCCGTGCGGGTCGCGCGGACCGCGGCCCACCGCGACCGACCACAGCTCGCGCTCCAGCTCCTCGATGCGCATCGCGTACTCGCCCGCCGAGCGTGGGACGGGGATGTCCGCGTAGGTGCGCCGGCCGGCCGGGAAGTGGACGGCAGCGGGCGGCGTGCGCGGCAGGAACGCGAACACCAGGCGGGCGTGGCCGACGGCCGTGAGCGGCTCGGACGGCGCCGGGACGAGCTCGCGCACGCCGCCCACGCCGCTTCGCGCCTGGAGCGCCTCGATGAGCGCGGCCCGCGCCTCGGGCGCGCTCGCGTCGGGTAACGGGCCGAAGCCGCCGGCCAGCAACAGGTCGCGCAGCTCATCGAGGTCCGCGTCGTCCGCCTCGAGCGTGATGCGCAGGCCGGAGGCCATGGCCTCGACGTGGGGCAGGGCCGCGTCGGCGATGAGGTCCGCCGCGCCAGCCGGCAGCTCGGCTCCACGGAACGCGGCATCGAGGACGCCGCGGGTCGCGCGGAACAGGGCCGCCAGGCGGTCGAAGGCGGCGAAACCGATCGGCTCGAAGGCCTGCGTCATCGCGCGCACCCGCTCTCCACGCCGGCCCGGGTCGCTCGCCCGAGTCCAGGCGCGGCCCGAGCATACGCCCTGCGCGCCACGCGTCGACGACCCCCCGATGGTCCGGCCTCGTCCGGGGGCGGCTCGGGCCCGCCCGCTTAGAAGTCGTCCATCCCGCCGCCCGGCATCGGCGCGCCGGCCTTCTTCGGCTCCGGCTTGTCCGTGATCATGGCCTCGGTGGTCAGCACCATGGCCGCGATCGAGGCGGCATTCTCGAGCGCCGAGTGGGTCACCTTGGCCGGGTCGACGATGCCCCGCTTGAGCATGTTCACGTACTCGCCGGCCATGACGTCGTAGCCGAGGTTGGGGTCCTTGCGCTCCTTCTGCAGCCGGCGCACGTTCTCCAGGACGACCGAGCCGTCCAGCCCGGCGTTCTCGGCGATCTGCCGCAGCGGTTCCTCCAGCGCGCGGAGGACGATGCTCACGCCGACCCGCGCATCCCCCTCGAGCTTGAGATCCTCGAGCGCCTTCTGGGCGTGGAGCAGGACGACCCCGCCGCCGGGCACGATCCCCTCCTCGACCGCGGCGCGCGTGGCCGAGAGGGCGTCCTCGACGCGGTGCTTCTTCTCCTTGAGCTCGACCTCCGTGCCGGCGCCGACCTTGATGATGGCCACGCCGCCAGCCAGCTTGGCCAGGCGCTCCTGGAGCTTCTCCTTGTCGTAGTCCGAGGTGGTCTCCTCGATCTGCGCCTTGATCTGCTTCATGCGGCCCTCGATCTCGGCGGGCGCGCCCCGGCCCTCGACGATCGTCGTCTCGTCCTTCGTGGCCACCACCCGCCTCGCCTGTCCGAGGTCCGCCAGCTGTGCGGAGTCCAGCTTTTTGCCCAGCTCCTCGCTGACGACCTGCCCGCCGGTCAGCACCGCGACGTCGCGCAGCATCTCCTTGCGCCGATCGCCGAAGCCGGGCGCCTTCACGGCCAGCACGCTGACGATGCCACGCAGCTTGTTCACGACGAGTGTCGCCAGCGCCTCCCCGTCGACGTCCTCGGCGACGATGAGCAGCTCCTTCTTGCCGGCCCCGATGACCTTCTCGAGCGTCGGCAGGATGTCCGCGATGGCGCTGATCTTCTTGTCGGTGATGAGGATGTAGGGCTCCTCGAGGACCGACTCCATGCGATGGGTGTCGGTCACGAAGTAGGGCGAGAGGTAGCCCCGGTCGAACTGCATGCCCTCGACGTACTCGGTCTCGAAGGCCAGCGTCTTCGACTCTTCGACGGTGATGACGCCATCCTTGCCGACCTTGTCCATGACCTCGGCGATGAGGTTGCCGATCTCCGCATCGGCCGCGCTGATGGTGGCCACCTGGGCCACGTCGTCGTGGCCCTTGACCGGCGTGGCCGCATCCTTGATGGCCTTGACCGCGACCGCCGTCGCCTTCTCGACGCCGGTCTTCATCTGCATCGGGTTGGCACCCGCGGCGACGTTCCTGAGGCCCTCGTGGATGATCGCCTGGGCCAGCAGCGTGGCGGTCGTCGTGCCGTCGCCGGCATCATCCTCGGTCTTGGTGGCCGCCTCCTTGAGGAGCTGCGCGCCCATGTTCTCGAAGGGATCGTCCAGCTCGATGTCGCGGGCCACCGTCACGCCATCGTGGGTGACCGTGGGCGCGCCGTACTTCTTGTCCAGCGCGACATTGCGGCCCTTGGGGCCGAGCGTCGTGACCACCGCCGCGGACAGGGCGTCGATGCCCCGCTTCATCGCGTGGCGCGCCTCTTCGTCGTAGGTGATGAGCTTGGCCATGGGAACCTCCTCGGGCTGACTCCATCTCGCGGCCGCCCGTCAGGCGGTTAGCACTCTCGATAGGAGAGTGCTACCACACTGGCCGAGCGACGTCAACAACGACCGCCGCGTCGCCCAGCCCGCCCCGGTGCGCTACCGTCAGCGGCATGACCGAGCGCCGCCTCACGACCGCCATCCTGCTCGCCGTGGGGACGGAGCTGACCGTCGGTGAGACGCGCGACACGAACGGCGGCGACCTTGCCCGCGAGCTGACCGCGCTGGGCGTGGAGGTCCTGCGTCTGGCCGCCCTGCCCGACGACCTGGCTGCCGTGACGGCCGGCATCTCCGACGCCCTCGCCGCCGCCGACATCGTGGTCATGACCGGCGGGCTCGGCCCGACCCCGGACGACCTCACCCGCGAGGCCATCGCCGCCGCCTGCGGCGAGGCACCGACCGTGGATGCGGGGCTCGAGGCCTGGCTGCGCGACCTGTACACCCGACGCGGCCTCGAGATGCCGCCCAGCAACCGCAAGCAGGCCTGGCTCATCCCGAGCGCCCGGGCTCTGCCCAACCCGGTCGGCACCGCGCCCGGCTGGTGGGTGGACCGGCCGGACGGTCGGGTGGTGGTAGCCCTCCCCGGACCCCCGCGAGAAATGACCCCGATGTGGCGGAATGAAGTTCGGCCGCGGCTTGGCACTCGTGGTGTCGGCGTGGACCGTGCCGCCGCCACGCTGAGGCTGGCCGGCATCGGCGAGTCGGCCCTGGCCGACCTGCTGGGGGAGGCGCGCCTGCGGACCGCCAACCCGCAGGTGGCGACCTATGCGCGACACGACGCGGTGGACCTGCGCGTCAGCGCCACCGCCGCCGACGGTCCGGCCGCGGCCGCGTTGGTGGACCGGGCCATCGCCGAGATGGGGCCACTCCTCGCGCCGTACCTGTTCGCCCGCGGCGACGAGACCTGGTCCGATGCCATCGGCGCCCGTCTCGCGGGCCGAAGCCTGGCGCTGGTCGAGATCGGCACCGGCGGGCAGCTGGGAGGGCTGCTCGGCGCAGCGCCGTGGCTGCTCTTCGCCGAGACGCTGGCGCCGACCACGCCCCTGGCCCGCCGTCACCGCGACATGGCGGCGTACGCGCGCCGCGTGCGCGAGATCGCCGGGGTCGAGATCGGGCTGGCCGTCCGGGCCCGCGAGCGCGCCGGTGACATGGCCGTGACGATCGCCACGGACATCGAGGGGCTCGTGGCGCGGACGACGCGAACGGCCTTCCTGACCGGCGACCAGGGACGCCGCCGGGCGGCGCTGGCCGCAGCCGCCGAGTTGTGGCGACGCCTCGGGGACGGCGCGCCGAAGGGGCGCGCTAGCTGATCGAGAGCACCGGCGCCTGGCGCGCGGCGCGAACGCTCATGCGCGCGGCCACGGTGCGCGCCAGCTGGCGCATGACCTCCGCGGCGGGCCCCGGGTCTCGCTGCGCGACGGCCGGCACACCGGCGTCGCCGCCCTGGCGGACGCGGATGTCGAGCGGGATGGACCCGAAGTACTCGATCTCGTGGCGCTTCGCGAAGCGCTCGCCGCCGTCCCGCCCGAAGATCTCGGTCACCTCGCCGCAGTGGGCGCAGACGAAGGTGCTCATGTTCTCGACGATGCCCAGCACGGGCACGCTCATGCGCTTGAACATCGCGAGTGCCTTCTCGACGTCGGCGATGGCCACGTCCTGGGGCGTCGTCACCAGGAGCGTGCCGCTGATCGGCACGGCCTGGGCCAGCGTCAGCTGCGCGTCCGAGGTGCCCGGCGGCAGGTCCACGACGAGGTAGTCCAGCTCGCCCCATTCCACGTCGCGCAGGAACTGCTGGATGGCGCCGCCGACGAGCGGTCCGCGCCACACGATCGGCTGGCCCTCGGGCACGAAGAACTGGATGGAGATGACCTTCACGCCGTAGCGCTCGAGGGGCAGGATCCTGTTGTCGGCGGTCGCCCGCGGCTGACCCTCCACACCCATCATGAGCGGCACGTTCGGCCCGGTGATGTCGGCGTCGAGGAGGCCGACAGAAGCCCCCTCCATGGCCAGGGCGACGGCGAGGTTGGCGCTCACGGTCGTCTTGCCCACGCCGCCCTTGCCTGATGCGACGGCGATGATGTTCTTCACGCCCGGCACGAGCTGCTGAGCGGCCTGGGGCGACGCCCGGCGCACCGCGGCGGTCCACTCTACGTCCACGGCGCCGACACCCAGCGGCGTCAGGGCCACGCGGATGCGATCGGTGATCTCGTCCTTGAGAGGACAGGCGGGCGTGGTCAGCTCGATGGTCAACGCCACGTGGTCGGCGTCCACCGCGATCGATTTGACCATGCCGCGCGAGACGAGATCACCGCCGAGTTCGGGCTCCTGCACGGTGCGCAGGGCGTCATGGACGGCGGCCTCGCTGATGGCGGTCATGGGCGATCAAGTCCCTTCATCATGTGGTCGGGCCGGCCGGGGATTGTGACGGTCTGAGCGTCACAATCCTAATCCGCCCGGGCCGGATGTGCCGCGCGCCGGTCGGGAAGCCACGGTCGCGCGGGAACGAGCGACATCCCGCTGCGAAACGGCATCACCCGGAGGCCCGATCGTGCGAGATTCGCACACTCGCGCTGCCTGAGGCCGCGAATTGACACTCGTTTCGGGCCGTTCGTATACTGCGCCACCACCCCCGGCAGAGGAGCCCCCGCAGGCCGTGTCCGCCATCGACGTCCGCCTCGTCGACGTGACCAAGTCGTTCGGCGACTTCAACGCCGTCGACCACATCGACCTCGAGGTGCAGGACGGGGAGTTCTTCTCACTCCTCGGTCCATCGGGATGTGGCAAGACGACGACGTTGCGCATGATCGGCGGCTTCGAGCAGCCGACGAGCGGCCTCATCGAGCTGCAGGGCGAGGACGTGACCTGGCTGCCGCCCTACCAGCGCAACGTCAACACCGTCTTCCAGAACTACGCCCTCTTCCCGCACCTGTCGATCTTCGAGAACGTCGCCTTTGGCCTGCGCCGACGCAGGGTCGCCGACGCGACGATCAGGCAGCGCGTGACGGAGATGCTGGAGCTCGTCGAGCTGCCCGGCTTCGAGAAGCGCAAGCCGAACCAGATCTCCGGCGGCCAGGCACAGCGCGTGGCGCTAGCACGCGCCCTCATCAACCGGCCGGCGGTGCTCCTCCTCGACGAGCCGCTCGGCGCCCTCGACCTGAAGCTGCGCAAGCAGATGCAGGTCGAGCTCAAGCGCATCCAGCAGGAGGTCGGGATCACGTTCATCTACGTGACCCATGACCAGGAGGAGGCGATGACGATGTCGGATCGCATCGCCGTCATGCACAAGGGGCGCTACGAGCAGCTGGGCCAGCCGGAGGAACTCTACGAGCGGCCGCGGACCCGCTTCGTGGCCAGCTTCCTGGGCATCTGCAACCTGCTGCAGGTCGATCCCGACGGCAGCGCCGACGGCTACGCCGTGGTGCGCCTCGCCGACCGCACGCCGCTGCGCGTCCCGCGGGCGCTGGTGCCCGGCGCGAACCGCCTCGAGATCGGGGTACGCCCCGAGAAGATCCGGCTCTTCGAGCGTGTCGAGGACGCGCCGGCCGGCAGCAACCTCGTCGAAGGCGTCGTGCGGGACGCCAGCTACCTCGGGGTGAGCACGCAGTACATCGCCGAGCTGCGCGGTGGAGAAAAGGTCACGGTCTACGAGCAGAATGTGAGCCACACCGCACACGATTCGCTCTATCGGCAGGGTGAGACGGTCCAGCTCGGCTGGTCGCCTGACCACACGTTCGTCGTCGGCGGCGGGGAGACGTCGGCCCAGGAGGAGGCGTCGTAGCCCGGACCCCGGGGACGGCGAGGAGGAGGATCCGATGGAAGAACTCAACACCCTGAGCGCGTTGCAGGCGCCGATCAGCCGGCGGCGCCTGTTGCAGGGTTCGGCCGTGGCGGGCGCGGCCGCCTTCCTGGCGGCCTGCGGCGGCGGCGGCACGGCCACCGAGGAGCCGACGCCGGGCGGCAGCTCGACGGTCGGGCCGACGGTCGAGCCGACGGTCGCCGAGGTCCCGATCGAGGGCCCCCTGAACTTCGCCAACTGGCCCGCCTACATCGACCTCACGGAGGACGAGACCAGCTCACCCACGCTGGAGGCGTTCAAGGCCGAGTACGGCATCGAAGTCAACTACGTCGAGGACATCCAGGCCAACGAGGACTTCGTGGCCACCATCACCCAGGCACTCGACGCGGGCCTCGACACGGGCTGGGACCTGATGGTCCTGACCGACTACATGGCTGCGCGGCTCGTGCGCAAGGGGTGGCTCGACGAGATCGACCCGGCCAACGTGCCCACCGCCGCGGCGAACCTGCGCGGCGCGCTGCGTGGCCTGGCCTGGGACCCGGACCAGAAGTTCCATTACCCCTGGCAGTCGGGCGCCGACGGCGTCGGCTACAACCGCGTCAGCACCGGTCGCGACCTCACCTCGCTGGGCGACCTGTTCGACCCGGCCTTCGCGGGCAAGGTCACGCTCCTGTCGGGCTACCAGGACTCGTTCGCGATGATCCACCTGCTGCTGCGCCAGCAGGGCAAGCTGACCACGACGCCCGACCAGATGACCGTCGCCGACGCCCAGAAGATCCACGACTTCCTGAAGCCGTACGTGGACAGCGGCCACATCCGCGGCTTCACCGGCAACGAGTATCTCCAGGACTTCGGCAGCGGGGACACCTGGGTGGCCATCGTCTGGTCGGGCGACCTGGCTTCGTCTGGTGGTCCGGACGACCGCTTCGTCTACGCCTCCGAGGGCTCGATCATCTGGACCGACAACATGGTCATCCCCAAGGGCGCCGTCCACAAGCGCGCCGCGGAAGCGATGATCGACTGGGTCTACGACGTGGACCGGGCTGCCGCCCTGGCCAACTGGATCTACTACATCTCGCCGGTGGCGGGCGTCGAGGAGGCCATCCTCGCCCTCGATCCGGAGGCCGGCGCCAACCCCCTCCTCTTCCCGCCGGCCGAGGTGGTGGAGAAGCAGTACGCCCAGCCCGCGCTGAGCGACGAAGACGACCTCGCCGTCAGCGAGCTCGCCTCCGACCTCGAGGGCGCATAGGCGCCCGAACCGACCCGGGAGCCCAGAGCGACGAGCGGTGATCGGTCGCCTCGTCCACCGCTATCGCTGGGCCGTGCCGTACGTGCTGATGGCGCCGGGCTTGCTCTGGCTCGTCGCCTTCTTCGTCGTGCCCATGGTGCCCATGATCCTCTTCTCGATCTCCGAGGGGACGGTCAACACGGGCATCGTCCAGCCGCCCGACGTGTGGGCGATCGGCAACTACCCCGAGGTCGTGGTCAAGTTCCAGGACAACGTGCGCAACTCGCTCGTCTTCGGCGCGTTGGCCACGACCCTCTGCTTCGCCATCGGCTACCCGCTGGCCTACGCCATCGCCTTCCGTGGCGGGCGCTACAAGAACCTGCTGCTCTTCCTGGTCATCGCGCCCTTCTTCACCAGCTTCCTCATCCGCACCATCTCGTGGAAGGTCATCCTGGGCAACGACGGGCCGTTCCTCGCCGTCGTGCGCGACGCGCTGCACCTCGTGCCGGCGAACTTCAGCGTGATGGGCACGCCGCTGGCCGTGGTCTCGGGGCTCACCTACCAGCTGCTGCCCTTCATGGTGCTGCCGCTCTACGTGTCCCTGGAGAAGGTCGACATCCGGTTCATCGAGGCGGCCCGGGACCTCTACGCGGGTCCCTGGCGACCGCGCGGGACCGCCATCGGCGCCGCCCTCGGCGGCGCGTTGGCCATCGCGCTCATGGTCGGGCTGCGCTATGCGGACCCGGGCGACCCTTCCGGCCTGGTCGCCGCCGGCGGCGCCGCGCTGGTGGGCGGGCTGCTCGGTGGCCTCGTTGCCCACTTCCTGGTGACCGAGGCGTTCGTGCGGGTCGTCTTCCCGCTGTCCCTGCCGGGCGTCTTCGCCGCCTCGATCCTGACCTTCATCCCCGCCGTCGGCGACTACGTGAACGCCGACCTCCTGGGCGTGAGCCCGAACAACCAGATGATCGGCAACGTCATCCAGAACCGCTACCTGTTCCAGACCGACTACCCGGTGGCGAGCGCGCTCTCGTTCATCCTCATGGGCGCCATCCTGCTGGCCATCGCGCTGTACGCGAAGGTGCTGGGAACCGAGGAGCTCACCGGGGGCCGGGCATGAGGGCCAGGCGGCTGGCGCAGGCTGTCGACCGCGGGATCCTGCCCGCGTTCACGGCACTGGCCATCGCCTACCTGATGGTGCCCATCGTGGTCATGATCGCCTTCTCGTTCAACGACCCGGTGGGCAAGTTCAACTTCGTCTGGCACGAGTTCTCGCTCGACGCCTGGGCCAACCCGCTGGCTCGCCCCGGCCTCGCCGTGGCACTCGGGAACAGCATCCTCGTGGCGGTCATCGCGACCCTCGCCTCCACGGTGCTCGGGACGCTCATCGCCCTGGCCCTGACGCGCTACGCGTTCCGGGCACGCTCCGCCACGAACCTCTTCATCTTCATCCCCATGGCCACGCCGGAGATCGTGCTGGGGGCCAGCCTGCTGACGCTCTTCGTGGCCTCGGCCAGCCTGGAACCGTTCAAGAGCCTCATCCCCGAGGGCATCTTCTACCCGCTCGGGCTGCGGACGATCGTCATCGCCCACATCATGTTCAACATCAGCTTCGTGGTGGTCACCGTGCGCGCGCGTATCCAGGGCTTCGACCGCCACCTCGAGGAAGCCGCGGCCGACCTCGGGGCGAACGAATGGACGACCTTCTGGAGGGTCACCTTCCCGCTCATCTTCCCGGGCATCCTGGCCGGCGGCCTGCTGGCTTTCTCGCTCTCCATCGACGACTTCGTGGTGACCAACTTCACGTCCGGCACGACCAACACGTTCCCCGTCTGGATCTGGGGCACCATCCGCAACAACCTGCCACCGCAGGTCAACGTCATCGGGACGGTCATCTTCATCATCCCGGTCGCGCTCATCGCCATCTCCTCCTTCCTCGGCCGGCGCCGGGCGATGGAAGCGCTGGCGCCGCGCCGGGTGACGGAGTGATCGACGCCGACCCCGCACGTAGGAGCAAGGTGATCCGATGACTCTCTCCACCACGCCAGTCGCCCTCCCCGACCACGGCGTCGTGCCCGCCGTCTGGGGCCGCGTGACCCACATCGACGTCGAGCGCGGCGAGGGTTCCTGGCTCATCGCGAAGGATGGCCGCCGCTATCTCGACTACAGCTCGGGCATCGGTGTCACGAACACCGGCCACGCCCACCCGCGCGTCGTGGCCGCCGTCCAGGCGCAGGCCGCGAAGCTGCTGCACGGGCAACAGAACATCGTCTTCCACGAACCGGGCCTGCGCCTCTACGAGCGGCTGCGCAGCCTGATGCCCGGAGGGCCGTGGGGCGCCTTTCTCTCCAACTCCGGGGCGGAAGCCGTCGAGGCGGCCGTCAAACTGGCGCGGGTCGCCACCGGCCGAGCCGCGATCATCGCCTTCCGCGGCGGCTTCCACGGCCGCACCGCGCAGACGATGGCGCTGACGAGCGCGAAGAACATCTACCGCGGCCACTTCGAGCCGCTGCCCGGATCGGTCTACCACGCCGACTTCCCGTACTGCTACCGGGCGGCCGGCGGGCCGCACCCCATCGAGGCCTGCGCCTGCGATTGGGAGGAGGGGCTCGATCTGCTATTCCACCAGCTGATCTTCCCCGAGCGCGTGGCGGCGGTCATCGTCGAGCCGGTGCTGGGCGAGGGCGGCTATGTCGTGCCGCCCCCGACGTTCCTGCCGCGGCTGCGCGAGATCACCCGCCGGCACGGCATCCTGCTCATCGCCGACGAGGTGCAGACCGGCTTCGGGCGCACCGGCGAGCTGTTCGCGCTCCGCCACTGGGACGTCGAGCCGGACATCCTGGTCATGGCCAAGGGCATCGCCTCGGGGCTGCCGTTGTCCGGCATCCTCGCGCGGCGTGAGCTGCTCGAGCGCTGGGTGCCGGGCGCGCACGGCGGCACGTACGGCGGCAACGTCGTCTCCTGCGCCGCCGCCAACGCGACGCTCGACGTGATCGAAGACGAGGGGCTGGTCGCCAACGCCGCTGCTCGGGGCCGGCAGCTGCTCGACGGCCTACGCACGGCCCAGGGCCGCTTCCCCTCGCTGGGCGACGTACGGGGACTGGGGTGCATGGTCGGCCTCGAGTTCGTTCGGCCAGGCCAGGGCGACGGCCGCGTGCCCGATCCGGACGTCGTGAAGCGCGTGCTGGCGGCGGCCCTCGAGCGCGACCTGATCGTTCTTTCGGCCGGCTCCTATGCCCAGGTAGTTCGGATCATCCCGCCGCTGGTGACCACCCCGGGCGAGGTGGACCGGGCGCTGGGCATCCTCGTCGACTCGCTGGAAGCCGCGGCCGCCTGACCCGGGCCGCTCACCCCTGCGCCACTGAGGCGCCGCGCAGGCTCTCCGGCAGGGGTCGGGAGATGGCCAGCGGCCGCACGTAGCGCGCGACGAGCGCCGCCGTGCCCCCGACCGCGAGCTGGTCCATCAGGAAGCCGATCTTGGCCTCCTGCGCAGCGATGATCTCGTCCTTGGTCGTCAGCTCCCACAGCGTCCGCTTGTAGGGCCCGAGGGCCTTCTTGCGCGTCTTGTAGATGAACTGCGTCTCGCTCTCGCCCTCCCTGCGCTCCTCCGCGCAATTCGCACCGCACCAGCCGTCGATCTCGCGGTGCAGGTCGGCGGGGAAGGCCGGGTGCTCGTAGAGCAGGTTCTGGAAGCCCGTGGCGAGGTGCACCTCCGCCGTTTGCACGGCCGGGAAGCGGTGGAAGAGCTCGTCGGGCAGCGTCGACGCACCGTGCTGCACGGCGCCCGCGAGGCCGTACTCGCGCGCCACCGCGGAGAGGCGCTCGAGCGTCCCGAAGTCGAGCTTGACCGCGGCCACGCCCCCGCCCGGTAGCGGGATGCCGCCGTGGCTCGTGCCGGTCTGCACGCTGACCTTGCTCAGGCCGATCGCGCCGGCGCCCGCGAGCCGGTCGAGCTCGAGCCGGTACCCGTCGAGGTAGGTCCGCAGCTCCGCCTCGGTGGAGTTCTCCTTGCCCACCTCGCCGATCTCCCCGCCGATGCTGATGGTCAGCCCTGCAGGCTCCACGGATCGGATGAGCGCCGAGAGCTCGGCCGCGCGCTGGTAGTTGACGCGCTGCTGTTCGTCCACCGTCGGAAAGGAGAGGTCGACGAGGGTGGAGCTGTCGATGTCGATGTTGCCGTACCCGCAGGCCACGGCCTCGCGCGCGAGCTTCCGCACGCCGTCGGTCGTCGCTTCCGGGTCGGCGACGTACTTCCTGGCGTTGAACTGGTAGTGGTCGCCCTGGACGAAGACGGGCGATGACCAGCCGGCGGCGATGGCACCGGCGAGCGCGCCGGTGATGTATTCGCCCGGCCGCTGGAAGGTGTACTCCTGCTCGCTCCGGGCCAGCTCCAGGATGACCGTCCCGACCTCGCGCGCGGCGGCCGCCCGGAAGATGGCGGCCGCCATGTCGTAGACCTGCGTGCGCAGGTTGATGGCGGGCACGGTGAAGCCACCGACCTCGCCGCGCCCACGCGCCATGTACAGCTCGTGGATGCTCGCCGAGTGGCAGCCGAGCGCTTGCGACGCCTCCCAGACGATCCAGCGCGCCGCCTCCCGGGCCCCCTCGTCCGCGCTGAACGTCGCGGTCCAGACGACGTCGCGGATGCCACGACCGCGCAACGCGGCCGCGTCGTCGAGGACGAGCCGCTCCCCGTCCAGGTGAGCGATGCCGCTGAGGAGCCCGAGGAGCTCGGACGCGGAGGCGGCGACGATCGGCTGAGGCATCGGAGGGCCTCCTCGGAGGGCGGCGCGGAGATGGCGCGGGATCGACTTCGCCCGAATCCTACCGCTCCGCGGCCGCACCCGGTCAGTGCAGGGTGGCGACGAGGCCTGCCAGATGCGTCGCCCGCCGCGTCCGCTCACGGTCGAACTCGGCAGGCTCGCGGCCGACGCGCGCGGCGAGTTCGGTGACGATCCCCCAGGCGTAGTCGTCGAAGGCGTCGCGCGCCGCATCCCACGCCGCGAGCAGCGCCGGCGGCCGGCGCTGCACGTGTCCCTGGCCGTCGCGCTCAATGGGTCGCACGTAGTGTGCGGCGACCACGTGCCGCCGCCCGGTCGCCGCGACCTCGAGCACGAGGACGACGCCGAGGCCGCGCAACTCGTCCTCGCTGGCGCCGAGTGGTGACTCCGCGAAGTGCGCCTGGACCTCCTCGAGCGAGCGCCCCTCGACGATCCCCGGCAGGCGCGATGGCAGCGCTGGCCGACTGCGCGTACCGGCCAGCTCGCGGATGGCGCCCAGTAGCGCCGAGCGGCCGCTGCCCGGCGCACCGGCGACGACGACCGGGACCCCGCCCTCGGCGAGCAGCCAGACGACGGCCGCCAGGTTCGCATCGAGGGCCCCGGCCGCGATCCAGCCGACGATCGAGCGCGGGGGCGAGGGAACGCGGACGGAGCCGGTCATGCGAAACGGCGGTCGCACGAGGCGACCGCCGTGTACGGCACGTGCCGGGGTCTTGACCGGGCCAGGCCCGATCAGCGGCTGCTGTCGGTTCGCGTCATCCAGGCGACGGCCGAACCCATCTGGTTATTCTCGCCGCTGCCACCACTCGCCGCATCGTCGGGCAGCACGATCTGCAGCTTGTCGTCGTGGAAGATCGGCGCCTGGAACTGGACCGTCGCCGCCGGCGCCTCGCCCACGTTCGCGTCGGCGAGGCTCGCCGCCTGCGCCTGCGTGCCGGCCAGCCCGGCCGCCGGGGCGATGAGCGTACCGACCAGCAGACCGCCGGCGAGCACCTTCGTCTTGAACCTGGCTGCTTCCGCCGCCGTGGGGAAGCGCAGCGTGAGGGTGTGCCCCTCGACATCGTCGCCGTCGGGACGGCGGACGATGAGTCTGACGATGGCGCCGGCACCGAAGAGGTGGCCCTCGACATCGTCTTCGTCCTCGGCCGCCAGGCCGATCTCGATCTGCCCCGTACCCCCGAGCAGGGCGAGAAGGCGCTCCGCCTCGGCCGCGTCGACGGTCGCGGCGATGCCGCCGGCTCCCGGCTCGCCTACGAATTGGATGGCCTGCTCGCGCATGGTCGTCTCCGCATGTCCGTCGCCGCTCGGCGATGTGTCCCTCGCCGTGTGGCGATCGGGTACGAGACGAAGTGTAGGCGCATCGGCAGGGCGCATACCGACTCCGTGCCGACGTGCGGAGTGTCAACTTGCCGACACCGCGCGGCCTGACCCACGTCCGGGTCCGCCCGCGATGGCGGGGCATGGCGGGGCGATCGCCGCGCACGTTGTACGCCCCGCTGTCCCACTCTCCACCACCGGGTATGCCCCGGCCAGCCGTATGCCCCTGGGGCATCCGAGCCCTCGATTCCGCGCTCGACCGCCCTGCGATGGGTCCTCATCGAGCCGTAGATGAGCGTGGGTTCGGCCGCCCGCATGACCGGCTGGCATGCGGCAGCGCGGCGCGACGCCGGCGCGAGATCCGACAGGATGCGCACACCAACACGGATGCGCACAGGATGCGCACAGCAGGATGCGCTCAGCCCATCAACAGGATGCGCACAGCTGGTGTCGAGGGACAGGGATTCTGACCGCCAAGCGGCCAGCGACTTTGTCACCGTGACCTGACGGCAGGGTACCGCCGCCAAGGGTGGGTCGGTCGGGGCGACACCGATGCGCTGGATGGCACGACGGTCGCCGCGACCGGTGGCTCGGGTTCGGGGACGGCCGCCTCGATCCGCCCGAGCTTCCGGGCTCGCAGGAGCGGCGCGACGGGTGGCGCCGCGGTCAGGCGCTGGTGGACCCCGTCGGCGCCGACCCACAGGCTGCCGTCGAGCCGTTCCTCGAGCGTGACCGTCCGACCGGCCCACGACCGACCATCTGCCCGCCGCGGCAGGGCCAGGCTGGTGCCGGCCCAGGCGAGGGTCGCGTCGTTGGCCACCCGGCGCGGGTAGCAGAACCCGAAGACCGCATCGCGGTCGAGCTCGTCGGGCCACGGCCGCCAGGCTGGTGCCGGGTCCGCCGCCTCGAGCGCGAAGCGTCGGTTGTGCCGGGGCAGGTAGCGGGCGAGGACGATGTTCGCTTCGTCGATCGTCGCGGCGCCCGCCCGGCGCAGCTCGGACACGAGGCGATCCTGCTTCGTCCCCCAGAGGCGTTCCACCCGGCCCTTGGCCTGGGGGCTGCGGGCGCCGATCCAGCCGATGGCCGCCTCGTCGAGCGCTCGACCGACCTGGGTGAAGCTGCGCTGGCCGGCGAGCTGCTCGGTGAGGGTCGGCGGTCGGTTGGGATCCTTGATGAAGATCGGGTGCTGGTCGGAGTAGACGGCCAGCGGTCGACCGTACGCCGCGATCGTCGCGCGGAAGACCTCGAGATACCCGGCCGCATCTTCGGCCGCGCGGAAGGTCGCCGCGGTGACGAGGCCGGTGGCGTCGTCGATCGCCCCGATGAGGGTCAGCATCGGCCCCCGCCCCTCCAGCCAGTCGTGGCGGCTGCCGTCGGTCTGGACGAGCATCCCGGCTCGCGGCATCCGCTCGCGCCGGGTTCGATGCCGGGCTGGGCGACGGGTCCGCGGCAGGGCCCGGCCGGCCGCGGCCATGATCCGCCGGATGGTCCGCGCCGAGACGGCCAGATCGGTGTGACCCTCCTCGGCCAGAATCTCGGCGAGGTGGACCGGGTTGAACCCGGCGAACTCGGTCGTGGCGAGCTCGACCAGGCGGGCCCGGATGGCGGGATCGGTCCGGTTGACCGGCGCCCGGTCCCGGTTGCCGTGGATGAATGCCGCGGCACCGTCGGTCCGGTAACGCTCGGCGAGGCGGCGGACCTGGCGCGTCGAGAGGCGCAGGACCCGCCCCGCCTCGTCGAGCGTCAGTTCGCCAGCGAGCACGTGGCTGAGGACGTACAGGCGTTGCTGGGCTCGGCTGTCCAAGCTGATCGTCTCCCTCGTCTGCATGGGATCGAGGGTGACAAAGTCGCTGTCCCCTTAGCTCGGACAGAATCGCTGTCCTCCGACA